>Ga0209599_10000160_pt1 | contig 46519 bp, 44 predicted proteins | sample Shrwel_input2_FT_FD_187534 | JGI IMG/M metagenome (GOLD analysis project Ga0209599, IMG submission 187534) | Subsurface microbial communities from deep shales in Ohio, USA - Utica-3 well 1 S input2 FT (SPAdes) (version 2) ...
TGCCTGTAAAATCACCAATCAAGAAAATCACTTCATGGCCTAAGTCTTGAAAAACTTTGAGTTTGTTAATCAATACTGTATGCCCTAAATGCAAGTCGGGGGCTGTAGGATCAAATCCTGCTTTGACGCGCAACGGACGGCCTTCTTTTAATTTGGCTAATAATTCGCTTTCTTGAATAATTTCTTCTGTGCCACGCTTGATAAGTTCAAGTTGCTGTTCTGCTGTCATCATGTTATTTGCTACGCTTAGAAAAATAGGACTTACAGATTGCGCCGCAATCCGCTTTGATAAATTGGTATGTATTTTAAAGAGAAATGAGCAATGAATGAAATTTATTTAGGCCTTATGTCTGGTACAAGTTTGGATGCAGTTGATGCGGTGGCCGTTTGTTTTGATAATACAGGCTCAATACAATTACTGGGCACACATTCTTTAGCCTTACCCACACTATTACGCAATGACATTTTAAGCCTTACCCAACCTGCAAATAATGAAATTGAGCGTTTAGGCGCAATTGATATACAAATTGGGCTATTATTTGCTCAATGTGCTAATCAATTATTGGCAAAATTGAGCCTAGCGACAACCAACATTAAGGCGATTGGCAGTCATGGCCAAACGATTCGTCATCGTCCTTATTTACAAACACCTTTCACGCTACAAATTGGTGACCCTAATGTCATTGCCGAACAAACGGGTATTACTGTTGTTGCTGATTTTAGAAGACGCGATGTGGCGGCAGGCGGACATGGCGCGCCTTTAGTCCCTGCTTTTCACGAAGCGATTTTACGTAGTAGCAACACTAATCGAGTGGTACTTAATTTAGGTGGCATGGCCAATATTACGGTATTAGCTGCCGACTACAGCCAAATGGTTTATGGTTATGACACGGGGCCTGCCAATGTGTTAATGGATGCGTGGTGCCAACGTACTTTACAACAAGCGTTTGATAATAATGGTGAATGGGCTGCAAGTGGTAACATAAATCAATCGTTGTTAACTGAGATGTTAGCTCATCCTTTTTTTGCCAAAATGCCACCCAAAAGTACAGGCCGAGAAGATTTTCATTTAGATTGGTTACTTGCGTTTTTGCGTGACGACTATGCTGATGTTTTAGCAGAAGATATTCAGGCAACATTATTGGCATTAACCGCACAATCGGTGGCCGATGCTGTTATCAAAACAGGCTTTACAACAGGTGAATTATGGTTATGCGGCGGTGGAGCTTATAATCGGGCTTTACAGCAAAAACTGGCCGAATTATTGCCTCATTTTAGCTTACACAATACAGATGATATTGGTATCGCTCCAACATGGATTGAAGCCAGTGCCTTTGCATGGTTAGCCAGACAAACACTACAGGGACTCAGTGGCAATTTACCTGCTGTCACAGGCGCAACAGGTAAACGCATTTTAGGCGGCATTTTTCAAGCTTGATTAGACAGAAAACGATGAGCCACAGCCACAGGTGGTGGTGGCATTCGGGTTTTTAATAATAAAACGTGAGCCTTCTAAACCTTCGATATAATCAACTTCTGAGCCAACTAAATATTGAAAGCTCAACGAATCTACTAACATGGTCACATCATCATTACTAAATAATGAGTCTGTTTCATTGGTATTTTCGTCAAAAGTAAAACCATAAGAAAAGCCAGAACACCCTCCCCCTGTAATATACACCCGCAATTTTAGGTTAGGATTGGCTTCTCCTTCGCGTAATTTGCGTACTTTAGCTGCTGCACGATCAGTTAGCATCATCGCTTGAGCTAGTTCAGACATTATATTGCCTCTATAACGAAATCAGGATTTTATTGACAAATCTATAAGTTTAAGACTTACACTGTTATCGCTTATTTGCTCACTAAACCATCGTTTTTGACGATTTTTAGTTCACAAAACACGCTTGTTTCGACTTCGCTCAACACAGACATTTCGGCGAAACGCGTAAGTCATAAGTTGACTAAATCACTTGGGTATTATCTAAGTATTATCATCATACGTCAAACTTTTATTAAACAACAAAAACCCCAGCTTAAGCTGGGGTTTTTGAAAACTCATAATCCTTAGCAGAATTATTCGTCTTTTAATGCACACTCAAAGCTAGATGGCTCGTGTTTGCAACGAACACGCTTGAGTAAGCTCAACATTTTTTTGTCGTAGATACCTTCAGCTGCCAAGGAAATACGTGATTCACGCATTAATTTTACATAACCAGGCTTGTCGGCTTCGGCAACGTCCATCCAGTATTTGGCGGGAACATCTTTTTCGGTTTTTTCAATGGTTTTAAACGCTTTATCAATTTGAGTCGCTACATATTCACGGCTCTTTTGACCATAACCATCAGGAAACTTTTTGGGATTGATAATGATATTACCTGTGATTTGTACGATAGGAAAACGTACAATCGCACCTTTAGTACCTAAACCTTTATATAATTCCAAAGGCTTGATAGCAACAGCAGGTGCTGCAACAATGTCTACCTGACCATTGTTAAACTTACCTGCGAAGTTAGTAATATCGGACGCAACAGGTTGTGCACCAATTTTTTGAACCATCTTGGCTTGAGACTTGTCATAATCTAACACGGCAATTTTCTTACCAGATACTTTAGACAAGTTATTAATAGCACGGTCATTGACCAATAAATAACCAGCACCTAAAGGCATAATGCCAACGACTTCATAAGAGCCGCTAGTCATGTTGGGAGCAATTTTGGGGTTGCTCAACAATGTCAACACATCACGCATTTGTGCGTAAGTAGTAATCGCACCAATTGAGTCGATACTACCTGTAAAAGTATTAAACTGACGACCACGTAAGCCTGTTAAGCTAATGCCATCACATTGACCTGCTTTAAAATCTTCAGCAACGATACGCTCATCGGTATAAGGCTTTAATTCGATATCAGCACCCCATTTAGCTGCTGCTAAAGAGTAATCTTTCATCATGGCATAGACATCACCGCCTGTACCTAATAAATCGAATACGCACATTTTTAGTTTTGCGGCGTGTGCGGTTGGACTTAATGTCATAGTTGCTGCAACCATAGCCGTAGCCAAGACAGTCGTTTTTTTCATGGTTTACCCTTCGTCATCAGTTTTTGAAAGTATGTGGTGATACCTATATAAAAGCTCACCTAATTGTGCCAACAATGGATTGTTGTAGATAATCTATTGTTAGTGATTTTACTGGCTTATACAATCCAGCGTCTGTGTTATTTTTACTTAGACTACGTACATTTATTGGTAAATGATGTAGTTATTTAAGCACATTAACAAGTCTTTTGTAAAAAAATACGCAAAAAAAAGGGTGGCGAGGTGCCACCCCAAAAGAGGGTTCTTTTATGACGATAAATTTACCGTCTAATGCCTAAAAGCTACTTAGGACTTACACTATTAAAACTTACGCGGTTACCACTTATTAGTGAGCAAAACGCGCTAATTGCAATGCAATGCGTAAGTCCTAACTATTTAAGCAGCTTTACGCTTTTCGCCAGCAGCAACTAAATCATCAAACAATTTTTCAGCTTCAGTTTTTAACTTGTCGGCTTCAACTTTGAAAGTTTCTACCAAACCAACGGCAACTAATACCACTTTTTTGTCGTTAGCCGCTTGTTCACCACGAGCAGCTTGACCAGCAGCAACTAATTTATCTAATTGCTTTTGACCTTCTTCTTCAACTTTAGCAACGATTTCTTCAACTTTGGCAACAACGCCCAAGCTGGCTAAAGTGACTTGACTACCTAATTCTTTAGCGCGGTCAACTAATCTAACTTCGGCTAAGACTTCAGAAACGTCTTTTAACTCACCCATGATCATCTCCAGAAAATTTAACACACACCATCTTGCTGCTCACCTTAACAGGCTTTGCAACTCATGCTGGCGATTATAAAGAGCATGGATATCTCAAAAGACGCTTTCTTGTTCGACAAATAGACACAAGACAAAATTTTTGCTAAAAATTTTAAAATAATGTCAATTCAGGACTGACGCGGTTATCGCTTACTTGTTCACACTTCAATCGTTTTCAACGATTTTATGTACACAAGACGCGCTAATTTCAATGAAATGCGTCAGTTAAAAATTAAGCCAATGTTATGCCGAAATTAAGGCCATTTTATTAGGCAGCACCTTGGCAACTTGTGCCACACGCTGTTGTAAGGCTTCATAACTAGAGGCAGTAACCGTAATATGCCCCAATTTGCGTCCTACTCGTTCACTTTTACCGTACAAGTGCAGATGAGTTTCGGGGATAGCTAAAATAGCGGCGGTATCTGGATGCTGGCCAATAATGTTAATCATGGCACTGGGACGTAACTCGGTAGGCATACCCAAAGGTAAACCTGCCACTGCGCGCATATGATTTTCAAATTGTGAGCAAATCGCTCCTTCAATACTCCAATGTCCTGAGTTATGCACACGTGGTGCGGTTTCGTTAGCAAATAAACCGTGCGCTGTTTGAAAAAGCTCTAGCGTAAGTACCCCTACATGATTTAATTCATGCAAAATTTGAGTGATATATTGTTCGGCTTGAGCTTGAATTTGTGCGGTCACTTGGGGGGCAGGTACAATAGAATGCGATAAAATACCTTGATGATGGGTATTCCATGCTAAGGGATAACATAAAATGTCGCCCGTTTGACTACGCACTGCAATAATTGATAACTCACGTTCAAAATTAACAAAAGCCTCGGCTATCAATGGTGCGCCTGCCTGTAATTCTGACCACGCTTGCGCCACTTGCTCGGCTTGACGAATCACAAATTGACCTTTGCCATCATAACCACCCATAGTCGTTTTGACCACCAAAGGTAAACCTAAGTGTTCTATGGCGTGTTGTAACTCGCTTTGATTATTGACTTGTTGATAAGCGGCAGCAGGAATCGCCAATTGTTGAAACAACTGTTTTTCACGAATCCGATTTTGTGATACCGCTAAAGATTTAAGGCTGGGATAAACTGGCTTTTTACTAGCTACATATTCGACCCATGCCAAAGGAATGTTTTCAAATTCGTAAGTAAAGACATCGGCACTGGCAATAAAGGCATCTAAACTGGCGGGGCTTGCTGCTATATCACCATATAACTGCCCCAAAGGTGCAGAGGGACAGTCCTGTGCTGCATCATAAAAACTAAAACGCAAATTAAAAGGATAACCCGCTAAAGCCATCATGCGCCCAAGTTGACCACCACCAAAAATACCTATTCTCATACCACTACCCCAGGAATAGGGTTAGCTAACACTTTGTCGGTTTGTTGCTGACGGAAATCTTCGATTGCTTGCAAGTATTGTGGATATTGTGCGGCTAAAATTTGTGTAGCCAAAATACCTGCGTTGGTTGCCCCTGCTTTGCCAATAGCCAAGGTAGCAACAGGCACGCCTGCGGGCATTTGTACAATAGATAACAATGAATCTAAGCCATTTAAGGCTTGTGATTGCACTGGCACACCCAAAACAGGTAACGATGTTTTAGAAGCACACATACCTGGTAAGTGGGCTGCCCCCCCTGCTCCTGCAATAATCACCTGAATCCCACGACTCCGCGCCGTCTCAGCATAAGTAAACAATTTATCAGGTGTGCGGTGTGCCGAAACCACTTCTGCTTCAAATGGCACGCCCAAAGTACGCAAAACATCGGCGGCATGTTGCATGGTTGCCCAATCCGATTGTGAACCCATAATGATACCGACTAAGGGCGTTGCCACAGTTGCTGTCATGACCAATGTTCTCTGCAAAGTGGTTTATGTCTTGCGTCTCGCAGTACATAATCCTAATAGGTTAAAAAAGCCGACTATTTTGGCTGAATAATGAAGTAAGGCCAAGCCTTTGCTTAATTTTTTTACATTTATTGGTTTATCGGTCGAGGTTTAACTACGAAACATAAAATAAACCGCACCTAACAAGCATAATCCTGCATAGACATAATCTATTTTGAATGGTTCTTTGAGATAAAATACCGCAAATGGCACAAAAATACTCAGGGTAATGACTTCTTGAATAATTTTGAGCTGCCCTACACTCCATAACGTATGACCAATACGATTGGCTGGCACCATCAACATATACTCAAAAAAAGCAATACACCAACTTAACAAAGCCGCCACATACCACGATTTATCATTTAGGTTTTTAAGATGGCCATACCATGCAAAAGTCATAAAGATATTTGAGCAAATAAGTAATAAAATGGTTTGTAAAGCAATAGGCATAAAAGTAACTCTGCAAAAAACAACACAATGATGGCAAATGTTACTGCATCTTGACGCGGTCTTTGCGACAATAACCCATATGATTTTGACATGATACCCAACTATGAAAGCCTTGATTTTGTTATTTTGGCAAATGTTACGTTTTAAACGTGGCCCCGAAGATGCACCTTACTCAACTTATTTATTGATGTTAGTCATTGGCTGTAATTTTGCGGTGACTGCTACAGGACAATGGATTGCACGTCCTAGCCAAGCCAATATGGCATTGATGATGCCAATTATTTCTTTGGCGGTTGAACTGATTTTTATGGCTTTATTATTAAACATCAAACAACTTGGTGCGCGTTTTGTACAAACTGAAACCAGTGTTTTGGCTTGTGATACCTTACTCACCTTGGCAGTACTCCCTTTGTTAATGATTGGTCTGAGCTTACCCGCACAGTCGCCCATGCTTAAATTATTAGGTTTGGTTGAAGTGGTCGTATTAACGTGGGCAATTGCAATGCGCGGTTTTATTTATCATCGCGCACTCAATATCAGTCCATTTTTAGGCTATTTATTGGCCTTTATGTTACTGATGTTGACTCTTTCGATTACCATAAAAATCTTTCCCGAACTTTTAACGCAAGCAACGGCGGCGGCCACAGAAGCCAGCAAAGCCCGTTAGGACATTGATTATGCATATTCACATTTTAGGTATTTGTGGCACATTTATGGGTTCGTTGGCTGTATTGGCTAAAAGTCTCGGTTATCGGGTGACGGGTAGCGATGCCAATGTCTATCCACCCATGAGTACCCAATTAGAAGCGCAAGGCATCAGTCTGATGCAAGGTTATGAGCCTGAGCATTTACAACCACACCCCGATTTAGTGATTGTAGGCAATGCCATGAAGCGTGGCATTCCTGCGGTTGAATATGTCTTAAACGAAGGTATTCCTTATACTTCGGGGCCACAATGGTTGGCACAATATGTTTTACAAGGTAAACACGTTTTAGCGGTGGCTGGCACGCATGGTAAAACCACCACAACGACAATGGTCGCTTGGATATTGGAACAAGCGGGCTTAAATCCTGGTTTTTTGATTGGTGGTGTACCAAAAGGTTTTGAAGCGAGTGCGCGTTTGGGTGGTGGCGATTATTTTGTGGTAGAAGCAGACGAATATGACTCTGCTTTTTTTGATAAACGCTCTAAGTTTGTTCACTATGCGCCCCGAACAGCTATTTTAAATAATTTAGAGTTTGACCATGCAGATATTTTTGATGACTTAGCTGCTATTCAAAAACAGTTTCATCATTTAGTACGCACCATTCCAAGCATGGGCAAAATTATTGTCCCTAAAAATGATACTAATTTGGCCGATACCTTGGCTAAAGGCTGTTGGACTCCTATCGAAACCACCAGTATTCAACCCACAAATAGCGATTGGCAAGCGCAATTACTCAGTGATGATGGCTCACATTTTGCAGTATTTTATCAAGGACAAAATCAGGGTGAAGTGTTGTGGGGCATGACTGGCCAACACAGTGTTTATAATGGCATTGCAGCGATTGCCGCTGCCCATCATGTAGGTGTAGATATTAAAACTGCTTGTGCAGCACTCAGTGCATTTGATGGTGTTAAACGGCGCATGGAGTTAGTGGGCGAAGTTAATCATATCAGCGTATATGATGACTTTGCACACCACCCTACCGCCATTAAAACCACCCTCGAAGGTTTACGCAAAAAAGTAGGCAACCGTAAAATTTGGGCAATTATTGAACCACGCTCTAATACGATGCGTATGGGGACACATAAAGATAACTTGGCACAATCTGCCAGTGATGCTGACCAAGTGATTTGGTATCAGCCTGCAGGTTTAGACTGGGATTTAAGTCCTGTTGTGGCAGCCTCTTCTGTTCCTGCAAAAATTGCTCAAACGATTGACGACATTATTGAAGAAGTGTCTAACCAAGCCCAATCAGGCGATGCGATTGTGATTATGTCTAATGGGGGCTTTGGTGGCATTCATGGCAAATTAGTGAATGCGTTAAAGGCTAAGTTTGCCATGTAGCTACTTAGAACTTAACACGGCTATCGCTCATTTGCTCGCTAAAAAATCTCCCTAACTCCTTTTTAAAGGAGGGTTGGGGAGGATTTTCAAAACACACTTGTTTAGACTTCGCTCAACACAGGTTTTAGGTGAAATGCGTAAGTCCTGTTCAAGTAATCGTACTGTAAAAAAACGGAGTTCGCAAAAAAAAGGCGCAAAATGCGCCTTTAGTTTTTTACATCTCAAATCAAGAACGATAATCGGCGTTGATTTTGACATAATCATAAGAGAAATCGCACGTCCAAACGGTATCATTCGCCTCGCCACGTCCTAACACAATCCGAATGGTAATTTCTGGTTGTTTCATTACCGCTGCGCCAAGCTCTTCACGATAACTGGCGGCTGCTCCACCATTTTCGCAAATACACACCTCATCTAAATAGACATTAATTTTGCTTACGTCTAAGTTAGGCACACCACTACGACCAATCGCGGCCAAAATACGTCCCCAGTTAGGGTCAGAAGCAAAAAAGGCGGTTTTAATCAACGGCGAATGGGCAACGGCATAAGCGACATCACAACATTCTTGCGTATTTGCGCCGCCTTCGACTTTTACCGTCATAAACTTGGTTGCACCTTCTCCGTCACGGACAATCAATTGGGCTAAACGAATAAAGCTACGTTGTAATGCCGCATAAAAGGCTTCAAATAATGCGCCCGAACGTTGAGTGAGTGGGCTATTGCCTGCTGCACCTGTGGCTATCAACACACACGCATCATTGGTTGAAGTATCGCCATCAATGGTAATACGATTAAACGACTGCTCTGTGACTTCACGCAATACGCTTTGTAATAACTCACGTTCAACCGCAACATCGGTAGCAACAAAGCCTAACATGGTGGCCATGTTGGGGCGAATCATGCCCGCGCCTTTAGAAATACCTGTAATGGTATAAGTCACACCATCAACACTAAACTGCTCGCTTGCGCCTTTGGGCAAGGTATCGGTGGTCATAATACCTGTTGCGGCGGCTGTCCAATTATCTGCTTGTAAAGCGGCTAAAGCGGCTGGTAATCCTGCTTCTAATTTGGCAATGGGTAATTGTTCACCAATCACACCCGTTGAAAAGGGCAATACTTCATTAGCGGATACTTGTGCTAACTCCGCCAAAGCAGCACAGCTACGCTCAGCGTTAATCATGCCTGTCGTGCCTGTTCCTGCATTGGCATTGCCTGTATTGATCACTAAATAACGGGCATTTTTTTGTGCCAAATTCGCTTTAGCAACATGAACAGGTGCAGCACAAAAAGCATTAGTGGTAAAAACAGCCGCCGTTGTTGCTTGAGGTGACAACTCAAACACCACTAAATCTTTACGATTTTTATAACGAATATAGGCTTCAGCAATACCAATTCGCACGCCATTAACAGGGTGCATGAGGGGCATAGATAAATCACCAACGGCCATAATTTTTTCCTTTGAATTTAATAATCAATTAAGCCAAACGACCATGACATTGCTTATATTTTTTGCCTGAGCCACAAGGACAGGGGTCATTACGACCAATATACTGCCCCGCATAAGGATTAGCAGACTCCGCTTTAGGCGTAGCAGGCTCATCATTATCAACAAGCGCAGGTACACCCTCTTCTTCGCTTACCAATTCAGGATGCTCCAAATGCAAACTCATCGCCGCTGCTTGGGTTGCTTGTTGTGCTTCCATTGCTGCTACTTCTTCAGCAGAGGGGACATGAATCGTAGCTACTGCTTGCACTACTTCTAACTTGACCGCGCCTAACAACTGTTGGAATAACTCAAAGGCTTCGCGTTTATATTCTTGCTCAGGATTCTTTTGTGCGTAACCGCGTAAATGAATCCCTTGACGTAAATAGTCCATTGCCGCTAAATGCTCTTTCCAATGACGGTCTAACACTTGTAACATGATTTGTTTTTCAACCATGTTGGCTATTTCGTCACCCATATTAAGACGATGTTGACGATACGCCCCACGCGCTGTATCAGCAATTTTGGCGCGTAATCCTGTTTCTTCTAAACGATCATCGGCATCTAGCCATGCTTTAATAGGCATATCCATTTTAAAGTCTGTGGCTAAGGCTTTTTCTAAACCTGCAATATCCCATTGATCTTCAATGCTTTGAGGGGGAATAAATTCGGTAACAATCGTCCCCACGACTTCGGCATACATATTTTCAAACATGTCGGCCAAACTTTCAGAGGCTAACACCTCATCACGCTGGGTATAAATCACGCGCCGTTGTTCATTGGCTACGTCATCATATTTGAGCAAGTTTTTACGAATATCAAAGTTACGCGCTTCTACTTTACGTTGCGCGCCTTCAATCGAACGTGTGACCCAACGATGCTCAATCGCTTCACCTTTTTGCATTCCCAAAGAGCGCATCATATTGCGTACACGGTCACTGGCAAAAATACGCATTAAGTCATCTTCTAAAGACAAATAAAAACGACTCAAACCCGCATCACCTTGACGACCCGCACGACCACGCAATTGATTATCAATCCGCCGCGATTCGTGACGTTCTGTACCAATAATGTGCAAACCACCTGAAGCTAACACGGCGGCATTATCTTGTTCCCATTGCGTTTGCAAAGCAGCAATTTGTTCGGGAGTTGGATTTTGCAGTTGCGCTAACTGGGCTTTCCAATTGCCACCCAACACAATATCTGTACCACGACCTGCCATATTGGTGGCAATAGTCACCGTTTTGGGACGGCCTGCTTGAGCAATAATTTCTGCTTCTTGGGCGTGAAACTTGGCATTTAGCACTTGATGAGGAATTTTTTCTTGGGTTAACAACCGTGATAGATGTTCACTGCTTTCAATGGTCGCTGTACCCACAAGAACAGGTGCGCCTTTATCCATACAGTCTTTAATGTCACGAATAATCGCCTCAAACTTTTCTTCCTTGGTAAGATAAATTAAATCTTCTAAATCTTTACGCACCATCGGACGATGGGTAGGAATTACCACCACATCTAAACCATAAATTTGATGAAATTCGGTGGCTTCGGTATCTGCAGTTCCTGTCATACCCGATAATTTATCGTATAAACGGAAGTAATTTTGAAAGGTGGTGGTCGCCAGCGTTTGATTTTCATTTTGAATATTAACGTGTTCTTTGGCTTCGATGGCTTGATGTAAACCTTCTGACCAACGCCGACCGTGCATAGTACGACCTGTATGCTCATCAACAATGACAATTTCATTATCTTGAATAATGTAATGCACATCTTTTTGGAACAAAATATGCGCTTTTAACGCCGATAACACATGATGCAACAAGGCTAATTTACTGGCCGAATATAAACTATCGCCTTCTGCCAACAAACCTAGCTCATTAAGTAAGCGTTCAACGTGTTCATAACCTGTTTCGGTGAGTTCAATTTGCCGATGTTTTTCGTCAACCCAATAGTCACCACCATCGGGTACTTTTTCTTCTTTTTGAGCAACCAACTGGGGAGGAATGACATTGACTGCTTCGTATAGACGTGATGAGCCTTCAACCGCTCCCGAAATAATCAATGGGGTACGCGCTTCATCAATTAAAATCGAGTCCACTTCGTCAATAATGGCAAAAGCCAAACCGCGTTGATGTTTTTCTTCTAAGCGAAACGCCATATTATCGCGCAAATAATCAAAACCAAACTCGTTATTAGTACCATAGGTAATATCAGCAAGATAGGCTTCATGTTTTTCGGATGTTGGCTGCATGGAGCGAATCACGCCCACTTTTAAGCCCAAAAACTCAAACAAAGGACGGTTTAATTCGGCATCACGGCGCGCCAAATAATCGTTGACCGTGACCACATGCACCGCTTGACCACTCAGAGCGTTTAAATAACACGCTAAAGTTGCCATTAAGGTTTTACCCTCACCTGTACGCATTTCGGCAATACGGCCTTGATGCAAGGTAATGCCACCAATGAGCTGTACATCATAGTGACGCATATTCATCACCCGATGCGAAGCCTCACGACACACCGCAAAGGCTTCAGGCAACAAATCATCTAAGCTCTCACCCTTGATATAACGGTTACGAAACTCTTCTGTCTTGGCTGACAATGCCACATCATCTAAACTCTGGACGCTGGGTTCTAGCGCATTGATGGCATCGACCATCTTTTGCATCCGTTTCAACTCGCGTTCGTTTTTAGTTCCAAATATTCCGCTAATCAGGCGTGCAAACATAAAAGCCACTCTTTATTAAAATTCAACTCAGGACTATTGTCCTTCGGCACATTAAACCCAAACTTACCATACCCGCACTACAGATGGGGGTAAAAAGACAGAAACACAAGTCTTGACCAAAACAAAGGTCGCACATTCTACCTTGAATTTAAGCCAGTAAAAAATGCCTGTTGTATTAAAGGCGTGAAAATAGAGACAAAAAATAAGCCGATATAAATATCGGCTTAGATTTAAACAAAAACAGCTTACTTTTTGAGGGCTAAACCCACATAAGTCATCGGATCGATTTGTTTGCCATTAGCCAACACTTCATAATGTAAATGTGTACCTGTTGAACGACCAGTCGAACCCATATAGGCAATTACTTGGTCTTTGGCTACCAAATCACCGACTTTGGCCACCAAACGCTGTGCATGAGCATAACGAGTGACATAGCCATCACCATGTGTTACTTCAATCACATTACCATAACCGCTTTTGATACCCGAAAAAGTGACAATACCCGAAGCAACGGCATAAATGTCTGTGCCTTGTGCGCCCGAAAAATCCATGCCTGCATGAAAAGCAACTCGGCCTGTAAATGGGTCAGACCGATAGCCAAAGGTTGATGTAATCGCCCCATGACGTACAGGTAAATTAGCTAAATAGTTTTGACCTATTTGTGAGCGTTGATTAACCAACACTTTATCAAGTGCGCGTAATTGACTTTCTTTTTCTTCAATTAAACGTGATAACTCTTGTAAACGAATATCAATGTTGTCATCACCTAACACCGATACTTCATCGAGCAAAGGCCCACCTTTTGCGCCTTTGCTATCACGTTCAATGCTAAACTCTTTGACAGGCAAACGTGCGCTTTCGGCAACATGTTGAGTCAAGGCATCTAAACGTAATAACTGAGCCTCCATTTCAGCAACACGGGTATTCACTACCTGTAATTGTTGCTGTGGATTGACAGCTTGAGGCGTTGTCTGTGACGCATTAACCACCGCCGCTTGAGGCGTGTTGCTTTTGCTGGCTGCCGCATAACCAATGGCAGCACCTGTACCTGATAATAACCCCAGCGTTGCCACAAAGGTCGCAATCGTGGCTGGTGTTAAACGCAACATCAAAGGTCGCATGGCATAACGTCGCCATAAAGGAAATTTCACGCTGTTTATCTCCTGCTTGATTAGCGTTTACCATCAACTTTTTTAAAACAAATTGATACAGATGATATTAAGACAATCAAACTCAATAACATCATGTCGAAAAACGCTAAATTTTGCACTTTAACTAACGCGCGCTTGCACGTTAGCGATTCGCAGAGTAGCCTTGCGTAAGCCAAATCTGTTTGGCTTAGTTTTATAATGGCTATTCCCCGTTAGGTCAGAGCTGACGCACGCACGCGAGTGCTAAGGTAAAGTCTTATGATTCATCACATTCCGCGTAGCAAAGAAATTTTATCTTCACCGCTACTCAAAACGCTTAATACCCAAGTGCTTTATTTAAGCAAACTCAACGCTATTGTCGCCGAATTATTACCTGCTCTGAAAACACAATGTCATGTTGCCTGTTATGTAAATGGCGTATTAACATTGCAAACTCATAATCAAGCCCTACTCGGACAGCTACGTTACCTCCAAATACAATACTTACAACAACTACGCCAACACAAAGTTTTTGGCAACCTGATACGCATTCAATTTTTGTTTGACGAACAGCTACAAGTAGCGCGCGCGCAACACGAACCCGTCAAGCCGTTGTCGGAACAGACTAAGAAATTATTATTAGAAACAGCAGAATCACTCGCCGACCCACAGCTTAGCGAAGCCTTTCGCCGTTTGGCAAGATAATAGCCGAACAATCCGACCAAATGACAATATGATGACAAAAGATTAAGCAACCCACTTAACCCTTTGATTTAATGGACTTCTTGTGCAGGAAATGCTTGAATATACGCAATAGGAGCTAATTCTTCGTCATCAAATGTCACAATTTCCCATGCGTCTGGCTGGTCTAATAAGGCGCGAAGCAGTTTATTGTTGAGTGCATGACCCGATTTGTAGCCTTGAAACTCACCAATAATACCGTAACCTAAAATATATAAATCACCAATCGCATCTAACATTTTATGTCGAACAAATTCATCTTCGTAACGTAAACCTTCTTTATTCATCACCCCTTCATCATTTAACACAATGGCGTTGTCTAAACTACCACCTTTGGCTAAACCTAATGAAGTTAAGTACTCTATGTCACGCATAAAGCCAAAAGTACGCGCACGACTGACTTCGGTAACATAGGCAGTGGTCGAAAAGTCAACACAGGCACTTTTGTGGTCATCTAAAAAAGCAGGATGGTCGAAGTCGATGGTAAATGCCACTCTAAAGCCATCATACGGTAAAAAAGCGGCGCGCTTATCGCCTTCAATGACTTCAATGGGACGTTTAATTTTGACTAATTTTTTGGGGGCATGTTGTTCAATAATCCCTGCGGCGCGAATCAAAAACACAAAAGGTCCCGCACTCCCATCCATAATCGGAATTTCGGGTGAACTCACTTCGATAATGGCATTATCAATCCCCAAACCTGCCAAAGCCGACATAAGATGTTCGACTGTGCCAATTTTTACGCCATCTTTAATTAAATTAGACGACATGGTCGTTTCATTTACTAAAAGAGCGTTGGCGGGAATATCCACAGGAGGGTCTAAATCGGTACGGCGAAAGACAATACCGCCATCTATAGCATGAGGCTTGAGAGCCAGATACACTTTTTGGCCGCTATGCAGGCCAATGCCTGTCGCACGGATTGTGTTTTTTAGAGTTCGTTGACGTAGCATTGTGACAAAATGTTTCAGAGTTAGACGCTCATACTAACATTTTTTTGACTTTGTGCAAGCAAAAGAACAGGGGTTAAACTGAATCAAAATTTCGCCACCGCGCCAACACTCTCCCTCGGGGGAGAGGGAGGAGCAATAACAGCGTAAGTCCTAAACTAAGACTTAACTATTATTTTGACGGCGTAAAAAGGACGGTATATTTAATAAGTCTGACTTAGGTGCTTCAGGTTTGGCAGCAGGTGCAGGTGCGGCTTGTTGCTTTTTGAGTACCGAAGGCGTATCAAACTCTTCATAGCTACGGGTAGGCGCAACGGGTGCAGGAGCTGGCGCACCTAAAGGCGAGCGTGGGCGGTTGATGGTTGCTGCTGCCTGTGCGCCTGCTGTGGCCGATTGTGCTTTGCTTAAACCTGTCGCAACAACCGTCACACGAATATCATCGCCAATATCTTCATCAACAATCATACCAATTTTGATGGCAATGCCTTGGTCGGCTAATGGCTCAACAATCTCACCCACAGTAGTATATTCTTCTAAACCTAAATCGGCATTACCCGCAATCGACACCAACAAACCCGTTGCACCTTCAAGGCGAATATCATCTAACAAAGGGCTATTGATGGCTTTGATAGTGGCTTCACGCGCACGGTCTGTACCCGAAGCGACACCTGTCCCCATCATCGCTAAACCACGATCACGCATGGCATTACGCACGTCAGCAAAGTCAAGGTTAATCATACCTGGACGGGTAATCATGTCCGAGATACCACGTACAGCTTCAAATAACACATTATTGGCTTTTTTGAAGGCTTCAATTAAAGAGATTTTATTACCATATACTTTTAATAATTTAGCATTGGGAATGGTAATCAAGGAGTCAACATGCTGTGATAATTCTTCGATACCTTGGTCTGCTAAACGATCACGACGCTCAAAAGGAAACGGACGTGTCACCACACCCACAGTTAAAATACCTAATTCACGCGCTACTTCGGCAATCACAGGGGCTGCGCCTGTGCCTGTGCCACCACCCATACCTGCGGTAATAAACACCATATCTGCGCCTTTTAAGGCATCAATGATTTGCTCACGGGTTTCTAAAGCCGCTTGACGACCTACTTCGGGGTTTGTACCAGCACCTAAGCCACGCGTTAAGTCTGCACCTAGTTGTACAATACTTTGCGAACTCATTTTGCCTAATGCTTGCATATCGGTATTGGCGCAAATAAACTCTACACCCGACAAATGACATTGCACCATGTGCTCAACGGCGTTACTACCACCGCCACCAATACCAAAAACTTTAATAACAGGACCGCCCGACACTTTGTGCGTTTGTTGGTCATCTGCAATTTTAAAAATGCCCATCTAAAACTCTCCCCCGCTCAGGAATGCTGACCATTGCCTTGAGTGCTATAAACAAAATGTGAGAACAATAACTTGACGTTAGTCCAATATCTTCGCCATTTTACCACAATATATGGGAACAACTGTTCATAAAAAATCAGCGTTTGTACAACATGTTACATATTAGAAATTTCGCTCTAACCATGCACGAAACTTAGCTAAAAACCCTTCTGTGTTGATGCCTTTACGCTTAGTGGGTTGCTTTTCTAATTCTTCAAGCATTTTATCACGGCCTGCTATTAACAAACCAACACCCGTTGCATAGACCGAACTTTGTACTAACTGGCCACCAAGTTCGGGACGAATATTAGGCGTACCTAAACGGGTTTTGTCTTTACCAAAAATACTGTCAGCTAAGGCTTCTGCACCTTCGATGCGCGCTGCCCCACCTGTTAACACAAAACCTGCACTCAAATAATCTAATGCCCCTAAGTCTTCAAGCTGCTTGTGAATGTGGGCAAACAGTTCGGCGTAACGTGCTTCAATAATTGACGCTAAAAAATGTCGCTCTAGTTTACGCAACTCTTTACCACTGGTGGTGGGAAAATGAATGTATTCTTCACGTTTAACAGCAATAGATTGCGCGCAGCCTTGTTTAATTTTAAGTTGTTCGGCTTCTAATAATGGGGTGCGTAATACTTGAGCAATATCATTAGTCACATGGTCGCCACCAATAGGAATAATTTCGGTATAACGTAATGCGCCATGTACATACAGGGCAACATCGGTTGTGCCTGCACCAATATCAATCAAACATACGCCTAAGGTTTTTTCATCTTCACTTAATACGGCATTTGCTGCGGCATACGGCTCTAAAATCACCCCATCAACGCCTAACTCACACGCATGTACACATTTTTCGAGGTTTTGTAAGGCGTTTAAACCACAAGTGACTAAATGATAATGTCCCTCTAAACGTACACCTGCCATACCCATCGGGTTACGAATGTCATATTGGTTATCAACATTAAATTCTTGAGCTAAGACATGTAACACTTTTTGCTCAGGTAAAATAGCTCCCGTTTTGGCATTATCTAAGACCGCCTGCATATCTTGTGGCGTGACTTCTCCGCTACGGATATGAACCACACCTTGCAAATTACGACTGACAATATGATTGCCTGCAATACCAATAAATACCGAATGCACCTGACAATGTGCCATATTTTCGGCTTCTTTGACGGCTTGGCGAATGGCGCGTGAGGTTTCTTCGATATCAACGACCATACCACGCTTTAAACCCGTACATGGGCTTTTACCCACACCAATAATTTCTAAGTCTTGGTTTTTGCTTACTTGGGCGATGAGTGCAACGACTTTAGAAGTACCTACATCTAAGGCAACAATCAACTTTTCTGTATCTACCATTGTACTAACCTTCTTAGGATAGATAGGACTTACACACTTCACCGAAATTAGCGCGTTTTGCGAACTAATAATCGTTAAAAACGATTATTTAGTGAACAAATAAGCGATAACCGCGTAAGTCCTAATAAAGCGCCTTAAATAGCGGGCTTATTTAACTGATTGTTTTTGACCGTTAACGCTTGCCCTGCTTTCCACTTTACGGCTAAACCATGACGATAACGTAAATCAATGCGTTCGATACGCTCAGCATGTGCTGCTAATTCACGTTGATATAACCATAAAAAACGCTGCAATTTTTCGTTAACTTGGTTTTGGTCTAAAATAAGTTCTAAACCCGTGTCAAAATGAATAAACCACGTTCGTCTTTCGGTCAGTTGCAACTCCACAACACGTAAGTTTAACGGACGAAAGCGTTCATTAAAACTACGATATTGTTCCATCACATAAGCCGTTTTGCCTCTTGGCCCAAACAATAAGGGCAAACCTGTATTTTCAAGTCCTGTTTTGGGTTGAAAAATTTCGCCCTTAGCACTTAAAAACCGTTCATTACCCCAACGCGCAACCGCTTTCTTTTCGACAACCATCACCCGTATGCCATCAGGCCAACGGCGTTGCACCGACAAACTTTCAACCCAAGGTGATAATAATACGGCATCACGAATGGCAACGAGGTCGGTACTAAAATAACTGCCTTGCACCACTGTTTTTAGGCGTGCAGATAACTCTTCTCGGTCAGCAGGACGAATATCACCCTCTATATGCACTACGGCTAAGGGGGCTTTTTTTTGTAACTCTATCCACAAGCCCCACATACCCCATGTCAAAATAGCCATGCCAGCCAATAACCATAAAAAGCTCAACACGCGCCATAAAGTGCGCCATTGTCGCTGTCTTGGTGTTAAGACAATCGTGGGCTGTGTACTTGACGCAGAAGATGACATTCACTCTACCTTTTATAATCAAAATTAGGACTTACGCAGTTTGACTTAAAATGCTTAACACCAATTGTTGAAAGCTCAAACCTGCTGCTCTTGCCGCCATTGGCACTAAAGAATGGTCAGTCATACCTGGTACAGTGTTCACTTCTAATAACCAAAAATTACCTTGCTCATCGCGCATGGCATCTATTCGTCCCCACCCTTTCGCACCTACCTTATCAAAGGCTTGCAGTGCTAAGGTTTGTAGGGCTTGCTCATCTTCGACACTCAACCCACAAGGACATAAATACTGAGTGTCATTGGCTTTATATTTAGCGTCAAAATCATAAAAACCATGACTTTGATGCGGTTGTAAACGTATCACAGGCAAGGCTTTTTCACCTAATAAGACAATGGTGTATTCTTTACCTGTTACCCATTTTTCGGCAATAATTTCGCTGTCGTATTGAGCCGCAAAGGCATAAGCTGGCTGCAAGTCTTCCAGCGTTTCGACTTTACGCATCCCAATACTTGAGCCTTCACGCGCGGGTTTAACCATTAACGGCAAACCTAAATCAGCAACCACTTGGGCAAAATGAGTATTGGCATTTAATCGTGCATAAGGCGGCGTGGGTAAACCACAGCCCAACCATAATTGTTTGGTACGCGTTTTATCCATTCCCAAGGCGGAAGCCAACACACCACTGCCTGTATAGGGTACACCAAGTAACTCTAAGGCACCTTGCATCGTACCGTCTTCGCCACCACGACCATGTAACACAATAAAAGCACGGTCGTAGGCTTTAATCTCACTGATATTGCGCGTTGCGGGGTCAAAGGCTTCAGCATTGACACCAGCTTGCTGTAAAGCTGATAAAACCGCTTGGCCACTGACTAAAGAGACTTCACGCTCTGCCGATGTGCCACCAAACAATACCGCTACACGACCAAAATCTTGTTGAGTCATAACTTTAATCTCTAATGAATCCTCCCCAACCCTCCTTTACGAAAGGAGGGAGTCCCCCTTTGATAAAGAGGGATTAGGGGGATTTAAGCTAAATATAAACCATTTTGTGCCAACTCAATCGCCAAGCCACCGACTGTGCCTGCCCCTTGGGTCAGTAGCACATCATTAGGTTGCAGCACTGTTTTGAGCAAAGTCACTAACTCATCGGTTTTTTCAATAAAAATCGGTTCTACCAAACCACGCGCCCGAATACTACGCGCTAAGGTGCGACTATCCGCTCCTGCAATCGGTTTTTCACCTGCCGAATACACGTCTAAGAGTAATAAAACATCCACTTGCGACAATACTTGGACAAAATCCTCAAAACAATCACGGGTGCGGGTATAACGATGCGGTTGAAACATCAACACTAAACGGCGGTCTGGAAAACTTTGTCGTGCTGCTTTGAGTGTCGCTTCGACTTCACGCGGATGATGACCATAATCATCAACTAAACGGACATGACCATTGACCAAAGGAAATTCGCCATATTGCTGAAACCGCCGACCAACACCCGCAAAATTAGCTAAACCTGCTTGTATCGCCACGTCATCGACACTTTCATCGCTGGCAATAGCAATAGCAGCCAACGCATTAAGTACATTATGTAAACCTGGCAAATTTAGGCTAATGGCTAAAGGTTCTTTATGAGGACGTAACACAGTAAAATGGGTTTGCATCCCTTCTTGGCGGACATCAACCGCACGCACATCATTACTTTCGGCAAAACCATAAGTAATGGTCGGACGCGCAATGCGTGGTAATAACTCACGAATCACTTCATCATCACCACATACCACCGCTAAACCATAAAACGGCAGGTTATGCAAAAACTCAATAAAGGTATCTTTGAGTTTTTCAAAAGAGCCGCCATAGGTATCCATGTGGTCAGCATCGATATTGGTAACTACCGCCGCCATCGGCTGTAAATGTAAAAATGAAGCATCACTTTCGTCTGCTTCGGCAACTAAATAGCGGCTGCCGCCTAACTTGGCATTGGTTCCTGCACTATTTAACAAACCACCAATCACAAAAGTGGGGTCAAAACCGCCTTCGGCTAAAATTGAGGTGACTAAGCTCGTAGTAGTGGTTTTACCATGTGTGCCAGCAATGGCAATACCATGGCGATAACGCATCAACTCACCCAACATTTCGGCACGGCGCACAATGGGTAAACGTGCTTCACGCGCAGCAATAATTTCGGGGTTAGTGTTATCAATGGCGGTAGAAACGACCACCACATCGGCTTGTTCCACATTTTGCGCTTGATGGCCAATAAATACTTGCGCGCCTAAACTTTGCAAACGCTCAGTGGTTTTTCCTGCTTTGGCATCTGACCCCGAAATTTGATAGCCTTGGTTTAACAATACCTCGGCAATACCACACATACCCGCACCACCAATACCAATAAAATGAATACGGCGAATACGGCGCATTTCGGGAATTTCTATCAGACGGCTACGCGAGCGTTGGCTAATCATAGTGATACTCAACAACGAAGACAAAATTGAGCAACGGTCGCCGTTGCTTGAGGTTGTGCAAGTTTACGGGCAATGGTAGCCATTTGCAGCAATTTAGGCCGCGATAATAACGGTTTTAAAGTTTCTGCTAAAGTTTCCGCGCTCATTTGTGCTTGTGGACACAAAATAGCCGCCCCTGCATCGCTCAAATAACGGCCATTTGCGGTTTGATGATCATCCACTGCATGAGGATACGGGATTAACACCGAGGCAACACCCGCCGCCGCTAATTCGCTCACGGTTAATGCACCAGAACGACAAATCACGACATCTGCCCAACCATAAGCCTCAGCCATATCACTAATAAATGGCTGCACCTCGGCATTTAACCCCAACTGCTGATAACGCTGTGCGGTGAGTTCAACTTGTTTTTTGCCTGTTTGATGACGAATCACTAACGGTTGCTGTTGAGCAACTAAAGCCAATGCTTCTGGCACACGCTCATTTAACGCTACTGCACCTTGACTTCCGCCCAAAATCAACACCTGTAATGCTTCTTCTTGACGCGCCTGATAACGCTGTTCAGGTGGCGGTAAATTAGCAATGACAGGACGAACAGGATTACCTGTTGTCGTCACTTTGGGACTGGCAGCAAAAGCCGCAGGAAAAGCCTGTAACACTTGGGTAGCAATATTGGCGAGTTGTTTATTAGTAAAACCTGCAACGGCATTTTGTTCATGAATAATCAATGGCTTGCCTAATAAACGGGCAGCTACACCACCCGGCCCTGTCACATAACCGCCTAAACCAATCACACAATCTGCTTTGACCGCACGCAACACGCGCATTGCAGCTAAAATCGCCAAAATAATTTTAAAGGGAGCTAACAATAAACGCGCAAGCCCCTGCCCTCTCACCCCTTGTACTTCAAGATAACTAATGGCAAAACCGTTTTGCGGCACGATGTCGGCTTCAATGCCATTTTTTGTTCCCAACCAATGAATTTGCACACCTTGCGCTTGTAAATACTGCGCCACTGCCAACGCGGGAAACACATGGCCTCCTGTGCCGCCTGCCATCACCACCACTGATTTAACACTCATGCACTGACTCCCGTTTTAGCTTGGCTGGTTTCGGTATCAATGCGTAATAAAATACCAAACATCAAAAACACCATAATCAAACTACTGCCACCATAACTAATAAAAGGCAAGGTTAAACCTTTGGTGGGAAATAAGCCCATACACACCGAAATGTTAATGATAGTTTGCATTAACATTAAAAATATCATGCCATAAGCTAAATAGGCTTCTTTAAGCATACCCTGTTTCATGGCATTACTACCAATACGAACGCCTGCTTGTATCAAACCATAAAACGCCAATAACAATACCAACACGCCTAGCAAGCCAAATTCCTCAGCGTAAATAGCAAACACAAAATCGGTATGTGCTTCGGGCAAATAGAATAATTTTTGTACACTATGACCTAAACCGACTCCAAACCAATCACCACGACCAAAGGCAATCAGACTTTGTGATAATTGATAATCTGTACCGTAAGCATCATCCCACGCATTCCAAAACGACATTAAACGTTTCACCCGATATTCCGCCGAAAACGCCAAACCGACCGCACCACTCACCCCTGCAACCAATAAAATCGCAAAGTGTTTTAAAGGTGCACCCGCCAAAAACAACATACCAAACAAAGCAACCATCAACACCAAACTCGCACCAAAGTCTGGCTCACCCATAAACAAACCAATCGTACCACCCACAATAGCCGCCGCAGGTAACACGCCTTTTAAGCCAGAACGAATTTGGTCTTGGCGACGCACCAAATAGTGCGACATATACAACACCACCGCAAACTTACCAACTTCGGAGGGTTGAATGGTTAAACCGCCAAAGGCAATCCAACGCGCACTACCGTTTACTGTACGTCCTAAGGGCGTTAAGACCACAACCAATAATACAAATGAAATCAATAAAATAATTGGCCACCATCTATCCCAAAAACTTAAAGGCAAATTGGCCGCTACGGTGGCGGTAGTTACTGCCAACAACATATACACAAGGTGGCGAATAAAAAAATAAAACGGATTGTTATAGTCAGCACTGGCAATACTCATGGAGGCCGAACCGACAATAGTCACGCCCAAACAAGCTAATATTCCTACCGATAACATCAGCAAACGCCGCACGGTAAACTCTTGTTGCCAATTGGGAATTATCCAATGACGTGGTACCGACAAACTTGGCATTTTTAGGGCAAGTTTCATTATCAACCCTCAATAAAAGGACTTACGCTGTGGTTGCCAAGGCATCAGACACGGCTTGCACAAATACTTCACCACGATGCTCGTAATGTTTAAACATATCAAAACTGGCGCAAGCGGGTGATAACAATACCGCATCGCCTGCCTGAGCTAATTGTTGCGCTTGTGCCACAGCCTGCTGCAAACTCTGAGCATATATTTTGTCAAGGTGATGAGCGGTCACGGCAGCATCAATTTTAGGCGCATCTTCGCCAATCAAAATTAAGGCTTTGCCATATTGTGCCAAAGCAGCAGATAACGGCTTAAAGTCTTGAGCTTTGCCCACACCACCTGCAATCAAAATCACCTTACCTGTAATAGCCGCACCTAAGCCGTTAATCGCCGCTAAGGTTGCTCCAACATTAGTGCCTTTAGAATCGTTATACCAAGCCACACCGTGATGTTTGCTGACTAATTGGCAACGATGTTTTAGGCCTGTAAATTCTTTTAGCGTGTGCAACATAGCCGCCATAGGTAAACCAACGGCTTCACCCAAAGCTAAAGCAGCCAAGGCATTAGCGATATTATGTTCACCAAAAATACCCATCTCGGCACTATTGAGTAATTTTTGCTGACCTTTGGCCAAATAGCTGATGCCTTGCTCACGAATCACGCCATACGTATTTAAGTCTGGTTTATCCAAGCCAAAACTGGTATTGGCAACGGCTTCGGGGAGCAAAGGTACGGTTAATAAATCTTGACGATTGGTGACATAACGTTGGCAGTTGCGATAAATACGATGTTTAGCTTGATGATAGGCTTGCATTGAATTGTATCTATCCATGTGGTCTTCACTGATATTTAATACCGTAGCCACTGCCGCCCTTAAACTATGAGTCGTTTCTAACTGAAAACTGGATAACTCTAAAACATACAACTCAGCATCATCATTGAGTAATTCTAAAACAGGCGTACCCAAATTGCCGCCCACACTGACCTTAACACCTGCCTTTTCGGCCATTAAACCCACTAAAGTGGTGACGGTGCTTTTGGCATTAGAACCTGTAATCGCGACAATTGGTTTATCAACGGCACGACAAAACAGCTCAATATCACCAATCACAGCAATACCTGCCTGACGCGCAGCACGTAATGGTGGCTCATCAATAGAAATACCAGGACTACTAATAATTTCTTGCGCGCTTAATAACAAATGCTCGTCGAGTTTACCCAAACTAATTTGCACATCGGGAAACTCTGTTTGTAACTCAAGCAAATTAGGGGGATTATCGCGGGTGTCATTCACAGCAACTTTATAGCCTAAACTGCACAAATAACGTACACACGACAATCCTGTTTTGCCTAGTCCAATCACCACACGCAAGCCTTCACGCTGAATTAAATGAGCCATGTTGTCCTCAACGAAGTTTTAAGGTGGTTAAACCCAATAACACCAACATAAAGCTAATAATCCAAAAACGAATCACCACTTTGGTTTCTGGCCAGCCTTTGAGTTCGTAATGATGATGAATCGGAGCCATTCTAAACACCCGTTTGCCGCGTAATTTGTACGATCCAACTTGGAGCATCACCGACACCGTTTCCATGACAAAAACACCGCCCATAATAAACAAGACGATTTCTTGACGCACAATCACCGCAATCACCCCCAAAACCGCACCTAAAGCCAATGCGCCCACATCACCCATAAATACTTCGGCGGGATAGGCGTTAAACCACAAAAAGCCTAAACCTGCGCCCACAATTGAGCCACAAATAACAACTAATTCGCCCGAACCTGCCACATAAGGAATATGCAAATAGTCAGCAAATTTAATATTACCCGACAAATACGCAAAAATAGCCAACGCGCCTGCGACCATCACCGTAGGCATAATCGCCAAACCATCTAAACCATCGGTTAAATTGACCGCATTGCTGCTACCTACAATCACTAAATAAGTCAGCAAAATATAAAACACACCCAACGGCAATACTAAATCTTTAAAAAATGGAAAAATCAGTGTGGTTTCAACGGGCGTTTTGGCCAAATAATACAAAGAAACAGCTGCCGCCAAACCACCTACCGATTGCCACAAATACTTCCATTTGGCAGGTAAGCCACGCGGGTTTTTTTCAACGACTTTGCGGTAATCATCAACCCAACCCACCGCGCCAAAGACCACCATCACCCCTAATACAATCCACACATAAGGATTACTCAGGTTTGCCCACAACAAAGTACTAACACCAATCGCCACCAAAATCAGCGCGCCACCCATAGTAGGTGTTCCTGATTTAACTAAATGAGTTTGGGGGCCATCGGTACGCACCGCTTGACCAAATTTAAGTCGGCGCAAGTAGTCAATCATTTTGGGGCCAAACCAAATGGCTATCGCTAAGGCAGTCAAAATACTCAACATGGCACGGAGCGTTAAATAATTAAAAACGTGAAAGCCCTTATAGTATTGAGCTAAATAATCGGCTAACCATAGCAACATTGAGATTACTCCGTAGAGGGGGTAATGAGGGCTTGTACGATGTGTTCCATACGCGCACTACGCGAACCTTTGACTAAGAGTGTGACTTTTTGATCTAACTCTGCTTGTAATGCGTTGATTAACGCACTTTGCTCGGCAAATACCTGAGCTTGGCTACCATAACCTGTCGCCGTATCTTGACTAAATAAACCCACACAATACAAAGCATCTATTTGCTGTTGTTGCGCGTAACGTCCTATTTGTTGATGTAAAGCAGGCGCATCATCACCCAACTCACCCATTGCTCCCAATACTAAAACTCGCCGCCCCGTACACAAGGCTAATTCATCAATCGCTGCTTGCACTGAGTTGGGATTGGCATTGTAGGTATCGTCAATGACCGTTATGCGCGGAGTACGATGCAATACCATACGTCCTGCGGCAGCTTTTGCTTGTTCTAAACCTTGTTTAATTTGGCTTAGATTTAAACCACACGCTAAAGCTAAACTGGCAGCCGCCAAAGCATTGGGGACGTTATGTTGCCCGATAAGCTGTAGTTGAACCGCTGTTGATTGTTGGGCAAGATGCAAATTAAATTGATATGCGCCACCATCTGTACGTTTAATATCCGTTGCATAGACATCGGCGGGCTTGTTGAGCGCAAAAGTGATAATTTTGTGGCCAGCACATAAGGTTCGATGATAGTCGGCAAATTCATCATCAGCATTGATAACGGCGACACCATTTGCCACTAAACCACTAAAAATTTCACCTTTGGCTTTGGCTATGCCTTCACGACCACCAAAACCTTCTAAATGGGCAGTACCGATATTGTTAATCAATGCAGCGTGTGGTTGCACCAAACCCGAGGTATAAGCGATTTCGCCTTGATGATTTGCCCCTAATTCAAAAACGCCATAACGATGACTGGCATTTAAACGTAATAAGGTTAACGGCACACCAATATCATTATTTTTATTGCCTAGCGTAGCGAGTGTTGTACCTGCTTGGGCAAAAATACTCGCGGTAAATTCTTTGACTGTGGTTTTGCCACTACTGCCCGTAATCGCTACTCGCGTTAACTCAAACTGTTCACGCCATGCTTTGGCGAGTTGTCCTAAAGCGGTATGAGTATTACTGACCACCAGTTGTGCAATAGATAACTGTGGATTATAACGCGAGACAATCGCCGCGACCGCACCTACCTCTTGAGCTTTAGCCACAAAATCATTGGCATCAAAATTCGCGCCACTCAAAGCAATAAATACATCGCCTGCCTTTAAAGTACGACTATCGGTAGAAAACTGGCTAACCTCTGCATCGTCACCGTAAAGCTGTGCTTGGGTAACTTGGGCAATTTTACTTAATTTCATCTTATTTCTCTAAAAAAACAGGACTTACGCATTGCACGGCAATTCTTGTGTTGAGCGAAGTCGAAACAAGCACGTTTTCACGCTCACCCCAACCCTCTCCCTCAGGGAGAGGGAGGAGCGTAGCGGAGGGTGAAAGCGATCACCGCGTCAGTCCTAAAAAAGCACTCACAGTCGCGGCATCATCAAAAGCATAACGCACGCCTTGTATTTCTTGATAATCTTCATGTCCTTTGCCTGCTACCAACACCAAATCGCCTGCTTGTGCTTGGCTTAAAGCATATTCAATCGCTTGTTTACGGTCGGCAATTTGCAAATAACTGTGTTGATGTGCTGCAATGCCTGCCACAATCTCACTCATAATCACATTCACTTGCTCGCTGCGTGGATTATCAGCGGTAATCACCACTTTATCCGCCAAACGCATCGCAATCTCACCCATCATCGGGCGTTTGCCTTTATCTCTGTCGCCACCACAACCAAACACACACCATAATTGCGCCGTGGTATGCTCACGCAAACTGCTCAGCACTTTTTCGAGGGCATCAGGAGTATGCGCGTAATCTATCACCACGGTAATTTTTTGATTGCTAATACACTGCATTCGACCACGCACGGCGGGTACTTGTTCTAAGGCGTGTACGGCATCAGACAAGCTAATATCAATACCTAATAAACCCGCCAACACCGCCAACAAATTACTGACATTAAACCGACCTAATAATTGGCTCTGTAACGCCACCACACCCAACGGGGTTTTGATAGTCAGTTTTAAACCTTGTAATGAAGGTTGAATGGCTAAAGCGACAAAATCAGCCGCACTTTCGGCCTTTTGACTATAAGTCCAACAACGCACATTGGGCGCAAGCAAGGCTTGAAAGTCAGCACTTGCAGGGTCATCGGCATTTAAAATAGCCGTTTTAAGGCTCGGCCATTGAAATAAAATACTTTTAGCTTGCTGATAAGCGTCCATTGTTTGGTGATAATCCAAATGGTCACGACTCAGATTGGTAAAAATTGCCGTTTCAATCTCAGTGGCATTTAAACGACCTTGTGCCAAACCATGTGAACTGGCCTCCATCGCCACCACTTGCGCGCCTGCTTGTTTAAACTGTGCTAATTTTTGTTGGAGTTGCAAGGCATCTAACGTAGTGTGGGTTGAAGGCTGAATATCGCACACCAAACCATTACCTAATGTTCCCAACACCGCAGACTTAATCGCTAAACTTTGACTAGCATGTGCTAATAATTGCGCGCAACTGGTTTTACCGTTTGTGCCTGTGATTGCCACAACACGCATCCTAGCACTGGGAGCTTGATAAAAACGCGCGGCAATATCACCTAATTGTTGTGGTAAATCGGCTATCGACAATACAGGCACATGGTCAATGAGGCTATGCGGCTCGGTGGATTGACACAATACCGCCACCGACCCTTGAGCTATCGCTTGAGGAATAAATTTTCGTGCATCGTGTTGTTGGCCTTGTAAGGCAATAAACACATCTCCCTGCTGTACCTGACGACTATTAGCGGTCAGCCCCTTCACCACAATTTGTGCATAATCTGCTGGCACATTTGGCCAAATATCTTTTAATACAGTCATTACACACGCTCCGCTAGGGTCGTTTGTACAGGAGTAGCCGTCATCACTTTCGGTTTGGCTGGTTCTTCTAAAGGTTTGTCTAAAGGGATATTCATTAAACGTAAGGTTTCGGCCATCACCCGCGAAAAGACAGGCGCGGATACTGCACCGCCGTAATAGCCGCCTTTTTTTGCGCCATCCATAATCACTACCATTGCCACACGCGGGTCAGCAACAGGCGCAAAACCCGCAAACAAAGACATATATTCATTTTTGGCGTAGCCACCACCCTTAGCTTTGTGCGCTGTCCCTGTTTTACCTGCCACACGATAGCCTGGTACAGAAGCCTTGATAGCAGTACCTTCGGAAGAAATAACCGACTCCATCATCGGAAATAAAGTATCGGCGATTTTGGCAGTGACTAATTGGGTACTTGGAGCGTTTTGTTGAGAAATCCGCTTTAAAGAAATTGGGTGTGACACGCCATGATTAGCCAATGCAGCATAGGCGCGTGCCAATTGTAACGCCGTTACCGTTACGCCATAACCATAAGACATGGTGGCAATTTCGACAGGCCCCCAACTTTTGGGTGGTTGTAATAAGCCTTTGCTTTCACCAGGAAAACCACTTTCAGTCACTTGGCCAAAGCCAAAACGCCGATGTAACATGGGCAGAGTTTCTTTGGGTAAAGATTCGGCTATTTGTGCCGAAGCAATATTACTCGATTTGGTAATTAAGGTATGAAGGTTAATCACACCATAATTATGATGGTCAGTAATGGTTTTGTTATAAACCCGATAACGGCCTGGATTGGTATTAAATAAACTGTCCGTGGTGTATTTGCCACTTTCTAAGGCAGCAATCACGGTAAAAACTTTCATGGTTGAACCAGGTTCAAACATGTCGGTAATGGCACGATTACGCAATTGTGCTGGCACTAATTTGCTACGATTATTAGGGTTGTATGCAGGTTGATTAACAATCGCTAATACTTCACCCGTTTTAACATCTATCGAGACCAAATACGCGGCATCAGCTTCATGCTCTTGTACGGCACGCGCCAACTCACGATGGGCAATATATTGCACTCGTGCGTCAAAACTTAAATAAATATCTTGTCCTGCTTTGGCAGGACTTAATTGGGTAATATCTTTTACTTTACGCCCTTTACGGTCTTTAATGACTTGCTGCAAACCCGACACACCCGCCAACTCTTTTTCAAAAGCTAACTCCACACCTTCTTTGCCTTTATCATCCAAATCGGTAAAACCAATCACATGGGCTGTCGCTTCGCCTTGTGGATAATAACGCCGATATTCGTTAGTGCCATAAACCGCAGGAAAATCTCTATCCAACACCACTTTGGCCACATCGGGTGCTAAATGGCGTTTTAAATACATAAATTCTTTTTTAGGATTAGCTTCAACTTTTCTTTTTAATTCGTTTGGCTCTAAACCAATTGCACTGGCGATGGCGTTATAATCTAAATATACAGGGGGTTTGGGCTTTTTGGCTTTAGGGTCTGGATGAGCTAACTCATAGACTTCTTTAGGGTTAATCCAAACTGAAGTCACAGGCGTACTCACCGCTAAGGGAATACCGTTTCTATCCATAATCATGCCACGATGGGCATTGATGGTTTCGGTACGCACCATCCGTGCATCACCTTGTTTACGCAAAAACTCTTGGTCAATAATATGTAAATAAAAAGCGCGTGCCGCTAATGCTATAAAAATGAGAGCCAAAATACCTTGCAAAATCCAATGCCGTTCTCGGTAATCGGCGGACTCCGTCAATGAAAAATTAAAAAATTTGATATTCATGGCTGTACCATTACCACTTGTGCCAAAGGAGCGGCCTGCATTTGTTGTTGTTGTGCCAATTGCTCAATACGCGCATAACCACCCCACGAATTTTGCTCTAACAACAATTGTCCCCATTCTACTTCTAGTTCTTTACGTTCTTGCTGTAAGGTATTTAATTCTTGCAAAGCGGTGCGCCAATGATGCACCGACAAAGCCACAGCCAATGCCGAACCAACCAAAGCAACAACAACCGCAATGGTCAGTAACGCATTAAAACTAGGATGAAAACTTTTTTTGAAAACCTCCGACCACATAAGCACACCTTATTTATTAAGTTTTTGGGCAACCCGTAAATGTGCGCTCCGTGCGCGCGTATTTTCAGCAACTTCGGCGGAGCTAGCGGCCATTTTAGCGACTATTTTTAGGCGCGGATTTAACTCACTGGCACGAATGGGTAAATCACGCGGCAAATCATCACCTTTAGCTTCTTTTTGAAAAAACTGTTTAATCAGTCGGTCTTCTAAAGAATGAAAACTAATCACCGCTAACTTGCCCTGTGGTTTTAAAGCAGTTAATGCTTGCGGCAAAAAACCACGAATATCATCTAATTCTTGATTAACTGCAATCCTAATCGCTTGAAAGCTGCGCGTGGCAGGATGTTTATGTCGCTCCCATGCAGGATGCGCTGTAGCAACAATATCTGCCAATTTTTTAGTAGAATTAATAGGCGCGTGTTCGAGTTCTTTTTTTATCGCTTTAGCAATGCGCCGACTATGACGCTCTTCACCATATTGAAATAAAACATCAGCCAAATCACTTTCTGAGACCGTTTGTAGCCATTGTGCAGCACTTTGGCCTTGTTCTGGATTCATGCGCATATCCAGTGGGCCATCATTCATAAAGCTAAAACCCCGACTGGCATCATCCAATTGCGGCGAAGATACGCCCAAATCGGCCATAATACCGTCTATTTTCCCCCACAACTGCTGCTGTTCTAAACAAGGTTGCAAACGGCTAAAACTCTCATGAATAATGCTAAAACGGGAATCTTCGGCCATCAATTGTTGGCCAACGGCAATCGCTTGGGGATCTTTATCAAAAGCAATTAAGCGCGCATCAGTACCTAATTGAGCTAATAAGGCTCGACTATGACCACCACGACCAAACGTAGCATCGACATACACTCCATTTGTGTCGCTGAGAATGGCGTTGACTGTTTCATGCAATAACACCGACAGATGCACAAAGGGATTATTCATATGTTTCAAACTATGGATTTTTAACAAAAAAGAAGGGAAAAGCAGCAAGTCTTTACGTTGCGTAAAGGTGAGACTATAGAGGAGATTTTTAATCAACGTCAAGAGACAACTGACAAAATATGACAACAAAATGACCAACTTGCGCGCTATGTAACGCATTTGGTCAACTTGATAAAAGATTATGACTTACGCATTTCGCCGAAATTAGCGCGTTTTGCGAACATAAAATCGTTGAAAACGATTGAAATGTGAACAAATAAGCGATAACCGCGTAAGTCCTAAAAGAAAGAGAGTCGGCCTATAAGCTGGGTTTTGTCGAGGACGATCATTCCTCTAGGCGTATAGTCACCTATACGCTCAAGCAACCTACCCGCACTCAACGCGGGCCGCATCAATGAGTGCCTATTTGGTCTTGCTTCAAGTGGGGTTTACCCTGCCGCTCCTGTTGCCAGTTGCGCGGTGCGCTCTTACCGCACCTTTTCACCCTTACCTGCTTGGTGAATAAACACCAAACATCGGCGGTTCAGCTCTCTGTTGCACTTTCCGTCAGCTTGCGCTGCCTAGGCGTTACCTAGCACTTTGCCCTATGAAGCCCAGACTTTCCTCCCCCTGTTTGCACAGGCAGCGACCGTCCAGCCAACTCTCTTGGGCGCGGAGAATAACAGGCTTTAGATAATAGGCAAGGATTTTATTAATTTAAGAGGCCTGCTGCAACACCAACGCCCTATCATACAAAGCATTTTTTTTATGGCCTGTTAATTCTGCCGCTAATTGCGCGCTGGCTTTGACAGGTAAATACTTTAATAATTTCAGCAACAACGCATCAACCTCTTGTTGTGCTGCCAATCCCGAATCAACCGCCGCTCCCTCTACCACCAACACAATCTCACCGCGCTGCTGATTCGTGTCTGACTCAACAAACACACACAACTCGGCCAAAGTCATTTGTTTAATGGTTTCAAAGGTTTTGGTTAATTCACGCGCCAATACCACCCGCCGTTGCTCACCAAAAATCGCACACATATCTTGCACACATTCCAAAATACGATGTGGTGCTTCATAAAAAATCAAAGTGCGTGTTTCGTTGACTAAAGCCTGTAATTGTACTTGTCTTGCTGTGGTTTTGGCCGACAAAAAGCCTTCAAAACTAAAGCGGTCACTGGGTAATCCTGCGGCAGACAAAGCGGCAATTGCCGCACACGCGCCCACAATTGGCACAACACGCACACTAGCCTCATGAGCAGCAGCCACCAAACGATAACCAGGGTCACTAATTAACGGCGTACCAGCATCCGAAATCAAGGCAATATCATCACCTGCCAACAATTGATTGATTAAACTTTGCACACGCCCTGCCTCGTTATGGTCATGCACTGCCACCAACGGGGTATTGATACCTAAATGTTGTAAAAGTCGCGCCGAATGTCGTGTATCCTCTGCGGCAATACGCGCAACATGGCCTAAAACGTGGATTGCGCGTGCGCTAATATCATCAAGGTTGCCAATAGGTGTAGCAACCACATACAGTATGCCAGTCATGTTTAGGAACTCAATTATGTCGTGGACTCGTTATCTTGCCTGTAGCCTGCTTTGGTGTACCAATATGGCAACCGCAAGCGAAATCAGTGTCTTATTACCGTTGAGTGGCTCTACCGCTACCGCAGCAGAACAGATTCGTAATGGTTTATTAGCAGGGTATTATCAAGAAATTAACCAGCCAGCCAACCAACACTTGCTGATTCGCTTTTATGATACAACGTCTGTCAGCAAAATGGATACTTTAGTACAACGTATCGAACAAGCCGCCAGTAGCAAAGTGATTGGCCCTTTGCTCAAAGAGCATGTGAGCGAAATGATGAGCAATCCCCCTAATGTGCCTGTTTTAGCCTTAAATCGGGTCAATAACACGCCACATTCGTCTGTTTGGCAATATGCTCTTGCGCCCGAAGACGAGTTTTTGCCATTGGCCAAACTGATGCGTCAAGAAGGCATTCAACAGCTTCGCATTATTGGCCAAAATGATGCAAACAGTGAACGCTTACGTCTTGGCTTTGAACAAGCATGGCAAAGTGTGGGAGGACTGTTGGTAGAGAATTACACGCTCACTTCTACTGCCAATGACGGTTTTACTCAAAGTGTCAAAAAACTGTTAGCCGAACCCGCCAGTAAACAAGTACAGGCTTTTTATTTGGCCAGTCCACAATCTGCTTTATATGTCATGCCATTGCTGAGTTTTTATCAACGCCAACCTTTGCCTGTATATAGTGCCTCTACCGCTTATGATGCAGATAAAAGTGTTTTAGAACGCCAAGACTTAAATGGCTTAGGCTTTTGTGGTTTGCCGTGGCAAATTACACCGCAAAAATGGTCAGTGCAGGACTCTGCTTTTAGCGACCGTTTATTTGCTTTTGGCGCAGATGCGTGGTTATTAAGCAAACATATTTCTACGCACAAACCCTTGTCATTTGCGTTAAGAACAGGCACTTTAACCCTTAATGAAGGACAAATTCAACGGCAACCCTTATGTGCCAAGGTTAATCATGGAACAGCGCAAATTTTTAAGCCAACTCAAGGGACAACAGGCGGAACAAAGAGCTTGTGAGTTTTTGCAACAACAGGGCTTGCAGCTCATTTGCCGTAATTTTAGCTGTCGAGGCGGCGAATTAGATTTGGTGATGTCTCAGGCCGATATGCTGGTGTTTGTTGAGGTGCGTTATCGCAGTCACAGCACGTTTGGTGGCGCGGCAGCCTCCGTAACCACACGCAAACAACAAAAAATGATTGTTGCCGCACGCTATTTTTTACATACTCATCCCCAATTTGCCCATTATGGTGCAAGGTTTGACGTAGTAGCGCTTGATAACACGCTGCAAAATCTGCCCTCTTGGTTGCCTGCGGCTTTTTTGGCTTACTAAAAACTTTAGTCCTCACTCTGAAAACTCCCTCTCCCTATGGGAGAGGGTTGGGGTGAGGGCTTTTAAAAACCTCATTGAGTTTAAACTATGTTGAAAGTTGTATTTTTGGTAGGTATCACTACCTTATTATTGAATGGTTGCACACAATTTATTGCTGCTACCTCTGGGACAGAACCAGTCGGTAAAACTGAAGGGCAACGTACTCTCAGTCAACGTATTGAAGACATGAGCATCGAAAAAACGGCTGATATTAATTTATTTAAAACTGACCCCGAATTTAAAAACAGTCATGTCGTTTTTATGAGTTTTCATAGTAACGTGTTAATTGCTGGCCAAGTCAAAACAGCCAAGCAAAAACAACAAGCAGAAGATATTTTACGCAGTATGCGTGAGGTTAATCAGGTACATAATGAATTAGTGGTCACACCAAACATTAATTCGTATTTGAATCGTGCTAAAGACAACGTGCTGCAAGTACAAATTGCAGGCAAATTAACTTTTATGAAAGATTTTCCGAGTAGCCAAACAAAGGTTTTGGTTGAAGATGGGACTGTGTATTTGATGGCTAAACTGACACGCGCTCAAACCGAACTTGCCATTGAGACTATCAAAACCGTGCCTGATATTAACAAAATTGTTAAATTAGTGGATTATTTGGATTAAATACACCCTTCGACTCCGCTCAGGGCGCATTTTTCGTTGGTCGAGCGAAGTCTGGGTGGTTGAGCGAAGTCAAAACCAACAACAAAAACTTAACGGTAACACGCACTTTTAAGACAAACGCGGCTCATTTAACAACAGTTAATGATGGACGTGCTTTGGGTTTTTCGCTTGGCTCGTCTGTGGTTGTTTGGGTTTCAGTCGTGGTAGTGCTGGCAACGGCTAAAGGGCTAGTTTTAGTTTTGGCAACAGGTGCTTGCGGCTGTGCTGCTTCTTGCCCTGCAAACTCGTCATGGTTATCAAAAAACATACCTTGACCATTTTCGCGGGCATAAATCGCCAATACTGCTACCATCGGGGCAGAGATGTTCATGGGAACACCACCAAAACGCGCCGAAAAGCTAATCGCATCATTACTAATAAAAAAATCTTTAATCGCATGGGGCGCGGCATTTAAGACAATTTTGCCATCCTTGACGTGTTGTGCTGGCACACGCGCATAGGGGTGTGTTGCATCTATTAGCAAATAAGGTGTAGCATTGTTATCTACTAACCACTCATAAATGGCACGAACCAAGTAAGGACGACTGGGAGTCATAATCATTCTCTTTTGTTTAGAAGTGACGCATCTTTTTTTCAGCAGGACTTAAACTCAGTACAAAAGCCTCGCGGGTAAACAATCTATCCATATAACGTAATAAAGGACGACAAGGCTTTTCGGGTAATTCTATTCTTAATACAGGCAAACGCCATAAAATCGGCGCAAGCATAATATCAACCATCGAAAATTCATCACTCATAAAAAACGGTTTTTCGGCAAAAATCGGGGCAATACTAATCAAACTTTCGCGCAACTCTTTGCGTGTTGCCAATATTTTTTCATCATCGTCATCATGCAAGATAATATCAACCAAAGTACACCAATCGCGCTCGACACGATAAGCATATTGACGGGTTAAAGCACGGGCAGCAGGATATGAGGTTAATAAAGGGGGATGAGGAAACTTTTCATCTAAATACTCAATCATAATTTTGCTTTCGTACAAACACACATCTCTGTCAACCAAGGTGGGTAAACTGTTATACGGATTTAAATCGGCTAAATCTTCGGGTTTGTGGTGTGCGTCAATACTAATAATTTCTACTGTTGTTTCTTTTTCTGCCAATGCAAAACGTACGCGATGACTATAGTGGTCTGTAGCATCCGAATATAAGGTCATACCCGCGCGTCTATTAGTTAAAGCCATCTATCATTTCTCCTTTAGGACTTACGCGGTTATCGCTTATTTGTTCACGCCCTCACCCTCCGCTACGCTCCTCCCTCTCCCTGATGGAGATGGTTGGGGTGAGGGTGAAAACGTGCTAATTGCAGTGCAATGCGTAAGTCCTGTCCTTATTATAATTAAATTATCATTAAACATAAAAAAGGGTAACCAATGGCTACCCCTTTTTTACCAGCACGTAGCTTTTTGAGACTGACGCGGTTATCGCTTATTTATTCACTAAACAATCGTCTTCAACGATTATCAGTTCACAAAACGCGCTAATTGCAGTGCAATGCGTAAGTCCTGTTTATTTTACATCTTTCCAATACTCTTTGTTCAGTAAATAAACTGGCACAAACAGAATTGCTAAAAATGCTAATACCCACCAACCCAAACGCTCACGTGTAGTACGAATCGGTTCAGCCATATAAGTCATAAAATTGACCAAATCACCAACCGCTTCTTTATAACCTTCTGGGCCTAACTCTTGCTCCATGCTATCCAGTACATGTGGCATCGCCACATCTTTAAACACGCGGTTATTAACACCCCACGGACGTTTATCATCAGGATAAAAATTAAGCAAGTAGGTATAAACCCAATCTGGACTTTGCAAACGTGTTTCTAAGCTCAAATCGGGTGGTGCATTACCAAACCATTTGGCTTGATCTTTTTTGTTGGTTTTAGGGTCCATGCCTTCACCAATTTTTTCGGTGGTAAACATCATGTACTCTTCAACCAATTTAGGGTCAATCTCTAAGTCTTGCGCCATACGCTCATAACGCAAATATTTAGCCGAGTGACAGCCTAAACAATAGCTAATGAAGATTTTTGCGCCGTTTTGCAACGACTCTTTATTGTGCAAATCAACAGGAGCGTGTTCACATTTAGCCAAAGAACCACAAGCACCGCCGCCTGCGGCCAAGGCCATCACGGGACTTAGCATCAAAGCCAATAATAAAAAGATTTTTTTCATTAGTGCTTTCCTCCAGTCACACGTTTAGGTGGCTGTTTACAGGTCTCAATTGAGGTGTAAATTGGCATCAACAAGAAGAACAAGAAGTATAAGATGGTGAAAATTTGTGACATCAGTGTACTAACAGGTGTTGCAGGAACTACGCCCAAATAACCTAAACTGATAAAGCTCACCACAAAAATACCCAACCAAACTTTACTCATCCAACCTTTATAACGCATAGATTTGACGGGACTCTTATCTAACCACGGCAACACGAAGAGAATCGCAATCGCAGCTCCCATGGCAATCACACCACCCAACTTAGAAGGCACAGCACGCAAAATGGCATAAAACGGCGTGTAATACCAAACGGGTGCAATATGAGCTGGCGTTTTTAACGGATTAGCAGGGTCATAATTGGGTTTTTCTAAGAAGTAACCACCACCATCAGGGAAGAAGAATACCACCATAGAGAAAATGGCCAAGAATACGACAATACCTACTAAATCATGGACAGTGTAATAAGGATGGAAGGCAATACCATCTAAAGGCACGCCATCTGGACCTTTCACTTTTTTGATGTCCACACCGTCAGGATTGTTAGAGCCTACATGATGTAAAGCAACTAAGTGCATAAACACCAAGCCCACTAAAATCAAAGGAATAACCGCGACATGAATCGCAAAGAAACGGTTTAAGGTTGCACCTGATAACAAGTAGTCACCACGCACCCACGTCACCAACGCATCACCAACTACAGGCACTGCCCCTGCAAGGTTAAGAATAACTTGTGCGCCCCAATAGGACATATTGCCCCACGGTAACAAATAACCAAAGAAACCTTCGGCCATTAAACACAAATAAATACCCATACCAATTAACCACACTAACTCACGCGGTTTTTGATATGAGCCGTAAAGCAAGCCACGGAACATGTGCAAATAAACCACCACAAAGAACGCCGATGCGCCCGTTGAGTGCATATAACGAATCAGCCAGCCGTACTCTACATCACGCATGATGTATTCGATAGAATCAAACGCACCTTCAGCAGTTGGGCTGTACATCATAGTCAACCAAAAGCCAGTCAGCAATTGATTAACTAACACCACCATCGACAATACGCCAAAGAAATACCAAAAGTTAAAATTCTTAGGCGCGTAGTATTTGGACATATGATATTCATAGGTTTCAGTCGCTGGAAAACGCGCATCTACCCATGACATCAAGTTGGAAAACAACTTATTTTTCATTAAGCCAACTCCCCTATCACGACAACATTGTCGTTTACATATTTGTAGGGTGGAACTTCTAAATTGATAGGTGCAGGCACACCTTTATAGACACGACCTGCCATATCATAGGTAGAGCCGTGACAAGGACAGAAGAATCCACCACGCCAACTCTGACCTAAATCAGCAGGGGCAATTTCTGGTCTATACGTTGGAGAGCAACCCAAATGCGTACAAATACCCACTAAAATAATGTATTCCTCTTTTCCTTCGGGAGTACGGTATTTGTTTTTAGCAAACTCTGGCTGCATTGACTCGTCAGATAAAGGGTCACGCAAATCACCTGTGACTTTATCTAAATCAGCCAACGCTTCTTTACTACGGCGCACAACCCATACTGGCTTACCGCGCCACTCAACCACCATTTGCTGGCCTGGCTCTAATTGACTAATATCCGCGCTCACAGGTGCGCCAGCAGCTTTCGCTTTCGCACTTGGATTCCACGACTTCACAAACGGAGTGGCTACAAAGGCCGCACCCACTGCACCAACCGCAGCAGTTGAACCTATTAGCATCCGTCGGCGACTATGATTTACGCCGTCAGTACTCATTCACGTACTCCCCAAAACAAGCACAAATAGGCCGTGCAGCGCATGGCTACAAGCCCACCAAAAAACCTCGCAAGTCTAAAGAATTTAACGTGTTGTTACAAGAAAAAACCACAAAGACACAAAGGTTTTGATGTTACGGACTTAGCGACTAGCACGGAAAAAACTTTCATCATCAACAGATTTGCCGATGATACACCTTTTTTTGAGTCCCCGAAAACAACAATCCCCAGACAAAGCTGGGGATTGTAATAACGTAGACCGTAAAACGATTAACGTTTGGAGTATTGCGGACGCTTACGCGCTTTACGCAAACCAATTTTCTTACGTTCAACTTCACGCGAGTCACGGGTAACAAAACCAGCCTGACGTAAAGAAGTTTTTAAGGTTTCGTCATATTCGACTAAGGCACGCGTAATACCATGACGAATTGCACCTGCTTGACCACTCATACCACCACCAGACACAGTGATGAAAAAGTCAAACTTGCTAGTACCATCAATCAACTCTAAAGGTTGACGAACAACCATGCGTGATGTTTCACGCGCAAAGTATTGATCTAAAGAGAGGTCATTAACTGTAATAACACCCGAACCTGCTTTTAAAAACACACGAGCGGTAGCAGTTTTACGACGGCCAGTGCCGTAGTTAGTTGTTGCTGTCATAAATCACCCGTTAGATGTTTAAAGCTAAAGGTTGCTGGGCAGTATGAGGATGCTCTGCACCGCCATACACTTTAAGCTTGCTGAACATGGCATAACCCAAAGGACCTTTAGGCAACATACCTTTCACAGCTTTTTCAATAACTTGCTCTGGCTTTTTAGCAATTAACTTATTAAAAGTAATGCCTTTAATGCCACCTGTGTAACCAGTGTGGTGCCAGTACATCTTTTGCTCGCCCTTGTTGCCAGTTACAACAATATTGCTCGCATTAACAACGATAATATAGTCACCCGTATCAACGTGTGGGGTATATTCTGGTTTGTGTTTGCCACGTAGACGGCTCGCGATTTCGGAAGCCAAACGACCGAGCGTTTTGCCTGATGCGTCAACCACATACCAGTCACGCTTCACCGTCTCCGGCTTGGCACTGAATGTTTTCATTGCTACAACGCCTTTTTAAAAATCAAAATATGGACAACAGGACTTAGGCAAAACATGGGAGCCAGTGGGATTAGCCGCGTAAGCCCTAAAAAATCTAGACCTACGCACTGCTTTGCAGCTATTGATTTATATAAAAAACCAATAGAGCGTAAGTCGCAAAAATAGAAGGCGGATATTACTCAAGCAACCGCCTTTTGACAACTAAAATCTGTAAAACTTTGAGATTTAATTATGGACTTACGCATTTCACCGAAATTAGCGCGCTTTGTTCACTAAAAATCGTTAAAAACGATTTTTAGTGAACAAATAAGCGATAACCGCGTAAGTTCCAAACAATGGTTACACTTTTTGCGCGCTTGTTGTCAACAAAAGTGGCTGCTGAATGTGTCCACCATGCTGTAACAACCACATTTCTTGAAAGGTTCGCCGTGCCGCCCAGCCCACATCTTTAATAAAACTGGCATTGACTGCCGCACCAATCGCGGCACCCACCATAGGCACAATAGTCAAGGCTTTGCGTTTGGTGAGATTAATCCCCAACTGTGCCGCTAAATCTTTTAAGGCCATGACCAGTGCTTCTTTACCTACGGTAGAAAAAGCAACTTGCTGAATTTGCGACCATGTTTGTTGTTGTAGCATTTGTTTTATGGCCATCAAACTCACCAAAGCGGCTTCTTTTTCTTTGACAGAATTGGCACTAGCCACGCCAAATATCCGCAATACCACTTGTCGGCCTTCTTCACCTTTTAATTCAAAACCATAACACAAGGCGGTTTGATAAATCGTCCGCAGAGCTAAAGTCATTAACGTGGGAATATCCACAGCTACACCTACTAAACCACTCGCGCCCGTAATCCCCCCTTCGGCGGCAGCCATCGCAATGGCACGGTCATGAGTGGTATTAGCTAATTGGTCACAAAGGGCTAAATCGGCATAAAACAGTTCGGTAATATGGGTGATATTGGCTTGTTTAGTCACTGCTTCGGGACTGGCCAATTTTTCACCAACACTACACGCCGCTTCTAAAGCCGCATGTAAGGCACTGGCGGGAATCAGTGTATTGACTAATTTGGTAGCAGGCGCAAACGCCATGCCCATTAGCACTGAGCTGATTTTGGGAGCTTGATTTTGCCACACTTGAATGGCATGGATTTGCTGTTGTTCGTAAGACATAAATCCTCCAGTTAGCAGTTGCTAAACAATCCTGATAATTTTGTCAAGCACCCTGTTCCCTGTTAAGGCAAATGGGGCAACTCTAAGTATTCTTGTGACTGCATTTCTTGTAAACGACTACGGGTACGTTTAATTTCAAAGTTTAGACGACCGCCCGCATAAATGTCATCAATACTTGCTTCGGCGGTAATAATCAACTTGACTTGACGGTCATAGAGTTCATCGATCAAGTTAATAAAACGGCGTGTGGCATCGTCATTTTTCTCACTCATCACAGGCACATTACTTAATAACACCGTATGATATTCACGCGCTATTTCGATGTAGTCCGAAGCACTACGCGGTTTTTCACACAATTCGCTAAAGTCACACCATAGCACATCTTCGGTGCGTGCAGTGACCGCCACGTCACGGTCGTTAATGATAATATCTTCTTGATACACTAGCGCACCGTGCGCTAATTCATCGAAACTTTGTTGTAAGTTTTGTAGTGCAGCATCATCTAAAGGATGATGATACAATTCAACATGGGTCAATACCCGCAAACGATAATCAATACCTGAGTCAACATTTAACACCTGACAAAACGCTTTGACCAACGCAATTGCTGGCAAAAAGCGTTCGCGCTGTAAGCCATTTTCGTACAATCTATCGGGAATAATATTACTGGTGGCAACTAGGGTCACGCCACGCTGAAATAATTGCTCAAATAAGCCTTTTAACAACATCGCATCGGTAATATCGGTAACAAAAAACTCATCAAAACAAATCACTACCGCATCGGCATGAATACGGTCAGCCACTAACTCTAAAGGATTTTTTTCGCCGCGTAATTCGTTAAGCTCTTTATGAACACGCTGCATAAAACGATGAAAGTGCATGCGCATTTTGCGTCTAAATGGTAAAGCATCACAAAACAAATCCATTAAATAAGTTTTGCCGCGCCCTACTCCTCCCCACAAATACAAGCCATTGACAGGTTGCTGCAATTGTTTAGCCAGTTTAATTCGCCCCAAACCTTTACGGGTTTTGGTGGCTTTATATCGCTCGGTTAACGCTTCGTAAATTCGCTGTAACTCAGTAACCGCCGCTAATTGAGCCGCATCGGGCTGAAATGTACCACTGGCTAAATCTTGTTGATAACGGGCTAAAGGACTTAAAAGCTTAACGGATTGTGGACTCATACGAGATTTTCCAATAGGGTCTGACGCAATTCGACTAATCGTCCATGAAAAAAGTGACCGCATCCTGCAAAATTAACAATCAGCAGTTGTTGCTGTGCTGCCCACGCAAATACTTGTGCGGCTGGCACAACCTCATCAGCATAGCCCTGTATGACAAGGGTTTGTTGAATAGGCAATGTTAGCGCATTAAAGGCATAATGATGCACAGGTGGAGCAACTAAGACTAATTTTTTTAGGTGAATGTTGACACTTGTTAAACGTGAGACAGCAGCAGCCGCAATATATGAACCAAAAGAAAAACCCGCCAAATACAGTTGGCTGGCTTGAGTTTGTTCAATTGCCCATGTGAGTACGCTTAATAAGTCATCGACTTCACCTTGACCATTATCATGTTGGCCTTCACTGTGGCCAACACCACGAAAGTTGAACGAAACACACGCCATACCTTGCTCTTTAAAGGTACGCATTAACGTAGTCACCACTTTGTTATCCATTGTGCCACCAAATAAAGGGTGTGGATGACAAATCACGGCCAAATTTTGGCTTGGCTGAGTTTGAGCCTCAATTAAACGCACTTCAAGGCGGCCTGCCTGACCTTGTACATAGCTTGTTGCAGACATTTTGTGACTCCATAACTATTTTGCTTGCGAATGTTATAGACTAGCGCGATAAGTGCCAAGATTAAATAATCTGAACGAGGGGGAGCTTTATGGAGTGGTTGCTATATATTATTGTCTTTGCTGTTGGGGCTGCCGCAGGTTATGCCTTACACTTTTATAGAAACAGTGATAGTCGTGTGCGTGAGCTAGAGACACATTTAACCTCGGTTCAACATAAATACGAACATTATCAACAAGCGGTCACTGAACACTTTTCACAATCGGCACAATTGGTCAATAATTTAACCAACGCTTACCGTGAAGTGCATGAGCATTTGCAAAAAGGGGCAAATGATTTATGTGCAGACAATAAACGCCATAGCACTCAAAATCCTGCACAATCGTTTTTAGGTTTAGAAGCGTCAAAAGATGCTTTTCCTCAATCTGTTGCGCCTAAAGAAAATAAATTTTTAGAGCCTATAGAGCCACCACGAGATTACGCGCCCAAAAGTCCAACCGATAAAGGGATGTTGGATGAAGATTATGGCTTGAGTAAATAAAAAAGCCCGTATGAGATGCCGTACCCGCAACATATTGCGGGTTTATTTTTTAAAACAATAACTTATGTATTATTTTACGCTCAATCCTTAGCTGCAAACTCATGCTTTTTTAGTGCCGCAACTCATACAGAAAAATACTATAAAAACAATAACTTAATACTTTAGCTTATAAATTAAGGAGAAATGAAGTATGGCTAATCGTAATGCAATTTTTATTTGGGATCCTCAGTACAAGGTATTACCCCAAAACTATCAACAAGCCCTAGAAATGGCAGAAAAATACGCGACTGTCTTGGAAGAGCCTAGTGACCGTTTAAAACGTTTTGCTCAAGAAATGGCTGCATATGCCAACGCACATCAAGACGACTTAGAAGACGATGTTTTTGATTTTTTAGATAGCATGCCTTATGCGGTCAATGAACAAACCACCATTGCTTTAGACATAGAGTTACCCGATGATGATTGGGAACATGCCATCGTATTGACCGTAGAAAAGGCGACTGCTAGAGGGCTAATTGTAGTTGCTCCTGAGCTTATTTTTGCTTTTTTGCCGCATGACAAAATTTTGTCACCCCTACAAAGCCGAGAATGGCGAAAGTTGTGTGCCAATTTTCAACAAGATGATAATGAATCAACAGCATCACCTGTTACAAATTCAACAATCGAAAAAAAATTACCTAAAACGCTCAAGCAATATAAAAAATGGGCAGAGGAAAAATTTAACCAAGAACTCAGTACTTTTGGTTTTAAATTAGACCAATGCTCTAAGCATGCTAATACCTCAGAGTTAGACATCAGTAGCGTATTCATTAGGGAGGTTGAAATAGGTCAACAATATATACACTTTAGATATGCAGGTAGATATCCTGAATTTGGTCAATATGTATCTTTTGGTATTTGTTCATCATACATTGAAGAAATCTGTCAACGACTTGGTTTCCATCGAAACAATGATATTTTATCTTCTTCATTGCACGACATGCTTGGTTATCATTACAATGACATTGAACACGTCGGTACACCTCACATTCAAAAAGAGGTTAATATCATTAAAGACCACATTATTAGTTTATTTGATACTGCCAGCACAATTACTGGTTTAGACCAAATAAGCAATAGTGATATATATCCTAAATTCATAGCTGCTCAAAAAGAACGTTATATAGCACATCGTCTAATTATCGCCCGCTTAGCAAATAACTCTCAATTTGAACAACTAGCCGTAAAACTTAGAAAATATGTCAAAGGTGCTGTAAAAGAAGCTCTATGGGACAATTTGGTTAAATATCTGTGCGAAGAGATTGATCCCAATATCTACTGGCAACAAGTTGCAGACTTAGAACAAGAAATGTTGTGTTTAGAAGAGAAGCGATTACTTGCTTTGCAGGCACAATTTCATCCAAAAACAGCAGATGAATTAATACAACTAGCGAGTCAATTTCATGATGAAAAAACACATTTAATTTGGCAACAGTGTTGTGTTGGGCAGCAATGGCTTAATGGCAAAGTTATTGGCAATGAACAAGAACTAAATTGGGAAGAAGTGCAACAAATTTTAGCCAATGTACAACATGATGGTTGGCGTTTACCGACCTTCGAAGAGCTAAAAACATTAAAATTTAGTCATCGTATTGGCTATATTACCAAAGATGGCTTTGCATTTTATGAAAAACAAGAAGTTAGCTTTACGCATTGGATTAATCCATTCCAAAATTGTTGGAATAACAGATGCGAAGATATTTATATGGTGCGCGTAAATAATGTTGAAAATCCAACTACAAATGATGCCCCAACAATTTATTCTATGAAGCCTGATCTGAGAGGTAGTTTGCGCCTTGTTAAAACGGCTCTCTAGGGCTGAACCCAAACAGCTAATAGCCTATGCGCTAGTAGCCTATATGCAGCGTAGCGAAATACAGGAAAAGTCTGAATAAATAAAAAAGCCCGTGTACAACACGGGCTTTTTGCTTACTTAGCCGAATGGCCTTTTAATTCGACTTTAGCACGGTCTTCTTTGGCAATGCCTGCATAGTATTTACGCAACACTTCCAATAC
>Ga0209599_10000161_pt1 | contig 46450 bp, 43 predicted proteins | sample Shrwel_input2_FT_FD_187534 | JGI IMG/M metagenome (GOLD analysis project Ga0209599, IMG submission 187534) | Subsurface microbial communities from deep shales in Ohio, USA - Utica-3 well 1 S input2 FT (SPAdes) (version 2) ...
CGCAGTGACAATAATACAATCAAAGGGAGCCTTACTGGCCCAGCCAAGCCAACCATCGCCATGTTTCATTGCGACATTATGCAAATCAAGTTGTTGCAGCCGGCGCTTGGCCTGAAATTGTAAGGTTTTAATGCGCTCAACCGTACAGACCTGGTTGAAAAGCTGTGCCAGAATGGCGGTCTGATAGCCAGAGCCTGTACCGATTTCCAACACCTTCTGTGGTTGCCATTGTGGCTCGTCTTGCTGAGTTAATAACAACTCAGTCATTTTAGCCACAATATAAGGCTGAGAAATAGTCTGGCCCTGACCAATAGGTAAGGCCGTGTTTTCATAGGCTTTATGCGCCAGAACCATTTCAACGAACAAATGCCGTGGAGTTTGTGCAATAGCAGCTAGCACCCGCGGATCACGAATGCCATCCTGTTGCAATTTCTGTGACAGCAGCGCTGCGCTGCGTGACGTCGCGACAGCCATTATGCCAACTCAATACCGCTGAGCCAGTCACGTAATGGCTCCAGACTACGATAGGCGGTCATATCAATCTGCAACGGCGTCACCGAAGCATAACCATTGGCGACAGCATAAAAGTCGGTACCTTCACCTGCATCCAGCTCAGGACCCAAAGAGCCATACCAATAAATGGTGCGCCCCCAGGGATCGGTGGTGCCTGTCATGGTTTCGGCTTTATGCCGACGTCCCAACCGCGTCACCTGAATGCCTTTTAACTCAGCCAAAGGCACTGCGGGTACATTAATATTCAGGATCTGATCGGCCGGTAACGGATGAGATTTAAGCTTTTTAATCACCTGTAAAGTGACATAGGCCGCAGTGTCAAAAAAATCGTCGTTGTGACCCGCCAAAGACACCGCAATGGCAGGTAAACCCAGATGCCGGCCTTCTGTCGCCGCAGCCACAGTGCCGGAATACAACACATCATCGCCCATATTGGCGCCATGATTAATACCAGCCACCACTAAATCCGGCGCCCTGGCTAATAATTGGCTGATGGCAAGATGCACGCAATCGGTCGGAGTGCCGTTGACAGCGATAAAACCATTGTCAAGGTGCTGAGTGCGCAACGGATTAAGCAAAGTTAACGAGTTACTGGCACCACTACAATTGCGATCGGGCCCAACCGTGGTGACCTCTGCAATCTGGCTTAACGCCTGTTGCAATACCCGGATCCCTTTGGCATACACACCGTCATCATTACTTAATAAAATCCGCATTTAACACTCCAACATCACTTGTTCCCGACCCAGATCCTGATACTGCAGTAATTCACGTAACACAGAGGTGGCAAAACAACCGGTTGGCAACGCAAATTGCAGCTCCAGTGTATCACCTTGCCACTGATAACTCAGTGCTTTTGGCTGTAACCTAGTGGCTCGGCGTTCAGTATTGACATTCAAATCACACAGCGCCTGCACCCAATGCTGATAGGGTGCCAGTTGTTGTAATTGCCAGTCGAGCGCAGCGCCACTTTCCAGCACTTTGCCGACGCCGGGTAACACCGCTGTCGGATGTAAATCTGCCAGGGCCAACCGCTGACTAATATCCTCGGTCAACTCAGGCACAGTAAACACTGAGCCGGTGCCATCCAATTGCACCACGGCACCTGGTAACAGGGTCAAAAACATACCTTGTTGCACCCGGGCCGACACCTGCTGATTAAATAACATCGAACGACTGGCCGATAAGGCCAGACCGCGTAATTGCCGATCCGGAATACTTTCACCGGCAAACAAACGGGCGGCGAGCTGTAAGTTGCCACCACCATGACCAAAACGCTGCTCGCCATAATAATTTGGCACGCCCTGCTTAATTTGCTGCAGCCGGGCTTCGACTGCGGCGACATCACTGATCTGACGCAATCTTAACCGGAAATGGTTTTGCTTAATCGAGCCTAATTTTAACCGGCGTTGATGACGAACAGTCTGCAAAATCCGCACGCCTTCGATATTCCAGTGCTGGAAATCTAATTCTTGTTTAATCGGCACCGGCAAACAAAACCATTGCCGGGTCACAGCATGGCGATCTTTTAAGCCGGCATAACTAACCAACCGGGCTTTTAAACCGGCCGCCGCCGCAATTTGCTTGGCCACATATTGGGTATTCTGGCCAATTTTTTCGACCAATAACAGCAGATGTTCACCCTGACCTGTCGGGGTGAAGCTGAGTTCTTCATCAACAATAAAGTCATCAGCGACAGTACGCAGCTTGCCGGTGACCTGCGGCTGACCATATAAATAAGCCAGTGGCGGAAAGTCAGGTGCACTGACAACACTTCGTTCCGTGCTGGCCGTCATTTGCTCATCATGTTGTGTCATGCCGACTGCACCAACAGCACAACAGCTTCCACCGCAATACCTTCTTTTCGGCCAACAAAACCCAGTTGCTCTGTGGTGGTAGCTTTTACATTGACCTGATGCAGCTCACATTGTAAATCCGCCGCCAGCACCTGGCGCATCGCCAGAATATGCGGTGCCATTTTCGGCGCCTGCGCCATAATGGTCACATCCAGATTACCAGGCTGGAAACCGAGCTTTTGCATATCAGCCACGACTTTTCGCAGCAGGATACGACTATCGATACCTTTAAAAGCAGCATCGGTATCAGGGAAATGGTGACCGATATCCCCAAGTGCCAGCGCCCCTAAGATGGCGTCAGACACGGCATGCAACACCACATCACCATCGGAATGTGCCAGCAGGCCCCTGGCATAATCGATTTTTACCCCGCCCAGCGTGATAGGGCCTTCGCCACCAAAGGCGTGTACATCAAAGCCATGGCCGATACGGAATGGGATCATTGTTGCTCCAGATAAAAACGTGCCAGTGCGAGATCTTCTGGCTGGGTAATTTTGATATTGTCGGCCCGGCCAGGCACCAACAACACAGGTTGTTGCGCCCATTCCAGCGCAGAAGCTTCATCGGTGACAACAGCTCCTGCTGCCAGTGCACTGGTCAAACAATGGCGTAATAAGTCAGTCGGGAACAGTTGAGGTGTCAGCGCATGCCACAGCTGTTGGCGTTCCACGGTCTGTTGAATATGTAACGAACCGGTAGCGGCAACGGATCTTTTCATGGTATCCCGCACCGGAGTGGCTAAAATGCCGCCTTGCTGAGCGTCGAGGCACTGATGGATTAACTGGCGAATATCATCCAGTTGCACCAGGGGCCTGGCCGCATCATGCACCAGCACCCAGGGATATTGCCTTGCATCAATGGCCTGCAGCGCGTTCAGCACTGAATTGGCACGTTCAGCACCGCCAGCTATCCTGATCACTTGTGGATCCGAAACCAGCGGTGTTTGCACAAAATAAGGATCATCCGCTGATAATGCCAGCCAGATGGGGCCAAGTTCAGGCAGTTGCTGTAGCCGGTTGACGGTATGCTGTAAAATGGTTTTACCGGCCAGTTGTAAATATTGTTTCGGCCGATCGGCCTGCATGCGCTGGCCAACACCAGCGGCGGGAATTACAAAGGCAATGGTCATTTTTTACCTTGCGGGGTCAATAAACGGAAAAAGACTTCGTCTTGCCGCACCAGACCCAGTTCGTTTCTGGCACGCTCTTCAATCGAGTCCAGTCCACCTTGTAAATCCGCCACATCGGCTTGCAGCAATTGATTACGTTTAGCCAGTTGCAAATTACTGGCCTGGTGGCTGGCGAGTTCTTCTTTGTGCTGCAGATATTCTTTGACGCTGTGCTGGCCAAGCCAGAGCCGATGCTGTAAAGCGGCACACAGCAACAGCAGGATCAGGATTAATAAACGCATGGTGCACCTGCAGAATGAAAGTGCAGTTATTATGAAGACTTCAGCCACAGCTGAAAAGCCCTACCGCGTGTTTTTGCAGAGCAGAACCGATAAAAGCGCCCTTAGCACACAGCCTTGGCACCGGCTGAGCGGAAGTGGCGTTTAGCCGACTGCGGTATTTTTGCCGCCAGCTATTTTCGCCGGGTGAGGTTTAGCAAAATTCTGCCAATTCAGCCGACTGGCCAACAACATTTCCCGCAGCGTAAGACGCCTTGGGTGGATGCGTTGCTGATTGCGCCACTGATGACCACAACAGACCGCCATCAGGACAGTTTTACCAGGTTTAAGCAGTAGCTTTTGTTGATTATCAGGCTCTTGTGGCCAACCAGCCATGGCAAACCAGCCATGTTCGTTGCAATGGATGCGCTGACCCGCCCGGTCAATCTCATCTATCGAATCAAGCCGGATTTGTTCAATCTGCTGCTCTTTGACATAAACAGGAACTAACAACCCTAGCTTGGCATATTGATGGTAATAACTGAAATTACTGGCAGACGCATCGATATGTGGCAGCGGACAACGGCGGCTTTGCGCATGTAACCAACTGGCGTTGACAGTGTCCAGTTGCAGTGGTGACGGGTGTTTTAACATCAAAAAAGCAGCTTCACGCACATAAAAAGGCAAGCTTTGCAACCGCTTAGGTAGCGTATGCAGCTGTTCAGCCGGCGTTTGTGCCAGACGAGCCAGTTCCCGCTCGTACAAGGTGTTGCACAGCTCAGTATAAGTCTGTTGATGTTGCGGGCTAAACCAGAGATCGTTTTGGCTGCTCATGCACCGATGTTCGCTGTTTTTCCATCCGGGTGGAACCCAGGCCGCTGCAATCACGACAACGGCCTGACTTGCCTGCCCAAACGCTAATACCGCATTCAGGCAGGTGGAGCACTGTTACTGACCTTTGATCTCAATCCGGCCACGGTAAGGTGCTTTTGCCCCTAATTCCTGCTCAATCCGCAGTAACTGGTTGTACTTCGAGACCCGATCAGAACGGCACAGTGAACCTGTTTTGATTTGACCAGCAGCAGTACCCACTGCTAAATCCGCGATAAAGGCATCTTCAGTTTCGCCTGAACGGTGCGAAATGACGGCCGTAAAACCTGCATCTTTCGCCATTTTGATGGCGGCCAAAGTTTCTGTCAGCGAACCAATCTGGTTGAATTTAATCAGAATAGAGTTACCGATGCCCTGCTCGATACCACGGGTCAGGATTTTGGTGTTGGTCACGAACAAATCATCACCGACCAGCTGAACTTTAGCGCCAATTTTGTTGGTCAGATCTTTCCAGCCATCCCAATCAGACTCATCCAAGCCATCTTCAATCGAGACGATTGGGAATTTGGTCGCTAAACCTGCTAAGAAATCGTTAAATTCATAAGAGGTGAATTCTTTGCCTTCGCCAGACAGCTTGTATTTACCATCGACATAAAACTCAGAAGCAGCACAATCCAGCGCCAAAGTGATGTCTTTATTCAGCTCATAACCAGCTGCTGCGACTGCTTTGGAGATCACAGTTAACGCTTCTTCGTTTGATTTTAAATCTGGCGCAAAACCACCTTCATCACCCACAGCGGTATTTAAACCCTGGGCGTGCAGTTCTTTTTTCAACTGATGGAAAATCTCAGCGCCCATCCGCAGTGCTTCAGCAAAAGTTTTGGCACCCACCGGCTGCACCATAAACTCCTGGATATCCACGTTATTATCTGCGTGTTCACCGCCATTGATGATGTTCATCATCGGCACCGGCATAGAATACACGCCCGGCGTGCCGTTTAAGTCAGCGATGTGTTGATACAAAGGGATTTTTTTATCGGCAGCTGCTGCGCGAGCAACCGCTAAAGACACAGCCAGAATCGCGTTCGCGCCTAAGTTGGATTTTGATTCAGTGCCATCGAGCTCAATCATGATCTGGTCGACTTTGGCCTGCTCATAAGCAGACTGACCAACTAACGCCGCTTTGATTGGACCCTCAATATTGGCCACCGCAGTGCGTACGCCTTTACCTAAATAACGGCTCTTGTCGCCATCACGCAGTTCCAGCGCTTCACGGGTACCAGTCGAAGCACCTGAAGGTGCACAACCACGGCCCATCACGCCACTTTTCAAAAACACATCGGCTTCAACCGTTGGATTGCCACGCGAGTCCAGAATTTCACGGGCGACGATATTGATAATTTCAGACATTATTTTCCCCTGTAGACCAAAGCAAAAAAGCCGTGCAACAGGGCACGGCTTTTCAGATTATTTGGTCGTTTGTTGTTTCTGATATTTATATGCTGCAGCGACAAACCCCTGGAACAACGGATGCCCGTCGCGTGGCGTGGAGTTAAATTCCGGATGGAATTGCCCGGCCACAAACCATGGGTGGTTTGGTAGTTCAATCATTTCCACTAACTGATTATCCGCAGATAAACCAGAAATAATCAGGCCAGCCTCTTCAAGTTTCGCCACAAAGTGATTGTTCACTTCGTAACGATGACGATGACGTTCACTAATCACATCAGCGCCGTATGTTTCACGGGCTTTGGTATTGGCCTTGAGGTTACAGTTTTGGCTACCCAGACGCATGGTACCGCCTAAGTCGGAGTCGTCGGTACGAACTTCAACCTGACCTGCGCTGTCCAGCCACTCTGTGATGAGACCCACCACAGGGTAAGGCGTGTTCTTATTAAATTCAGTCGAATGTGCACCTTTCATGCCTGCCACGTTACGGGCAAACTCAATCAGGGCCACTTGCATGCCAAGGCAGATGCCAAGGTAAGGTACTTTGCTTTCACGGGCGTATTTGGCGGCAATAATTTTGCCTTCCACACCACGTTCACCAAAACCACCAGGCACCAAAATACCATCCAGACCAGCCAGAATGGCCGTACCTTTGGTTTCCACGTCTTGCGAATCAATATATTTAATCGTCACCGTCAAACGGTTTTTCAGGCCGGCATGATTCAGCGCTTCGTTCACCGACTTATATGCATCTTTTAATTCAACATATTTGCCGACCATCCCGATAGTAACTTCACCGGTCGGATTACTTTCCTGATACAACACCTGTTCCCATTCGGTCAGGTCGGCTTCAGGGCAGTTTAAGTAGAAACGGCGTACCACCAGATCGTCTAAACCCTGTGATTTTAACAGCGCCGGAATTTGATAAATGCTGGAAACGTCTTTTAACGAAATCACCGCGCGTTCTTCTACATTGGTAAAGAGCGCAATTTTGGCTTTTTCATTGCTTGGGATAGAGCGGTCTGACCGGCAGACCAGAATATCTGGCTGGATGCCAATAGAGCGTAATTCTTTTACCGAATGCTGGGTTGGCTTGGTTTTGATTTCACCGGCAGTGCCCAGATAAGGCACCAGGGTTAAATGCATAAATAACGCCCGCTCACGACCGATTTCGGTCCCCAGCTGACGAATGGCTTCTAAAAATGGTAAGGATTCGATATCACCGACAGTACCGCCGATTTCGACAATGGCAATATCATAACCTTCAGCACCAGCAACAACACGGGCCTTGATTTCATTGGTGATATGCGGAATGACCTGAATGGTGGCGCCTAAATAATCACCACGACGCTCGCGTCGTAACACTTCAGAGTAAATTTTACCCTGGGTGAAATTATTCAGCTTGGTCATTTTAGTGCGGATAAAGCGCTCGTAATGACCTAAGTCCAGATCGGTTTCAGCACCGTCTTCGGTGACAAACACTTCACCGTGCTGAATAGGGCTCATGGTGCCCGGATCCACGTTGATGTAAGGATCCAGTTTCAGGATTGTTACCTTCAGGCCACGCGCTTCTAAAATTGCTGCCAGCGATGCTGCGGCAATACCTTTACCTAAAGATGAGACAACCCCACCCGTCACGAAGATGTATCTTGTAGTCATGAGACCCCTGAGGCACGTTGAATTTGGATATCAGATCAAACTGCAATCAATAGCTTAGCTGTGTTTAAACACAGATGCTTCAGACAGATGCAGATTTGATATCAGGACGGGCGGAAAGTATAGCAAAGCTGCCCGCCAGGCTCAATCGAAAGCTTTGGTTAATCTGATTTAAAAAGCAAAAGCTACAGCTGTGCCGGATTATGCTACTGTCAAAGCTCAAATCAAAGACATGGAGTCACTATGAAAGTTGCCGTCGTCCTCTTGTTTGGCGTCTTGTTGCTGGGCGGCTGCCTGCAACAACAAGAATTCAGCCCGGGCCATACTGAATTAACCGAGTCGCAGGTCAGTATTACCTATACCCCTTTTGGTATTCCACATATTGAAGCCAAAACCTATAACGCGCTGGGTTATGGCATCGGTTATGTGCAGGCCAGCGACAACCTCTGCACCCTGGCCGAGCAGTTATTAAAATTACAGGGCGAAAAATCGCGTTTTTTTGGCGCGGGCAGCCAGCAAAAAAATCTGCTCTCAGATTTTGCCTATAAAGCGCTGAATTATCCGCAGCAAGCGCGGCAACTGCTCAGTACTTTACCGCTGGATAGTCAATTACTGCTGCAAGGCTTCAGTCGGGGCTGGAATCAACGACTGGCAGAGTTTGGCAGTCCGGCGGCCTACCCGACACCGTGCCGCGGTATGAGTTGGGTGGCCCCTATCACTGCCGAATTACTGCTGGCATTTCATCTGGATTTAGCCAGTCTGGCCAGCAGCCGTAATTTTTTACCGGCGATGACCATGGCCGCGCCCCCCTCCGCATCCAACAAAGCAGCGACTGGCCATGTCAAGATTGCAGCCACTATTGAAGGCATCGGCAGTAATGGCTGGGCGCTCGGGCAAGAAAAAACGGCCGGCGCCCACAGCATGCTGCTGGCCAATCCGCATTTTCCCTGGGATGGCGAGCTGCGTTTTTTTCAGCAACATCTGACCATTCCGGGTGAGCTTGATGTGGCTGGCGTCAGCATGATTGGCATGCCAGCGGTGCTGATTGGTTTTAACCGCCAGCTTGGCTGGACCCATACCGTATCCCAGGCCAAACGTTTCACTTTATATCAGTTGGAACTGGATCCGGCCAATCCGCTGCGCTACCGCTATGGCGACGGTTATCGCGACATCAGCGCTCAAACACTGGAGATTACCGTGTTACAGGCCGATCAAAGCCTGCAAACGGTGCGCCGTACTTTATACAGCAGCCATTATGGACCTATGCTGGATTTAACCAGCCTGTCACCAGCACTGGGCTGGAGTCAGCGCAGTGCCATCACCATGCGGGATGCCAATACCGGCAATGCCAGATTACTGCCACACTGGCTGGCGCTTGGCAAAGCCCGCAACAAAGCCGAATTTGTGCAGGCGTTTCATCAACAACAAGGCATTCCCTGGGTCAATACCATGATGGCAGACGCCCAAGGCAATAGCTGGTATGGCGATGGCAGCCAGGTACCGCTGCTGAGTCAAACCGCTGAGCTATATTGGTCGAAAGCGAGCCGTAGCCCACAGCTGGCGCCCATTTGGCAGGAGGGTGCCGGCAATATTCTGCTGCCAGGCAGCGATCCGGCGTTTGAATGGCAGTTGCATGCGCAAAGTAAAGTACCGGGGCTGGTGCCATTCAGTCTGGCGCCACAGCTGGAACGGCCTGATTATGTCTTTAATGCCAACAGCAGTCACTGGCTGAGCAATCTGCAAGCGCCGCTGGAAGGCTACAGTCTGGCGTATGGCCCTGAGCGGACGGAACGTAGCCCCCGTACCCGCTACAATGCATTGCTGATCAGCGGCCAGGATCCACTGCCACTTGCGGGCGCTGATGGCAAGTTTAATTTTACTGAGCTCAAAAGCGTATTCAGTCAACAAGGCTCATTGTTTGGCGCTGAACTTCGACTGGCGCTGGTGAGTCGTTGCCAACAGTTTCCTCAAATCCAATACCACGGCGCCAGACTTGATTTAACCGCGGCCTGCCAGGCCTTACAACAATGGGATGGCCGGTATCGCACCGACAGCCGTGGCGCTCATGTGCTGCGCGAATTTTTGCTGGCTTTTCGCCGCAGCAGTGAAGCCAATCTCAGCCCTACTTTATATGCCACGCCTTTTGAGCCGACGCATCCAGCCACTACTCCTGCCGGATTAGCGCCTTATACCGCAGCCAGCCCAGAGCAAGATGCGGTGCTACAGGCGCTGGCAGCAGCAGTGGTCAGATTACAGCAAGCCGGGATAGCCCCCAATGCCGCGCTGGCAGACATTCAGTTTCTACAAAAATCAGCTGCAGCGCCCAAGGTTGCGATGGCTGGAGGCTATTCCTTCGAAGGAGCCTTTAATATGAGTGAGCGCCTACTACCGTCACGAAGTACGGCAGATTTGGCCAATGTCAGCAGCGGCGACGCCGTTGCTGGCTCGCTATTGTCAGTACAACTCAGCATTACTGGCCCTGACTATGGTTACCGCATCAATTACGGCAGTAGTTTTGTCATGGCGTTACAATACACCGACCACGGACCCAAAGCAGAAATGCTGCACGCGTATGGCCAGTCGCATGATCCGGCGTCGCCGCATTTTAACGATTTAACCCTGCTGTTTAGCCGGGCACAGTGGCAGCCGATGTTATTTGAACGTGCTGAAATCGAGGCGGCTGCAGTCGAAAAACTATTGTTAGACAGTAATAGCAGTCCGACACCTTAGTGGCGTCGCCAGTCGCAGCAAGCGCGACCGACTGGCGCTGTTTCCTGTCAGTTTATCTTACAGCTTTTGTCAGTTTCCTTTTCAGGAGCAGAATAATGCCATGATAAATATCAAAATTTTATAAATTAGCACATTGGCATTATTAGTGCTTTTCCGAAGCCGGTATGTGATTTTGGCTAGAAGGAATTAAACGATGAACAACACCCTCACTCCACGTAAACTTAGTGTGCTGATTGCAACACTGTTAGGCGTCAGCCTGCTGCCCGCCCAAGCCACTTTATTGAACTACAACATCCTGACCAACTCCGGTTATAAACATGCGCAGGATGAATCCATCAGCAACGAAAATAACGATCAGTCGCCTGTCAGTAGTTATATCAGTGATTCGTACTGGTCCAGCGCCACCACTTCGGATGGGGCAGCTGCCGGTAACGATCAGGGCTGGATGTATTCGCGGTCCCGGGGTGAAGGAGCTTATTACCACCATTACTCCAGTGTCACCCAAGTGGTGGATTTACTCAACGACACCGGCGTGATGCAAAACTATAGTTATGATTTTCGGATAAATTTCGGCTCTCTGACCGCCAGTAATTACAACTTCAGTACTGCTGAAGAGTTTTCTGTCGCTGGTTATATGGTGGATATTCTACTGAACGGCAGTTCCATTTGGCACAGTATGTATACGCTGACCAACAATCTGGCTGATGGTTTTACCGCTACAGCGTCAGGCACCAATCTGGTCAATTATACCGACACCAGTAGTTATGCCAGTTGGGGCGAATACGCCAGTACCCTGAATCTCGGCTTGTTGGGTGCCGGTGACGCGCTGAATCTGTCTTACAGCATCAAAACCTTTGTCAAAGGCAATCATTTGCAAGGCTGTGCTGGTGGGCAAGTTCCGACCGCAGTGAATCAACTGCAAAACAGCGATGATACATTCAGCACCAATGCTATCGCCGAAGATTGTGATGGCGATTACGGCTATGGTGGTTACGGTTATTATGGCTTTACCGGCTATTCTTATGCCCAGTTTGGTGATCCAAATGGTTTTAATAGTCAGCCAGTTGCCTTTAATGATCAGAATATCCGCATCAGCTCAGTGCCTGAACCAGCCCCGCTGTTATTAGCGGGTTTAGGCCTGGCCGGTTTGGCATTCCGTCGTCGTCGCCAAAGTTAGTTTCACGCAGTTACAGCAAATCAATGAGGGCATCCCGCATGCCCTCGGTTTGTTCTTGCCGGTCAAAGCCCTGATACATCGCTTTAAATTGCTGTAGTTTCGTGATGAGCAGCTCATCTTGCTGCATCTTAGCGATGAGTTCAGGCAGCAGCGACATCGGCGCTTCCCGCATTAAAAAATAAGCCAGATGCTGGCGGCATAACTGCCGCGCCAGCAATAATTGTTCTAATTGTTTTGGTAACAATAACATCGGTTTACCGGCTAACAGCATGCCGGCAATAGTGCCGTGACCGGCATGACAAATCACCAAATCAGCGTCCTGACAAACAGTTTCCAGCCGGATTGGCTGATTGCTCCAATTCAAATTCGGCCAGGCCGCCATAAAGCTGGCATCGACTTTGGCCAGATGGAGCAACACATCCGCATCCAGCCTGGCAAGTTCAGTCAGTAACTCTGACAGCTGCGGATAATCGCGGTGCAGGTAAACAAAAATCCGCATTTTACCATTGCCGCGCCAGACTGGTGTGACACCTTGTCCTAACTCAAAAGCAGGTCCCCAATAGTCGCCATCCTGACGCTGTGGGTAATGGTCAAATTCCGGCAAAGTGGTTAAAAACTGCAGTTCAACCCGGGCAAACAGCTCACTTAACGCAGACAGCTCTGGCCGGCCCGCCCCACTGAGCCGGCGGTTACACAACGCCAGCACTTCTGCTTCGGCTGAACTGGCCTTTGCAGTGCTTTCCAGCAGATCCGGCAACGGACTTTGCCGTGGCGGAATAAAAAAACCTGTGCCAAGCAGCACTTTTTTCACCCCCGCCAGCTCTGCAGCCAGCAGCGCGGTTGGCGCATAGTCCAGCAACATCAGATCGGGCTGTAACTTTTCGATCTGCCCCAGCCAGCTGTCGATACGCGCAGAACAGCTGGTTTCATCAGCAAAGCCATTATTTTGCAGAATTTCCGCCAGATTGCGGGTGGGCATAAAACGTTTGTGCCGCACAATCGCCGGACATGCCGCCACCCAAACCGCTGCCGGCAATAATACCTGCGCCGTTTCCGGCTGGCTGACCAGGCAACTGACCCGCCAGCCAGCATCGAGCAAAAGCTGGGCCAGGTGACGAAAGTTCAGCGCATGACCATAACCCTGACCCAACTCCCAGCAATACAATAAATGCGGCACTTTGGCTGGCTCCAATCTGCTCGGCAAAGGGCTGATGGCATTTGAAGGGGGTTGGCTATTCCTCATCACAGTCTGACCTGAACTGTTAAAAAACAGAGCATAGCTGTAATGCGATGCAACTGACAAATTGCGCTGAGCGGGCTGACGATTCCAGGCGCCAACAGCGCCTGGTTAACCCTGTTGTTTGGCTTGTTGCCAGGCGGCTTCCATCATGTCCAGACTGGCCTCCCCAACAGGCGTGCTATGCTGCAACAGCTGCTCGACCTGGCGAAAACGCCGTTCAAATTTGGCATTGGCCTGGCGTAATACCGCTTCCGGCTCTAAGCCATGCTTACGCACCACGTTGACCAAAGCAAACATCAAATCGCCCAGTTCATCGGTCAGCTCCGCCGAGCCAGGCGCCGTTTGTTCAACCTCAAGGATTTCTTCTTTGACTTTCTCCCAGCAGCCATCGACGGATGGCCAGTCAAAACCAACACTGGCGCAACGTTTTTGTAATTTATAGGCCCGGCTCAGTGCCGGCAGACTGGCAGGCACATTGTCCAGCACACTCGCAAGCCCGGCAGCTTTACGCTCCTGACTTTTTTGTGCTTCCCACTGTTGCAGTGCGCTCGCGGCATCTGTGGCGCCTGTGGGGTCCGTGGTCAGGAAAATATGCGGATGACGCCGGGTTAGCTTGTCGCAAATGGCCTCGATACAATCGGCAAATTCAAAGCGGCCTTGTTCAGCCGCCATTTGACTGTAAAACACCACCTGAAACAGCAAATCGCCAAGCTCATCTTTTAAATCGGCAAAATCAGCCCGCTCAATGGCGTCGGCCACTTCATAAGCTTCTTCAATGGTATAGGGCACAATGCTTTGAAAGGTCTGGGCTTTGTCCCAGGGACAGCCAGTTTGGGGATGACGCAAGCTGGCCATGATAGCCAATAAATCATTGATATTTCTAGACATAGAATATTCCGTTCGAGGAGAATTCCGGGCTGGTGCTGCACACAAACCCGGTCTTTGGCTGATAGTCCGGCTAATGGGACCTTTTGGCCTCAATCACATCGTCAATCAGACTGACTTTGGTCAGCAGTTTATTCAGCGAATCCAGATTATACAGCTCTAAAGTCATATTAATAATGGCAGTCTGGCGCGCAACATCAGAGTTACTGCTCATTCTGAGCACATTGGCTTTTTCGTTGGCCAGAATGCTGGTGATGTCACGTAATAAACCGTTACGATCATGCGCCACAATCCGGATCGTGACTTCATAGCCAGAGGCATATTGATCGCCCCAGGTCGCTTCCACCACCCGCTCCGGATGTTGCTCCTGCAGATTTTTAAACTGCTCACAATCATCGCGGTGCACGGCAATACCGCGGCCCTGGGTGATATAACCGACAATGGCATCACCCGGCAACGGCTGGCAACAACCGGCCATATGCGTCATCAGATTGCCAACCCCCTGCACTACCACATGGCTTTTGGCAGGCGCTGGCGCCATAGGTTTACTGATGAGCCTGGGATCAATTTCCGGCGGCTCCGCTTTGGCGTATTGGCTTTGAATATAATGCACCACCTGGGTGACTTTAATTTCACCGCCACCAATGCCAACCAGCAACTCTTCCATCGAATTGACATTAAATCTTTGCAGCACTTTGACCGGTTGATCCAAAGTCAGATTTAGTCTGGATAATTCGGTATCCAGTAAATCTTTGCCGGCGGCATAGTTTTTATCACGGTCTTGCAGGCGGAACCAATACTGGACTTTAGAACGGGCCCGGCTCGATTTTAAATAACCCAGATTCGGGTTCAGCCAGTCGCGGCTTGGATTTGGTTCGCGACCGGTCAGAATTTCCACCTGATCACCGGTTTTCAGCTGATAGGTAAAAGGCACAATGCGGCCGGAAATTTTGGCACCAATACAGCGATGCCCGACATTGGAATGGACATAATAGGCAAAATCCAGCGGCGTGGAGCCGAGTGGTAAATCGACGATGTCACCTTTGGGCGTAAACACATAGACCCGATCTTCGGTCACCTGATTACGCAGCTCTTCGGCCAGTGACGAATCCACCACTTCTTCCTGCCAGGCCAGAATTTTGCGCAACCAGCCGATTTTCTCATCCAGCGCGCCCTCGCGACCGGCGGGTCCGCCTTCTTTGTAGCGCCAATGCGCCGCTACGCCCAGTTCGGCGTCATCATGCATCTGGCGGGTGCGGATCTGAATTTCAATAGGCCGGCCTTGCGGCCCGAGCACCACGGTATGGATCGACTGGTAACCATTTTGCTTAGGCGTGGCGATATAATCGTCAAATTCTTTCGGTAAATGCTGCCAGGAGGTATGGACAATACCGAGCACGGCGTAGCAGTCCTGCACTTTCTCAGTGACGATGCGCACAGCGCGGATATCATACAACTGGTCAAACGCCAGATGTTTTTTCTGCATCTTTTTCCAGATACTGAAAATATGCTTAGGCCGGCCATAAACTTCAACCGGCAGGTTTTCGTCTTTCATCCGCTGCTGCACGGCAGCAACAAAATCCTGCATATACTGTTCGCGCCCCAGCCGTTTGTCTTCCAGCAAAGTGGCGATCTGTTTATAAGTTTTTGGATGCAGATAACGAAAGGCTAAATCTTCCAGCTCCCATTTCAGCTGTCCAATCCCGAGCCGGTTAGCCAATGGCCCAAAAATGGCATTGGTTTGTTTGGCGGCCAGCACCCGGGTTTCTTCATCGGCGTTTTTCACATCGCGCAGATAACAAATTTGCGCCGCCAGTTTAATCACCACAGCCCGGACATCTTCCACCATGGTCAACAACATTTTACGCAGATTGTCTGCCTGTTGCGCATTCGGTGTCTGGCCTGGTCCGACCGGAATAGTCCGGATCGCTTCCATTTGTTTCACCGCCGCCAGCATCACCAGCACTGGCGGGTCGAACTGATCAGTCAAGTCTTCACAGCTTAAAATGGCCGCTTCAATCAACGGAAACAACAAAGCCGCGGTCAGCGCATCTTTGTCCATCCGTAAATCAGCAAGGATCTCCACCATTTCCCAGCCTGTTCTGACCTGAGGGCAGGTTTCTTCGGTTAAACCATGCTGCTGTAGCCATTGCTCAGCTTCGAGCAAACAACTGATTTTTTTCTCCGGCAGGCCAAGTGAACTGAGCCAGGCGGTGGTTTCACCCGGATTATATTCAGTGCTGTGCGAATGCCGGACCGTGACCATAACTACTGCCTCGTATGTTGGAATAATGCCATCAGTTCAAGATGACTGGTAAATGGAAACATATCCATCAGACTGATTTTGCAAAGCTGATAGCCTTTATCCAATAACACCTTGGCATCCCGTGCAAAAGTGGTCGGATTACAGGAGACATACAATACCTGTGCCGGTTTCAACCTTGCTATCTCATCAATGGCACCAAGTGCACCGGCACGGGCTGGATCCAGCAATATTTTCTGGTACTGAGGTTGATTCCAGTCAGCTTTGGGCCAGGTTAAATGCAAATCTGCCTGCGCAAACTGCAACTGCTGCAGGCCATTTTGTACCGCATTTTGCCTGGCAGTATCAACCATCGCTTGCACCCCTTCCAAGCCTACCACTTGTGCCCCAGCTTGTGCTAATGCCAAACTGAAATTACCAATACCACAATATAAATCCAGAATTTTTTCATTCGGTTGTGGCGCTAACCAGGCCACAGCCTGCGCCACCATCGCCTGATTCACTTCACTATTGACCTGAATAAAATCAGTGGGTTGAAAACTCAGTCGCAGACCTGATGCCAATTGATAGCCAGGTTGTGGCTGCGCTTCAGACCAAGGCTGTAACTGGTCTGGCCCGGCTTCCCCAATCCAGTGTGCTGTTGGCCAGGCTTGCTGTAATAACTGTCGATCCGAAGCTGGTAAGGGTCGAATATGCCGCACCACCACAAAAGCCTGACCGTCGGCATCCAGTACTTCCACATGGGTCACCGCACTGCCTTGCTGTAACTGCGGCAGGGTTTGCTTCAGCACCGCCAGGACTGGCGCAATCACTGGACTTAGCACCATACAATCGGCCACCGGGGTAATTTCTTTACCACCTGCCCGGCGAAAACCGACCGTAAACTGGTTGGTTTTTTTCTCAAACCACACGCCAATCCGGGCTTTGCGCCGATAACCGCTGGCCTTTGAAACTATCATCGGCTGCCAGGGGATTTGTGTCAGCTTTAACTGATGCTGCAATAGTTGCTCCAGCGCCTGTTGTTTCAACTGTCGGGCCTGCTCCGCACCAACATAGTGCAACTGACAACCGCCACAGCTGGCAAAAAAGCGACATGCTGGTGCAATCCGCTCCGGCGCTGGCTGTAATACTTTTACCACCTGGCCTTTTAAGTACTGTGCTTTTTGCTCTGTGACTTTGACCCGGACCTGCTCGCCAGGCAAAGCTCCGTCAATAAAACAAATTTTGCCCTGATGATAAGCAATACTCTGGGCTTCCTGATCCCAGCGCTGCACGGTCAACTCTAGCTGCGGCATAGTCGCTGCGGTCTTAGCTTTTGATTTATAAATAGTTACCATAAAAATTCCGGCCTTGCCTGCCTGCTCAGTCCCTGATCAAAGCCAGGTCCGGCGGTAGGTTTTTTGTTGTGCTTATGTCATGATGGCGCTTTGACTGACCATTGTAGCAAGCAGCGGGCAAGATGACGAAGATTGGTTTACGCGATTGGATTTTACTCATTACTTTAGTGCCGACTTTGCTGATCAGCTTATGTCTTGGCAGCTATTTCAGTTATGCCCGCTATCAGGATTTACAAAGTTATCTGGAAGAACAGGCCAGTAACATCGCAGAACCTTTGGCCATTGCCGCCGAACAAGGCTTATTACAAGACAACCAAGCTCAATTACAGCGTTTGCTGAATATTACCCACCGTAAAAACTCACCGCTGGTGCGCACTATCGCCATTTTTAATCATCAGCATAAATTGGTGGTGACTTCAAATTTCCACCGTGAATTTAATCGCTTACAACTGAGCAGCAACCAGCCGCTGCCTGAATACCGCCAGATTGATGATCAGGGGCAATGGCTACTGATCCGGGTGCCAATCAAACTGGAAACCAGCCATGTGGTGGATATTACAATGCAAGCCGACCTGACCGGTGCCAGTCTGGGTAAAGTGCTGGATGCAGAAGGCAGCTTAGGTTATGTGGTTGTTGAAATAGAAAAAGATAAAGTGCTGTTGGCACAACAAACCTCATTATTGATTTCGTTATTGATTATTTTACTCGGACTGATTGTCAGTCTGATGTTAAGTTTGCGGCTGATCGGCCGGCTGAGCCAGCCGTTGCAACAACTGAATAACCAAATCGAAAAGCTGGCTGAAGGCCGTTTCCCTCATCAGTTGGAGCAACCTTATTTTGGTGAATTAGATCAGATGCGCAGCGGAATTAATTTGCTGGCGCATGAACTGAAACGCTATAAAGATGACATGCAACATGCTATTGATCAGTCGACCAGCGATCTGACCCACACCATGGAACAGCTGGAAATGCAGAATGTGGCGCTGGATATGGCGCGGCGTAAAGCGCAGGAGGATAACAAACTCAAATCAGAATTCCTGGCCAAAATGAGCCACGAATTGCGCACTCCGCTCAATGGCGTGATTGGTTTTACCCGGCAATTATTGAAAACGACACTGACCCACCACCAACAGGATTATCTCAATACCATTCAGAAATCCGCCAACAGCCTGCTGACGCTGGTGAATGACGTGCTGGATTATGCCAAGCTGGAGGAAGGCCGGATGCCAATTAATCCGGAGCCTTTTTCGCTGCGGGATATGGTCAACGATTCGATTGAATTACTGGCGGCCAATGCTTTTGAGAAACAACTCGAACTAGCCTTATTAATTGAACCCGATTGTCCGGACGATATTATCGGCGATGCGCTTCGAATCAATCAGGTGCTGATGAATATCGCCGGCAACGCCATTAAATTTACCGAACATGGCAGCATTGTGGTCAGGGTATCCGCCAGCGCTATGCATGAAGATAAACTGATGTTGCATTTTTCGGTGCAGGATACCGGCATCGGCATCCCAACAGCGCAACAAGAACAATTATTTTACGGTTTTTCCCAGGCCGACGGCAGCATTGGCCGCCGCTATGGTGGCACTGGCTTAGGTTTGTTTATTTCACAGCGGCTGACCGAAGCCATGGGCGGCAGTATCGGCTTTGACAGTCAACCGGCACAAGGCTCAACCTTCTGGTTTACCGTCAGTTGCCGCCGTCATCCGCTGAGCGTGTCCGAGGCTTTACCGGTCGAAGTACTGCAAGATAAAACCGTGTTGTATATCGAACCGCAAATGTTTTCGCGCGAAGCGACGCTATCCTTGCTGAACAGCTGGGGCATGCAAGTCGCAGCTTGTGCCACAGCCAGCCAGTTACAGCTGGCACTGCAACAAAACCCGCATTTTGATATGGCAATTGTCGGCCGGGCTGTGTCACTGGACCAAGTGAATCAGTTGATGGAACTTATCCGGCAACTCAGTCAGTCTTGTCAGCATATTTATTTACTGGTGAATACTTTATCGCCCAATTTACGGGAAGCGCTGCTGCAAACCGGCGCCAGTGCCTGCTTATCCAAACCAGCCCATCAACGCAAACTGGCTACAGCGCTGGCCCGACCTTATTTGCGGCAACAGTTACAGCTGCAACCTGCCCCGACCTTACCAAAAAGTAAACAGCGGGTGCTGACGGTGGACGATAACGAAGCGAACCTAAAACTCATCAACACCTTGTTGCGGGATCTGGTAGAAAGTATTGATTCGGCCAGCAACGGCGCTGAAGCCTGGCAAAAAGCGTCGCAAGCCCATTATGATTTGATTTTTATGGATATTAACATGCCGGTGATGGACGGTATCACTGCCTGTCAGCGCATCCGGCAAAGCTCGATGAATGAAGCGACGCCAATTATTGCGGTCACTGCTTATGCACTGGAAGGTGAACGCGAGCGGCTGATGTCGATGGGATTCTGCGAGTTTCTCAGCAAACCGCTGGATGAACAGATGCTACATTATGCGCTTAAAGAATATTGTCAGCCGCTGAATTCAACGCCAACAACTGGCAACGACAGCGATTTGTCCGGCTTACCGCAAAGTCCACACCTGGACTGGGAGCTGGCTTTAGCGCGCGCAGCCGGCAAAATTGAACTGGCCAAAGAAATGCTGCAGATTCTATTACATAGCTTGCCGGCCACTCTGGCCGAGCTGGAACAATTGATGCGCAGCCGGCAACTGGATCCCCTGATCCAACTGGTGCACAAACTGCACGGGGCAACTTGTTACACCGGAGTTCCACAAATCCGGCAACTGGCTGAATTGATTGAAACCGAATTAAAACAGGGCAAAAGTATCGAGCAACTGGAGCCGGAATTATTCGAATTACAAGATAGATTACAAGCCTTGCTGGATGAATCACTGCACTGGAGCTGGTAGCTGGAGCGGTCTGGCATGCTGATATCGCGGCAGCCGGGCTGTTAGCTGAATACTTTTTGGCTCTGTTAGAACCGGATTTGCAGCGAGCACATCAGCCAGCTGGGTTGCAAAACCAGCCAGAACTAAAAGCAGTTAAATGAGAATATTTCTCATTTAACTGCTTTTATGCGGCAACAGTGTTATACTATCACACTAACTTCGCGCTGGCGCTCAGCTGACTCCTGCAGAGATTAAGATGAAAAAAGATCTATTCGGTATCCTTTTGTCCTTGTTATGCATAGTGCATTGCCTGTTGCCAGCATTATTGCTGTTATTTGGTGCCGCTGGGGTGCTCAGTGGGTGGTGGACATCAGAATGGGTGCATTATTTGCTGTTGGTGCCGATAGTGCTGGTGTTGTTGCTGAGTTTGCCCGCCTCTTACCGGCAGCATCAGCAGAAGTTACCTTTGCTCCTGGCTGCAGCAGGTCTGAGTTTATTACTGCTTTCCCTGGTATTGCCAGCACAGATTGAAGCGATACTGGCGGTCAGCGGCGGTTTGTTGCTGGCAAGTGCACATGGCTACAACCGGCATCTATACCGGCGTTGCCAACAACATGCGCCAATAGCGGTTTAGCCTGCGTGTAAAAATAACTCAAAGGTACGGGCCAGCGTGGCCCGGTCAATGTCACAGGTAATAAATACCAGCTTGCTTTGACGGTCTTGATCAGGCCATTGTGCCAAAAATGCTGCCGGGTGAAAAATATGCTGCACCCCATGGATCACCATCGGACCCGGATGATCTTTCAGATGAATAATACCTTTGAGCCTGAGTAAGTTATGTCCCATCAATTGCATCACTAATTGCAGCCAGCCTTCAAAACGCCCGGCACAAAAAGGGCTGTCAAAAGTAAAACAATGCGCCTGAATATGGTCATCGTGTCGATTGATATCCAGAGTAGCCGCCGCCTCAGTGGCAACATTCATTTCCCGCAGCGCCAGCCGGCTCTGACCCGGCCTTAATGCTGTAACGGGTTGCTGTGGCGCAAAAGCCTGAATATTCAGCCATTGTGCCATCGGCGTAGCACAGAGTGCAGGCTCTATATGATCCAGCTGCAGTAACTCAGTGGCTGCCAGCACGCCATCTTGTACCTGCAATAGCCGGGCTTGCGGATTCATTCGCTTTAACCTTTGTTGTAAGCGTTGCGATGACAGCGCTGGATCTGTTGCTGCATCCTCTGTCAGATCGGTTTTGGTCAGCAACAGCAAATCCGCCAATCCGGCTTGTTTTTGCGCTTCCGGATGCCGGTCCAGCGTGGCCATTGCATTGACCGCATCTATAGTGGTGACCACTCCTTGCAAGCGGTATTGACTAAATACCGACCGATCCGTGAGCAAGGTATGCAGCACAGGGGCCGGATCCGCCAAACCGGTAGTTTCTATCATGACCCGGTCAAATTGCCGCACGCCGTTGCGGGCATAACGCCAACTGGCATCACGCAAGGTTTTAGCCAGGTCACCCCGAATGGTGCAGCACAAGCAGCCGCTGCCCAATTCGACGACGATGTCTTCATTGGCGTGGCTCACCAGCAAATGATCCAGACTGACAGCACCAAACTCGTTGATAATCACCAGCGTCCTGGCCATTGCTGCCTGTTTCAGCAGATGGTTTAGCACTGTGGTTTTGCCACTACCTAAAAAACCGGTCAGCAAATAGACCGGGATACGGGATGCAGCTAAGCCTGCGGATGTGGTTGCCGTTGTTGTGGTCATGACGATTCTCCGGCCGAAAGTTGGTTGACTGAAACAGGTAAATCCATGGCTTAATCCCGTAAAAATCGTAATGGTTGTGGTTGAGCCCAAGGGGCCGGCAAAGGTTGTAGCCGCCCCTGATGATAACGCCGCGCACCATTGACAAAGGTGCTGCAAATTCTGGCCGGCAGTGTTTCCCCGACCAATGGGCTCCACTGACAGTGGTACAACACATCGGTTTGCCGCACCTCGGTAGACTGGGCTAAATCCACCAACACCAGATCGGCATAATACCCTTCGCGCAAAAAACCTCGTTCGGCAATCGCGAAGCGCTGTGCTGGCGCATGGGCAGTTTTTTCCACCAGTTGCGTCAGGCTGAGTTCACCTTGTTGCACTAATTCCAGCAGCGACAACAAGGCATGCTGCACCAAGGGTAAACCGGCAGGTGCCTGCAGATAAGGCGCAGATTTTTCAGTCCGGGTATGGGGCGCATGGTCAGTCGCAATCATATCCAGCCGACCGTCGCGCAAGGCGGCGCGTAATGCAGCCCGATCGGCCTGACTTTTCACCGCTGGATTACATTTGAGTAAGTTACCAAGCCTGGCATAGTCATCGGCACTATAACGCAGGTGATGCACACAAACTTCGGCGGTAATATCTTTCTGTGACAGCGGTAAAGCCGTGAACAAAGCCAGCTCTTTGGCAGTGGTCAGATGCAGCACATGTAATTGACTGCGGTATCGCTTAGCCAGTGCCACCGCATAAGAGGAGGAAGCGTAACATGCAGCTTCGTCCCGGATCAGCGGGTGAAATTCAGCACTGAGTGCAATCCCATACTGCTGTTGGATCCTGGCTTGGTTCGCTGCGATCACGCGGCTATCTTCGCAGTGGGTGGCAATTAAAATCGGACATTCGCGGAAAATATGTTCCAGCGCGACTGGATTATCGACCAGTAAATCGCCGGTCGATGCGCCCATAAAAACTTTTACACCACACACGTTTTGTCGATCAACCGCCTGAATTTCAGCCAGATTGTCGTGGCTGGCACCTAAATAAAACGAATAGTTGCCCCAGGCATTTTGTGCTGCGATCGCAAATTTAGCTGCCAATGCCTGCCGGTCCAGCGTCGGTGGGCTGACATTTGGCATCTCCATAAAACTGGTGATGCCCCCTGCCACTGCCGCGGCAGATTCGGTAGCAATAGTGCCTTTATGCGTGAGGCCTGGTTCACGAAAATGCACCTGATCGTCAATCATGCCAGGGAATAGGTGCAAACCACGGGCATCAATCAGCAGATCAGCCGGTTGCGATTGCAGATCCGGCGCTATCCTGGCGATTCGATTATTCTCCAGCAGCATATCTGCCACCCATTCCCGCCCTTCGTTCACTAAGCAGGCGTTGAGAATTAAGGTCCGGTAAGGCGCTTCTGTTACAGTTGATTTCATCAGGACTCAGTCCATACCATAGCATGACATAATGTGATAATGTAACACAAAATAAGTCCGACACAACAGCGGTTCACAGCTGGCTTGCAAGGCTATCTGTCTGAACAGCAAGCAAAAAATAATTGGGCTCTAGTCGCCTTTGCACTGGCGCTGGTCGCAATCGACTAGACTGCGTGGCCGGATCATTGAAGATGTTTTGATCTTATTCAAAGGAAAAAACTATGCGAAAAACTCAGCTGTGGACCTTATCTGTGCTGTCATTGGCATTATTGCCAGCGTTGACCGTGCAGGCGGCCAGCCAGATCAGCTTTACCCAACAAACCATGACCGCCGATACTCAGATATTACTGGTCAGTCCGGATAGTCTGCAACAACAGCGTCACCCGCTGCTGCAGGATGCCCGGGTGCAGCAAGCGGTGAAAGCGGAACAATTTAATGCTCAGCATGGCAAAAAGCTGGAATTACTGGCACCAACTGCCGGCGTTTCCCGCTTGTTGCTGGTTGGCACCGGCGACAGCAGCAAGCTGACGGCGGCAAAAAGTAACAGTCTTGGTGGCGAACTGACCGGTTATTTACAAAGTAAAAGTCAACTGAGCAAGGTGAGCATTGATGCCAGTGCAGTCGCCGAACATGCCGCGGCACTGGCACAAGGTATTGATTTACGCGCTTATCAATTTGCTAAATACCACACCCGCAATAAAGCCAAAACCGAGCTTGTACTTGCGATGGTGGTACCGGATCAACGGGCGGCGGCCGCACGGTACGCCCAGCTCAGTGCCGTCAATGCCGGCGTATTTTTAGCACGGGATCTGACCAATGAACCAGCGGATGCCATTTATCCGGAAACTTTTGCTGCTGCGGCGCTGGAGCTGAAAAATATTGGCGTCAAAGTCGAAGTGCTGGATGAAGCGGCAATGAAAAAACTGGGCATGGGCGCGCTACTGGCCGTTGGCAAAGGCAGCAACAGACCGCCGCGACTGGTGGTGGCGCACTGGCAAAACAGTAGCCAGGCTCCACTGGCCATTGTTGGCAAAGGCATTACCTTTGATACCGGTGGTTATAATTTAAAAACCGATGCCGCCTCTATCGTCAGAATGACCAGTGACATGGCCGGTGCGGCGGCTGCACTTGGCACCATCAAAGCGCTGGCGCTGCAAAAAGCGCCGGTCAACGTGGTGGCCATCATGGCGCTGGCAGAAAATAAAATCTCCGATCGGGCCATGTTACCAGGGGATGTCATTACTTCTGCGGCCGGTTTGACCATTCAGGTTGGTAATACCGACGCCGAGGGCCGCTTAGTGCTGGCGGATGGTCTGTGGTATGCCCGCGACAAATTTAAACCAAGAGCTATGGTCGATATCGCCACCTTAACCGGTTCAAAAGTTGGCGCCCTTGGCAGTTATTACGCCGGATTGTTTTCCGAACATGAAGTGTTGGTGCAGCAATTAACCCTGGCTGGCAGCAAAGTGGATGAAGAAGTGTGGCGTTTACCGCTTAACAGCAAATTTGCCAATGAAATGAAAAGTGATATCGCTGATCTGAACAACAGCGGTAAAACCACAGGTGCCTCCAGTGCCGCCTGGTTCCTGCAACAATTTACCGGCGATACTCCTTGGGCCCATCTGGATATTGCCGGAAATGCGCTGACCAGCGCTGACAAAGGGGTGCATGTCACAGGCGCCACCGGTTATGGCGTGCGGTTACTGACCGAATGGGCGCTGACTCAGCCTTAAGCGGGCAGCGTTACCAAAAACGAGCAGCGTTGCCAACTGCAGCATGCCGCCGTGTATCCAGTGGCGGTATGCTGCTTAACAGGCTTTAATCAGCTTCGAAAATCACAGTGGCGCAGGCAAATGCCTGCTCGTCACTGATGGATAACCAGGTACGGCTGATCCCCAACTGAGCAGCCATTGCTTGCGCTGCATCGGTCAGGGTCAATACAGGCCGGCCAAACTCGTCGTTACTGATGGCAAAATGCTGAAACGAAATGCCGCGGCCAATGCCAGTGCCCAGTGCTTTAGCCGCCGCTTCTTTGGCGGCAAAACGTTTGGCAAAATAACGGGCTGGCTGCGAATGCTGCTGGTAAATTTGCTGTTCCGCCTCATTGAGCACCCGTTGTACTAACCGGGGTGTACGCAGCAAGCTTTGTTCAATCCGGCTGATCTCAACAATATCAGTACCGAGTCCGACAATCGCCATCAGCCTCTGGCCTCAACCATCAACCTTTTCATTTCGCTGACCGCCGGGCCTAAGCCGGTGAAAATGGCCCGGGCAATCAAGGCATGGCCGATATTCAGCTCATACATCTGCGGAATGGCAGCAATAGCCTGCACATTATGAAAATGCAAACCATGACCGGCATTAACAGTGATGCCAAGTGAGGCGGCGTATTCAGCGGCAGCGCGGATCCGTTCCAGTTCAGCGCGCTGTACTTTCGGGCAAGTGGCATCTGCATAAGCGCCGGTATGAATTTCGATAAATGGCGCACCTGCTTTGGCGGTCGCTTCAATCTGGGCAAAATCGGCATCAATGAACAACGACACCAGAATATTATCCCGCTGTAAGCTGGTCACAGCCTCAGCAATTTTCCTGAACTGACCGGCCACATCCAGTCCGCCTTCGGTGGTCAGTTCCTGCCGTTTTTCCGGCACCAGACAACAGAAATGGGGTTTTAATTGCTGCGCAATCCCCAGCATTTCATCGGTCACCCCCATCTCAAAATTCAGCCGGGTCTGGATGGTTTGTCTTAATAAAAATACATCCCGATCCTGAATATGCCGGCGGTCTTCCCGTAAGTGCACAGTAATGCCATCCGCACCGGCTTGCTCGGCCAGCAGTGCAGCATGCACAGGTTCCGGATACTGACTGCCACGTGCCTGACGAACGGTTGCGACATGATCAATGTTAACGCCTAAATAAATCGGTTGCATTGGGGCCTCTTTGGCTAAATTCAAATCAAAGCAAAAGGTCAGTCAGCACAGCTTGGCTGAGTGCAGGCTAATTATCGGTGAAATAAGGCCCGGCTGACCAGCGGTTTATAACCTAGCAATGGGTTTAGTAAACTGCGGCTCAGTTGCTTGGCGACGCGCAAGGCTTCGTCGTGCCACTGCTGCTGACCAATGGCCAGTAACGCCTGACCAGACCAGCCAGTGGTTGCGCCGGCATTGGCCGCTACAGCATTACGGATGAAACCCGCTTCCGGTTGCCACTGATAATAACAATCGCCTTGCAGCGGCTCGCCGTCAGCATCATGTTGCAAATCAACAGGTAAGCCCAATTCAGCCAGCAAGGCCAGTTCAAAATTACGCAGCACTGGTTGTAACAAGCCCGGATGTGGCTGGGCGGCCTGCAAGGCATGGATACTGTGCTGATAAAGCGCAAATAGCTGCTCACTGCCGACATCCTGTGGCCAGATCCGACAGATCAGTTCATTCAGATACATAGCACTGAATAAAAAATCACCATGAAAATGTAAGGCGGGTTGTTGTTCTTCCAGACTACGGACAGTTTTCAGCTCACCACGGCCGCTCAGTTGCAGCGATAGCAGGGCAAACTGCGGCCAGTGGCTGCGTCCGCCCTGCTTTTTACCGGGGCGGCGCGCCACAGCCCGCAACCGGCCTAACTCCGGCAGCAGTAAATCCAGCAACAATTTATCGTCGCGAAAGGCAATACTGTGCAGCAGATACGCCGGGCGATAGCCGTCCGGCATGTTAATCTTCGCCGTAACCGAGGCTGCGCAGCGCGCGTTCGTCGTCGGCCCAGCCAGATTTTACCTTGACCCACATTTGCAGAAAGACCGGCTGTTCAAATAGATCTTCCATATCTTTGCGGGCTTCCGTGGCAATGGTTTTGATCCGTTCGCCGGATTTACCAATCACCATCCGTTTTTGCGAATCGCGTTCCACCAGAATCAGCGCGGCGATATGGTAGTGTTTTTCTTCCCATTTAAAACGTTCGATTTCCACAGTAACCGAATACGGCAACTCATCACCTAAAAACCGCATCAGTTTTTCCCGCACAATTTCCGACGCCATAAAACGTTGTGAACGGTCGGTAATGTAATCTTCCGGGAAGAAAAATTCGCATGGTGGTAACTGCTGCTGCACCGTCTCGCGCAGTGCCGTCACGTTGGTGCCTTTTTCAGCCGACAATGGAATAATTTGTAAAAACGACAACTGCGCACTCAGCCACTGTAAATGTGGCAGCAGCTCTTCTTTATCTTTGTATAAATCAACTTTGTTGACCACCAGGATCACCGGCTTTTTCGCCGCGATCAGCCGGTTCAGCACCATCTGGTCATCTTCCACCCAGCGTGTACCTTCCACCACAAAGATCACCAGTTCTACATCCAGAATCGAACTGGCAGCAGCTTTATTCATCAGCCGGTTAATGGCCCGTTTCTCTTCAGTGTGCAGACCTGGGGTATCCACATAGACCGTCTGATACTGACCGACGGTATCGATACCGACAATCCGGTGACGGGTGGTTTGTGGTTTTTTCGAGGTGATACTCACTTTCTGACCAATCAACTGATTGAGTAAAGTCGACTTACCAACGTTCGGTCGGCCCACGATCGCCACCAGGCCAGCAAAAGTTTCCGTGGTTGCGGGGATATTATTTGTCATGTGTCAGTTGTTCCAGTACCAGATTGGCACAGTCCTGTTCGGCTTTACGCCTGGAGCTGCCGCTGGCGATCACAGGTTGTAATCCTGCTACGCTGCATTTTACGGTGAAGGTCTGATCGTGCGCCTCACCCTGAATTTCAGTGACTTCATAGGTCGGTAACGCCAGTTTGCGACCCTGCAGATACTCCTGCAATTTGGTTTTGGAGTCTTTTTGCACACCAGGCTCAATCACCGTCAGGCGGGAACCAAACCAGGCCAAAATCCGTTCTTTGCAAACCTGCTCACCACCATCGAGGTAAATTGCCCCTAAAATGGCTTCCACTGCATCGGCCAGGATAGACTCGCGGCGAAAACCACCGCTTTTCAGCTCGCCGGGCCCTAACCGTAAAAACTCTGACAATTGCAATTCTTTGGCAATCTCAGCCAAAGTCACGCCTTTGACCAAAGAGGCCCGCATCCGTGTTAAATCACCTTCGCGGGTTTTCGGAAAATTTTGGTACAAAGCTTCGGCGATGACAAAACTTAAAATCGCATCACCCAGAAATTCCAGTCTTTCGTTGTGCTTGCCCTTGCAACTCCGATGCGTCAGGGCCTGCTCCAGCAGCTCAGGCTGCTGGAACTGGTAACCTATCCGGCGTTGTAAAGGTGTTAAAGAAACTTGCATGTCTACCCTTATTCAATAGCGCCCAGTCGTTCAAACCGGACACCGACCGGCACCCAGCCGGGGATCCAGCTGTTTGGGTCTTCATTAAATTCAAAACTCATCCAAATAAATACCGCTTTACCCACCAAATTCTGCTCAGGAACAAAACCCCAGAACCGGCTGTCTGCACTGTGATCGCGGTTATCGCCCATGGCAAAATAATGGCCTTCCGGCACCACAAACTCGCTGGTTTGTAAGCCTGGCTGACGGTAATAATTCTGAATCGGCTCAGCTAACATGCCATTTTTCAGAATGTTATATTGCTTGGTCAGACCTTGTTCGGTAAAACGTTGCAGCGGATAAGGCCCTAAGAAAAATTCACCTTCCGATTGCAGTTGTTGGGTTAATGGTTCCAAACCAGGACAGCTACTGGCTGTTGCTTTATCACAGGCTTTCTGAATAAATAACTGTTTGTCTTTATAAACAATTCTGTCACCAGGCAAACCAATAATGCGTTTGATGTAATCAATGGTCGGGTCGACCGGATATTTAAACACTGCCACATCCCCATGTGCAGGTTTGCCGGTTTCAATCAGTGTAGTGCGCCAGATCGGGTCTTTCACGTCATAGGCGTACTTTTCCACCAGAATAAAATCACCGACCAATAAGGTTGGCATCATGGAACCGGATGGGATCTGGAAAGGCTCGTACAAAAATGACCGCAAAATAGTAATGATGGCAATCAGCGGAAAAATTGATTGTGCGGTTTCAAACAGATACGGTTGAGGTTCATCCGGCCGACGTTTTGGTTTAAACACCAATGCATCTAACAACCATAACAAACCACTGACCAGCGTCAGAACGACCAGAAAAATTGCAAAATAACCTGCCATGAAAATCTCAATCCTCGTATTGTGCTGCGTTCAGGGAGCTTAACGTGAAACCGGGCTGGCGCAGAGACAGGCCAGCCGGTTTTTATTGTTACCAGATATCACCGCGTCGAAACTGGATCCTGTGCTGCATTGTCGCTGACTCCCGGTCAGGACAATCTCTGAACCCACTCTGCAATTAAACAGGCCAGCTTATCGCTGGCCTAAGCGGTGTTATTTACCGACTTTCAGGATGGCTAAGAAGGCTTCCTGTGGTACTTCCACATTACCAACCTGCTTCATCCGTTTCTTACCATCTTTTTGTTTCTGTAACAGTTTTTTCTTCCGGCTGATATCACCACCGTAACACTTAGCCAAGACGTTTTTGCGTAATTGCTTCACCGTCGTTCTGGCAATGACATGGCTGCCGATCGCGGCTTGAATGGCGATATCAAACATCTGCCGTGGGATCAGCTCTTTTAGTTTCTCTGCCAGTTCACGGCCGCGGCCCTGGGCAAAATCTTTGTGGCTGATAATGGCCAGCGCATCAACCCGCTCACCGTTAATCAGAATATCTACCCGCGACATATCTGAAGTCTGGAAACGTTTAAAGGCATAATCCAGCGAGGCGTAACCACGGCTGGTTGATTTTAACCGGTCAAAGAAGTCCATCACCACTTCAGCCATTGGCAGTTCATACACCACTGCCACTTGACGGCCATGGTAGGTCATATTGATCTGCACACCACGTTTTTCGATACAAAGGTTAATCACGTTGCCTAAGTATTCCTGTGGTACCAGAATATGCGCTTCCACGATAGGCTCACGGATTTCATCGATGCTGGCAACCGGTGGTAAATCGCTTGGGTTATCGACCATTACGGTCTCACCGCCTTTAGTCACCACTTCGTACACTACAGTCGGTGCTGTGGTGATCAGGTCCAGATCGTATTCCCGTTCCAGTCGTTCCTGAATAATTTCCATATGCAGCATGCCAAGGAAACCGATGCGGAAACCAAAGCCCAAGGCGCTTGAGCTTTCTGGCTCATAAAATAACGATGAATCGTTCAGGCTCAGTTTTTCCAGCGCATCACGGAAATCTTCGTAATCGTCAGAAGACACCGGATAAACCCCGGCATAGACCTGCGGTTTGATGCGTTTGAAGCCTGGCAACGGCTCAGTCGCCGCGTTTTTCGCCAGTGTCAGGGTATCACCGACTGGTGCACCTTTGATTTCTTTGATGCCCGCGATAATAAAACCTACTTCGCCCGTGCTCAACACGCCGGTATTTTTGGCTTTCGGCGTGAAGATACCGACTTTGTCGACTTCATACACGGCGCCGCTGGACATAATCTTGATTTTATCTTTGGCCTGAATTTTACCGTGTTTCACCCGAACCAGTGACACTACACCTTGGTATGGGTCAAACCAGGAATCAATGATCAAGGCCTGAGTCGGCGCATCCACATCGCCTTCCGGACAAGGAATACCTTTAACGATGGTTTCTAACACATCTTCAATGCCCAGACCGGTTTTGGCAGAACACTGCACAGCACCAATAGCTTCAATACCGATAATATCTTCGATTTCTTCCGCCACCCGCTCTGGTTCGGCTTGTGGCAAATCGATTTTATTCAGTACTGGCAGTACTTCCAGATTCATTTCCAGCGCGGTGTAACAGTTTGCCACGGTCTGCGCTTCCACGCCCTGACCAGCATCGACCACCAACAAGGCGCCTTCACAGGCTGCCAGCGAGCGGCTGACTTCGTAGGTAAAGTCAACGTGACCCGGCGTATCGATAAAATTCAGCTGATAAATTTCACCATCTTTGGCTTTATAATTCAGCGTGACACTTTGCGCTTTGATGGTAATACCACGCTCGCGCTCTAAGTCCATCGAATCCAGCACCTGTTCCTGCATTTCGCGGTCTGATAAACCACCACAAAATTGAATTAAACGGTCTGACAGCGTCGACTTGCCATGGTCAATGTGGGCAATGACAGAGAAATTGCGGATATGAGATATTTTGGCCATTTTTTCCAATAAAACTAAGCTGACGCAGCCCGGCACGGGCAAAAGCTGAAACTGACGCCTGTCAATCAGGCCGGATACCGGGAAACGAAGATTAAAATTGCCGCGAATTGTACTCGATTTAACACAAGGTTGCTATCGTTGTTCCAAAAGCACCGCAACAGAGCAACGCTTGCCACAGGCAGCGGCAAATCCCGCAGCAGAGACCGGCAAAAGCAGTTGTCAGCACGACTGATTGTGTACCTGTAACTGTGGCAACACCGCCAGAATTTCAACCTGCTCAGCAGCACCACCAATGCGCCGGCCTGCGAATCTCGCCAGCAACATGGCCACAGCACCCGATAACAAAGCCAACAGCAACTGCCAGCCTTCGGTCAGTTGAAGAAGCACACCGCTGCCTGCACCGCCGATAAAACCGAGTAAGGGTAATAAATAAACCAGCAAGGCTGATTTGAGTAACACGCCATCTGAGATGCCAATTCTGACCTGTTGGCCGGGCAATAAGTCTCTGTGATTGGGCAAAAAGAACTGATAATCGCGCCTTGTCATCGCTTTAGCCACGACGCCACTGGTGCAGCTGTCACTGGCGGTACAGGATTGACAACTGCTGCTGACTTTCGTTTGCAGCCAGACACCCTTGGCGTCAGTTTTGATGACGGTGGCAATTTCTTCAATCATGATGCTAAGACCTATGTTGCAAAGTTGCTTATTGTACGCCGTCGGCCAACTGACTGGCTAATGCTGCCTGGAGTGGACCTATCACCACAATCTCGACATTACCACGGGGCTGAACCAATAAAGTGGTCGCGCCATCCCTGAATGCCTGTGCCGGCAGACCATTCCCCGGCTGGACAAAGACCGAAATCTGATGCAGACCATCGGTTAGCAACCAGGACGCCAGCAACTGACTGGTTCTGCCAGACAACGGCATCGCCTGCGGTAACAGTCGATAGCCATCCGGCAGCAAGCCCAGACTAAAAGCTTTTTGCCCACTGTTTTCCACGGCCGTTGTCACCGGTTCGACCGGTAAATCGGCAGTCATTAATGGCAATAACTCTGCAGGTAAACTGGGTTTAATCTGCAAGTGCACTACCATCCAGCGCTCCAGCACTTCATTATTTTGATCCACGGTATCCACCCGCAGTGGGAAACCGGTTTCGCCATCCAACCATAACCAATAACTGTATCTGCTGTTATGCAGTGCGGTTAAACGCAATAATTGGGCGGTCCGGCCCGACAACGAGGTACTGCTGCCAGGAATAGCATCATAAATAGTGGCGATATCCTGCTGCGGCTGGAATAAAATCGCCGGCAGTTCTTTGATACTGTGATTCATGGTGACAAACACCGGGCTGGCAGGCGAAGCGTAATACACCCGGTCATTACGACGAAAAATGTCGGTACCGACTTCATCTTGTGAAATCAGCTGTTCCAGCTCAGTTTTAATCGGCAAAGCACCATTTTGCTGATGGTGGCCGTGCAACCAGCGGAAGGTTTGTAACTGATTGGCTTTGACCTGAACAAAAGTGACATCAAAATTATATTTTTTGACGGCATTCTGACCACGTTCAAACTGTTGCCAGCCACTGTCATCCGCCACAACGGAAAAAGCCAGCATCAGGATGCTGGCTGTTATACACACAACTCTGAACATTGACTATTGCCCGCGATTCGGTTGCTCAGGAGGCGTCTGCGGAGCTTTTTGCTGTTGAACCGTTTGTTCTAACAGCCTTTTTTGCTGCTGGTGCGCCTGCATCAGTTCTTGTAACCGCCGCTGCTGTTCCAGTTGTACCCGTTGCTGCTGGGCATCAAAACGTGAATCAACCGAAGTTTGACTCAGACTGACCGGTGTCGCAACCCCGCCAATAGGGCTGGTTTGCAGCACAGGGAGTGGCGAAACCAGGCTCTCATCACCCGTTTGCTGGTTTTGTTGCACCCCAACCACCGCCACAATGGCGACGCTGGCAGCAATGGCACCTTGCAACATGGTTTTCACCCAAGGCTGATTGGCGGCAGTTTTCCACCAAGGCAGTTGCACAGCGGCTGTAACCGGCGTCAATTCAGCCACAACTTCAGGTTGTAACTGATGGACAGGCTCATCTGCTAATAATAACTCAAACCGATCCGCAAAATTCATATCCAACTGCGTGGGTAATTCATTGCGCATGGCATTGCCAATCATCTGGTAACGTAACCATTGATCTTGCAAAGCAGGGTCTCGTAACAAATTGTCAAGTTCGGTAGCGCTGATGCCTTGATTATCACTCGCGGCAGATAGCCAATCTTGTTTTTCAGACGACATACTTGTTCCTGTCTTAGCTCGTTGGTCAGCTGACCAGAGGTTTCAGCTGAGAGTCAATTGCTTCACGTGCCCGGAAAATACGGCTGCGCACTGTGCCAATCGGACATCCCATCACTTCAGCAATCTCTTCGTAACTCAGGCCATCCATCTCACGCAAGGTTATTGCAATGCGTAACTCTTCCGGCAATTTTTCAATGGTATCGAACACTACATGCCTGATTTCTTCGGTTAACAATAGCTTTTCCGGAGAATCCTGCACCTTTAACGCTTCACTACCATCATAAGAATCGGCCTCTTCGGCATCGACATCTGTAGATGGCGGTTTACGGCCATTTGCTACCAGATAGTTTTTTGCACTGTTTACCGCAATGCGATACAACCAGGTATAAAAAGCGCTATCACCACGGAATCCGGGCAGAGCCCGATAAGCTTTGATAAAAGCTTCTTGTGCCACATCGGCAACGTCGCCATGGTTAGAGACATACCTTGAAATTAAGTTCGCCAATCTGTGCTGATATTTTTTTACCAGTAGATTAAAAGCTGCTTTATCCCCTTGTTGTACCCGCTGGACTATCTGCCAATCCAATTCTTGCTCGCTCATCCGAGCTTGTCCCCTGTAATGCTTACTGCTAAATTTTGCAACCGGCTCTCGTCAAGCGTACCCTTATGACGAGGCCAACATGAAAAAGTTCGGTTTCGATGATAAAAAAGTTACAATAGCTTGATCGTAACTGCTTCAGATGTCATAAAACGCTGTGTTAAGGCTTTGAGCCCTGATACAAAACCTGCCTGGCGGCTCAGTCTGTTTTGCTTTGCCTGCCGGCTATTTATCTAATCAGATTCCGTTTTTGGTCGGACAAGTGTATCGCATGCAACAGCAAAAAGAACATGGTTGTGACGTTTTAATTATTGGTAGCGGTGCTGCCGGTTTATCATTAGCCTTGGAATTAGCCGATCACCTGAATGTGATAGTGCTGAGTAAAGGTCCGCTGCGCGAAGGTTCAACTTTATATGCCCAAGGTGGCATCGCGGCGGTGTTTGATGAAAACGACAGTATTGACTCTCATGTCAATGATACGCTGATCGCTGGTGCCGGTCTTTGCGACAGCACCGCAGTGCAGTTCACTGCTGAACATGCCAAAACCGCGATGGAATGGCTGATTAGCCAAGGGGTGCCTTTTGATCAGTATCGCGATGAAGATGGGGTACTGAAATATCACCTGACCCGTGAAGGCGGCCATAGTCACCGTCGTATTTTGCATGCCGCAGATGCGACCGGCCGCGCAGTGCAAATTACCTTAGTTGATCAGGTCAAAGCGCATCAGAATATCCGGTTGCTGGAAAACTACAACGCCATCGATTTAATTACAGCGCAGAAGTTGGGACTGGCTGGCAAGCATTGTTATGGTGCTTATGTCTGGAACCGCAATTCCGGCCAGGTTGAAGTGATTGCAGCCCGTTTTGTGGCGCTGGCCACCGGCGGCGCCAGTAAAGTCTATTTGTACACCAGTAATCCGGATGTGGCCAGTGGCGATGGTATCGCGATGGCGTGGCGGGCCGGTTGCCGGGTCGCCAATATGGAATTTAATCAGTTTCACCCAACCAGTTTGTATCACCCGGATGCACGCAACTATCTAATAACCGAAGCCATGCGCGGTGAAGGCGCGTATTTACGCCGGCCGGATGGCAGCCGTTTTATGCCGGATTTTGATGAAAGAGCCGAATTAGCCCCACGTGATGTGGTGGCCAGAGCAATAGATTTTGAAATGAAACGGCTTGGCGTGCCTTGTGTATATCTGGACATCAGCCATAAATCGAAAGATTTTATTCTGGAACATTTCCCGACCATTTATGCCAAATGTTTAAGTGTCGGTATTGATATCACTAAACAGCCGATCCCGGTGGTGCCAGCCGCACATTATACCTGCGGCGGCGTGATGACCAACCTCAATGGCCAGACCGATATCGACAATTTATATGCCATTGGTGAAGTGGCTTACACCGGCTTGCATGGTGCCAACCGGATGGCGAGTAATTCGCTGCTCGAATGTGTGGTGTTTGCCCAAAGTGCGGCGCGGCATATTTTGCAGCATCTGAACGACAACGCCCCCCGCCCGGCACTGCCACAATGGGACGAAAGCCGGGTCAGCAATTCAGATGAAGAAGTGGTGATCACCCATAATTGGCATGAACTGCGGCTCTTTATGTGGGACTTTGTCGGTATAGTCCGCACCACCAAACGGCTGGAACGCGCTCTGCACCGGGTTGAATTATTGCAGCGGGAGATTCAGGAATATTATCGTCATGTCAAAGTCAGCAATAATTTGCTGGAACTGCGCAATCTGACGATGGTCGCCGAACTCATCATCCGCTCAGCGATGGCCCGCAAAGAAAGTCGCGGCTTGCATTATACGCTGGATTATCCGGCGCAGCTGGACGCGCCAGCCCCGACAATTCTGACACCGCCGCAGCGCAGTCAGTCTTAACGGGCTGCAAGCCTTAGCCGCAAAGATGGACACTCCGGTAACGGGGTGTCCGGTTCATTTAACAAGCTTTAGCTTGTCTTCGATAGTGCATAATCAAATACACCACATAAATTTGCAGCGCCGCAGTGGCTAATTGGCCGATAATGGACTGCAATTCGGTGTATTTCTCGGCGTAGATGTACAACGAAATATTACCCAGCGCAAAGGCCAGCCAGGTTAGGGCTGGCACCCCTTCCGATGTTTTCGTTTTTAACAAATGCACCAGTTGCATCAGAGTCGCGACCGGAAAAATAATAGCCGGAATATAACCAACCAATTCAATCAATGTCATAGGTTCTACTTTTATGGTTTGTCGCCAGTGGCATGCAGCACTGAGAAATACCCGGCTGATAGCCTGCGGCACTATCGCTACCGCTGCTGCGGCTCAGCAGCAAACAAACGTCAGCGCGTTGTGGTTTGCTGCCATTTCACATTTTGGCAATGCCGTGCCAGAGCCCGGAAATCACTCTGGCTGAAATTATCAACGTACAACCAGCACTGATGGCAGTGTGCCTGCTCGTCCTGCCAGTACAACCAGATACCAAAGTGGCAAATCAGCGACTGCGGCAACAATCGGCCTTGTTGCATCGTGGGCAGCACCCGGAAATAGCCATGCTGCTCCAGCGATAACAAAGTCCAGGCCAAAGGTTTAGCCGCCTGCTGCGCCAGCCAGTAAATACTTCCCAGCGCCGGCAATGCCGCCAGCCCTAACCACCAACCAGAAAGTGGCAACAGCACTAAGCCAGTCGCCACCGCCAGCATCGCCAGCCGGTATCCCCAGCAGCGGTAACGGGAGGGATAAAGTGCCAGCGCGCTCTGGTACATAGCGTTTAGACCCGGACCCGCCGGATAATGGTATCTACCAACGCCTGCAAGTCTGCGTCTGTCGATTTACCGTGGCCCATAAACCAGGCAAATAAATCCGGATCATCACAGGCCAACAGCCGCTCAAAATGCAGTTTTTCGGTGTGACTTAAGGCGTCATAACCCTGTTCAACAAAAGGCGCCAGCAACACGTCCAGCTCCAGCATACCGCGACGACAAGCCCAGCGCAGTTTGGGTTTACTCATGAGTTCAGCTGTTAATTCAGTCATAACCATCTCTTTTACATCGTTGAGTTGAATTCTAACAAATAATCCGCGCAGGGGTTGTGCTTTTGCACTGATTCCCCAATGATCTGACCATTCTGTCAGAACAGGTTTATATTGTTATGCAAAGTTCATGGATCAGTGCCGACCAACTGGCACAGTTATCAAATGATGTGGCCGCAGCTTTTATCAGCCCGTTACCTTCTTTTACGGTGATCCGCATCAGTGGACCAGATCAGAAAAAATATTTACAGGGGCAAACCACCTGCGATGTCGAGCAACTGAGCGCTGACAACTTTTTACGTGGCGCGCATTGTGACGCCAAAGGCAAAATGTGGGCCACTTTTACCCTGGTACAACAAGGGGATGATCTGCTGCTGATTGGCTTTCGTGATGAAATGCAGGCGTCACTGACACAACTGAAAAAATTCGGCGTCTTTTCCAAAGTCAGTTTCCATGACACCAGCAGCGAACTGGCGGTACTTGGTGTCAGTGGTCCGGAGGCCGACCAGTTATTGGCAAAGTTACAATTACCGGTGCCAGCCGTAGGCGCTGCCCTTGCCGTTGACAGTGGCGTACTTTTGGCGATTGCCGAGCAGCATTATCTATTGATCCTGCGACAATCGGCGGCCCTCTCCTTGCTGGAACGTGATCAAGCCGCTTTAGCAGCGCCAACCCGGTTTTTACAGCAACATATTTTGCATGGTCTGCCCTATCTGGAACAAGCCGTGATTGGCGAATACGTGCCGCAAAATTTAAACCTGCAAGCAATTGATGCAATTAGCTTTACCAAGGGTTGTTATATAGGCCAGGAAATGGTGGCACGGATGAAATATCTGGGCAAAAACAAAAGAGCAACTTTTATTCTAACCGCGACCAGTGCAGAAACTCCGGCAGCTGGCAGCGATATTGAAGTACAATTGGAGCAGAACTGGCGACGCAGCGGTGTGGTGATCAACGCAGTCAATATCCATGGTGAGTTAGCTGTGTTAGCTGTCTTGCCAAACGATATCAGTCCGGACGCGCAGTTAAGGCTGGCCAGTGAACCTGATACCAGGTTCAGCATTCAATCCCTTCCTTATTCTTTAAACTAACTGAGGTTTGCATGACCATTGAAACAAACAAAGTTGTTGCCATGCACTACAGAGTCAGTGACTCTGCCGGCAACGAACTCGACAGCTCTTTTGGCGCTGAGCCATTGGTGTTTATCCACGGCAGCGGCTCCCTGATCCAAGGGCTGGAAACTGCACTGGTCGGCAAACAAGCCGGTGACACTTTTACGGTGGAAGTCGTGGCGGCTGAGGCCTATGGCGATCGCCATGAAGAATTAACCCAAGCGGTGCCACGTGCTATGTTCGAAGGCATGGAAGTTGAAGTGGGTATGCGCTTTCGCGCCGCCGGTCCGGATGGCCGCGAGCAGTCTGTAATCGTGCTGGATGTGACAGAAGAAGAAGTGGTGGTCGACGGCAATCATCCGTTATCCGGTATTGATTTAACCTTCGAAGTCGAAGTGCTGTTGGTGCGTGATGCCACGGCCGACGAGCTGGCCCATGGTCACGCCCACGGCATCGACGGCCACGCCGGTCACGATCATTAATTCTGCCAACGGCAACATTTCTGATTGAGCGATGCTTGCTGGCTCAATCAACAAGGCCGGTCAGTGCACACTGACCGGCCTTTGATTTTTAAGGACCTGGATTGCAGCGACAGGCATAGCTGCTGAGTAACCGCTGTCAACTTTGCCTTCGGTGCAGGCATTGGTTATTTTCTGAATACCGCATGTTAAAACATCACACTCCAACTAAATCGACTAAATTCAACGTACCACGAAACACCAACATTCAAATTCAGCTTGGCTGCATGTGATCGGTACACAAACAACTCAAGTAGACCTCCCATAAGATTTACTTAAATGAGTTCATCGTTTAAAGGAAAATATAAATGAAAAAATTAACAGGTTTATTGTTGGCTTTGTTAATACCGGCGATTTTTTGCCAATCCGCATTGGCGCAGGATGGAAAAACCGCGTTGGTGCCTTTGCCCTCGGTCGACGACTTCTCTAGAGGCGAAGATGGCTGGAGCTTAGGACTCGGCTTTGGCGTTGAATATGAAACCGCCTACGAAGGCTCAGACGAATTTGGCCTGGAAATCGAGCCTGCCGGAGGACTGCAATGGCGAACCGGGGACGATGTTTTCTTTTTTGCCGGTGAAGCGATTGGCTGGCGGGGTGTTCGTGCGAATACCTGGTTGTTCGAGGCGCTGGTTGGCTTCGAAGAGGGTCGCAAGGAAAGCGACTCTGACGACGGTCATTTGTTGGGTCTGGGTGCACAAGACGAAGGGGCTGAATTAGTGTTGCAAGCGCGTCGAGCCCTCGATGCCGATTGGCGCTATTGGCTGGTTGGCCGCATCGTGACGGGTGGTGACGGTAATATTGGTCTGTTTGGGGTAGGTCGCCGCTTCGGCAATCAGACCGACGGCACAGGTTCTGAAGTAAACCTTGTGTTGGTGGTACACGACAGCGAATACGCTAACAAAGGTTTCGGCATCAACTCAGCCCAAGCGCTTGCATCCGGCTTTAATGAAACAAATCTGAGCGGTGGATTACGCTCAATTGGCATCAACTATAATTTCCGTCATTATGTCCATCACCATTGGCAGGTTTATGGCGAAGGACTTTTTGAGTATTTTGGCAGTGAAGTTCGGGATAGCCCGATAGCGCGGAGTAACTATGAGGCCGAAATAGGCGTCGGGGTTATTTACTTATTCTAAATTGGTTTACTAATTCGCTGCGTACTTGCTACAAGTACGCAAAACTTTTAGTTTTCCATCTTCACCATGACAGACATGCAACCACTCGCTGCTCACCAACATTAAGCGTGAAAGTCCAGCTATTACGTTCACACAGTCGTTGCACTATGCCAAGTCCTAAGCCGTAGCCGTGAGACGAAGACGCCTCGGGACGCCGCAGAATTTTCGAGAGTCCCAATTCAATGATGATGCATGTCCGCTTTCCTGAAAAGCAGCGATGTTTTCTCTGCATAGAAATCAAGGTGAGAAGTTCAGAGGTCAGACTGATATTGGCTGTTGCCTGATGACAGCCCCTTGGTCAGAGCCATAAAACCTGCTATAAATCAGTTCACTATATCCATCTGGACTGACTATGACTGCTTGTTACCAGCCACTGCTGACCAAGGCGCCGGCGCGTTTGATCAATGCTACCGGGCAGCCGGAGTTTGGTTTGTTTACCGGCTCAGTGCCTGAACTGGCGCTTGCGGAATTTGATTTTCGTTCTGTGCTGGATAAACCGCTTGGCAAGTTGCGATGCTATTTTGCCAACAAGCAGTTTCAGTTTGTCACTGTCAGTGGCAAACAGTGGGTTGATGGTCAAGCAAAAGACTGGTTATTAGCGGTGGCTATTGCTGATGTGCGTTATGTCAGCTCCGGCTTTGTTTATTTATTTCAGCAGGATCAACAGGTATTTCAGCACGGCATCTTGCGACCGCTGCAGTTGGGCTGCCGGATGAGTCTGTCACCGCAGCGAGGGGCTGCGAGTCTGCAGGCTGGACAGCGACGCTGGCAACTGGAGCCGCAACCAACACAGTGGTTGGTTGAGATTGACTGTGGTCCACTGCAGGCAAGCTTAGTACTGCATCAGGCCGAACCTGCCGTTCGTCTGGACAGCAGCACGATCGCCAGCCCGCAGCCACCACTGGCACTGTGCGCCCCCACCGGCTATCAGGGTTTTACCTATACCGAAAAAAACAATGCGCTGGCCGTCAGCGGCCAACTCAGTTTTTCTGGCCATGCGATAGACTTGACGCAAGCTCGCGCTGGTTATGATTTTTCCGCTGGTTTTATGCGCCGCCAAACCAATTGGCGCTGGAGTTCGATCAATACGTTATGGCAGCAACGGCCTTTTGGTCTCAATCTGGCCGCAGGCGTCAATGAAACCGGAATGACTGAAAACGCCTTGTGGCTGGATGGCCGCATCCAGCATCTGAGTCCGGCCCGCTTTGTGTTTGATCGTTATCAACCGGACAGCCGCTGGCATATCAGTACGTTATGTGGTGAACTGTCGTTACAGTTTCAGCCACTGTTTTGCCGGCAGGAAAAAATTCAGACCGGCTTGTTGGCCAGTAATTTCCGCCAATATGTCGGTTATTATCAGGGCTGCGTCAGGCTCGCTGACGGTCAGCAGTTGGAATTAACGCAATGCCTCGGACTAGCGGAAGATCATTATGCCAAATGGTAAGGCATGGTAGCAGTACGCCTCAGCGCAGAATTCGCTGATGAAGCGCATCAGCTTCTGAGCAGACCACTGGCGGAGATTGTGCTTTAGGCAGATTTATTTACTTACAAGGAGTGCCCGGATGAAACCTCAAGTAAAACCATCTTTAGACAACAACAAGACGATTACCATGGCCCGTTTCCCCCTGCTAATGGCGGGGCTATTGCTGCTCACCGCTTGCTCGCCAAAAGAAGTCGGCGATGTCAGCCTGGGGTTATTCACCACTAAAGATATTAAAATTCAAACCTTTAACGACCCTGATATCCAAGGCGTCACCTGCCATATCAGCCATGTTGAAGCCAATCTGGATTTAGCTGATCCCTCAGATATGTCGATTGCCTGCCGCCAGACCGGCGAAATCACCAAGGCAATGCTGGATCAAATTGATAGCTCCAAATCCGGCGAAGTGATTTTTTCCACCTCCAAAAGTATTCTCTTTAAACACTTAAAAATCCGCCGTATTTTTGATGCTGAAAATCGCACCCTGATTTATCTGTCTTACTCCACCAAAGAAAGTGCCGGCAGTGATAAACACTCGTTGACCACAGTGCCGCTTTGGGGCACTCAGGCCTGGCAAGAGCTGGAGTCGGCGAAAAGCGCAGTGAAATAATAGCATGCGCTGTTAAAGTTGACTTTACTCGAGCCGACCAGGCCAGACCTTTAAGATAAGGCTCATTTTAAGGAACATAGATGTCCAGGCCACTGATTTTATTGATTGAAGATAACCGTGAAGTCAGAATGAGTGCTCGTTTTGTACTGGAAGATCATGGTTTTTCTATCACAGAATTAGAAAATCCGCCGCAGGCGATGGCCTATTTGCAGCAACAGCATGCCGACCTGATCTTGCTTGATATGAACTTTGCCCTGGATACCACCTCGGGTGAAGAAGGCTTAAGATTTCTACGCTGGTTGCAACAGCAACAGTTCAGTATTCCGGTTGTCGCCATCACGGCCTGGTCCAACACCGCACTGGTAGTGCAAGCGATGCAACTGGGGGCTGGCGACTTCATCGAAAAACCCTGGCAGAATCAGCGGCTGGTGCAAGTTATTCAGCAACAACTGAAACTGTCGGCATTGCAGCAACGTAACCAGCAACTGACAGAGGCCTTGACCAAACCACAGACCGAGCTGGTCTGGCAAAGCCCCCACATGCAACGACTGATGCAACAGTTACAGGCCGTAGCCGCTACTGAAGCTAATATTTTGCTGACAGGTGAAAACGGCACCGGTAAAAGCCAATTGGCACAATTTATTCACCAGCATTCGGGCCGGGCAAAAGCGGCGCTGGTCAGCGTCAATATGGGCGCCATTGCGGAATCTTTGTTTGAAAGTGAAATGTTTGGCCATAAAAAAGGCGCCTTTACCGACGCCAAAGAAAACCGCAGTGGTCGCTTTAGCCTGGCCAGTGGCGGTACTTTGTTTCTGGATGAAATTGCTAATTTACCGCTGCCACAGCAAGCAAAGCTATTGCGGGTACTCGAATCCGGCGAGTTTGAAGTGCTGGGATCCAGTGTCACCCAACAAAGTGATGTCAGGCTGATCACCGCCAGTAATGGTGATTTTAGCCAACTGATCCAACAAGGTTTGTTTCGGCAGGATCTGTATTATCGGTTAAATACGCTGGAATTTCGGGTGCCAGCGCTGCGGGAACGACCGGAAGATATTCTGCCACTGGCCAACTATTATCTGCAAAAACACGGCGGCCGTTATCAGAAAACCGGCCTGGCGCTAAGCCTGGCGGCGGAAAAGTTGCTGCAAAGTTACCTATGGCCCGGCAATATCCGCGAACTCAGCCACTTAATTGAACGCGCCGTGTTATTAACACAGCAAAGCCGGATTGATGCCGCCGATTTGGCGTTGCCAGGTCAAACGCTGGCAGACAGCCCTATCGGCACTGGCCATGGTTGTGGTCAGTTGCCGATGATGACACTGGAACTTGCGGAGCTGCAGCTGATCCGACAGGCGTTGCAACAATGTCAGGGCAATAAACAAAAAACCGCTGACCTGCTGGGCATCACCAAATCCTCGTTATATCGCCGGCTGGAAAAACATGGCCTGGAACTTTAAGAGTTTGCGCTCAGATTCGCTGGAAAGCAGTCTGCGCTGGCAGGCGCTTAGTCTGTGGTTGTGCAGTGCAGCGCTGGCACTGCTGGTCAGCTGGACCTGGCCACATTGGTGGGTCTGGCTGTTGACGTTCCTGTTGACATTGTGGCTAAACCGGCAACAACAACAGCATGCCAAACGCCAGCTTGCCGCCTTTAATCGCGCCAGTGTGCAGCTGGAAGCTTTGCAAAATCAAGATTATAGCCTGCAAGCCAAAGCCGCATATAGCACAGGCGTCGCCGCCGGCTTTCAACAACAATTGCATCAACTCGGGCAACAACTACAGCAGCGTAAAAGCTTTTTTGATGAACAACAGTTTTTATTGTACCGGCTGATCGATCAGCTCAATACCCCAATCCTGGTGTTTGACCACAAGCAACAACTTAGTTACGCCAACAATGAATTCGCGTCTTTGTTTGGCCGCCCCTGGCAAAGTATGCGCCATGGCTCAGCCAGCTTGCTTGGGCTGCAATCTGAACCTAACTGGCATTTTGTCGATGCGGTTCGGCAACGGCAGTGGCAAATCCGCCACAGCCGGTTTCTGGAGCAAGGTCAGCGCCAGCAATTGTTGGTGTTTATCAATATCCAGACCGCCTTGCGTGAAACCGAACTCAGAGCCTGGCAACAATTGATCCGGGTTCTTAGTCATGAAATCCGCAATTCGCTGACCCCGGTACTGGCCTTGTCGGAACATCTGCAACAAAAACTGTCGGATGGCCGCGAACAACAGGCATTGCAGCTGATTAGCGAACGTAGCCGGCATTTGCAGGATTTTGTCAGCCGTTACAGTGAATTAAATAAACCACTTAGTATCAGCTTGCAGTTGATCAAAAGTGAAAGGCTCTACAACGCCTTGCAACTTTTGTTTGATGGCAAATTGCAAACCAGCCCAGGCCCTGCCATTGAATTTGTCAGTGATATGATGCTGCTGCAGCAGGTCCTGATCAATCTGTTAAAAAATGCCTTTGAAGCGGGCAGTCCGCCAGGCAGCGTCGAAATCCGTTTCCGGCAACATCCACAGATCCTGATTGAAGTACTGGATCAAGGCCAGGGGCTGCTGGCACCGCAAGATTTATTTGTACCCTTTTACAGCACCAAACCGCAAGGTCAGGGCATAGGGCTGGTCTTATGCCGGCAAATTATTGAACAGCTCGGCGGCAGCCTGAGCCTGGCCAACAGAACAGATCACAACAACGGCGTCTGTGCCAAAATTGTCCTGCCGCAAACGATGACACCAGCTGACATGAAGCACTGACGTGGAACACTTCGTGGAGCACTACAACAGTTTAGTGCCCAGTGGCACCGCTTGATCCGGCACGCAAAGTGCCACTGCGCCATCCGCATTATGGAAACCAGTGATCAGGCACTCTGACATCAGCGGACCAATTTGTTTTTTCGGGAAGTTAACCACCCCCACCACCAGCTTACCGACCAAATCCTCTGGCTGATACAGTTGGGTAATTTGTGCACTGGATTTCTTAATGCCGATTTCCGGGCCAAAATCTACCGTTAACACATACGCAGGTTTACGTGCCTGCGGAAAAACCTCGGCACTGAGCACCCTACCGACTCTTAATTCAATTTTACTAAAATCATCCCAGCTAATAGTTTCCATCTGTACTCCTGTAGGGTGAAGGACACGGCAAATCAGCCGCGCGGCCAGCAGTGTAACTTAACCAAGCCATTGGCAGCTGGCAAGTCCCTGTCGGCAGTGGCATTGCCCGGCGCTGGGCTGGCCAGCCTTTTCAGCCGAACCGGGTTGTCGGCGCTGTGGCCCTGTGAAAGCCGTGCCAACCGAGCCCAGCTGCAACACAGCGACAGTAAAAAGTCCGCCACGGCGGTACCGGTAGATTACAACAACTTATCGCTAACAACCAATTGACAGCGCTAACAATGAAAATAAGTCTCATTGGTCACTTAACCGACAAAAATGTCAGTTGGTCGGTTAATACTGATACTTTTGACTCAATTTCACTCTCAAAGCTAGCAATAACTACCCCTTCATCTTTAGCAATTGCCAACAACTGTGTAACGTCAGAAATGAAATGACAGCGATGTCATTCCCCAGTCCGAAGCACCATAGAGTTGCTGACCGCTGGTAAAAAAATCACGCATCCGGATTGGAAGTCCTGCCAAGCTGCAGCAGAGCAATCCCACAGGTGCCACACCACTACAACAGGGATAATCATGAACCAGAAACATTTCGCCGTGTCACGCCTGGCGTCACAAATTACATTACTGTTAGCTGCCAGTATCACGTTGCCAGCTGTCGCACAAACAGCTGCAGCCGCCAGCACAGCCAAACCTCAACAAGATATTGAAGTGATGAGTGTGCGTGGGTTGCGGGCTTCACAAGCCAAAAACCTGAACAACAAACGTCTGGCCGAAGGCACCATCGATTCTATTACCGCTGAAGACATCGGTAAATTACCTGATATTACTATTGCTGACTCACTGCAACGGGTACCGGGGATCCAGATCCGCCGCTCGGCCGGTGAAGGTTCGACGGTGAACGTACGTGGTATGCCACAAGTCACCACGCTGCTCAACGGCGAGCAATTTTTA
>Ga0209599_10000162_pt1 | contig 46079 bp, 48 predicted proteins | sample Shrwel_input2_FT_FD_187534 | JGI IMG/M metagenome (GOLD analysis project Ga0209599, IMG submission 187534) | Subsurface microbial communities from deep shales in Ohio, USA - Utica-3 well 1 S input2 FT (SPAdes) (version 2) ...
GATTCGGCTGGATCCGATTCCACGCAAGGGGGGCATCAAGGTGCGCCGGCTGATTGCGGCGACGTCGGATGAATACCGTGAGCAGCTCTTCGGACTTGGGCGGGCGTGAATTCATGCGATTGCCCTGCATAAATCGGTGACTCAATACCAGGTGTAAGCCGCGTGCCAGCGGTGTTCCAACAAGGACAAAACATGTGCAGTGCCGGTGCCGTGCGGATTTCCCCGTGGCCTTCCCCTTTTTTTGCTCGGGCTTCTGTGGCGCGTGATGCGCGCCATGGGGCGGGGTATTGACCATGCACGGCGTGACACTGTCTGTGGTGGTGCTGGGGCCTTGCCCTGGCCCGGACGCCTTGCTGGCCACCCGCCTGGCCGCCCACCACGCCGAACCCTGGTGGTGCCCGACCCTGGCCGACCTCCACCGTGCGCCGACCCGATCGGCCATTCTGCTGGTGGAATGGCACTGGCTGACTCGCCTTAGCCTGGCCGAGCAGGCCCAACTCAGCCAGCAGGCAGGTGACCGTGCCGGCTGGCTGGTGTGGAGCGCCAGCCCGGTGGCCTTGCCGGCGCAACTGCACTGGAAACGCCAGGGCGTCAGCGGCTTCTGCCTGCTGTCGCCCCCGGACCTGAATCCGCTGCTGGCGCGTATCGATACCCTGCTGGACAGCCTGGCCGGCCCGCCATTGCGGGTGCTGCTGCTGGATCAGGCCGACAGCCTGGCGCTGCACGCGCCCATGCTGCGTCAGGTGGGCCTGCAGGTGCTGACCCTGGCCGACCCGCTGCAACTGCTGGCCAGCCTGGAGGCCTACCACCCGGATGTGCTGTTGATCGGGGCAAGCTTGCCCGACTGCGCTGCGCCAGACCTGCTGGGCGTGCTGCGCCAGACCCCGCAGGGCCAGGCCTTGCCGGTGCTGGTGCTGGCCGACGCAGCACAGTACCCGGCGGTGTTGCACTGGCCGGTGGCGGTGCAGGGCTGCCTGCTCAGGCCGCTGACCGCCTGTGTGCTGCGCGCGCAAATCACCGCCCAGGGCCGCGCCGGGCGCGAGCGCCTGCGCGCCGCCTGGCTGGCGGCACCGGTGCTGGCCGAACTGCCCGTGCCGCTGGAGCCGTTGCGTCAGGCCGTGGATGAACACGCCATTGTCAGCGTGTCGGATGTCAACGGCAATATTATTCACATCAACGACAAATTCTGCGAAATCAGCGGCTACACCCGTGAAGAGCTGCTGGGTCGCAGCCATCGTCTGGTGAAATCCCACTGTCACCCCCAGTCCTTTTACGAAGACCTGTGGCATACCATTTCGTCTGGCCACAGCTGGCGCGGCGAAGTGTGCAACCGGCGCAAGAATGGCGAGCTGTACTGGGTGGAAGCCAGCATCCTGCCGGTGCTGGATGAGCAGGGCCTGCCGGTGCAGTATTTGTCGATCCGTACCGACATCACCCACCTGAAGGCGGTTGAGCAGGCGCTGCAGGAAAAAGAAGCCCGCTACCGCTCGCTGGTGGATACCGTGGCCGATGGCATTGTGCTGTACGACCCCAATGGCCAGGTGATTGAGTGCAACCCGGCTGCCGAGCAGATACTGGGCCTGAGCCGTGAGCAGATACTGGGCCATTCGGCGCTCAGCCCGATCTGGCGTTGTGTTTACCCCGATGGCCGCCCGTGCCGGGGTGACGCCCATCCGGTGATGCAAACCCTGGCCACCGGCCTGAGCCAGCAAAATATGCTGATGGGCGTGGAGCGCCCGGATGCCTCGCTGGTGTGGGTGAGCATGTCGTCAGCCCCCATTGCCGCCGCCAATACCCGTCAGGCTTCGCTGGGGGTGGTGGTGTCGTTTTCCGACGTAACCCGCATCCGCGAAATGGACCGGGCCGCGCGCGAATCACTCAGCAAGCTGGAAGCCACCATCCGGGCGATTCCCGACCCGCTGTTTGAAATGGACCGGGACGGGCGCTACTGCGACATCCACCCCAGCGATATCGGCCTGCTGGCCGCGCCGGTGCATGCGCTGCTGGGCAAGACCGTAGACGACGTGCTGGAGCCAAAAGCCGCCCGCACCGTGCACCAGGCGATTGCCGAGGCTGCTGCACAGGGCGTGTCGTATGGCCACCAGATCTGGGTGACCACCCCGCGCGGGCGGCGCTGCTTTGAATTGTCGCTGGCGCGCAAGCTATTGCCCGAGCAGGCCGACGCCCTGCGTTTTGTCCTGCTGGCCCGCGACGTGACCGAGCGCAAGCATATCGAAGCCCGCTACGCTTTTGCCGTGGAAGGTGCGGGCGACGGGGTGTGGGACTGGAATATGCTGACCGGCGACATGCCGTTGTCCGGCCACTACGAAGACATGTTGGGCTTTGCCAAGGGCGAACTCCCTCCCAGCATCGAAGCCTGGAAGCGCAGTGTGCATCCGGATGACTGGGCGGCGGTGCAGCAGGCGCTGAATGGCTACCTGGACGGCCAGTTGCCCAACTACGCAGTGGAACTGCGCCTGCGCTGCAAGGACGGCAGCTATAAGTGGATTCTGTGCCGGGGCACCGTGGTCGAGCGCGACAGCGCCGGTGCGCCGGTGCGCATGATTGGCATCCACAGTGATATTTCCGAACGCAAGCGCGCCGAAGAAGCGCTGCTGGTGTTCCGCCGGCTGGTGGAAACCACCAATCAGGCCATCCGGGTGGCCGATGCCGCCGGGCGCATTCAGTATGTCAATCCGGCCTATGAACAACTGCTGGGCTACACCCTGGCCGAGGTGGCCGACAAGCCATTCACCCAGACCGGCATTGTTTCCGAGCAGCAGGCGCTGGTGAATGAAATCCTCGACCGCCTGCAGCAAGGCGGTGGCTGGCAGGGTTTTCTCAAGCTGCGTGACAAGGGCGGGCGCGAATTTGTCAGCCTGAGCAATATCCGCAGCATCACCTCGCCTGACACCGGCGAGCTGCTGCACAGCTTCAATATGTTTGTCGATTACAGCGAGGAAATTGCCCGCCAGGAAGCGCTGGAGCAGGCGGTGGCGCAGGCCAACGCCGCCAACCAGGCCAAGTCCACTTTTTTGTCCAGCATGAGCCACGAACTGCGCACGCCGATGAACGCCATCATCGGGTTTGCCCAGATGCTGGAATACGACAGCGAGCTGAACGCCGACCAGCAGGATAATGTGTATGAAATTCTCAAGGCCAGCCACCACCTGCTGGCCTTGATCAACGAAGTGCTCGACCTGGCCAAGATCGAATCCGGACGGATCAACCTGTCGCTGGAGTCGGTGGAGTTACTGGCGCTGGCCGACGAATGCTGCCAGCTGATCCAGCCGCTGGCCACCCCGCGCGGGATTCAGATCCAGCTGGAGATTCCCGCCGACATCCAGATGCGCGCTGACCGGGTGCGGCTGAAGCAGGTGCTGCTCAACCTGCTGTCCAATGCCATCAAGTACAACCGGGAAAACGGCCAGATCCATCTGCACGCACACGTGCACGGCAGCCATGTGCAACTGAGCGTGGCCGATACCGGCATTGGCATTCCGCCCGAGCGGCTGACCGAAGTATTCCAGCCGTTCAACCGGCTGAATGCCGAATGCAGCGAAGTGGAAGGCACCGGCATCGGCCTGACCATTACCCAGCGCCTGGTGGAAATGATGGACGGCCATATCGGCGTGGAAAGCCAGCCCGATGTCGGCAGCCGCTTCTGGATAGAGTTGCCGGCAGAACACTACTGCCCCCCCGAACTGGCCGGCGAGGCGCTGGACGACGACGGTGCCGAACCGATGGCCAGCGCCAGCGTGCTGTGCATAGACGACAACCCGGTCAACCTCAAGCTGGTGACGCAGATTCTGGGCATGCGTCCGCATCTCCGGCTGATGACCGCCCACGCGCCGGAGCTGGGCATTGAACTGGCACTGGGCCATCTGCCCGACCTGATTCTGCTGGATATCAACATGCCCGGCATGGATGGCTACCAGGTGCTGGAAGTGCTCAAGAGCGAGCCCCGGCTCAAGCATATTCCGGTGGTGGCGGTCACCGCCAATGCCATGCCACGTGATATTGCCCGTGGCAAGCAGGCTGGCTTTGCTGACTACCTGACCAAACCCCTGCATATTCATCACTTCTTGCAGGTGCTGGATGCCTTGCTGGCCACACCCACCGCCGCTGTGCCGGAGGTCGCCCAATGAGGCGCACGCCTGCCGGCCTGGCGCGCGCGGCATTGCGCCAAGGAAGCCCTGATGACGCCTGATTTACTCTGTGGTTCGCGCATTCTGATAGTCGATGACGAGCCGGCCAACCTGAAGCTGCTGGACAAGATGCTGGCCAGCCAGGGCTATGAACAGCGCATCCTGATCCAGGACCCGCGCGAGGTGCTGCGCCACTACCAGGAAGCCCGCCCCGACCTGATCCTGCTGGACATCAACATGCCGCATCTGGATGGCTACCAGGTGATGGAACAACTCAAGGCGTTGAACGACCCGCTACCGGCACCCATTGTGATCCTGACTGCCCAGCATGGCCGCGATTACCTGCTCAAGGCGCTGGCGGCGGGTGCGCGCGATTTTGTTGGCAAGCCGTTTGACCGGGCCGAACTGCTGATGCGGGTGCGCAATCTGCTGGATGCCCAGCTGGCGCACCGCATGGTCAACGACCAGAAAGACGTGCTGGAAGAAATGGTGCGGGTGCGCACCGAAGAACTGCACCAAACCCGCCTGCAAGTGGTGCGCCGCCTGGGGCAGGCGGCAGAATTCCGCGACAATGAAACCGGCCTGCATATTGTGCGCATGAGCCAGTACGCCACCTTGCTGGCGCGCAGCCTGGGCTGGAATGACGCCGACTGCGAGCTGATGCTCCATGCCAGCCCGATGCACGATATCGGCAAAATTGGCATTCCTGACGCCATCCTGCTCAAGCCGGGCAAGCTGGAGCCGCATGAGTGGGCCATCATGCAAACCCATGCCCAGATTGGTGCCGACCTGCTGGCTGGTGACGACACCCGCCTGCTGCAGCTGGCGCATGAAATCGCCCTGAACCATCACGAAAAATGGGACGGCAGCGGCTACCCCAACGGCCTGGCCGGCGAGGCCATCCCGCACTCGGGGCGGATTGTGGCGGTGGCCGATGTGTTTGACGCGCTGACCTCGGCCCGGCCATACAAACCGGCCTGGGCGGTGGACGCCGCCGTGGCATTCATTGTCGAGCAGGCCGGTCGCCATTTTGATCCGGAAGTGACCGTACATTTCCAGCGCTGTCTGGTCGATATTATGGATATCCGCAACCGTCATCTGGAACCCCATGATTAAGCCTGCACGCCGTGTCCCTGTTGTCTGTTTATCCTGTGGTCTGCTGGCATGATGCACGCCCGCCCCAAGACGGATGCGCCCGCTGTGCTGCGCTGGCAGCCGCGTGCCCTGGTGGGCCTGGCCTGGATTGCCATTTTATGCGTGATCTGGCTGGGGGCCGGATTTGAACTGCAGCGCAGCCGCAGCACCATATTGCGCGAAGCAGACAAAACCGCCGCCTTTCAGGCGCATACCTACGCCGAACACACGCTGGCCACCCTCAAGCGCCTGGATGGCGTGCTGCGCGACCTGCGTGAGCAGTGGCTGGACAGCCCCGGCACATTTGCCACGCAAGTGCGCTACGAAATGGAATATCTGAACGATGTGGCGTTCCAGATCAGCGTGGTCGATGCCCAGGGCTATCTGGTGTACTCCAATCTGGAAGCTGCCACCAGCCGGGTGTATCTGGGGGAGCGTGAACATTTCCGGACGCACCGTGACCAGCCTGGCGACCGCCTGTTCATCAGCCCGCCGGTCAAGGGCAAGGTGTCAGGCAAGTGGTCAATCCAGTTTACCCGGCCCATTTTGCGTCAGGGCCAGTTTGCCGGCGTGTTGGTGGTGTCGGTCAGCCCGGACAGCTTTGCCACGTTCAACGAAAAGCTTGGCCTGGGGGATCGCGCTGTGACCGGCATGGTGGCCGATAGCGGGGCAATGCTGGCGCGCCAGCCGGATAATGCGCTGGCGATGGGCAAAAAGTTGGTGGACCTGCCGTATTTGCAGCCCAATGCACCGCGCGCTGGCAGCTTCAGGCAACCGGCGGCCCAGTCGGACGGGGTGGCGCGCATCTATGGCTTTTACCGCATGCCGGAATACGGCCTGACCTTTACCGTCGGCCACGCCACCGCCGACATCCTGGAGCCGTATTACTACCACCGTAACCAAGTGCTGCTGGCGGCAGTACTGGCCAGCCTGATTGTCAGCGCACTGGTGATGCTGCTGCGCCAGACCATGGCGGCACAAAACCAGATTGCCGCCCGCCTGCGCAGCAGCGAAGCGCGTTTGCGCGCGATAGTCGATACCGAGCCAGAATGTGTGAAAGTGCTTAACCCGCGTGGCGAGCTGATTGAAATGAACCTGGCTGGCCTGAGCATGATCGGTGCCGATTCGTTCGAGCAGGTGAAGGGGCGTCCGGTGGTGGACCTGATTGCGCCGGCCTACCGCGATGCCTATCTGCAGATGCATCAGCAGGTGATCGGCGGGGCGCGGCAGATCATGGAGTACGAACTGAATAACCTGAAAGGCCGGCGCTACTGGGTGCAAACCCACGCCGTGCCGATGGAAATCAACGGCGAAGTGCTGCATCTGGCGATTACCCGTGATATTTCCGAGCGTAAACACGCCGAAGAAGCGCTGCGCAATCAGGCCGAGGCGCTGGCGCGCTCGAATACCGAGCTGGAGCAGTTTGCTTATGTGGTGTCGCACGACCTGCGCCAGCCGCTGCGCATGGTGAACAGCTATATGCAGATGCTGATGCGCCGGCTGGCCGACAAGCTGGACGACGACACCCGGCAGATGATGCGCTTTGCCAGCGAAGGCGCCACCCGGATGGACCAGATGCTGGTGGCGCTGCTGGAATATTCCCGCGTGGGCCGCAAGGGCGCGCCGATGGGGTTGTTGTCCAGTCGGGACGGCCTGGACGAAGCCCTGCGCTTTTTGGCCCCGGCCATTCGCGAAGCGCAAGCCGAGGTGCAGATCAGCGGCGACTGGCCGGAGGTGATTGCCTGTCGGGATGAATTTACCCGGCTGTTACAAAACCTGATTGGCAATGCGCTGAAATACCACGCGCCAAACCGCCCGCCAGTGATTGAAGTGGGCGTGGCCCCGCTGGCCGATGGCTGGCGCTTCTGGGTGGCTGATAATGGCATCGGGATTGATCCGGAGCAGTTTGACCGCCTGTTCAAGGTGTTCCAGCGTCTGCACACCCGCGAAAAATACGAAGGCACCGGCATTGGCCTGGCGGTGGCGCGCAAGATTGTCGAGCGCCACGGCGGGCGCATCAGCGTGGAATCCGCTGGCGACAATCAGGGCTGCCGTTTCAGCTTTACCCTGCCGGCCCAGCCGCCAGACTATGCCGAGCCGGAAGGCGGCGCGGCGTGAGGCAGAGGCTGCATGGGCTGATGGCGCTGCTGTGCTGGCTTGGCGTGCTGGCGCTGACGCCGGTTCAGGCGGAATCCAGCCTGCCGTCGTTTGCCCAGGTGTTTCGCGACCAGGGGGTGGTGATGCTGCTGATCGACCCGGCGTCCGGGCAGATTGTGGATGCCAACCCGGCTGCCGAGCGGTTTTATGGCTACCCGGTCAAGGCGCTGCAGGGCATGAGCATTCAGCAGATCAATACGCTGACCCCGGAGCAGGTGGCGGCTGAACGTCAGCTGGCAGAAAGCCAGGGGCGCAATTATTTTATTTTCCGTCACCGTCTGGCCAATCAGCGCGTGCACACCGTAGAAGTGTTTTCCCGCCCGTTTGACGTGGACGGGCGCAAGCTGTTGCTGTCGATGGTGCATGACATCACCCCTGGCCGCAACCAGACCCAGGAGATCTGGCACTACCAGCAGCGGCTGGAAGAAATGGTCGATGCCCAGGTGCGTGAAATCGAACACGGCAAGCGCTTGCAAATGGCCGGCTTGCTGGCTGCCCTGCTGATTCAGGCCGGGGTGATTGCCTGGCTGGTGCGCACCATTCGCCGCCGCCGCCGGCTGGAGCAGGAGCGCGACACCCTGCTGAGCACCCTGCAATCGCGCAATCAGGAGCTGGCCCGGCTGGGCGAGGTGATGGCCCACCATTTTCAGGAGCCCGCCCGCCGCTTGGTCAGCTTTGCCCAGCGCCTGCAGGGCAAGGCCGCGCTGGCCGACGACGAGGACAGCCGTCAGTCCCTGTCGTTTATCGACGCCCAGGCCCGGCGCCTGTCCGAACTGGTGCGCGATGCCCAGCGCTATCTGGCGCTGGACCACACCCGGAACCACACCGGCCAGACCGACACCGCTGCGGTGTTTGCCGCCGCGCTGCAGGCCAGCGGGGCCACTGCCGCCGGCGTGGCCGTCAGCCTGCCCTCTGCCTGGCCGGCGGTGTGCCTGCCAGACAAAACCCTGCGCGAGCTGTTTGTGATCCTGCTCGACAATGCCCTGCGTTACCGCCATCCTGAGCGCCCCTTGCATCTGGTGCTCAGTGTCAGCGTGCGCGGCAAGCGGGCCGAGTTTCGCCTGGCCGACAACGGCACCGGCATTGCCCCGGAATACCGCCAGCAGGTATTGGGGCTGTTCACCCGTCTGGTGCCCAATAGCGTGCCGGGAACCGGCATGGGCCTGGCGCTGGCCTACAAAATGGTCAGCCTGAGCGGCGGTCAGCTGCAGATCGACGACGGCCTGGACGGGGGCACCTGCATCATCTTTGATTTACCGCTGGAGAATGACTGAATGAGCCAAAAATTGACCGTCCTGCTGGTGGAGGATGAACCCGCTGATGCCCATCTGGTGCGCCTGGCTTTTGAAGAAGGCCACGTGCTGGCGGATTTGCACCATGTACTGGATGGCGTCGAGGCTTTTGCCTTTTTGCGTCGCGAGGGCGACTACGCCCACGCGCCCACGCCGGAGCTGATTCTGCTCGACCTGAACATGCCGCGCATGGATGGCCGCCAGTTTCTGCGCAAAATCAAGGACGACCCCACCCTGCACACCCTGCCGGTGGTGGTGCTGACCACATCGGACGCCGAGCGCGACATGCTCGACAGCTACGACCACTTTGCTGCCGGCTATATCGTCAAGCCGGTGGACGTGGACGATTTCATCAAGGTGGTGCGCGGCATTGGCGACTACTGGATCAACCTGGTGCGTTTGCCTGGGCGCAGCTGACCCACCCTGCCGGAAGAGGCCGCGATGACACCGACAGAGACTGATGACGCCCTGCAGACCCCGGTGGTGCTGCTGATCGAAGACGAACAAGGCGATGCCGAGCTGATTCGCTGGCAGCTGCTGGAGCGCGCCGACGATGCATTTGTGGTGCATATTGCCGACTCACTGGCCAGTGCGCGCCTGCTGATTGAGCGCGAGCGGCTGATTCCGGACGTGATCCTGCTGGATTTGAACCTGCCCGACTCCAGCGGCCCGCAAACCGTGCCGCGCTGCCGCAGCCTGACCGACGCGCCGATTGTGGTGCTCACCGGGCTGGACGATGTGGCCGCCACCCAGCGCGCCATAGACTTGGGCGCAGAAGATTATCTGACCAAGGGCGGCGAAGGCTCATCGCTGCGCCGGGCCATCCGCTACGCCATGCTGCGCCACCGCCGCGAAGCAGATTCGCGCCTGGCCGCCACGGTGTTCAGCCATTCCCGCGAAGGCATTGTCATCACCACGCCAGACGGGGTGATCATTGATGTCAACGAAGCGTTTTCGCGCATTACCGGCTACCCGCGTGACGAAGTGATTGGCCGCAACCCCGGCCTGCTCAAGTCCAACCGCCAAGGCCCGGCATTTTATGCCCAGATGTGGCGGGCGCTGATTGACGACGGCTATTGGGCCGGCGAACTGTGGAACCGGCGCAAGGACGGCGAAGAATACGCCGAGCTGCTGACCATCAGCGCCGTGCGCGACAGCACCGGCAACACCCGGCATTACGTCGCGCTGTTTACCGACATCACCGCGCAAAAGCAGCACCAGCAGCAGCTGGAATTCATTGCCCACTACGATTCGCTCACCCGCCTGCCCAACCGCATGCTGCTGGCCGATAGGCTGGGCCACGCCCTGACGCAAACCCGCCGCCACCGCCAGTTGCTGGCCGTGGCGTATATCGATCTGGACGGCTTCAAGGCGGTCAACGACACCTACGGCCACGCAGCGGGCGATGTGCTGCTGGTGACAGTGGCCGAGCGGATGAAGCATTGCCTGCGCGAAAGCGACACCATCGCCCGGCTGGGCGGCGACGAATTTGTCGCCATTCTCACCGAACTGCCAGACATGGCGGCCAGCACGCCGCTGATTGGCCGCCTGCTGGCCGCCGCTGCCGAGCCGGTGGACTACCAGGGCGCCGCCTTGCAGGTGTCGTCCAGCATCGGCGTGACTTTTCACCTGCCGGACGACGACAGCGACGCCGACCTGCTGCTGCGCCAGGCCGACCAGGCGATGTACCAGGCCAAGCTGGCGGGGAAGAATGGCTACTATGTGTTTGCTAATCGGGTAGGGTGTGTGGGCTAGGGATACGCTGAAAAGATCGTCATTCCCGCGAAGGCGGGAATCCAGGGTTTTGATTTTGATGTGTTTTTTTGCAGGTGGTACGGTTTTTCTTAATCAGTCAGCGCTTTGGGTGTGGTGGGGAAAACCGGGGCGATTGTGGCATGCAAGGCTGCTGTTCATTTTTTTGGAGTGCTGCTTGCCACAGGGTATGAGATGGTGTTTTAATCCGATTTACATAAAGCTGTGGTGTTTGTGGGCTGTGGTGCGTAGGCCGAAGCGTTGCTGGGCTGCTGCGAGTTGTCTGGGCGGTGAGGTTGGGGGCGTTAGGGATACGCTGAAAAAATCGTCATTCCCGCGAAGGCGGGAATCCAGGGCTTTGATTTTGCTTTTGGCAAACACGGTTTTTCTGAATAAATCAGCGCGTCCTTAGACGACACTATGATGCATTTACTTGCGGTTTATTGTGTAAAAATAGTAGGTTGTCGTGAATTTTTGACTTATCCGACAGCAGTCTAAGTCGATTAAGGCGACAGTTGTCGTATAATTTAAGTTATGCCCTTACGGAGCCCATATGAAAGTCTGCGGCATTGATATCAAAGGTAGCGAGGCAATCCTAGCCGTTGCCCATCTAGCAAAGAGCCAGCTAAGTCATATTGCGACCGATACCAAGAAGATAGCTCTAGCTGATGACGATGAGTCAGCCAACGTTAAATCCTTCTTTGAATTGGTCGCTGGCTTTATGCGAGACAACGGCATCAAGCATATAGCCATTAAGAAACGTGGGAAGAAGGGCGGCTACGCCGGGGGACCGACCACATTCAAGATCGAAGGTCTACTCCAAATGCTTACCAACTGCGACGTGACATTGATTTCTCCGCAGACAATCGGTGCACATATGAAAAAGTACGCTTTTGTTTTGCCGGCTACGCTGAACAAGTACCAACATGACGCGTACTGCACCGCTTGTACCGCAATTCTGAAGGCATCCGAGTGAGCGCGCTGTATATAGAAGGCACCAATGCGCCTCCGGAGATAAAAAAGGCGCTACGCGAGTTATCGAAAAACATTGCCTTCACAAAAGAGGATATCAAGGCGTCAAACGGTTATGTTTTCTTTGGCACCAATCGGATAACGGAAAAAAGTGTCGCAGTAAAGTTCTATTACTGGGGAGGCAAAGCAGAGTTCCACGCTGAACCGAAACAATTAGCCCAGATTGAAGCCGACAGCGTTCTAAAGATTTACGATGCAGCACTCTTAGACGCCAAATGGGCGTATTTCGTTACTCCCAACTTTACAAACGGTGACTTGGACGAAGTGCTTGAGGCTACGTCGCTGGGGAATCTGGCGGCGATTGATTACACCTGCCATATTCTCTCTGGTCTAAGCCATATGCATGCGAAGCGATTTATTCACCGCGATATCAAGCCGGCAAACATCTACATTTCCGATGACAAAAAGGCAGTTATCGGTGATTTCGGGTCCGTGAAGCGAATTCCGGAAGGTGCGTCATCGATTCCCGCTTCTAGTCATTCCCTTCTATATCGTCCTCCAGAAAGCATTACCAAGAACTCGTATGGTGTTGTTGGCGATATTTACCAAGCAGGCATCGTTCTATATCAGCTTCTTGGAGGTCCACTTCCTTACGACTGCCGTGCTTGGCTCTCACGCGGAGAAATCGAACACTATGAGTCGATTACGTTGCCGAACGACCAGCGAGAATTTGTTGACCAATGCATTCGCTCCCGAATCATCTCAGGAAAAGTGCTGAGTCTCTCGGCATTGCCTCCCTGGGTTTCCCCCAGTTTGAAGCGACTCATACGAAAAGCCTGCCATCTGGAAGGTGCAAAACGTTTTGTCAATGCGTCTTCCTTCATGGCAAAGCTGCATGACATTCGGCCATCGATACTGGACTGGCAGGTCATCGATGGAGTTCCCGTCCTGAATGGAGCAACTAGTTATCGGATAGTTGAGACGCCAAACGGCCTTGGTGTTCAGAAACGCGTCAAAGGTGATTGGAGAAACGACAATGGCTTCGAGGGGATGACCATGGAGGAGCTAGTTGATGAAATATCCCAACGGGCATAACCCTGCGGTCCACCGGACGCTGCGCGATAAAGCCGCGCAGCGCCGGTGACCTCCACGTTAGACCAACCTATACCACCCCACCAAGCGAGAAAGCAGCCATGAAACTTACAAATGCAGAGAAATTGATCCTCACGATGCTTGCCGATATGCATGAAAAGCTTGAAATTGACGAAGTCGATACCAAGCTCATCAAGCAAGCCATTTACTCAAACAACACCTGGGCGCTTTCCTGGGAGCTTCCTGGAATAGTCGGAGACTCCGCCGAACCAACGCCCCCTGAGGTAAGCCTTGTCGTAGACATCCTCGATATGTGGTCTTTCATTGAGGAGGCCTACGAGCGATTCGACGCCACAGAGAAGTCAGCGCTTGAGGCAAAGGCTGATCCATTCGGAAAGCACGTTGCGTTCTCTGGATTCGATGGCAACAATGAATCGGAGTACATGAGTATCGCAAACTTCCTTGTCAAAGACATGGACCGCTTCTCGCGGTTTGCCAGTCGCGACCTCAACTCGCACTGCCCGTCCATTGATGGCTACCAACGGATGCTTCCTAAGTTCTTGGCAATCCGCCCCACGCTTGTTGGCCGCGGATTGTCTGTTGAAGAAATGGCCGAAGTGCTAAATGCACGACGTCATCCCGATTTCTAAACTTAGTTCGCTCCGGAGCCAGGTCTAACAGGCGGTTCAACGCGGACGCCAACATGGCCAACGCCTTTGACATTTTTGTGGCCCATGTTGGTACCCTCCGCGCTTCGCGCTCCGGCTCCGGTTAACCTGGGATTTATGCATTTAAGGTCGAAAAATGCTTGAAATTACTGGACTGATTCTTGGCATTGTGAGCATTGTTTTTGCGTTCGACAACAATAGGGGACAGACCTCATTTTTCTTGAGCAAGTTTTTTTGTAAACAGATCTGAGGCAACCACTCCCGAAAGACAAAAAATCACACGATTCGGAGAGCTTACATTAATAAATCATGTATTCTGTACTCAAATATATCGCGATAGCAGTATAAATCACCCAGCTTTTGATAGTGATTTTCATGTTATAATTCATTATCCTGAAAAAGCAGTTGCCTGATCTGATCAATTTTTGGTTTACTTGTCGCACCCTAAAGGTTTGAGTGGTGGCTTATTATGGGATGCAAAAAGAATTGAAATATTGCGAGAGGATTGAGATTGAAATTCAAACGTGGCTGAGATTTGTGGCGTGGGTTGGGCCTTCGTTGATAGTCCTGGTATTATTCTCGCAATAAAGATCGAAAAAGTCATGGCTTCGATTGCCGAACTTAAAGCATAAGTCATTTTTTCAAGCCACTAAAGTACATTAAGTGTGTTAGCACAGCCAAGTCAGGAAGAGTGCTGGCGTAAGGTCTTTATTTTAAATGACTAAACCGTATGTGCTTTCCAGGTTTGTTTTGCAAAGATACTGACATCTAAGGATACGCTGAAAAAATCGTCATTCCCGCGAAGGTGGGAATCCAGGGTGTTGATTTTACTGGGTTTTGCTTTTGGCAAACACGATTTTTCTGAATAAATCAGCACGTCCCTAACTTACCGGTGCAGGTGACTTTACATTAGGCCACTGAACCAGACTGCATTATTCCGCAGTGCTCTAAATGCCCAAAACAAAGGCAAATCAATGATCACGCTACACAAGTTCATTCCGGCTTGGGGTTTGCCGGACATCAGCCCCTTTTGCATCAAAGCTGAGACCTACCTAAGAATGGCGGGGTTCGAGTACCGCACCGTGGTTTCGGACTCACGCAAAGCTCCGAAGGGAAAGTGCCCCTATATTGAACATGATGGGCACATTATCTGCGATTCGAGTTTCATCGTTAATCACTTGGAAAGTTGTGCCACGACTCCACTTGATAAAGAACTGAATCGACACGATAAGGCGATATCGGCAGCATTCAAGGCGCTATTCGAGGAGCAACTCTATTTTATTGGCCTTTGGTCGCGCTGGGTTGATCCAGTTGGATGGAAGATCTATAGACCAGTTCTTCATGAACTAGCTCCACATCTTGGAGTGCCTAAATTCTTGATTCCATTGGTCGAACCAGGTATTCGATACAAAATTCGACGCTCCGTCTATGTGCAGGGAACTGGTCGCCACAGCCCAGATGAGATTAACACGATCGGAATTGGTGTAATTTCAGCAGTATCTGACTGGCTCCAAGACAAGCCTTACATGCTGGGGGATGATCCCCATACGATCGACGCGACCGCTTATGCATTTCTTTGTGGCTGGATTTGGGGTCCATTTGATGGGCCAATCAAAGACCACGCAATCAGTCTGGGGAACTTGGCCTCATACTGCGAACGCATGAAAGATAGGTACTGGCAAACTGATGAGCCGCTAAGTCACACCCATCGCAAAACAGCAGCCTAACCATTCGCTCAGCCGGACTATTGCGGCATGCCGGCATTTGGCCTGCCTTTCATTCTGGTCCAAAAACAACAGGAGACAGACCACATTTCTTCCTGTATGGCATTTTCCATATTGATGCTGCTGCACCAGCTTGATATTGTTGGCTTGATCCAGAATGCACCCTAGACAACTGTACTCCCTAGGGGTAGGGTTGCAATATGTTCACTATTGTTGAAGCGCTACTCTTTCAGAAGCAGTGGCCTTTGTACTGGACAGAGGAAGAAAGAGGGGCCTTTGCAAGTTACCTTGCAAAAAACCCAGAAGCGGGCGATGTGATACCGGAGTCATACGGAATACGAAAAGTTCGCTGGAGTCGAGCTGGCGCAGGGAAATCAGGTGGCGTTCGAGTGATTTAGAGCGGCTAAGGATGCGCTGATTTATTCAAAAAAACCGCTCTCACCAAAAGCAAAACCTAGTAAAATCAATACCCTGGATTCCCGCCTTCGCGGGAATGACGATTTTTTCAGCGTATCCTTAAACATGCCCTCGAAAAATAAGCCGCTTACCGATGTCGAGCTGGAAGTTTACGAAGCTGGCCGTGACTTGGCTGCTGACATTTTGCATGTCTATTGCTGAAATGAAAGTAGGGCAAGTCAAACCTGTGGATACCTCAGCGATTGAGGTACGGATGAAAACCGATTTATCTCAGTCACAATTTGCGCGCGCTTGCAGGGTGTTTCTGTTCGCAAATAATAGGGAACACCCCCATTTTCCCCAACTCAACACCGCCACGCCCCCCATGAAAGCCATCCTCTACCAACAATACGGCCCACCCGATGTCCTCCAGATGGCAGAAATCGCCAAGCCTATCCCCAAGCCCAATGAAATCCTGATCAAAATCTATGCCACCACGGTCACTTCCGGGGATTGGCGGGTGCGCAGTCTGACTGTGCCTGCCGGTTTTGGCTGGATGACCCGTTTGGTGTTTGGCATTTCCCGGCCCAGGCAGCCCATATTAGGTTCGGAGCTGGCCGGGGTGGTGGAGTCGGTCGGCAAAGCGGTCAGCCGATTCAAGGTGGGTGACGCGGTGTTTGCGTTCAGCGATGCCCGCATGGGCTGTTACGCCGAATATAAATGCATGGCGCAGGATGGCGCGGTGGCGCTTAAACCGCCCGGTTTGTCTTACGGCGAAGCCGCCGCCTTGTCTTTTGGCGGCACGACGGCATGGGATTTTCTCCGCAGGGCCAAGCTTCAGCGTGGGGAAAGCGTGCTGATCAATGGCGCGTCCGGCGCGGTGGGCTCTGCTGCGGTTCAGCTGGCCAGGCATGTTGGCGCGCATGTCACCGCGGTGTGCAGCACGGCAAATATGGCGTGGGTCAGGGCGCTGGGTGCCAGCCATGTGATCGACTACACGCAGGAGGATTTCACCCAGAACGGCCAAACCTACGATGTGATCATGGACACCGTGGGCACGGCACCGTTCTCCCGCAGCCAAGCGTCGTTGAAAGACGGCGGGCGTTTGTTGCTGGTGTTGGCTGGGTTGGCAGACATGCTGCACGCGCCATGGGCGTCGATGCGCAGCGGCAAGAAGGTGATTGCCGGGCCGGTTTCGGTGCGTGTTGCAGATTTGCCGTTTCTGGCCGAGCTGGCGGCGGCGGGGGTATTCAAACCGGTGATTGACCGGCGCTATCCGTTCGAGCAGATGGTCGAGGCGCACCGCTACGTGGATAGCGGGCGCAAGAAGGGCAATGTGGTGGTGATGCTGGGGGATGAGGGTTGAGCGTGGCGCGGCACGGCGCATAAACTCCGCCTTGCGTGGCGGCTCCCTATTCTGGGTGCGGCTGCGCGCCAGGCCAGGGCCGCTTCGCTGGATTTCGTGAGCGGCTGTATCATCTCCTGAGGTATAACAAGGAATCCACTATGATTTTCACGCTCAAGGTCACATTGCTTCATGGGTGGAATAGCCCTGACAAGTGGGAGGCAACGCTTGAGATCGACTCGATGTCTCCACTTGATGAGCTTCATTTTGCCATTCAAGACGTACTGGAGTTCGACGACGATCATCTCTATGAATTCTTCATCGCGCGGACAGCATATAGCCGTGACCGGCGTTCCTTTGATGATGAAAATGGGGAGCTCTACGATAAAAGCATTGCAGATCTCTTTCCGCTTCCTGACCGAAAGAGTCTCTACTACTTGTTTGACTATGGCGCTCACTGGCTCTTCAAGATCAGCAAAGCGCGAAAGGCACCACAAGCGCCAAGCCCTGATGTGGAGTACCCAAGGCTGGTTTCCGAATCGGGAACACTGCCTCGACAATACCCATGCGAAGATGACTGAGCGTGTTGAAGCGTGTCAAGGATGCCATGATGGGTTCAGAATGTTGTTTTTGCCAAAATTCAATTCCATAAAAATCAAATATTTGGATTAATTTTGGTGTGAGGTTACCGTGTTGTCCGCATCCCCGCCACGGCGTTCCATCCCGCGCCAGCGCCCCCGTTCAGTCGCCTTCCGCCAGCGTGGCGTGAAACAGCTGGTTGAGCGGCTCCAGTCGCGTGGCACCGCCGGGCGGCCAGGGCAATTCGGGCAGGGTGCGCGCCAGTTCGGCTTCAATAAAGGCGTTCAGGCTGGGCACGGCGGCGGCGCGGCCCAGCTCGGGGGCCTGGCGCTTTTGTGCCAGTAGGGTGTGGATGTCGGCGCACACCTGGGCTTCGTCAGCGCTGAGCATGGCCAGCAGGCGCTCAAATTCGATGGGTGGCGCGCCGCGTCCGTCGGCAATCCAGCGCGCGGCCAGCAAGGGGCGCAGCACGTAGAAGTATTTTTTTAGCGGCACTTCGTCTTGTTTGAGATAGCCGCGATAGTTTTTGCTGGCCATGCTGCGGTAGTGATACAGCCCGCGTTCCGAGGTGTAAATCGCCGGCAGCAGCGCCAGCGCCTGCTGGCGAAAGTTGCCGTGTTCGCGGTAGGTGATGGGCGATTGCAGCCATTCAATCAGCGCCGGGTTGGATTTCCACAGCAGGCGCAGCGCCTTGCGCACGTCCCAGCCGTTCAGGTCGATGTCGTCCACAATCGGGTATTCGATTACATCGCGGCGTTCTTCCAGGTCTACCGCCAGATACCAGTCACGCGGGTGGGCGTACACAAAGCGCACGTCGTAATCGCTATTGGGCGAGGCAAAGCCCCAGGCGCGGCTGCCGGATTCAATGGCAAACAGGATGCGCACGCCATGCTCGCGCTCGGCGCGCTGCAAGCGGTGCAAGATGTCTTGGCGGATATCAGCGGGAATCATGGCATGGGGCCGGCGCAGGTCAGGAAAAGAGCACTCTACCCGGCACAAGGCTGGCATTCAAGCCAGGGCAATTGCATAAACTGTTGACCGTCCATGTTCGCCGCGCTATTGGCGGCACTCATGCGGTATTCATGCGGTATTTTCGCACTCAGCTGGCGTAGCTTGAGCCCGCCCATCCACCACGCTACACTGTGGTGATGGTACACCTCCACGACAGCGGTTATAAATATCTGTTTTCTCACGCCGAACTGGTGCAGGAACTGCTGGAAGCCTTTGCCCCGCCGGGGGTGTCTGCCTTGCTGGACTACACCACCTTGCGGCTGGAAAACGGCAACTACGTCACCCCGGCGATGAAGCCGCGCGCGGATGATCTTGTCTGGTCGGTCGAACTGCAGGGACGGCGGATTTATTTGTATTTGCTGCTGGAGTTTCAATCCACCCCGGACGACACCATGCCGGCGCGCATGCTGCAATATGTGGCCGCACTTTACGACCACCTGCTGCGCAGCAAGGCAGTCAATCCCGCCGAAGGGCTGCCCCCGGTATTGCCCATCGTGCTGTACAACGGCGACGCCCGCTGGCGGCAAAGCAGCGAACTCTACGATCTGATTCGCGTCCATCCGCAGGTGCTCAAGCCGTTTCAGCCCCGGCTGAAATTCTGGCTGCTGGATGAAGGGGCATTCCCCGCTGCCGAGTTGGAAGACATGCACCGCGTGGTGGCGGCCATCTTTTGTTTTGAACACACGCCAGATAGCGCAGCGGCCAAACGCGCCATTCGCAACCTGGCTGATGCCGTCGCTCACTCCCCATTCAAGCAACGCATCGACCGGGTGGTGACGCGCTGGATAAAACACCGGCTGCAGAGCAAAATGCCCGGACTGGCCGTGCCCGATGCCGAAGAATTGACGAAAGGGATGGAAATGCTGGAAACCAATATTGATCGCTGGGAAGCGCAGGCGATTGCCAGGGGGATGGAGCAGGGCATGCTTCAGGGGGTGCAGCAGGGTATTCAGAAAGGTATTCAGCAGGGGATGCAGCAGGGTGAAGCCTTGTTGCTGCAACGCCAGCTCACCCGCCGTTTTGGCGAACTGTCCGCTGCCCTGCTGGCCAAGCTTGCTGCCGCCACGCCCGCTCAGCTGGAAACCTGGGGCGACCGAGTGCTGGATGCCACGTCGCTGGACGAGGTGTTTGGCGACACGCGGCACTGACCGTTGCTCATTGCATAAACTGTTGAGTTCCATGTTCGCTGCACTATTGGCGGCACTCATCCGGTATTGCTGCAATCAGCCGGCGTAGCTTGAGCCCACTCATCCACCACGCTACACTGTGGTGATGGTACACCTCCACGACAGCGGTTATAAATATCTGTTTTCCCACGCCGAACTGGTGCAGGAACTGCTGGAGGCTTTTGCCCCGCCGGGGGTGTCTGCTTTGTTGGATTACACCACCTTGCGGCTGGAAAACGGCAACTACGTCACTCCGGCGATGAAGCCGCGCGCGGATGATCTTGTCTGGTCTGTGGAGTTGCAGGGACGGCGGATTTACTTGTATCTGCTGCTGGAGTTTCAATCCACCCCAGACGACACCATGCCGGCGCGCATGCTGCAATATGTGGCCGCACTTTACGACCATCTGCTGCGCAGCAAGGCAGTCAATGTCGCCGAAGGGCTGCCCCCGGTATTGCCCATCGTGCTGTACAACGGCGACGCCCGCTGGCGGCAAAGCAGCGAACTCTACGATCTGATTCGCGTCCATCCGCAGGTGCTCAAGGCTTTTCAGCCCCGGCTGAAATTCTGGCTGCTGGACGAAGGGGCATTCCCCGCTGCCGAGCTGGAAGACATGCAGCGCGTGGTAGCAGCTATCTTTCGCTTTGAGCACACGCCAGATAGCGCAGCGGCCAAGCAAGCCATCCGTTGTCTTGCCCAAGCGATTGCCCAATCGCCATTCAAGCAACGCATCGACCGGGTGGTGACGCGCTGGATAAAACACCGGCTGCAGAGCAAAATGCCCGGACTGGCCGTGCCCGATGCCGAAGAATTGACGAAAGGGATGGAAATGCTGGAAACCAATATTGACCGCTGGGAAGCCCAGGCGATTGCCAGGGGGATGGAGCAGGGCATGCTTCAGGGGGTGCAGCAGGGCATTCAGCAGGGTGAAGCCTTGTTGCTGCAACGCCAGCTCACCCGCCGTTTTGGCGAACTGTCCGCTGCCCTGCTGGCCAAGCTTTCCGCCGCCACGCCCGCCCAGCTGGAAAGCTGGGGCGACCGGGTGCTGGATGCCACGTCGCTGGACGAGGTGTTTGGCGACACGCGGCACTGACCCACCGATTACCTACAGGCACCAAGCCAACGGCTATCTCCATCCGGTCGCCGCAATGTATTTTTTTCTCCATGTCCCTTCATGACCCCCCGCACTGTGGGAAGCGACACGCCAAGCAACATTCCAGATGTCAAACCGCCCCGCCCCGCGCCGGAAAAACCGGGGCGGGGCGGTTTGGGGGGCTGAGAGAGAAAATCAGCCTTGCTGCTGGTCCTGCTGCTTCAGGCTGGCCGCCAGCGCGGCGTCCATGGTCAGCAGGTGGGTGTTGAACCAGTCGGGGAGCTGGCGGACGTAGCTGCGCACCGGAAAAATCCGCCCGGCGTCCACCTGACGCTGCATGAAAGCCAGTTCGCCCAATACCCGGCTATGGTCGTTTTCATGTTCGCCAATGGCGGAAAAACGACAGGCCCGCATCAGCCGGCTTTCATGCTCGAAATGGCGCTGGGTATGCGCCACCAGGCGGGCAAATCCTTCGGCAAACTCGGCCTTGTCCGCCTCGGCCAGCCAGCTGACCAGCTCGATGAATTCGCGGTGGGTGGCGTCCATGCTATCCACCCCGAGCAGGGTGAAGCTGGCGGCAGCGTGTGCTTCCCCGACCACTGTCATCAGACAGCGCCCCACATTTCGCGCTTGGCACCGTTGCTGGCGGCCATGGCGTCTTCTACCGACACCACCGGGAAGGCCGGCTTGTAGCCAGTGACGGCCTTGTACAGGGTGACCACCTTGTCGGCGGCAGACTGGCCCTTGAAGTCGCTCTTTTCCAGCGCCAGCAGGTCAATCAGTTCATTCCAGGCCATGCCTTCCGACAGCGGCACCATGTATACCTTGGCGCCGTTGACTTCCAGCGCCATTTCCTTTTTGGCGTCCACCACAAACAGTACCACGGCAGTGTCGGCACTGATATCAGCCGAAAACTTGCTGATCAGCTCAGGCAGCTGTGCCAGCGCATCCAGCGAGCCAGTGAGGAATTTCAGGCTGTCGCCTTCAGCCAGCACGGCCACTTGCTTGAGCACTTCGGTCGGCGGCTTGCGGCGGCCCTGGGCGTCGGTAATTTCGCCTTCGCGCAGGGCCAGCTCGCCACGGTAGGCAACGTACTGGCCGTTGCTGGAGGTTTCGGTGAAATTGGCGTTGAACAGCAGCGGTTCGTAGCGTTTGAGCAGCATGGGTCGGTTCCTTAATTATCGAGAGGAGGAAGGGTTGATACTCGGGAGTCAGGCTGCCACGGCGGTGTCGTTCATCAGCGCGTGCAGGTCTGCCTGAATAATTTCCAGGCCCAGCCGTGCACAGAAGCGCTCTTCTTTGGCCGTGGGTTCGCTAATCAGCACCCAGCCCGGCGCGGGGTCGGCGGCGTAGATGATGTCGGCCATCACCATGCGCTCGGTGTCGCGGTTCAGGCGCAGGCCCATCAGCAGGTAACGTTTGCCCTGGCGCAGGGTTTTCAGTGTGGGCGGAATGGCCAGACCGCCCATCAGTTCGGTGATGTAGTCCACATAGTCGGCGTCGGAGGCGATATAGCCGGCACCTGCCGGGCGCGGGGTGCCCATCGGCTTGAACAGGATGGGCAGGCCGGGTTGCAGGTCATCGCATGGCGTGTACTGGCTGCCATCCCAGGCAAACAGGCGAAAGCGGGTGGCGTCGCCGCTGATGCGCGCCACGCCAACAATCAGGGTGTGCGGGGTGTCGGCGTAGCTGTCCTGCAGCTGGGTGTCGCGGTTGACGTCAATCACATACGGCGGGCGCAGCGCGCGCAGCCAGTCGTGTGCGGCGGCGCGGGTCCAACGGCTGTCGCTGTATACCTGGTCAAGAAAGCGGGTGACCGCGCCACGGCCACGCTTGAGCTCGACATTCATCGCAGCGCGGGGAAATTCGTACATCAGCTTGGGCGACATGGGCCGGCCATTGTTCATGGCCAGAATCAGCGAGTCACTGTCTGCCGGAATGGCAGCGCCGGTTTCGGTGTGGCGCACATCGGCCAATACCCCGCAACCGAGGTAGGGAACAATGCTGCCGTCTTGGATGCCGGCAATCAGGGTGGTGCGCAGGGCAGGAGTCATGGCGGGTATCCGGGGGAGGAAAAAAGGGGACACCAGCGCCACAGCAAATTCCACACCCGCCCGCAAGCCATGTCAAAACAATGGCTTATGACGGCGTGTGTGGGGGTTTGTCGGATGTGCTACAGGGTGGAGAGGGCGACATCGTACACCCCGCCCAAGGCCAGATATTCGTTTTCGCCGCGCAGCACACCGGGTAACAGCCCGCAGTAACACACAATCAGCGGGGTCGGAACGGCCACGGTGAGAATGAAATCGCCAAATTCGTCGGCGCGTTCGCGTTCGGCAGTGAAGGAATTCAGATTGTTCAATAACAGGCGTGGCCGACTGGCACTGCCGCCGAGTTGTTCGAAGTCGCCCATGCGGTTGACGCCGCGATACAGCGTCAGCCGGGTGTCCGCCGGGTACGCCCTGGTCAGTTCGTACTGACAATAGCTATAGACCAGATCGAGCTGGGCTTCGAGCGCATGGGTGCCATATAGGCCGGCGGCGCGCATTTCCAGATAGTGGCGGTAGGCCGGGGCCGAGGGGTCGCGCAGCGGTTCGCCATGAAAGCGTGGGGTCAGGCCAAAGCGTGATTCCACCCAACCCTTCATCACTGCGCCTTCGCGGCTGTCGGCGTTGACGCTCCAGCCGCGCAGCACGCTGGCGTAGTGCGCGCCGCAGCGACCTCCCCGGCTGGCGTTATAGCCGGCGTCTTCCGGATGGTTCAGCCGGAAGTGTACGGTCAGGTAGTCGGTAAAGATGGCGGCGCGCTGGCTGGGGTGGGGGGCATGCTCCAGCCGGCGGAACAGGTCGCGATGCAGCTCGGCCACGCCATCCAGCGCCAGCGGCATGGGGGCGTCGTGGTAGGTGGGGCTGCCCAGGATCACTGCCGGCAGATTGCAGCGGTTGATGGGCAGACAGGCGTTCCGTGGCAACACCGGGGTTTTGTTGTTAGCCCTACAAAGCGTAGGGGAATTGTCACAAGCCGACACGTCTAGTCTTTGCGGGATAAAATTAAAAATCGTTTTAAATCAGTGAATTGCGGTGAATATTCGCAGTTGGCACGCTCCATGCACAAAGACTGGGGCGAAAGCTCCTCATCTACCTCGCTAACTGTCTCACTGACCTAGGAGATTACACCATGGCAAAACTGCGTCAATGCGCCATCTACGGCAAAGGCGGTATCGGCAAGTCCACCACCACCCAGAATCTGGTGGCTGCGCTGGCCGAATCCGGCAAGAAAGTCATGATCGTCGGCTGCGATCCGAAAGCTGACTCCACCCGTCTGATCCTGCACTCGAAGGCCCAAACCACCGTGATGCATCTGGCTGCTGAAGCCGGCTCGGTGGAAGACCTCGAACTCGAAGACGTGCTGTCCGTTGGCTTCGGTGGCATCAAGTGCGTTGAATCCGGTGGCCCGGAACCGGGCGTGGGTTGCGCCGGCCGTGGCGTGATTACCGCCATCAACTTCCTGGAAGAAGAAGGCGCTTACGACGAAGACCTCGACTTCGTGTTCTACGACGTGCTGGGTGACGTGGTTTGTGGTGGCTTCGCCATGCCGATCCGCGAAAACAAGGCTCAGGAAATCTACATCGTCTGCTCCGGCGAAATGATGGCCATGTACGCCGCCAACAACATCGCCAAGGGCATCGTGAAGTACGCCAACTCCGGTAGCGTGCGTCTGGCTGGCCTGATCTGCAACAGCCGCAAGACCGACCGCGAAGACGAACTGATCATGGCGCTGGCTGCCAAGCTGGGCACCACCATGATTCACTTCGTGCCGCGCGACAACACCGTGCAACACGCTGAAATCCGTCGTATGACCGTGATCGAATACGATCCGAAGGCCAAGCAAGCTGACGAATATCGCCAACTGGCCAAGAAGATCAACGACAACACCAACTTCGTCATCCCGACCCCGATCGAGATGGAAGAGCTGGAAGACCTGCTGATGGAGTTCGGCATCATGGAAGCCGAAGACGAATCCATCGTGGGCAAGACCGCTGCTGAACTGGCTGCCGACGCAGCTGCTGCCGCAGCCTGATGCCCCTTGCAGGTCGGTGACGCTGTCCGACCGGCCTGCCCTGAATGCTGCTGACCCGGCAGGTAGTAAGCCATCCCCCTGGCGCCTGCCACCTTCAACCCCTGCGTACACCACAGATTGATGGTGACGCGATGGAGGCCACTATGAGCATGACGCGCGAACAAACCGAAGCCCTTATTGCCGAGGTGCTTGAGGTTTACCCGGAAAAAGCCCAGAAAGATCGTAAAAAGCACCTGACGGCCAACGATCCGTCGGTGGAACAGTCCAAAAAGTGCATCACCTCCAACCGTAAATCCCTGCCGGGCGTGATGACCATCCGTGGTTGCGCTTACGCTGGCTCCAAGGGTGTGGTCTGGGGTCCGATCAAGGACATGATCCATATTTCCCACGGCCCGGTTGGCTGTGGCCAATACTCCCGCGCTGGTCGCCGCAACTACTACGTTGGCACGACTGGTGTGAACAGCTTTGGCACGATGAACTTCACTTCCGACTTCCAGGAAAAAGACATTGTGTTTGGCGGTGACAAGAAGCTCACCCAGCTGATTCAGGAAGTGGAACAGCTGTTCCCGCTGCATAACGGTATTTCGGTGCAGTCCGAGTGCCCGATTGGCCTGATCGGCGACGATATCGAAGCCGTATCGAAAAAATCTGCTGTTGCCATCAACAAGCCGGTGATTCCGGTCCGTTGCGAAGGCTTCCGTGGCGTGTCCCAGTCGCTGGGTCACCACATCGCCAACGATGCGATTCGTGACTGGGTGCTGGACAAGGCCGACGGCAAGACTTTTGACAGCACTCCATACGATGTGGCCATCATTGGTGACTACAACATCGGCGGCGATGCCTGGGCAACCCGGATTCTGCTGGAAGAAATGGGTCTGCGCGTGGTCGCCCAGTGGTCTGGCGACGGCACCCTGGCCGAAATGGAAAACACCCCGAAGGTCAAGCTGAACCTGCTGCACTGCTACCGTTCGATGAACTACATCAGCCGTCACATGGAAGAAAAGTATGGCATTCCGTACATGGAATACAACTTCTTCGGCCCGACCAAGATCATCGAATCGATCCGCCGCATTGCTGCCTTCTTTGACGATGGCATCAAGGCCAACGCGGAAAAAGTGATCGCCCGTTATCAGCCGATGATGGACGAGATCATTGCCAAATTCAAGCCGCGCCTGCAAGGCAAGAAAGTGATGCTGTACGTGGGTGGTCTGCGTCCGCGTCACGTGATTGGTGCCTACGAAGATCTGGGCATGGAAGTGATCGGCACGGGCTACGAATTTGCCCACAACGATGACTACGATCGCACCATGAAAGAAATGGGCAACGCCACGCTGATCTATGACGATGTGACTGGCTTCGAGCTGGAAGAATTCGTCAAGAAGATCAAGCCTGATCTGGTTGGCTCCGGCATCAAGGAAAAGTACATCTTCCAGAAGATGGGCATTCCGCTGCGCCAGATGCACTCCTGGGACTACTCGGGTCCGTACCACGGCTACGACGGCTTCGCCATCTTTGCCCGTGACATGGACATCGCCCTGTCCAGCCCGGTGTGGGGCAAGCTGGTCCCGCCGTGGAAGAGCGCTCCTGCCGCTGCCGAAGAGAAAAAGGCCGCCTGACTTTCGCCATTCGCCCCAACTTCGCCCCCGCCACGGATGAGTGGCGCGGGCAAGGGAGACCATGATGCAAACTGCTGACAAAATCAAACCTTGCTACCCGCTGTTCGGCGATGATGACTACAAGGCATCGCTGAAGGCCAAGCGCGACCTGTACGAAGAAGGCCATAGCCCGGAAAAGGTCATGGAAACCTTCCTGTGGACCACCACCAAGGAATACCAGGACCTCAACTTCAAGCGCGAAGCGCTGACCGTGGATCCGGCCAAGGCCTGCCAGCCGCTGGGTGCCGTGCTGTGCTCGCTGGGCTTCGAAAAGACCCTGCCGTATGTGCATGGTTCGCAAGGTTGCGTGGCTTACTTCCGCAGCTACTTCAACCGTCATTTCAAAGAGCCGGTGTCCTGCGTCTCTGACTCGATGACCGAAGATGCAGCCGTGTTCGGCGGCCAGAAGAACATGTTCGACGGCCTGGAAAACGCCCGCGCCCTGTACAAGCCGACCATGATCGCCGTGTCCACCACCTGCATGGCCGAGGTGATTGGCGACGACTTGAACGCCTTCATCGGCAACGCCCGCAAGGCTGGCCATGTGGCTGATGACTACCCGGTGCCGTTTGCCCACACCCCGTCGTTCGTCGGTTCGCATGTGACCGGCTGGGACAACATGATGGAAGGCATCCTGCGCTACTTCACGCTGAACAAGATGGAAGGCAAGGTTGTCGGTTCCAGCGGCAAGATCAACGTGATTCCGGGTTTCGAAACCTACCTGGGCAACTATCGCGTCATCAAGCGCATGCTGACCGAGATGGACGTCGATTACACCATGCTGTGCGACCCGACCGAAGTGCTGGATACCCCGGCTGACGGCGAATTCCGCATGTACGCTGGCGGCACCACCATCGCTGAAGTCGAAGCTGCGCCGAATGCCATCACCACCCTGCTGCTGCAGCCGTGGCACCTGGACAAGACCAAGAAACTGGTCGAAGGCACCTGGAATCAGGACGTGCCCAAGCTGAACATCCCGATGGGTGTGGACTGGACCGACGAACTGCTGATGAAGGTGTCGGAACTGACCGGCAAGCCGATTCCGGAATCGCTGGCCAAGGAACGTGGCCGCTGCATGGACCTGATGTCCGACAGCCACGCCTGGCTGCATGGCAAGAAATTTGCCCTGTACGGCGACCCCGACTTCGTGCTGGGCATGGTCAAGATCCTGCTGGAAGTGGGCGCAGAACCGACCCACATCCTGTGCCACAACGGCAACAAGCGTTGGGCCAAGGCCGTGGACAAGCTGCTGGCTTCCAGCCCGTTCGGTACCAACGGCAAGGTGTATGTCGGCAACGACCTGTGGCATCTGCGCAGCCTGTGCTTCACCGACAAGCCGGACTTCCTGATTGGCAACAGCTACGGCAAGTACATCCAGCGCGACACCAAGTACAAGGGTGACGAGTTTGAAGTGCCGCTGATCCGCATCGGCTTCCCGATCTTTGACCGTCATCACCTGCATCGGATGACGACCCTGGGCTACGAAGGCACCATGTACGTGGTCACCACGCTGACCAACGCCGTGCTGGAACAGCTCGATCGTGAAACCGTCGGTATGGGCACCACTGACTACAACTTTGACCTGGTGCGTTAATTGCCAGGATGGCCGGGCGCATCGCGCCCGGCTGTTTGCCCTTATACGCCCAGCATTGCCCGACCCGCCAGCAAGGAGCCGCACATGGCCAATATCATGATCCGCCAATCCGAAAAAGGCGGGCTTTCGTTTTATCTGCCCAAACGTGATCTGGAAGCTTCCATTGAATCCATCGAATTCGACACCCCGGAAAAATGGGGCGGCGAACTGAAACTGGACAATGGCGGCAGCTATTACATCGACCCCATCGCCAAACCGGCGCGTCTTCCCATTTCCCTGCGCGCCAAGCGCCTGGGCGCGGCGGAAGACTGATACTGTTTTTTTCATAGGAGGTTTCATCATGGCCATGACTATTGATTCCGATATGTGCACTGCCTGTGGCGACTGCAAGCCGGTTTGCCCGACCAAGTCCATCAGCAGTGGCAAGGTGTTCTACAAGATTGACGCCGCCACCTGTACCGAGTGCGACGGTCATTCCGATACGCCGCTGTGCGTGGACGTGTGCCCGTCCGGCTGTATCAGCCCGGCCTGACCTTCATTTCGCCTCCAGGAGCCTGTCATGTCCGACACCCCGATCGCATCCCGTGAAGCCGCGTTGCGCATTGCGCTGGCGGCGCGCACCCTGAACAACCTCAATGTTCGCGCCCTTGTCGATGGCCTGGCTGAAAAATGTGGGCTGCCGATCACGGAAGACCGTTTGGCCCAGCTGACGGTGGAAGACCTGCGCGCGCTCCTGGCCGGCGACTTTGCCGACCAGAGCTGCCATGTCGGCGTGGACGCCGACACCCTGAAATCCGCCATCCGCCTGTTGTGGGGCGAAGGCGTCACCGGCAGCGACCTGCCTACACCGCAAGCCTATGCCGAGGGCGACATGCCTGGCTCGCTGCGTGTGGCCATTGCTTCCAACCATAACGAACAACTGGATGGCCATTTTGGCTCCTGTGAACGCTTTCTGATTTATCAGGTCAGCCCGGACGAAATTCGCCTGGTGGGCATCCGCAGCACCCTGGGTACCGACGACGCCGAAGACAAAAACGCTGCGCGCGCCGAGCTGATCAACGACTGCCAGATTCTGGGTGTGCAATCCATTGGTGGCCCGGCGGCTGCCAAAGTGGTGCGCGCCGGTGTCCACCCGGTCAAGCGCCCGGTGGGTGGCCATGCCAACGATATGTTGGTGGAGCTGCAAGGCCGCCTGACCGCCCCGCCGCCCTGGCTGGCGCAAATTATTGGCGTGCCCGCCCATTCGCTGGCCAAATTCGACACCGACGTCGAGGAGGTCTAGCCATGATTGCCGCTGACATGCTCGATACCATTGCCGATGCAGTGGCACACACCCCGGACGCCGCCAGCCTGCGCAGCCGCTTTCCCGACCTGCATGTCACCGAATGTAGTGAAGACGACATGCCGGTGCGAGCCAATCCGGTGCGGGAAACCGCCGGCCACCTGATTTATCTGGTAACCGGTGCCAGCGGTCACTGTTTGTCGCTGACCCACGAAACCGACCTGGCCACCGGCATTGTGGTGGCCTGTCGCAGCACGGACGATTGACCCCCCCCCTCGCCCCTGGCGTGCTGCCTCAGCCGCCGGGGGTTTCTGCTGACCTTGTCCTCGCCGCCCCCGGTGGGAAACAAGGCGGTTTTGCACAGCCGATACTCGCGTGTGGGATGTGCAAAACCGAAGGACAGCCCGTCGGGCCAGCATTTGCCGGCCCGTGTCTGCGACTGCTCCCGAATTGTTGAGCGCTTTTTTCCGGGCGCGCCACCGTGGTGAAATGTCACCCGGCCCGGCCATGCCCATTTTGTGACTGCGACAAGGAACGCCGCATGAAAGATACCGCCGCCTGGCCCGAATACTGCAAATCGCTGACCCCGGCCCTGATCCAGGCCTGCACCATGGCCCCGGTATCCACCGGCCCGGCGGCTTTGGTGCGCGAACTGGCCAACACAGCACCAGACTGGCCATTTCGCCATGCGGTCTGTCGCGGCGGCTGGCACCGGCTGGGCGGGCTGATCGACGCCAATGGCAAACGGCTCAGTGATAACCTGGAAGAATGGGCCGAAACCGAGCTGAACGCCCGTCAGGGCGACATCGCCTGGCTGGCCGAAGACTTTGCCGAGCAAAAACTGCTGGCCACCCGCCTGGTTGGACGCACCCATTATCTGGTGGCCGCCGCTGGCGATGGCCCGGCGGATTTCTTGCAGCTGGAAATTGAAGAACTGCAGGAAATTGCCAGCCATACCCTGTTTGCCGATGGTGAACTGCCATCCACCCTGGACGAACTGATCGACCCGCAACTGCCGGCGCACAGTGGCCGCCCGCTGGGCCTGCCCTACTACACCTTCCGCCGCATCAGCCATGTCGGGGCCTTTCTGGCGCGCATGCGCGTGCAGCACCCGGAACAGGCACCGATTCACCGCATGGTGGACGACTGGGCCAAAAGCAGCGCCGGCCACACCAGCGACTTCTGCAACCACTGGGTGCTGGCAATGAGTGAACATCAGGACCGCTACCTGCAATCGGTGTTCCGCGCCAAGCCAATTGCCACCCTGGAAGGCATCCCGCCAGTATTCAAGGGCGAGCCGGGTCAGACCAACGCCACCCTGCGCACTGCCCTGTCTGCCTACGACCGTGCCTGCGGCTACCCGATGGCCTGGTACTTCCACATGCTGGTCACCCACGCCGTACCGCACTGGGTGGCGCAAACCGTGGTGGAAGACGCCCAGGCCGGTTTTGAATACCTGCCGGAACGCGATCTGGCCGTGGTGCGCCACTGGCTGCATCAGCCATACGCCTTGTAAGGCCGAGGTAGCCCGGTGGCACATCGGGCTGCTTTGTCTCAAATCGAAACGGTCTTGCCCCCGCTTGGTGGGGCAAGACCGTTTTTTTGGGCTGAACAGAGCGATGGCGCACCATGGCTTGCCCATTGTCAGCCCCTCTGCGCCCTTCTCACACGCTTTGTCAGCTTCACAACAAGCTGGTAACAAAAAATATCATTAAAAATCAATGGTCTGAAAGTGGCATGCGAATTGCGAGTTCCATCACGAACCCAAAGGGAGAAGCGCATGAAAGCAAGCGACATTCAGGCTTTGCTGGATGAACCAGCCTGTAGCCACAATCACAAGGAAAAGTCCGGTTGCGCCCGTCCCAAGCCGGGTGCCACGGCGGGCGGCTGTTCGTTTGACGGCGCACAAATTGCTCTGCTGCCGATTGCCGACGTGGCCCATATCGTCCACGGCCCGATTGCCTGTGCCGGGGCATCGTGGGACAACCGGGGCACCCGCTCGTCCGGGCCGGCGCTGTACCGTATTGGCATGACCACCGATCTGTCGGAAACCGACGTGGTGATGGGGCGCGGTGAAAAGCGTCTGCTGCATGGTATCCGCCAGGCGGTTGAAACCTATCACCCGGCGGCGGTGTTTGTGTACGCCACCTGTGTGACCGCGCTGATTGGCGACGACCTCGACGCCGTATGCAAGGCCGCCACCGGGTTTTGGGGCGTGCCGGTGATTCCGGTGGACGCTGCCGGGTTTTACGGCACCAAGAATCTGGGCAACCGGCTGGCCGGTGAGGCGATGTTCAAGCATGTGATCGGCACCCGCGAGCCCGCCCCGGCACTGCCGCGCCCGGATGGCCTGCCCACTTACGATGTTGGCCTGATTGGCGAATACAATATCGCCGGTGAGTTCTGGCATGTGGCACCGCTGTTTGACGAACTGGGCCTGCGCATTCTGGGCACCTTGTCCGGCGATGGCCGTTTTGCCGAGGTGCAGACCATGCACCGCGCCCAGGCCAATATGGTGGTGTGCGCCAAGGCATTGCTGAATGTGGCGCGCAAGCTGGAAGACAACTTTGCCATTCCATTTTTTGAGGGCAGTTTTTATGGCGTGGCCGACACTTCGGCAGCGCTGCGCGACTTTGCCCGGCTGATTGGCGACCCACAGCTGATGCACCGCACCGAGATGGTGATTGCCCGCGAAGAAGCGCTGGCCAATGCCGCGCTGGCACCGTGGCGGGAAAAACTGGCCGGCAAGCGCGCGCTGCTGTACACCGGCGGGGTGAAATCCTGGTCGATTGTCTCGGCGCTGCAGGATCTGGGCATGACCGTGGTGGCCACCGGCACCAAAAAATCCACCGAAGAAGACAAGGCGCGCATTCGCGAACTGATGGGCGAGGATGCGCTGATGATTGAGGACGGCAGTCCCAAGGCGCTGCTGTCTGCCTTCCACGACTACCAGGCCGATATCCTGATTGCTGGTGGACGCAATCTATACACCGCGCTGAAGGCGCGGATTCCCTTCCTCGACATCAACCAGGAACGCGAATTCGGCTACGCCGGCTACACCGGCATGGCGGAACTGGCACGCCAGCTGCATCTGTCCATCAGCAGCCCGATCTGGTCCGCCGTGCGCCAGCCGGCCCCCTGGGCTGACAGCCGTTCGCTGGGGCAGGTGTTGAGCGCATAAGCTGGCGCGCCAAAGTTGGCAGGATTGCCCTGTGTACCCTGCTGCCAACGAGGGCCAGCAAGGCCGGTTTGGGCCAGGTTTGGCCTGAACCACGCCCGCTTGGTTCAAGGCCGGGTTGCGTTCTGCTGTTTGTTCGGTGCCACAGCGGGTTGAGATTTTAGTGGAGGTCGTACGTCTCTTGTACTAACATTGGCATCTTGATCACCTCATCAACGAGGTCTTGCCATGGCCACTCATGCCCTCTCGCCTGCTGCCCGCTCTGCCCGCCTGGGGCTGCGGGCCACACCCGAGCAGGAAGCCATCCTGCGTCGGGCTGCCAACGTGGCGCGCAAATCCCTGACCGACTTCATTCTGGATAGCGCCTGTCTGGCTGCCGAGCAAACCCTGCTTGATCAACGTCTGTTTGTGGCTTCTGGCAGTCAATGCCAGGCGCTGATGGCGTTGCTGGAGCGCCCCACGCAGCCCAATGAGGGCTTGCAGGATCTGTTCTCCCGCCAGACCCCCTGGGATGCCAAGTGAGCCTGTGCGCGCCCAGTGCCCTTGAGGCACGGCATCAACTCGAACACTTTGATTGCGGCAAGCCTGCCTTGAATGCATGGTTGTTCCGGCATGCCCGGCAAGCGCAAGGCAGCGGCTCGGCCAAAACTTTTGTCGTGGCAGACGATGATCGTGTGGTGGGCTACTTCAGCCTGACCGTAGGCCAGGTTGATACACTGGAAGCCCCTGAGCGCATCCGCAAAGGGATGGGGCAGTACCCGATTCCGGTTGTCATCCTGGCTCGCCTGGCAGTTTCTCTTCAGGAGCAGGGGCGGGGCATTGGTTGTGGCATGCTTCAGGATGCGATCCGACGCACGTTGCTCATTGCCGAGCAGGCCGGCATCCGGGCGATGCTGACTCACCCGATTGATGCGCAGGCATCTGCTTTCTACACCCGCTTTGGGTTCATTGCGTCACCGCTGAGCGAACAGCAATTGCTGCTGCTGCTGAAGGAGGCAAGACATGCATGGGGGTAATGCCATGCTGTCTGTGCCTTGGCGGTGAAAGCATGTTGCCAGCAGCAGCAAGCGTCACAAGGCGGTTGAACGCAATGCATGCTGCACCCAAGCCGCACAGGAGCATCTTCCCCATCTCACGGCAAGGCAGCCGGATGGATGGCTCGAGTGGGGGAGATTGGGGAGGGGGACGGTCTATGCCGTCCCGTCGTCATTCAGCGCGACAGCTCGGCTTTCAGGCTGTCAATCCACGCCGCCAGGCGGGCTGGGGTTTTGTCTTCTTCGTTGACATTGTCAAACGGGAAGCCAACAAACTTGCCATCGCGCTCGGCAAACGAATACTTGTAGGTGTAGCCGTCGGTGGGGAAGCTGCCCACCAGCGTGGCACCGCGTGCCTTGAACTTGTCGTACAAAATGCCCAGCGCGCTGACAAACTGCTCGCCGTGCGCCTTGTAGTCGCCTGCGCCAAACAGGGCGATGGTTTTGCCGGAGAAGTCCGGCTTGTCGTTGTCCAGATCCAGCAGCGGGTCGCGCCAGTCATTCTGCACTTCACCAGAACCCCAGGTTGAGCAGCCAAAAATCAGGATGTCGAAGGCAAACATGTCGTCGAAATCGGTGAAGTCCTCTTCCATATTGAAGACATTGAAATCCTCCACCTCAAACGCTTCGGCAATGTGCTCCGCCACTGCCTTGGTGACGCCGGAGCTGCTGCCATAGAAGATACCGATGCTGGCCATGATTGTCCTTTCCTTATCGTAGAGAGTGCGCGTGCGGTTTAAGGTCACAGGCGGGGAAACCCCTGTGCAAAACCGGGTAAAGCAAAAACGGAGCCAAAGCGGAAAAGCTTGCTGCAACAGGGGTTTCCAGCATAGGGCCAGGTGCTGTTGCGCAGATGTTGTCGGGAGGGTTTCACCCGTTTGCTGGCTGTTGGCGCATGCACTTCTTTCCTTGGCGGCCTACGTCTGATGCCGTCATTTTTCTTGTCAGATCAAGCATTTCTGTGCGCTGGCCCGTCACTATCGCTTGGTGTCGGTGTGCGTGCTTATCCGCACGCGCCCACCGCATGAGCGGCCCGATCTGGCCGGGTACGCACCAGGCCGGCTGGAAGGGGGGATTCCAGCGACACTTTGTCTGGTTTACGACAGACGGATTCTGCTAACCATTTGTTTTTGTGTGAATTGTCTATTGGCGCGTTCTTTGCTGTGAAGTTTACAACTCCACCGAGGGAGGTCGTCATGGCCGAAATCGTACTGTCGAAAAAAGCGCTGGCGGTCAATCCGCTTAAAGTCAGCCAGCCCCTGGGCGCGTCGCTGGTGTTTCTCGGGCTGAACAAAAGCCTGCCGCTGATGCATGGCTCACAAGGCTGTACGGCGTTTGGCAAAGTGTTTTTTGTGCGCCATTTCCGCGAGCCGATTCCGCTGCAGACCACGGCCATGGACCAGGTGTCCAGCATCATGGGCGCTGACGACAATGTGATCGAAGCGCTGCGCACGCTGTGTGACAAGCAGAAACCCGAAATCATCGGCCTGGTGACCACCGGTCTGTCGGAAACCCAGGGCACCGACATCCACCGCTGCGTGCGCGAATTCCGCGCCGCCCATCCGGAGTTTGCCGACACCAGCGTGGTGGCGGTCAACACCCCGGATACGCTGGGCTGTCTGGAAACCGGCTATGCGCTGGCGATGGAAGCACTGATCGACACGCTGGTGCCGGCCAGCCAGTGCGTGGGCCGTCGGCCCAGACAGGTGAATGTGCTGGCCGGCAGTCATCTCACCCCCGGCGATCTGGAAGCACTGCGCGACTGGGTGGCGGCATTTGGCCTGCGTCCGGTGCTGGTGCCGGATATTGGCGACTCGCTGGATGGCCACCTGACCGAGGCGGAATATTCGCCGCTGACCATCGGCGGCACCCCGCGCAGCGAAATCCTCACGCTGGGCGAGTCGATTGCCACCCTGGTCATTGGCGAATCGCTGTATCGCGCTGCTGACCAACTGCAGGCGCGCACTGGCGTGCCGGTACATCGCTTTGACAGCCTGATGGGCCTGGCCGCCTGTGACCGCTTCACCCACACCCTGAGCCAACTGGCCGACAAGCCGGTGCCGGCCAGCCTGGAGCGCCAGCGCGCCCAGCTGCAGGATGCCATGGTGGACAGCCACTTCATGCTGGGCATGGCCCGGATTGCCGTGGCCGCCGACCCTGACCTGCTGGTGATGTTGTGTGATTTCCTGACCGGCATGGGCGCAGAAGTGCCTGCCGCCGTGTCGCCGGTCAAGACCGAAGGGCTGGCGCGGCTGCCGATTGCCAGCGTCACCATCGGCGATCTGGAAGACCTGGAAAATCTGGCCCGACGCCAGCGGGTACAACTGGTGATGTCCAATTCGCACGCAGTGGGCACGGCGCAACGTCTGGGGGTGCCGCTATTGCGTGCCGGCTTCCCGCAATACGACTGGGTGGGCGGCTTCGCCCGCGCCTGGGTGGGCTACCGTGGATCACGGCAAGCCTTGTTCGATCTCGCCAACCTACTGTTGAGCCAGCACCATGACATTCAACCCTACCGATCCCGGTACTGGTCAGCCGAACGTGACGGCCACGAAGCCGTCGCGCTGGCTGAAGCTGGAATGGTCCACTGACCGGGAGACACACACCATGTTGAAAATTGCTTTTGCCTCCGGCGACCGCGTTCGCGTCAACCAGCACTTTGGCGCGGCAGAGGGGTTTGTCCTGTATGAAGTCAGCCCGACCCGCACCAGCATGGTCGGGGTGGCCGAGTTTCCGCCCGAAGCCATGGACGGCAACGAAAACAAGCTGGGTGCCAAGGTGGCGTTTCTGGAAGGCTGCGCGGCGGTGTTTGTGCTGGCCATCGGCGCATCTGCCATCAAGCAACTGGTCGCGCAAGGCATCCGCCCGATCCGCATCACCGAAACCGACAAGATTGAAGACCTGCTCTACGACATTACCCAGGGCATGAAGCACGGCGGGGTGGCGTGGATCGACCAGGCCATGGCCGAACGCGCCCGCCCGGAACGCACGCCAGACCGCTTTGCCGCCATGCAGGAAGAAGGGTGGGAAGGATGATTGAGCACCTTGGCATTGTCGAATCGATCGACAACGGCCAGACCACGGTCAGCGTGGCCACCGGTGGCTGCCGCAGTTGCCACAAGGAAAGCGAATGCGGCATCGGCCAGGTGGCCGGTGGCCGTCATGTGACCCAGCTCACCCTGCCTGCGCCGCCAGGGCTGCAGGTGGGGGAATCGGTGCGGGTGCGCATTGGCGAAGACAGCCTGCGCCATAGCGCGCTGTTTGGCTATTTGCTGCCCCCCGTGCTGTTGCTGCTCGGTGCCGGGCTGGGTCATGCCAGCTACGGCAGCGATGTGGCCACTGCCGTGGGCGCGCTGATGGGCTTTTTACTGGCGCTGGGGCTGGCACGGCGATTGCCCGCGCGCCTGCCAGAGCTGCTGACCGGCCCGGCCCCGGCGGCCCCGATGACATTTTCCCCTGCGCACGATATTCCGGCCAAGGCTGCCGGGAACGCGCATGGTCAGCCGCACAACCCGTAACCCGTGTTATCCCTGTCATTCCTACCGGAGACCCCCATGACCACTGAAACCGTCGTTCAAGACAATGACCCGATCCTCGACACCGATTTCATCCGTGAAATGACCCGCCAGATGCGCGCGCTGGACACCTACGGCGTGTACAACGGCCAGGCCCCGGCCAAGATTCTGGACCCGTTTGTGCTGACCCGCGCCCGCCGCCAGGAAATTCCGCTGGTGGGCGACCCGGACGAAGAAACCATCGCCCGCGTCAAGGCCTTCTACAACGCCATTGCCGTGCTGATCGAAAAAGAATGCCGCCTGCTGGCCGTGCCGCTGGTGCACCTGACCCATGAAGGCTTTGGCCGTGCGCTGATTACCGTGGGCAAGCTGGTGGTGATGGATCGCACCGTGCGCGACGTGCATCGCTTTGGCTTTGAAAGCCTGTCCAAGATGAAGGACGAAGCCGACAAGTATTTGTCGGTGGCGCTGGAGCGGATTGGCCAGTACCCGCAAGTGGCCGGTCTGTAAGCGCAAGGAGGCGATGAAATGACGGATGAAGAAATCCAGGCGCTTGACAAGGAAGTGAAGAAACTCAAGCGCATCGCCTCCGAGTGGGCCTCCCAGCTGCACGATCTGGTAGAAGATCGGCTGCCGGCGGGCTACGAGGAAATCCCGGGCATTGCCCAATCCACTTACGACGCCTGTCAGACCTGGGCAGAAGCCACTGCCCGGCTGAAGGCGGCACAGAAAGGTTGATTTTCATGCCGAATATTACCGGCCTGACCCGTGGCGGTGCCGAATGGATTCCGCAGTTTGTCACTGAGCTGAACCAGGAAAAATGCATCGGCTGTGGTCGCTGCTACAAGGTCTGTCCGCGCAATGTGCTTGATCTGGTGGAGCGCGAGCTGGAAGACGATGACGAAGACGACGACAACATGATGGTGATGGCCATTGCCAATGCCAGCGACTGTATTGGCTGTGGTTCCTGTGGTCGCGTGTGTCCGAAGGACTGCTACACCTACGAAGCGGTAGCCGCCTGATGACCGCATCCGTCCCAGATCCCGCCATCGGCGAGGCGGTTTGCGCTGCCCTGCGCGCGCGGGTGGCCAGCCTGGGTTTGTCCATCGGCGATGAGCCGGTCTGGGCGGATGCCGTTCTGGAACCCAAAACCGACCCCTACTCGCAGCAAACCAGTGTGGAAGCGTTCTGGCGTGGCCAGCATCGCTACGGCACGGTGGTGTTTTTTCCTGATGGCCGGGTATTTGCCGAATATCAGGTGTTGTTACCCCATCCGACCCTGCCGGATCGCTACGTTGAAGCGGTTCAGGCCTGGGGCTTCCCGGAAAAATTGCGCGGCGATGTGGTGCTCGCTGAATGGCTGAACTAGCTTATGTCTGTCCAGGCCCGTCTGATCTTGCTGCACAAGCATCGCACCAGTGGCCGGGTGCGCTATCTCTGTTTACGCCCGGACGGGGTGACCATCCCGCCCTTGCCACTGTTGTCCGCGCTGCGTGACCCCGGTTATTCGCCCAAGCTGCATATTCATCCGGCAGCGGTGATTCGCGCCGCCGAGCTGACCCTGGGCTTGCCCGAGGGCGGCATTGAACTCGACGCCGAGTTTCATGCCTGGGTAGACACCCCGGAAGGGGATGTGCCGGTGCTGCTGGGCCTGCTGACCGGAATCGACCCCCCGTTTGACGCAATTGCCCGCTGCGAAGGCCGTCTGATTGCCCTGACCGACGCGCGTCTGTTCCGCGATATTGAGCGCGAGCTGTTGCGGCTGACCTACGAGCATGTGCTGGGCTGAGCCGGTGCGCCGGTGGCGTGTACGCCCGGCACCCGTTCAGTCGCAGAGCCGACAGCAATAATGTTTTCTTTACAACAATTGCGACAGGAATACTGGCAAACCCCTTGATTGGCAATGCTTTGGCGCGCTGCACAAAATGGCACGGCGTTTGCTGGATAAGCCTCAGAGCCAACCAGGAGATTTGCCATGATTACACTGACCCCCGCCGCCAAAAAGGCCATTGAGCGTTTCATTCGCGGTTCCACCACCCCGGTTGCCGGTTTGCGGCTGACGGTTTCCGGCGGCGGCTGTTCCGGTTTGCAATATGGCATGCGTCTGGAAGCCGAAAAGGCCGACGACGACTGGGAACTCAATATCGACGGCATCACCATTCTGGTCGATCCGATCACGCATCCGATGATTGACAGCGTGAATGTGGATTTCATCGACACCCTGACCCACACCGGCTTCCGCTTCGACAACCCCAGCGCCACCGCGCAGTGTTCCTGCGGCCAGTCGTTTTCCGTCTAAGCGGCACCCCCCCCCGCCTGATGCTGCGCAGGCCGCCCCAGTGGCCTGCCGCGCAGCATTCTGTTAGCCGTTCCAAGGAGATTTCATCATGTGGGAATATTCAGACAAGGTTCGTGAACACTTTTTCAACCCGCGCAATGCCGGCCCGCTGGAAGAAGCCAACGGGATTGGCGATGTGGGCTCCATCCAGTGCGGTGACGCGCTGCGTCTGATGCTGAAAGTGAATCCGGAATCCGAAGTCATCGAAGACGCGCATTTTCAAACCTTTGGCTGCGGCTCGGCCATTGCTTCGTCGTCGGCGCTGACGGAAATGATCAAGGGCATGACGCTGGACGAGGCACTGAAAGTGTCTAACCAGGACATCGCCGACTTCCTCGACGGCCTGCCGCCAGAAAAAATGCACTGCTCGGTGATGGGGCGCGAAGCGCTGCAGGCCGCCGTGGCCAACTACCGTGGCGAAGAATGGTCGGACGACCACGAAGAAGGCGCGCTGATCTGCAAATGCTTTGCCATCGACGCCGTGATGATCGAAGACGTGGTGCGCGCCAACAATCTGAACACCGTGGAAGAAGTGACCTTCTACACCAAGGCGGGCGGTGGCTGTGCCGCCTGTCACGAAGGCATTGAGGAAATTCTGGCCAAGGTCAAGGCCAGCAGTCCGGGCGCAGGCGAAGTGTCGCCGCCGCCGGCTTGTCCGGCTACCCCGGAAGCGCCCAAGCCGCCGGCCAAAAAACTCTCCATTGTCGAGAAGATCAAGAAAATCGAAGAAGTGCTGGAATCCGTCCGCCCGATGCTGCAGCGCGACCACGGCGACGTGGAGCTGGCCGACGTGCAGGGCAAGAAGATTTACGTCCACCTCAAGGGTGCCTGCTCCGGCTGCATGATGGAAGCGGCCACGCTGGGCGGCATCCAGCAAAAAATGATCGAAACCCTGGGTGAGCTGGTGCAGGTGCTGCCGTCGTCGCATATGCCGGCAGAAGCCTGAGTCTCCCCGTCATCCCCCCACACCCAGGCAGGGTGCGCCATCCTGCCTGAGTCGGTTTTAGCTTGAGATACTTTCTGGAGTCGACCATGGAACCGATCTATCTGGACAACAATGCCACTACCCGGGTTGACCCCTCCGTGGTGGAAACCATGTTGCCGTTCTTTACCGAGCACTTCGGCAATGCGTCGTCCATGCACGCATTTGGCAGCCAGGTGGGCAAGGCGCTGAAAAACGCTCGTGCCCAGGTGCAGGCGCTGCTGGGGGCCGAGCATGACTCGGAAATCATCTTCACCTCGTGCGGCACCGAATCCGACTCCACCGCCATTCTGTCGGCGCTGAAAGCCCAGCCCGAGCGCAACACGGTGATCACCACCATGGTGGAGCACCCGGCCATCCTCACCCTGTGTGAGTGGCTGGAAAAAGAAGGCTATATCGTCCACAAGCTGAAAGTGGACAAAAAAGGCCGGCTGGATATTGATGAGTACAAGTCGCTGCTGAATGACCGCGTGGCCATTGTGTCGGTGATGTGGGCCAACAACGAAACCGGCACGATTTTCCCGGTGGAAGAAATGGCCGAGCTGGCCGCTGCCAAGGGCATCATGTTTCACACCGACGCGGTGCAGGCTGTTGGCAAGATTCCCATCGACCTGAAAAACACCAAGATCGACATGCTGTCGCTGTCCGGTCACAAGCTGCATGCGCCCAAGGGCATTGGCGTGCTCTACCTGCGCCGTGGCTGCCGTTTCCGCCCGCTGCTGCGCGGCGGCCATCAGGAACGCGGTCGGCGTGCCGGCACGGAAAACTCGGCGTCCATTGTGGGTCTGGGCCAGGCCTGCCAGCTGGCGCTGGAGCATATGGAAGCCGAAAACACCACGGTGAAGGCACTGCGTGACAAGCTGGAGCAGGGCATTCTCAGCCAGGTTAGCCATTGCTTTGTCACCGGCGACCCGCGCAACCGCCTGCCCAACACCTGCAATATTGCTTTTGAATACATCGAAGGCGAAGCCATCCTGCTGCTGCTGAACAAGCTGGGCATCGCCTGCAGCTCCGGCTCGGCCTGCACCTCCGGTTCGCTGGAGCCCTCGCATGTGATGCGCGCCATGGGCATCCCCTACACCGCCGCCCACGGCACCATCCGTTTCTCGCTGTCGCGCTACAACACCGAGGCAGAAGTGGACCGGGTGATTGCCGCCGTGCCGGGCATTATTGCCCAACTGCGCAAGCTGTCGCCGTACTGGGGCGAGCAAGGCCCGGCCAGCGCCAACGGGGGCAGTTTCACCCCGGCGTACGCCTGATTGATGCTTGCCGGGTGCCCGTGCGCCCGGCAGGCAGGTTTTTCCCTCCGGCAATGCTGTGTGGTTGCCAAGATTGCCCCCGGCTCTGGCCGGGGATTTTTTTGTGGGCGCGCGCCGCTGCACCGCACCGAGGGGCTGGATTGGCTGTATCCGTTTGATTTTTCGTTTTTTATCAGGAGAGCATCACCATGGCAAAGATTGGCATGTTTTTTGGCACCACCTCGGGTTCGACACGCAAAGTGGCCAAAATGATCAAGAAACGCTTTGACGACGAACTGATGGCCGCGCCGCTGAACATCAACCGCACCAGCGTGGAAGACTTCTCCAGCTACTCGCTGCTGATTCTGGGCACCTCCACCGTCGGCACCGGCCAACTGCCGGGGGTGAGCGCCGATAGCGAACCCAGCTGGGAAGAAGGCCTGCAAAAACTGGCCGATGTTGATCTCACCGGCAAAACCGTGGCCATCTTTGGCCTGGGCGACCAAAGCCGCTACCCGGAGCAGTTTGTCAGCGGCATGCGCGGCCTGTACGACTTTGTCGTGGCCAAGGGCGCGAATGTGGTGGGCGGCTGGCCGACCGAAGGCTATGAGTTCATTGCCTCGAAATCGGTGGTGGATGGCCAGTTTGTGGGCCTGGCGCTGGACCTGTCCAACCAGTCCGGCCTGACCGACAGCCGTCTGGATGCCTGGCTGAAGCAGATTGCCCCGGTGTTTGGCTTGCCGGTGTAAGTGATGTCATCCCGTGCGGCGCGGGCGCGGTGCGGGATCGACCTGAGGAAAATGCACTGTATGCATGTTGTGCATTTTGCAGCGCCATCGGTAATATCATGAGTGACCACCCTGGCCAAGCGGTAGCCATCTGTCAGTATGTACGGCAGATGCCGTGAATTATTTGCCGGGTTTGACCCCGCCCATACGACCCAGGCCAAATCCTACCCGGTAGAGATCGGGCATATCAATCCGGCCATCCTTGCGCGTGACAAAAATGCCTAGGTGCACCAAGTCTTGTTCAATGCCGCCCCATCCTTGTTCCTTGTGCTGTGGGGGCAGATGGTCGGAAGGAATGCTGCCTGGACCCGCAGGGAATGCGGTTTTCCATACCTGCACAATCTCTTCCCGTGCGCAGGGAACATTCATGCCCTTGAGCGGATGCATGACTTCTGGTGCCCACAAATCATCTTCGGCCACTTGATCCACCCGGATTTGCGACGCCCGCTGAATGCCGCGCTTGATGCTTTCATAGTGTAGCGCCAGGGCATAGTCGGCATAGCGTTGCTGGCTATCGTCAGCCGCACCGTGGATGGCGGCGAGAAAAGATCGCGGTGAGGTCCAGCCATGGCCATCGGCAAGATGGCTGACACTCCAGACATAAGGCACACCACGTCGGGCATCCTTGCCCATTTTATTGCCTGCCAGCGCCTCAAACAGCCCACGCTGACAGGGGCGTTCTGTAGTCAGTGCCGGGGGCAAACGCCATACGCCATCATCATGGCGCAGGCTTTCTTCACGGTGCAGCGTGTTGTTGACCAACTGACGCACACAATCGCCATGTGCGTCAGGCGCATTGATCAGCCGTTGCCACATCATGGCGTGCAGATCGTGGCGCTCCCAGGTCAGTTCAGCACGGGTGGCCAGAATTTTTGACGCATCGACAAAAGCCGTGACCGAGCGCTCCATTTGATCTGGGCGTAAAAACACTTTGGCGCGCAAGTGCGGAAAGTCGCGCAACCATAGCGCGACTTGCAAAAGGTCGCGCACGATGTCGTTCATGGTGTCCCACGCTGAACTGGTGCGGTCCAGAGCATCAAAAATAATCAGGCCAAAGCGCTGGTGGCTGGCAAGATGCTGATTGGCTGCTTCGGTAATGCGCGCCACTTCCTCGGCATGGCTGGCCACCCACGCCACGGTGCTATCCCAGTGTACGGTGGGAATCGTCGTGTTGGTGAGTGCTGCCAGCCAGCGCAGCACCACGGCTTGCCAGATCTGGTAAGGGGAGTGCTGGCGTTGAATCAGTTCAGCAAAGGTGGCGCGATCCGGATACTGTGCAATATTTGGCGTAGCAGCGTAGCCGATGTGGGCATCGGTGCGTGTCAGCTCAGGCACTGATTCGCCAATCTGGCTGCGCAAGGCCGCGTCGCGCAGGGCGGCTGTCCAGAATGATTTGCCCACCCCGCGCGCGCCGACCACCAGCACCGCATCTCTGGCAAGCGCCTTGCGGTGGGCCAGTGGAATATACAGGGTGCCGGGATGCGGGGTTTCTCCCCGGTTATCCAGCTCGAATGGCGCGGCAAGAATCGCCGCACGAATGGCGTGAGCAGAGGTCATGTGTCGTTCTTTGCGGTGGCGCGGTTCAAAAAATCCAGCAGTTCGCCGTATACCCCATTGACCTCGTTTTCATCCACCTGCTCCATGCGTTGCTGGAGCCCCAGCAGGCCAAACCAGCCACGGTTCCATTTGATGGGCAACGGTGCATGGGGGGCATTGCTATCATCCTGCTCAAAACTCCAGTCGCTGATTTCACCGGGTCCAGCTTCATCGTAGCTGCTGACAAACAGCTCATAGGCATCGGCACACAGTGCATCGAGATAGGTTTGTTTGCGATCATCATCAGGCACCAGTCCGGCCACCAGTTGCAGCCGCTCGCGCAGCATAGCGATCACGCCACGCTGTTGCCAGTGGGAAAATAGCACACGGTAGCCGGTCCAGGTTTGCTGTCCCTGAATGGCAAACATCAGAATGGTGTGTGCGCCGATATCAGTGACGCATGCTGCCGCCACTTCATCAATGCCTGCGCGGGAATCGATCAAGATCACATCCGGTTGGATCTGTGTTTCCAGTTGCTGGATCAGACGATTCAAGCGACGTGACCAGGTTTCAACACCTCCCTGAGCCAGGACTTTAGGCATCCAGACCCGACCAAGCTTGGCGACGTATTCGCCAGGCTCATGACCATGGGCTGGCACGAGGTAGATTTGCCCGGCAGTAGGCCAATTGCTGGTGGCGTAAAGATCGTTCAGCAGCCCATCGCCATTGCCGACCAGATCTTCCACCAGCCAGTCGGTTATGCCATATTTGGGTTGCCGGTCTACTGGCAGCAAGGCGCTGGACAGCCCGGGCGATTCCAGATCCCCATCCAGCACCAGCACCCGTTTGCCCTGTCTGGCCAGGCTCCAGGCGCTGGCGGCCAACGCTGTCGAGCGGCCAACGCCGCCCTTGATCGAGAAAAACACGATGCGTGGCGCGCCGGGGGCAACTTCTGCAATGCGTGCCCATTGGGTGTCCGTGGCCAGGCGGTCAACCACCTGCACTTGCGCAAAGCCCTCCAGCGGAAATGCTGACACACCCTGACAGGCTTCTTCCGGGGTAGCTTCGTACAGAATGCCATGGGTGGCAGGGTAGGCGTGGGGAGCAAGTCGCATGGCCAGCGCCTGGTACATCGCTTCGACCTGGGTGCGCAGGGAAGGCGTGTGTGCCAGTGTGTCCGGCGCGATAAATCGTACCCGCCCGTTGAGGTCGCGGTTGATCAGCAGCCACGCCAGTGCGTCCACCACCGGGCGATGTGCTTCAAGAACATCAGTGGCAATGGGCAAAATCTGATCAAAGGTGGTCATATCAACCCGTCTTTTTGTGCTTTTTTGAGCAAGGCATACACCGCCTGGGCACCTGTCTGATGGCGTTCGATCCGGCTTTGATCAAAACTGGATTGAGGGGCATAACGTTGCGACGCTTCCCAGTCAGCAAACGGATTCGCCGACAGGACATACCCTACACCCTCGGTATGGCGATGGCGATAACTCTCGAAACGCGCCCAGATGCCATCGGCGTGTTGCCTGTCTTTTTTGTCGCTTGGGCTGCCCTGCGCATCAATCGACATGCCGAACGCCATCATCAGGCGTTTCAGACCGCACTCGACGGACATCCCATACAGATGATCGGCATTGGCCCAACGTTGGGCCTGGTGCAGATATTCTGCATCATTCCAATGACGTTGATGGGCATCGAAAAAATCCGTTTGCATGGCGGTTTCCTTCAAAGTCAATGCGGCCAGTACCGGGCGGCCATTTTAGCGTACTTGTGCCCAACGCCCGTGGTTTTCCCGTGTTGCAGCGTAGCTGGCATTGTCATGCTGTGTTCATCCCCCCACCCGCCCAGCCACTGCCGCGAAAATAGCCACATCGCATGACCCTGCCGTCATTTATAAGCCCGGTGACGGCGTGGTTTCTTCCGGTTTGGCTTACGTGGCGGCGCTGGCTTGCCAGGCCGTCGTTTGCTGATCTGCCCAGCAATTCCAGCAAACAAGGCCGGCCCAATCCTGTCGATTGATGCCGGGTCTTCCAGCAACTGCGGCAGATACAAACGCACCAGATGTGTGGCGTGAGTCAGGTTTGGCACCAGCGTGGCCGCATCCAGCTCCTGTTCCGCCAACACATCCTGCGCAGCAATGATGGCCAGATTGTGCAACAGGATTGAGGCGTGGAACTCCTGACGAATCGCCTGTGGCGTCTCCCCGCCAAACTGCTCCAGTTGCAAGCGACATTTGAGATGCCGGAACGCCTCTTCGATGCGCCAGCGTTGCTGATACAGCGCTGCAAAGTCTACTGCGGGCCAGCGTGACGCATCCAGCAGCGACGTGG
>Ga0209599_10000163_pt1 | contig 45609 bp, 45 predicted proteins | sample Shrwel_input2_FT_FD_187534 | JGI IMG/M metagenome (GOLD analysis project Ga0209599, IMG submission 187534) | Subsurface microbial communities from deep shales in Ohio, USA - Utica-3 well 1 S input2 FT (SPAdes) (version 2) ...
GCATTATTACTGGAATGGGGCAAGCTGACTGTCACCTGGTGGTCGCATTCGATTAAAGGCTTACACAAAAATGATTTTATCTGCGCGGCAAAAACTGATCAGTTACTGGCGCAGTAACATCGCCTGCCAGATGCCGGCTGCAGCCGGTTGAGGCAAGGCTTGATGCGTTTTTTACCGGAAAAAGCTGCCTTGGCAGCTTTTTTTGTCGAAATGGCCAGTTGTTCATATTAGTTTACAAAAAGCACTGGTCTCGATGCGCTCTTATCCCGTATGATAATTGATATCAGACAGATAAAGGCGTGTAAGACGATGCGTTTAGAAATCCATTGTCAGGACAGGGTCGGTATAGCTCAGGAAGTCCTGAATATTTTGGTGAATTATCAACTTGATTTGCGTGGCATTGAGGTGGATCCGATGTTAGGTCGGATGTATGTCGCATTCCCGACTGTTGATTTTGAAAAGTTTCAGGAATTGATGGCCAAAATCCGCCGTATTACCGGGGTGGATGATGTCAAAACCACCGCATTTTTACCCTCAGAACGTGAACATAATGAACTCAGCACCTTGCTGAAAACCTTACCTGATGGTGTCATCGCTATCGATACCAAAGCCAATGTCACCATTATTAACGATGCTGCCTTGCAAGCTTTGTCTGTCAGCTTTGATGACATTATTGGCCAATCACTGGCGACTATGGTCAAAGGTTTCAATTTTTTACGCTGGCTGGAAAGTGATGACGTGCTGGCGCAAACCCGTCGTTTTGAAATTCATGGCAAAAGATTTATTGCCGATGTGCTGCCGGTGATGGTGCCGGATGAATCGGGCCATGAAATTCTGGCCGGCGCTGTGATTAACTTGAAATCTGAAAGCCGGCTGGGCGAGCAGATGGTGGTGATTAAGAAAAGTGATCAGGAGAGTTTTAATTCTTTGCAGGCCAGTAGCAATGTGATGCGGCGGGTGGTGCGGGAAGCTAAAAAAATGTCGCAGTTGGATGCGCCTATTCTGATCATTGGCGAAACCGGTACTGGCAAAGAACTGCTGGCCAGAGCCTGTCATGCGGCCAGCAGCAGGGCCGGTAAACCCTTTTTGGCCGTCAACTGTGCGGCGATGCCAGATAATGTCGCAGAATCTGAGTTATTTGGTTATGGCCCCAATGCCTTTCCCGGAACGACTGAAGGCAAAAAAGGTATTTTTGAACAAGCCAATAAAGGCACGGTATTTTTAGATGAAGTGGGTGAGATGTCACGCGAACTGCAGACCAAGTTACTGCGGTTTTTGCAGGATGGCAGTTTTCGCCGGGTTGCCGATGAAAATGAAGTGCAGGTTGATGTCCGCGTCATCTGTACCACGCAAAAAGATTTACCGGGCATGGTTCGGGAAGGCAAATTTCGGGAAGATTTGTTCTACCGGCTGAACGTGCTGACGCTGACCTTACCGCCGCTGCGTGATCGCAAACAAGATATTGTGCCGCTCAGCGAGTTGTTTATCAGCCGTTTTGCCGCCCGCTTAGGCCGCAAACCACCGAAAATGACCGAAGATTGTGCCCAGTTTATCCAGCAATACCCTTGGCCTGGCAACGTCAGGCAACTGGAAAATGCTTTATACCGTGCGGTCACTTTGCTTGAAGGTTATGAGCTGGATAAAGACCAGTTGCAATTGCCCAGTTACACCAATGACTTTGGTTATCTGGAAAAAGATTTTGATGGCACACTGGATGAAGCCGTGAAAAAATTTGAAGCCAATCTGCTGCGAAAACTGTTTCCGGCCTATCCAAGCTCAAGACAACTGGCGAAAAAACTTGGTTTAAGTCACACCGCAGTGGCGAATAAATTGCGTGAATATGGCATTAATCGTAAGAGTGTAAAAATTTAACTACGCTTTGTGCGTTTCTCTGTACTAATGACAGCTGCAAAAGGGCATTTTTGTGGCTGTTTTTAGTTGTTTTAGGTAAAAACATCATTTTGTATAAATATTTGTACAAAATCACTGTTTTCAACTGTTAGCACCTTGTTAGCCAGTCCCCTTCCTTTTTCAGCCAAACAGCCCAAGATAGCAAACACAAAACAATATCTTATCTCTGGAGTTTGCTGATGTTCGATCCTATTAATCCGTTAGGAACTGATGGTTTTGAGTTCGTGGAATACACTGCGGCTGATGCCGAAGGTATCAATAAGTTAAAACAACTTTTTGTTTCATTGGGTTTTACTGAAGTCGCGCAGCATCGTTCCAAACAAGCTTGGTTGTACAAGCAAGGTGATATTAATTTTATCGTCAATGGCGAGCCAAATTCACAAGCGGAAGAGTTTGCCCGGCAGCACGGCCCAAGCGTCTGTGCCATGGCATTCAGAGTCAAAGATGCCGCTGCGGCTTTACGTCATGCTTTAGCCAATGGTGCCAAGGAATATCACAATCAGGTTGGCCCGATGGAATTGAATATTCCGGCTGTCTATGGCATTGGCAGCAGCCTGTTGTATTTTGTTGACCGTTACGGCCAAAGCTCTGTCTATGACATTGACTTTAAATTCTATGATAACTGGCAGACCAGCATGGCAACCCATGGGGTAGGTCTGGAAGTGTTAGACCACTTAACGCACAATGTCCGTCGTGGCAATATGAACCTCTGGTCAGGTTTTTACGAGAACATCGGTAACTTCCGCGAAATCCGTTATTTTGATATCGAAGGCAAGCTGACTGGCCTGGTGTCCCGTGCTATGACTGCACCTTGCGGCAAAATTCGTATCCCGATCAACGAGTCTTCTGATGATAAATCTCAAATTGAAGAATTTATCCGTGAATACAAAGGCGAAGGCATCCAGCACATTGCTTTGACCTCTGAGAATATTTACGAAACCGTGCGGACTCTGCGTGCCCGTGGCATGGACTTTATGCCGACGCCTGACACTTATTACAACAAAGTGAATAGCCGGGTGGTTGGTCATAGCGAAGATGTGGATATGCTGCGTGAACTGCGCATTCTGATTGATGGTGCCCCGGAAAAAGACGGGATCCTGCTGCAGATTTTTACCAAAACTGTGATTGGTCCGGTCTTTTTCGAAATCATCCAGCGTAAAGGCAACCAAGGTTTTGGTGAAGGTAACTTCAAAGCGCTGTTTGAGTCTATTGAAGAAGACCAAATCCGGCGTGGGGTGTTAGCTGATGCGTAAATGGACATCTTTTCCGTTAAAAGAAGGTGATGTGTCCCGCCAGGCACACGCCGATTTTCCGGAGCAGGCGATTTATGAGCGTGAAGTGGGCCGCAGTGGCTTTTTTGGCCCGGCATCCCACCTGCATCATACCCATGCTCCGACCGGCTGGAGCAACTGGGAAGGACCGTTACGGCCACGCTTGTTTAACTTTAATAACATCGCTGAAGATCAGCACAACTCGCCATGGGCGGTGCCGAATCTGTTGCACAATGCGCACTGTAAAATGCGCACCTGGCGGTTAGCGCAGCCGATGGATTATTTAGTCCGCAATGCCGATGGTGATGACCTGTTGTTTATTCACGAAGGCAGTGCCGAGTTTTATTGTGATTATGGCCATTTGACGTTGCGCGATGGCGATTATGTCGTGATCCCACGCTCGACCATGTGGCGGTTAGTGCCAAACGAGCCGTTATTTGTGCTGATGATTGAAGCCACCAATGATTCTTACCAGTTACCGGAGAAAGGGCTGGTTGGTAATCATGCGATTTTTGACCCGGCAATGCTGGATACACCAAAAATTGATGCCGCTTTTCAGGCGCAATATGCTGAAACTGAAACCAAAGTGCAGATCAAACGGCATAACAAAGTCTCGACTGTGACTTTTCCGTACAATCCGTTGGATGCGATTGGCTGGCATGGTGACTTAACAGTGATGAGGATCAACTGGCGTGATATCCGGCCTTTGATGAGTCATCGTTACCATCTGCCGCCTTCTGCGCATACGACTTTTGTGGCGCAGCGTTTTGTGGTTTGTACCTTTGTACCCAGACCGATTGAAAGTGATCCGGGTGCGTTAAAAGTGCCGTTTTATCACAACAATGACGATTATGATGAAGTGCTGTTTTACCATGCCGGAGATTTCTTCAGCCGCGATAACATTGAACGTGGCATGGTGACTTTCCATCCGGCTGGTTTTACGCATGGTCCGCATCCGAAGGCTTTTCAGGCTGGACGCGAGTATCGTAAGAAATTCACCGATGAAGTCGCGGTGATGCTCGATACTCGTGATGCGCTGGAAGTTGGGCCAGCTGCGGTGGCCACCGAAAACCCGGATTATGTCAACAGCTGGAAAGTGAAACCTGCGTCAGCAGGCTGAAATTGCAATTTTGGATAGGAAGTAAACAATGAAATTAGCCAGTCTGAAAAATGGCAGCCGTGATGGTCAGTTAGTGGTCGTTAGTCGTGATTTACGCCGGGCTGTTGCCGTACCGCAGATCGCGCTGACGTTGCAATATGCCCTTGATCATTGGCCTGCAGTGGCACCGCAATTAGCCGAAGTCTACCAGGGACTTAATCATGGCTCAGTCGCCGGCGAACTGGCGTTTGATCAAGCCGCCTGTGAATCACCGTTGCCGCGGGCTTACCAGTGGGCGGATGGCAGTGCTTATGTCAATCACGTTGAATTGGTACGTCGGGCCCGTAACTCTGAAATGCCACCAAGTTTCTGGACAGATCCACTGATGTATCAGGGCGGTTCCGATGACTTTATTGGTCCACGTGATCGGATTGAAGTGGTCAGTACAGATTATGGTATTGATTTTGAAGGTGAAGTTGCAGTGATCACTGGTGATGTGCCGATGGCTATATCAGCAGAAGATGCCGGGCGTCATATTCGGTTGGTGATGTTAGTCAATGATGTCTCGCTGCGGGGCTTGATCCCGAATGAACTGGCCAAAGGTTTTGGCTTTTTCCAGTCGAAACCGGCCTCCAGTTTTAGCCCAGTGGCGGTGACGCCAGATGAATTAGGTCAGCATTGGCAAGATCATAAACTGCATTTGCCCTTGTTATCGACGCTCAATGGCCAGCCATTTGGGAAACCAAATGCCGGTGTTGATATGACGTTTAATTTTGCCCAATTGGTGGCACATGCCGCCAAGACGCGCAATTTAGGCGCCGGAGCTATTATTGGGTCCGGTACAGTGTCAAACAAGCAAGGCACTGAGTATGGCACCTCTATTGCTGAAGGTGGGGTAGGCTACAGCTGTATCGCTGAGATCCGGATGATTGAAACTATCCGTGATGGTAAAGCTGCGACGCCTTTTATGCAGTTTGGCGATCAGATCCGGCTGGAAGTGCTGGATCAGGACGGCAACTCAGTATTCGGTGCTATTGATCAGCAAGTCGTGCCTTATCGTCAGGATTAATACGCTCTGACATGGGTTTTGCAAAAGGCTACTTGGTTTCAGGTAGCCTTTTGCTATTTGCAGCTGAGGTTTTAGCTTGAACCATCGAGCCGCCGTTATCTGGCAGGCAAGGGAGAATGAAATGGAACTCTATAGTTACTGGCGGTCTTCAGCCGCTTATCGGGTCAGGATTGCGCTGGCACTCAAAGGCCTGGCGGTTGACTTGCATCCGGTGCATTTATTGCAAGATGGTGGTCAGCAGCGTCATGCAAAGTATCAGGCGCTAAATCCAGCCCAGTTAGTGCCGACATTGGTTGATAATGAGTTAGTGCTGAACCAGTCGCTGGCCATTCTGGATTACCTGGAAGCTTGTTATCCTGAACCTGCACTGTTGCCACAGGAATTGTCACTGGCAGTGCAAGTCAGAGCGGTGACGCTGGATATTGCCTGTGATATTCATCCGTTGAATAATTTACGGGTGTTACAATATCTGACAGGCCCATTGCAGTTAACGGAACAGCAAAAGCTGCACTGGATCCTGCACTGGTTACAATTAGGTTTCCAAGCATTGGAACAGCGCCTGAGCCGGCATGCGGGTACTTGCTGTTTTGGCGATCAGGTGACTTGGGCTGATATTTGCCTGGTACCGCAAATTTACAATGCGCTGCGGTTTGGTCTGGATATGTCACCTTACCCGACGTTGAACCGGATTTACCGCCATTGTATTGAATTACCGGCTTTTATTGCAGCAGCGCCTGAACAACAAGCAGACGCACAGAAATAAATTGTCAGGCGAAGTCTGTCGACAGGCTAGCCTGCTTATGGCCGAAAAAGATGAATTCGCCAGGATGCTGGGTTATATTCATAGCCATGAATATGATCACTGTCTGTTGCTTGGTGCCGGACAGTCAGGTGACGGAGCAGCCCATTGATCAGAGAAGTCCCGAAACGGCCCTTATTGGCCTTGTGTGTCAGTGAAGATGCCGAGGTATTGGCGCAATTGCATCAGCTCACCGCCAGCTTGCCGGATTGGCAAATTGTATGTTTGCCAGATGCTGCTGCGGTTAGAATTGAATTATCATTGTCAGTGCCGGACCTGTTATTAACCACAGGGTTAACGCCATATAACAGTGGCGAGTCTTTATTAGATTACGCCTGCCAGCATAGTCCTGCCACGGTCAGAGTGTTGCTCAGTACGCCTGAAACAGAACAGTCTTTGTTAGCAACCAGCCATAGCACCCAGTTGTTATTACATCTGCCGCTGAATCAAACTGAAATTTTAGCTTTGTTTCAACGCGTGCGCTTGTTGCAACAAATGCCATTTACCGCCCACAGCCGATATCAGTTGGGGCAAATTAATACGCTGCCGCTGCTGCAAAATCATTATCAGACCTTGATCCAGTTGTTGTCGGACGATGAAGCGAGCAATACAGCTATCGCAGCCAGTATCGCCAGGGAAGCGCCACTGGCCGCCAAACTGATCCAATTGGCTAATTCTGCTTATCTGGGTTTTAGCCGCCAGACGCTGGATCTCACCGAAGTGGTGACCCGGCTCGGTCGGATCCGGATCAAAGCCGTCTTATTTGCAGTGCAATTACATAATCAGTATGAAGACAGGATCAAAGCTGAATTACACCAGCAGTTGCTGGACAATTCTTTTGAACTGGCCAGCATGGCCAGTCAGTTGGCTAAAACGCAACAAGCCGGTGCAGAGCTTGCCGATAAAGCATTTTTGGCAGGTCTGATGCAGGTGTTGGGTCCTTTGGTGTTATTAGCTGAGTTGCCGCTGAGTCATCAGCAACTCAGTGAAGAAGATATGTTGCAGGAAGGTATCCCTGATCACTGCCTGATCAGTGCTTATTTACTGTTATTATGGGGTTTTGCTGAAGATGTCTGTGAAGCCGTGATGTATCGCCTCAGCTTGCAACAGGTCGCACAGCCGGTGTTATTGCAAACCATTATGCATATGAGTTCTTATGTGTTGTTGTTTCGCCGGCAGCAAGCCGAACAACTACCGGTATTATGTTGGACAGCTTTGCAGCAATTTCAGTTAACGGATGAGTTTAGCCGGTTAAAGCAGTTCTGAATGAAGGAAAGCACCATGGCATTGCAGCTACCTAAACGAAAATTAAATGCGGCTTTATTTTATATGGGCTGCTGTGGTTTGATTTTTCAACTGACGGCCTTGGTGTTTGGCTGGTTTGTCCATCAAACCTGGTTACAACTACCCTGGTATGGTTGGTTAGGGCCGCTGATTTGTTTGTTGTGGGCTTTATTGCCCGCTTTGCAATTACAACGTGAAGCGCCGCAACCCTATCGACAAAAATTTTAGCGGCTTTGTAACAGCATGGATTCAACGCGGATTTCCTTGATGCCTGTTTCTGATAGCACGAAGTGAATTTGGCCACGTTTTTTCGAGGTAAATTGATACAGATTTTCATCCACTTGCAGTTGGTATAGCTGGCTGGAGTTATCTTTGTACAGCTTCAGGTGATGCGGACCTAGCTGCCAATCAAAGCCCGATATGGGCTCTGCGCTGAAATCCGGCACCCAGACTTGTTGCTGTTCATTTAACACCAGCGCCAAGGTATATCGTCTCGGACTTTCCTCGACTGCTATCTGCTGCTGACCTAAACGAAACATGTAGTGATGCTGTTGTTTTAGTAGCGCCAGACCGAAGTCGAAGCGATGTGATTGACCATTGCCGTCGATATAATGACCCTGACCCGCGTATTCATAGTCAGCCTGAATTGAACTGGCGGCGAGCAGAAAACACAGCGCAGAGAACCATTTCATCTTGGATCCCCTGTCAGCTCTGGCTGGGAGCAATCAACAGTTGTTGGCCGGGTTGCAGCAAACTATTGCTTTTGAGCTGGTTCCATTTCAGCAAATCAGCCAGTTTAATTTTATGAGAACGGGCGATTTTATCCAGTGAATCTCCCTTCTGCACGGTATAACTCCGCTGACTGCTGTTGTCATGTTTGGTAGACGCAGGGATTTTTAACTTTTGACCAGGTTTTAATGCCGACTTATCCGTCAGGTTATTTAACTTTTTCAGCGCCGCCACATCGACCTTAAATTTACGCGCCAGATCCCACAGATTATCGCCAGATTGGATCTGATAGCTATCGAGCTTGCGGCGAGCTTCAGCACCTGTTGCTGCGGATACGGATTGATTTTGCGCCGGGGTATTGAGCCGCAACAACTGACCTATTTTCAGTTGGTCTGAGCTTAACTGGTTCAATTGTTTGATGGTTTTTACACTGACGCCATTTTTTTGCGCGATCAGGCTCAGACTATCACCGGCTTTGACCCGATAGCTGCCTGATGTGGCTGTTGTCTTGCCAGCTCGTGCTTCATCGACCCAAGCCGTCCTGGCTGACTGATGTTTGGCTTGGGGTAATTGATGGCTTTGCCGGGCAAACAAGCTGACTTTATCGATAGGTAAGACCAGTCGGTGCGGCCCGGAAGCGGACGTGACAGCACCACGAAACGCCGGATTTAACTTTTTAAGCTCTGCCAGTGAAATTCCCGCCAGTTTAGCGGCAGCAGCCAGTTCAACCTGACCTGATAACGATGCGATGGCGATTTTGGGCTGGTTCGGGATAGGCGCAAAATGAATACCGTACTGCTCCGAATGCTTCAGAATATCAATCAGCGCCAACCACTTAGGAACGGTGCTGGTGTGACGGGATGGGATCCGTAATGACCAAAAATGAGTACTTTTACCAGCCCGCTTGTTGGCGGCAATCGCCTGTTGAATTTTGCCTTCACCGGCATTATAACCGGCCACCGCATTCAGCCAGTCTTCGCCAAGTTCTTGATAAAGATACTGTAAGTAATCCAGCGTTGCTGCGGTCGAGGCTATTGGGTCTTTTCTGCCGTCATACCATTGATTGCGTTTTAAACCAAAATTCTTTGCCGTTTGCGGTACCATTTGCCATAAGCCTGCCGGTGCCCCCGCTTGCGCAACCGGATTAAAGCCACTTTCAATAATTGGCAGCAACGCCAGTTCAACCGGCATCTGACGTTTTTCCAATTCAATCACGATGTGGTATAAAAACGGCTCTGCCCGCAGGGCGACCTGGTCATAAAAACTCTGATAACGACGGTAAAACTGACGGTATTTACGCACTTCAGCATTATCGGGAATGTCGAGCCTGCTTTGCTGGCGAATGCGCTGCCACACATCAGGCAGTTTGGCCAGTTCAACATTATCACTCTGGCTGATACTGGTGTCCGTCAGTTCCACTGCAGTAGGGGTTTGCAGGGGCTCGGCCTCCAACATGGCACCGTCTTCAGTGACAGCATCGCTGATCTCAGCTGACTCAGCGGCTAAATCGGTTTGTGGGGAAGGCGCCGACACACAACTGGCCAGGCAGCATAACAACAATAATCCACTGAGTTTTTTAATCATCAAAACGACCTTTTTGGAGACGACCCGACACCTGGCCGGCAGCAAAAAAAGACCGCTATGTTACCTGCTGTGATGCTGATTGCAAGTTTCTGTCAGAATTGATTTTTCCAATGTCGCAGAAAACTAAACAGACTGAGCGCATCCGGTTGTTGCCATTGCTGCTGTAAATGCAGCAGTTGACAACGCAAATAAGGGTTAATTTTTTGCTCCAACGCCAAAGTCGAAGGCAATGATATGTGACCGTCAGCCAGTTGTACTGACAGTTGTTGCTGGTATTGGACTATGTGTTGATTCTGAGGTTCAACCACTGCGGCAAATTTCAGGTTATTAAGGGTGTATTCATGGGTACAGAACACTTGGGTGTGTGCCGGTAATTGCTGTAAAAGTTGCAACGACTGGTACATCTGTGCCGGACTGCCTTCGAATAACCGGCCACATCCGGCGCTAAACAGCGTATCGCCACAAAATAACCAAGGCGTACTCGCCGCATCATGACAGATATAAGCCAGATGGCCCAGGGTATGACCAGGTACCGCCAGCACTTGAAAATTCAGTTGCAATGCCTCGATTTGCAGCACATCGCCACCTTGTAATAATGTCACCTGCTGTGGTAAATGCTGAATTTTATGCTGTTCTGATGCCGGCAGATACAGTTGCAACTGAGGGAATTGTTGTTGCAACTCGATGATGCCATCGACATGATCCCAATGATGATGCGTGATTAGGATGGCGGCCAGTTGCAATTGCCGGCTATCAACAAAAGCGAGTACTTCGGCTGCACTGCCGGGATCAATCACCAGCGCCGCTGGCAGGCTGTCATGATGAATACACCAGATATAGTTGTCTTTAAATGCTGGCAAAGCAGTGCTATGGTACATCAGGCCGCTCCGGGAAGTAGGTTGATGACGCCTGTCACAACAAGGTCGCTATTATAAGGTTAGTTTTTGATGAAACCAGCATTAAACAGACAAACGCCGGCGATAGTCCCACAAAATTGGCAGGACTTTGCTAAAGGTCAGCAATTGGCCCATCAGTTGGAGGCACAGTTTAATTTATGGTGGCCGCGTATTTTTGGCTATCACTTGCTCAAAGTGGGGGCGTTAAGCTGCGCTATTGATACCAGTGCCTGCAGTATCAAACATCAGATCCAGTTAGCTGCCTCTTCGCCATTAGCCACTGTTGTGGCTGATCCGGATGATTTACCTTTTATTGCGCATGCCGTTGATGCCGTGTTGTTAGCACATTGTCTGGAATATGCCCAAGATCCGCACCATGTGATCCGGGAAGCACACCGGGTGTTGATGCCGGATGGTTATTTATTGCTGAGTGGTTTTAACCCTCTCAGTGGTTGCGGCTTATTAAAGCTCTGGCCGGGGTTGCAACATCAATTGCCCTGGAGTGGACGTTTTTTTACGCTGTCGCGGGTGAAAGACTGGCTGCATTTGCTTGGCTTTGAAATTTTATACGAACAACGATTGTTTTGCTCCAGTCTGTTTTCAGAGCATAACCCAATGCCAGCCTTCCGGCATTGGGCAGACCAACATCTGCATTATTTTGGCGCAGCTTATGTGATGGTGGCACGTAAACGCACTTTACCCTTGACGCCAATCAAACCGAAATGGCAACTCACCAATAGTTTTAATCCGGCCGTCAAAGGGATCAGCGCCAGACAACGGCTCTGAGTCTGGCCTGGGGGCAAGCGCAACCGCTATTTTTGTTGTTGTAACCAGCAGTCCAGCGCATTGCCAAAACGTTGTTTATCTTTGTTGTCCAGCACTGCGGGTCCAGTCAACTGCACACCACTGCCACGCAATTCTTCCTGAAAATTTCGCAGTGTCAGCCGGTCAGCAATATTGTCACGATTGAGCAATTCACCTCTGGGCGTCAAGACCACAGCACCGGCCGCGATCACCTGCGCCGCCAGTGGAATATCCTGGCTGATCAATAATTGCCCAGGCTGAATATCTGCAGCGATTCTGGCGTCAGCCCGGTCAAAACCGGCCTGCACCCGGATGGCTTTAATCAAGGTGCTGGCGGGGAGTGGAATGGCATGATTGGAGACAAATCTTAGTTCAGCCCTGGTGCGCTCGCTGGCACGGCATAACATGTCGCGACAGACTTTCGGACAGGCGTCAGCATCAATCCAGATGATCATCGTCAAGGATTCCCTGCAAATGCTGATGTCAAACTTAGCTGAGGCGGATGTTGTAACTTGGTTTTTGCCTGATGTTGGCTCAAATGCATAAACACTAATTCCGGATGTGGTGTGGCTGGTTGGGGGGCAGGGGTAAAACCAAAGGTCTGATAACAGTGCTGCGCGCGTAGATTGTGCTTGAACACAAATAAGGAAAAATCTTTTTGGCTGTTTTGCTCAGAGCCGCGCGCAATCAGGCTCCACAACAAGGCTTGACTGAGGCCTTGGCCACGCCACTGCGGTAATACCAGCAGTCGTGCCAGGTGATGGCGGTCAAAACGCTGGCAAATTTGGCCAAAGGCTACCGGCCCCTGCGGTTGTGACAACATAAAACTTTGGCTGTCTTTTTTATAAAGTTGCTGCAAAAATTCCAGCCGGCGTGGTGGGAAACGAAAGCCTTCACCACCCCAATCTGTCAATTCCTGCAGTGAATTAAAATGCTGCATCAGGCCGGCACAATCATCCGGGCTGGCTAAAGTGAGCGCTAGTGGCCAAGCAAATTTTATTGAAGTCATGATGTTAACCTGAAACCTGACCTACCGGCCAGTCCAGTTGCCAGCACAATAAGATCAACCCAAGTGCCAGCAGCAGCATTAAATTGACCCGCCAGGCAATACGATAAAACGGTTGGCTGGCATAACACCGATCGGTACGCAACCAATGCAGTGTCAAACCAATCAGCATAGCCGGCAAGGCATAACTGAGGTTAAATACGCCAGCACTCAGACTGATCAGGCTGGCCACCAGGCTACAAAATACAAATAACAACCATGCCATCACACTGGTTTTACTGCGACTAAGTTGCATGCCGTTGCTCCTGACGTTGGCTGATCCTGTTCGGATGGTTTAACCATCTGGTTACCACATTAAATCATCCGGAATTTTAAAGTCTGCGTATGGATCATCTTCAGGCATGGCTTCATCTTGCTGATTCAGGACGATAATGGTTTCAGGCTGTCGCTGCAGGATTTTTTCGGCCACCTGAATCGGGATCAGATGGTAATGCTCACCCAACCTGGCGATGGCTATCAAGCCTTTCACCAGTTGCTGCTGAATTTTGCTGCTGACATGTAGCCGTTTGACTAAGTTGCCGTCGGTAAAATTAAAAGCAACCTCACCCTTATAAGGGAGAGAGTTTAATTCGATAATCTGTTTTACTTGCGCCGCTAAGGCTTTCTGCGCCAGCGCTTCAGTTTTTTGCCGGTTTAATTCTTTATCGCGGTTGATTTGTGCTTGCCGGCTTTCTTCGGCCAACACTGAGGCTTCATTGACCACAACACCATGTTTGCCAGCCTGGACCCGCTCTTTATGTTTTTCTTTTTTAATGGCATTTAATTTTTTAGCATTGCCAAGGCCAGCTTTTAGTAATTGTTCTTGCAGTGATTTACTCATCTTTACATCCGGTATCAGGAAGAATAGCGCTATTGTTTCATGTTCTGCTGACCTTGCAAAGTAGCTGTATCTTAGCGAAAAGCTGACGGGCAGGGCGCTTTTCGGTTATGCTATCAGGGTTTATGTCAGCCCAAGAGAGCGCGCTTTGCAATTTCAAGATTTAAAACTCGACCCACGTCTTATTCGTTCCATTCAGCACCTGGGTTTTACTGAGCCCACGCCTATCCAGCAAGACGCCATCCCGGCCGTGATGGTGGGTAAAGATTTGATCGTATCGTCTAAAACCGGGTCGGGTAAAACCCTGGCATATTTATTACCTATGATGCAACGGCTGTTGAAAAGCCGGCCTTTATCGCAAAAAGATGCCCGGGCAGTGATTCTGGCGCCAACCCGTGAGTTGGCATCCCAGATTTATGCTCAGTTACGTTTATTTGTTGCCAATACCAGGCTGACTTCTGCTTTTATTGTGGGTGGTGAAAATTTTAACGATCAGGAAAAAATCTTAAAACGTCAACCGGACATTATTGTGGCGACACCAGGTCGCTTAGCTGATCACCTGGAGCATAAAAGCTTTTTTGTTCAGGGTCTTGAAATGCTCATTCTGGATGAAGCAGATCGGATGCTGGACTTGGGTTTTATGCCACAACTGAATGCGATCCACAAAGCCGCCAGCCACAGATTACGCCAGACGCTGATGTTCTCAGCTACCCTGGATCACGCCGAAGTAAATGAGTTGGCGCTGTCATTATTAAATGATCCTTATCGGGTTGCCTTAGGTGCGGGTTATGACCCGCACAAAGATATCAGCCAACAATGTTATTTCTCCGACAGTCTGACGCATAAAGAAGCCTTGCTCAGATATTTCCTCAAGCATGAAGCAATCAAACAACTGATTATCTTCACTGCGACCCGCGAGGATACCGATCGGCTGGCTCAATTGGTACAGCAAACCGGTCTGGCGGCGGTAGGTTTGAATGGCAAACTAACGCAAGCGCAGCGCAATAGTGTGATGCAGGCATTTGCGACGCACAAATACCAGGTATTGGTGACCACAGACGTCGCTTCGCGCGGTCTGGATTTACTGCAGGTATCGCATGTGATCAACTTTGACATGCCAAAGCACCCGGAAGAATATGTGCACCGGATTGGTCGGACTGGCCGTGCCGGTCAACAAGGGAAAGCTTATTCCTTAGTTGGACCGAAAGATTGGGATAGTTTTGTCCGGATCGAACAATTTTTGCGCCGACCGCTGGATATGGCGACAGTGGACACTTTGCCTTCCAGATTTAATGGCGTCAAACCAGTTACAGCTGTTAGCAAAAAGAAAGCAGATGCTGTAGCAGGCAAGGCGAAAAAACCACGGCCAGCTGTCACGAAAACAGTGGCAACAGCTGCTGTGAAGAAAACACCAAAATTTTTCCAGGGTGGCGATGATGGTTCGGCGCCACTGAAAAAAAAGCAAAAATAATCTGATTTGGTTGTTTTTTATTCACAAAATAGTGCTACACTCGTTTTGTCATTTGCTTAAAAACCAAACAAGTTTGATGGCAAGATATTGTTTGTAAACACAAGTTTTTCAGACAATCGGAGCGGTCAGAACACAGGGAATTTATTTTCTGTTGGAACAGCAATACCTATTGACCCAATTATAAGGTTCACTGATAATGGGGTCGTAATATGTACTAGCTCGAACGTGGCCGGTAATATTTAAGTCGCCAGTTGTATGGCAAATCTAGTTAAAGTAAGAGAATGTTATGTCACAATTAATTTCCGGTACCGTTAAGTGGTTCAACGAAGATAAAGGTTTTGGTTTCATCGAGCGTGAAGGCGGCAAAGACGTTTTCGTTCACTTCCGCGCTATCAACGGCACTGGTCGTCGTACTCTGGTTGAAGGTCAGAAAGTGACTTTCGAAGTAACTGAAGGCCAAAAAGGTCCTCAGGCTGAGAACGTAACTGTAGTTGCTTAATAGCAATCTATAGTCCAAGTTTCTGTAAAGAGCCGGCTCATGTAGCCGGCTTTTTGTTTTTAGATGTTGCCAAAAATGCTGTGGATTTGACAACACCTGGTTTGCGGTCGATCTTTGGCATCTGCGCCCTATTAACAACTGTTTTGTCGCGCATCACAGGCTATTAGCATCAGACAAAATGTAACCTTCGAACACATGGGCTTTCCGTTCGTCATGTGTCAGCTATGGGGATGAAATTCCGCTTTTGAGCTGTCCCCGCAGGGGCTATCTTTTGCTACAGCCTGCCCAATCAGAATTTACCAGCCAAAGCCAAGTTGAGCTTGCGCTTCTGTGCTTTTAAGTCCGACATGAATGCCAACTAAGCGCACAGAACGGCCGTCGCCACGTTGCCAGGCTTGTTGTAATAACTGCTGCAGGATTTCGAAATTCAGTTCCGGATGTTGCCGTTCAATCGTGGTTTGGCGAAAATCCTGAAATTTCAGTTTCACCCCAATTTTTTGGATTTGGTGTTGTGCATCACAACGTTCAATCCGGCGGATCAGTTTCTGGTAAAGCTCAGCCAGCGAGGCATGGCCTTGTTCCAAATGGAGTAAATCCTGGCTGAACGTATGTTCGACCGCGACAGATTTGCGTTCCCGTTCAGGCTCCACTGTCCTGAGGTCAATGCCCTGACTGCGTTCAAGCAGCACTTCGGCAAAGCTGCCAAATTCTTTCACCAGCAAAGTTAGATCTGCCTGCTGAATATCGCGGCATAAATGCAACCCAAGTTTGGCTAGTTTTTCTGCAGTTTTTTGTCCAACCCCAGGAATTTTTCGTAGTGGCAAGCTCGCTACAAAGCCAGCTATTTTATCCGGCGGCAATACAAATAAGCCGTCCGGTTTATTTTCATCACTGGCTATTTTGGCCAGAAATTTATTTGGCGCCACCCCAGCTGAAGCTGTTAACCCCGTTTCCTGCAAAATAGCACGGCGAATATCGGCAGCAATCAGCGTTGCTGAGCCGCCAAAGTGACTGCTGTCACTGACATCCAGATAAGCTTCATCCAAAGATAAAGGTTCCACTAAGTGGGTGTAGCGGTGGAAAATAGCCTGAATGGCGGTACTGGCTTCTTTGTACTTCTCCATCCGGCCAGCCAGCAAGATGAGTTGCGGGCAGAGTTTAAGCGCTTGCCCGGTCGGCATTGCCGAGCGGACACCAAAAGCACGCGCCGGATAATTGCAAGTGCTAATGACGCCGCGTTCAGTGCGGCTACCACCAATAGCGATAGGGACTTGCCGTAATGCCGGGTTATCGCGCATTTCAACGGCAGCAAAAAAACAGTCCATATCGATATGAATGATTTTACGCATCAGCAAGCAACCAGAAATAAACTGTATGTTTATACAGCTTATTTTGCGCTTGAATTCGGTTCTGTCAAGTAAGATTTACTAACCTGCTGATTTGCAATAAATACTTTACAGTAATAACAGCTCAGGCCAGTACTGAAACCAGCATAATAGCCTAGTGTAGAAGTTTAGATGGCTATTTTATGGGTGCAACGAGCGCTGATTCAATGTATGATAGCGCCCAGTTTTTTCTATCTGTTGATCCTTGAATCTAACCTCAGCCTCGTCGCAGGAGTAAGCATGTTAAAGCGTGATATGACCATTGCCGATTTTGATCCGGAATTAGCCAAAGCCATTGCGGACGAAACTCAGCGTCAGGAACACCATATTGAACTGATCGCCTCTGAAAACTACTGCAGCCCACGTGTGCTGGAAGCCCAAGGCTCACAACTGACCAACAAATATGCCGAAGGTTATCCGCATAAGCGTTATTACGGTGGTTGTGAGTTTGTTGATATTGCTGAAGATTTAGCGATTGCCCGCGCCAAAGAGTTGTTTGGTGCTGATTACGCCAACGTGCAACCTCATTCTGGCTCCCAAGCCAACTCTGCAGTCTTTCTGGCGTTGTTAAATGCCGGTGATACCATTCTGGGCATGAGCCTGGCGCACGGTGGTCATTTAACGCATGGGGCGACTGTGAGTTCATCTGGCAAACTGTACAAAGCGGTACAGTACGGTCTGCACCCTGAGACTGGTGTGATTGATTATGATCAGGCTGAAGCATTGGCGCTGGAACATAAGCCAAAACTGATCATCGCTGGTTTCTCTGCTTACTCAGGCATTGTTGATTGGCAGCGGTTCCGTGACATTGCCGACAAAGTCGGTGCTTACCTGATGGTTGATATGGCGCACGTGGCAGGTTTAGTTGCCGCTGGCCTGTATCCGAACCCGGTACCAGTGGCAGACGTCGTGACGACCACGACGCATAAAACGCTGGCAGGTCCACGTGGTGGTCTGATCCTGGCACGCAAAAACGAAGAAATTGAGAAAAAACTCAATTCAGCCGTGTTCCCTGGTGGTCAGGGCGGTCCTTTAATGCATGTGATTGCTGCCAAAGCTGTTGCTTTTAAAGAAGCGCTGCAACCAGAATTTAAAGTATATCAACAGCAGGTGCTGGTGAATGCTGTGGCCATGTGTGATGAGTTTATGGCGCGTGGTTACAAAGTGGTATCAGGCGGCACTCAGAACCATTTATTCCTGCTGGATCTGATTGACAAAAATATTACTGGTAAAGATGCCGATGCTGCGTTAGGCCGTGCTCACATTACGGTGAACAAAAACTCAGTGCCAAATGACCCACGTTCACCGTTTGTCACTTCTGGTTTGCGTATCGGTACACCAGCGATCACTCGCCGTGGTTTTGGTGAAACTGAAAGCCGTCTGGTAGCGAATTATATCTGTGACGTGCTGGACAATCTGGGTGATGAAGGTGTCGTTGAACGGGTGAAAGGTCAGGTGACTGAACTTTGTGCCCGCTTCCCGGTTTATGCCTGATTTGGCAAGATAGTTGTCAAAAGTGATATGATGGCCGCTACTGCGGCCATTTTTTTAAGGAACACCTTTGTGTTTTGTCCGTTTTGTCGTGCTGACGACACCAAAGTTATTGACTCTCGTTTAGTCGCTGAAGGCCATCAGGTGCGGCGGCGCCGGGAATGTGGCGCTTGTCATGAACGTTTCACCACTTTTGAAAGCGCCGAACTGGTGATGCCGCGTATCATCAAACGTGATGGCTCGCGTGAACCTTACAACGAAGATAAACTCAGAAGCGGCTTACAACGTTCACTGGAAAAACGACCGGTGCCGACCGAGCACATTGAGTTATTGATCAGCAAAGTAGAGTCACAATTGCGCGCCACCGGCGAGCGTGAAGTGCAAAGTGAGCTGATTGGTCATCTGATTATGGATGGGTTGGTGAAACTGGACAAAGTGGCTTATGTCCGGTTTGCTTCCGTCTATCGTTCTTTTAAAGATATTCGCGAATTTGGTGAAGAGATTGCCAGGTTAGGGGACGAATAATTGCCATTTAGCTCTGATGATGAAAAGTTTATGCAGCGCGCCATCGAATTGGCAGCTTTGGGTCGTTATACCACCTCGCCAAATCCGAATGTTGGCGCTGTGCTGGTGCTGGATGGCCAGATTATTGGTGAAGGTTATCATCAACAGGCGGGTGGGCCACACGCCGAAGTGTTTGCATTGCAACAGGCTGGCAGTCAGGCACGGGGGGCGACTTGTTATGTCACGCTGGAACCTTGTAGTCATTATGGCCGGACGCCGCCTTGTGCGCTGGCGTTGATTGAGGCTGGAGTCGCCCGGGTTGTGGTGGCGATGCAGGATCCCAATCCGCAGGTGTCTGGTCGTGGGGTAAAACTGCTGACAAAAGCCGGTATTCAGGTCGATGTTGGCTGTCAGGAAAGCGCAGCACGAGCGCTTAATCCGGGGTTTTTACACCGGATGCAACGCCAAAGGCCTTGGGTTCGGTTGAAACTGGCGGCCAGTGTCGATGGCGCTATCGCGCTTGGCAATGGCGACAGCAAATGGTTAACAGGCGCCGCCGCCAGAGAAGATGTGCAGCTGTGGCGGGCGCAAAGTTGTGCCATTTTATCCACGGCCCGGACTGTGCTGGCGGATCAGGCGCAGTTGAATGTCCGGTCCAACCAGGTGACACCACTGCACAATGGTCAGCTCCGTCAGCCGCTGCGGGTGATCCTGGATCGGCAGTTGCAGTTAAGTGGTCAAGAAGCAATTTTTCAAACCGGTGGCGATATTTTGTTAATACGCCAGGCTGAAACCGGGTCAGAGCCAGTAGAGCTCAGCACATCGCAGCGGCAAGTTTCAGTGGCTGAGGTGGCACTGGATGCCGACAATAAATTTAATTTACCTGCCTTGCTGGACCTGCTAGCCAGCAAACAGATCAATCTGCTTTGGGTTGAAGCCGGTAGCACACTGGCCGCCGCATTTTGGCAACAAGGCCTGGTTGACGAATTTGTGTTGTACCAGGCGCCATTGTTACTTGGTCTGGGCGCATTACCTATGATGCCATTAGCACCATTCACCAGCTTAACGCAGGTAAAACGCTGGCAGTGGCAGGATGTGTGTCGTATTGGTGATGATCTGCGGTTAGTTGCGCGTTTAACAGGAGAATCCTAATGTTTACCGGAATTATTGAAGCGACAGGTGTGATCAGCCAACTCAACGCACATGCAGGTGATTTGACGGTGCGGATCCAGAGTGCAACGCTGGATTTTTCTGATGTCAAACCCGGTGACAGTATCGCCAGTAACGGCGTCTGTCTGACAGTGACCGCGCTGGGACCAGACTGGTTCAGTGCGGATTTATCCACCGAAAGTCTGGCGCTGACGTTGTTTTCCAGCTACAAAACCGGCCATCGGATCAATCTGGAAAAAGCGTTATTACCGACCACAAGATTAGGTGGTCATTTGGTCAGTGGCCATGTCGATGGCGTCGCTGTCGTCAGCCGGTTGGAAAAATCTGGCCGTGCCTGGCAAATTTATCTGAAAACTCCGCCGGCCCTTGCCAAATATATCGCTCACAAAGGCTCGGTCACTATTGATGGTGTCAGTCTGACGGTCAACGAGCTGCTGGCGGATGAGTTCCGGCTGACCATAGTACCGCATACCGCTTTGCAAACCACTTTACAGCAGCTGGCGCCTGGTCAGCAGGTGCATCTGGAAGTGGATGTGTTGGCGCGTTATTTAGAGCGGCTGCTGACAGGCCAAACTGCCACGGCCAAATCAGGTGTCAGCCTGGAATTATTACAACAACGTGGTTTCCTCTGAAACCGACCCTGGTTACAACCTTAAGGTGAGTTATGCAATTAAATACACCGGCTGAAATTATCGATGATATCCGCAATGGCAAAATGGTCATTCTGATGGATGATGAAGACAGGGAAAATGAAGGTGATTTGGTGATGGCGGCTGATTATGTCACGCCGGATGCTATCAATTTTATGGCAACCCATGGTCGTGGTCTGATTTGCTTAACCCTGACCCGTGAGCGCTGCAAAACGTTAAATTTACCTTTGATGGTGGATAAAAACAAATCGCAGTTTGCCACTGCTTTTACCGTGTCGATTGAAGCCGCTGAAGGCGTCACCACAGGTATTTCTGCCGCCGATCGCGCCAGAACGGTGAAAGCCGCCGTGGCGCGGGATGCCAAAGCCAGTGATATTGTCCAGCCTGGCCATATTTTCCCGTTGATGGCGCAAGATGGCGGTGTGCTGGTGCGCGCTGGTCATACGGAAGCGGGTTGTGATTTAGCCCGGCTGGCAGGATTAGAACCTGCAGCCGTGATTGTGGAAATTCTCAATGACGACGGCACCATGGCGCGCCGGCCGGATTTGGAAAAATTTGCTGCCAAGCACGGCATTAAAGTCGGCACTATCGCCGATTTAATTGAATATCGTAATTTGCATGAAACCACCATCGAAAAAGTGGCTTGTTGCAAGTTACCGACTGAAGTCGGAGTGTTCGACCTGGTGACGTTCCGCGATACCATCGATAACCAAATCCATTTTGCCCTGGTCAAGGGCGAGATCCAGCCGGAGCAAGCAACCTTGGTCCGGGTGCATTTACATAACACTTTCAGTGATTTACTGCTTGCTGATCGCGCCGCCAACCGCAGTTTTTCATTGCATAGTGCCATGCAGCGGATTAATGATGAGGGTGGGGTGCTGGTTTTACTCGGTAAACATGAAAGTACCGAAGATCTGATTGCCACAGTGCAGAATTTTGAAGCTGAAGATAAAGGCGAAAAACCAGTCTCTGCGCCGTGGAAAGGCACCTCGCGTAATGTTGGGGTGGGGTCGCAAATTCTGGCCAGTCTGGGCGTGCGTAAAATGCGCTTGCTAAGCCAGCCGAAACGTTACCATGCTTTGTCCGGGTTTGGCCTGGAAGTGGTGGATTACGTTTCTGAATAATGGCTCACCCGCCAATAGTAAAGAAACACTAGTCGGATGAGGCCGTTGTTGTGTTATCATATGCGGCCTTTTTAGCAACAGTTCGAACAACTTCCCACGATACGAGGATTACCCATGCAAGTGATTGAAGCAGGTTTAGCCGCCAAAGGTAAAAAGTTTGCCATCGTTGTGGCACGTTTTAATAGCTTTATTGTGGAAAGTCTGCTTGAAGGTGCACTGGATACTCTGAAGCGGGTCGGCGATGTTGCTGAGCAGGATATTACCGTAGTGCGGATCCCTGGCGCCTTTGAACTGCCGTTAGCAGTGCAGAAAGTCGCCGCCAGTGGCAAATATGATGGCATTATTGCGCTGGGCGCAGTGATCCGCGGTGGCACGCCGCATTTTGAATATGTCGCCGGTGAATGTGTTAAAGGCATTGCACAGGTTTCAATGCAATACAGCACCCCGGTTGCTTTTGGCGTGTTAACCGTTGAAAGTATTGAACAAGCGATTGAACGTGCTGGCACCAAGATGGGCAACAAAGGCGGTGAAGCTGCCATGTCTGCGCTGGAAATGGTTAACGTGTTAGCACAACTGTAGGATTTTTAGATGAAACCAAATGCTCGTCGCCAGTCTCGTTCGCTGGCCGTCCAGGGGGTTTATAGCTGGCAAGTCAGCAAAAACCCGATTGGCGATATTGAACAACAGCTGCTGCTGGAACAAAACACCAAACACCTTGATGTCGGTTACTTTCAGGATATTTTACGCGGTGTGGCAGTGAATTTTGCCGTGCTGGATGAAGCGGTTAAGCCTTTTATTGACCGTCCGTTTGAAGAAATTGATTTGGTGGAAAAAGCCATTTTACGGGTTTCAGCCTATGAGCTGAAGTTCCGTTTGGATGTGCCTTATAAAGTCATTATCAATGAAGGCATAGAACTGGCGAAAGCCTTTGCTGCCGATGACAGCCATAAGTTTGTCAACGGTATCCTTGATAAAGCAGTCAAACTACTGCGGCCAAATTGATGGAGAGCCGGCGAAAGTCGGCTTTTTTATGGGCGAATTTGAACTGATAGCAGAATGTTTCAGCCAGGCCGGTCGTAGTCGTGCAGATGTGATTATTGGCGTGGGTGATGATGGTGCGGTATTGCAGGTCCGGGATGGTTTTGATCTGGTGGTGACCACAGATACCATGGTGGAAGGCGTACATTTTTTTCCGGATGTCGATCCAAGAGCGCTTGGCCATAAGCTGGTGGCTGTGAATGTCAGTGATTTAGCCGCGATGGGCGCAGAACCAAGCTGGTTGTCGCTGGCGATTACTTTACCCAAAGTCGATCCGGTCTGGTTACAGGCCTTTGCTGAAGGCTTAAGTGAAACTGCCGATTATTACAACTGTCAGTTGGTGGGGGGGGATACCACCCGCGGTCCGCTAACTTTAACGGTGATCGCCAAAGGTCTGGTACCAAAAGGCAAAGCCTTGACCCGTGCCGGTGCCAAAGTGGGTGATTATCTGTATGTGACCGGCACGCTCGGCGATGCCGCGCTTGGACTGAAACTGGTGCAGAATCAAGTTGAAGTCAGTAAAAAGCATCGTGCTCATATTTTACAACGTTTTCATTATCCGACGGCACGTGTCGCGCTCGGCCAGGCCTTACGCACTATTGCCAGCAGCGCCATGGATATTTCTGATGGTTTATGTGGTGATTTACCGCATATTCTGCAGCGCTCGAAAGTCGGAGCTATCGTCGATGTCAGCAAAATACCGATGTCGCAGGCGCTAAAAGACAGCTGTGACTGGCAAAGTGCGTTACAGTGCGCCTTGTCTGGTGGTGAAGATTATGAACTGCTATTCACAGTGCCTGAAAACAAGAGAGGCGTACTGGAAGTATTATTGTCACCTTATGGCGTCCCGGTGACCTGTATTGGCCGCATCACCGGCCTGGCGGGTAAACTGGAGCTAAAACAGGGTGATTTACCTTTTGCCTATCAACATCAAGGTTATCAGCATTTCTGATGGCAGCACATCCGTTTGATTTAACCAAATGGCAACACTGGCTGGCAGTTGGATTTGGCAGTGGTCTGTCCCCCAAAGCTCCAGGCACCGTTGGCACCCTGGCCGCAGTTCCGCTGGTGTATGGCCTGAGCTTTTTACCCGCATCGGTTGCGTTGCTGCTGTTACTGCTGGGGAGCTGGTTTGGTTGCTGGTTATGTGACAGGGTCAGCCGCGATATTGGGGCTGAAGATCACGGTGCCATTGTGTTTGATGAAATCATTGGTTTTGCCCTGACTATGTGGGCGGTACCACTGAGTTGGTGGACTTTATTGCTTGGCTTTGGCCTGTTCCGGTTCCTGGATATTGCCAAACCAGGACCCATTGGCTGGTGTGACCGCAACATCGGTGGCGGTACTGGTGTGATGGCAGATGATATTGTTGCCGGAATACTGGCTTGCGGCCTGATGCATGGTGTATTGTTAGCCTTTGCTTAATTCATCTGACTGAATCCTGCAGGCTGTTATGATTTTCCGGTTTTTGTTGTTGTTATGCTGTTGCTTCTATTCTGCTCTGCTGTTGGCTGTAACCCAGCCACAATCCATTTATGATTATGATATTAAGCAATGGACATCGGTCGATGGCTTGTCAAATAACTCGGTGCGGGCACTGACCCAAGACCGGCAGGGTTATTTATGGATCGGTACCCTGACGGGTTTAAACAGGTTTGATGGCAACAAGTTTGAAGTTTTTACCAGTCAGAACAGTCGTCATTTGGTCAGTAATGCCATCACCCGCTTGCTGACCGACAGTCAGGGTTATATCTGGATCGGCACCCGCTCGGGTTTGTCCGGTGTCAACACCGACACATTGAAATTTGATCGTTACTCCATCCTGGCTGAAGTCAGCGCTATTGTCGAAGTTGCTCCGGATGAAATTTGGGTGGCGGCTGATCATCTGTTTCGGGTCAAAGCCGGCAAAATCAGCCGGGTCGATGAAATCAAAGAGCAAGTCAGCCAATTAGAGACTAGCGGTGATCAGGTCTGGGTGACCAGTAATAAATGGTTATATAAAATTGACCGCAATGGCCTGGTGGAGAAAATACCTTTGCCGGCCGATATCGCCCAGCGCCCGGTGTATGACCTGTTAATCATCAATGACAAACTTCACCTGGCGACAGAACAAGGTTATTTTCATTTGGATGGTGGCGTGATTGAACGCTGCAGTTTACCTGTGGCCGCCGGTACTCAGGTGTATAAACTATTTCGTGATCATCAGAATTCCGATTGGGTGTCCAGTTTCAGTCAGTTGTTTCATCGCCATCAAGGCCAGGACTGGCAAGTGATCAGTCGCGACGATTTAGGCAGTTCGACACTCTTTAATGATATTTATCAGGATAAACAACAAAACGTCTGGTTAGGTAGTTTCAGTGATGGTTTATATCGTGCTTCGCGCAGTAAAATCAAAAGAGTGCTGGATAAACAGCTGCAGGATGAAGTGGTGCGCAGTGTGGCTGTTGGTCCTGACCAACGATTATTACTGGCGACCCAAAGTCATCTGAGTTTCCTCGATGCCAACCACCAATTCACACCTGTACAGCTGAGTAACAAAGAATCTTTATCTATTGTGCAGGATATGCAGCCTGAAGGTGCCGACTGGCTACTGGCCACTGACACTGGCCCGATGCGGTTTGATACGGCTGGTAATGAGTTAACCTTGCTGGATGATAGTCTGCGTGGTGTGAAGACCCGGGTGATTAAACCGCGGCCGGCGGGTGGTTTTTGGCTGGGTACTGCCAATGGTCTCTATAGTTATGATCAGCAACAATTAACCCCTTTTGCCGCCAACAAAGATTTAGAGTCTTCAGTCATCACTTATATCGATGACCGGACAGACAAAATTCTGCTTGGCACCACCAGGGGTGGTTATCAGTATCAGCAACAGAAACTGATCCGGCTTGGGCTTGGCACGCCTTTGTATAATGCTTTTATCAGCAGTTTATTGTTATTAAAAGATGGGACTTTGCTGGTAGCCACTATGGATGATGGCTTGTTTATCCGGACTTTTGACGGTAAATGGCAACAGTTTGATCGCGCCAATGGTCTGCCCTATGAACCGGTGGTGAGTCTGATTTCAGATGATATCTCTGGCTTTGTCTGGGCCAGCACCCTCGAAGGCATTTTTCGTTTTCATCCGGCCGATGTCAGTCGTTGGGAGCAAAATAAAAATTTGTTTGAGCAGGTGTTAACCCCCTATGACCGGCAGCTCGGCACCGCGCCAGGCCGTTGTTGTAACGGCTTGGGTCACAGTAAAGTGGCGCTGTTGGATCAACAGTTATGGTACCCAACGCTCAAAGGCATGGTGACAGTGCCACTGAACTTTAAAACTATCCGGAATCAGTATTATCAGCCCCTGATCCAAAAAATTTCTTCGACGCGGGATTATTTGCTGGAGCCAATGCAACAACGGCTGGTGCTGGACACTGATGAACGAAATCTGACGGTGCACTACACTGCGATTGAGTTTGTGATGCCAGCGGCGCTGGAGTTTCGTTATAAGCTGCAGGATTTTGATACCGACTGGCATCATGTCGGCAGCCGGCGTGAAGCGATTTATACTAATTTGCCACCAGGCAGTTATCTGTTTCAGCTGCAAAGCCGGCTGAATAATCAGAATTGGGAGCTGGCACAGCAGACTGAGCTGACGCTGGTGATCCCAAAACGCTTTGACGAAACCGCCATTTATCGTGGCCTGTGGTTATTATTGTTGTTGGTCATTTTGTATGGCTTGTTCTGGTTATTCCGGCGCAATAATCAGTCGCGGGAAATATCGCTGACCAAACTGGTGAAACAGCGAACGCTGGAACTGGAAAACAGCAATTTAAAACTTAATGAGTTAAACGAACAGTTATCCCAATTGACGCATAAAGATCCGTTGACCGGCTTGCGCAATCGTCGTTTTATGTTTGAACAGCTGCCAAAGGATATCGAACATTATCAACGCAACCGGGATTCGATGCTGGCGCAAAACAAGTGTATTGCCCTGATCCAGTTAGACTTAGATCATTTCAAAGTCGTAAATGACAAATACGGCAACAGTGCTGGTGATGGCCTGCTGCAACAAATTTCTGGTTTATTGATCCGGGAAACCCGCGGCTCAGATTATGTGGTGCGTTATGCCGGTGAGCAATTTATGCTGGTGCTCAGGGATACACCGCTGGATCTGGTGAAAGAATTTGCGCTGCGGCTCAATGAATTGATTGCCCTGGAGCCCTTCCAATTACCAGACGGCCGGGTGGTCAGGGTGAATTGTTCGGTCGGTTATGCGATTTATCCGCTGGAATTGCTGGGCGGCCAATTGATTGGCTGGGAAATTTCATTACAGCTGGCTGAACTGGCGTTGTTCCATGTGAAAAATTCTGGCCGCAATGGCGTGGCCACCATCGTATTTGATCAGCAAGTTGATGCTTTTGAATTCGAAGACAGCAAACACATAGAGGCTCAGGTTGAGAAGTTTCTGGCCGATGGCGTGGCTTGGTTTGAGTTAACGCTGGGCAAAGTCGGGCAGGGCCGGATTATCGAAATGCCGGACAAATACTGAGCTGTTATCACGACATCTATCATCACGACATCTATCATGGCGATGATGGGAGCCTGAGCCCCCATCATCGCCATAAGTTTGTATTCAACTCAGGTTATCGTTGTGGTTAACCGGCGATAAATTGCTGAATTTGTCGCAGCATGCCGGCACTGTCCAGCCCCAGCTCTGCATACAACTCATCCTGACTACCATGGCGGATAAACTGATCCGGCAAGCCTAAATTCAGCAGTTTATAGCTTAAACGCAGAGCTGCGACCGCTTCATTCACGGCAGAGCCAGCGCCACCAGCCAAGGCATTGTCTTCAATCGTCACCAGACTATGGTGGTCTGCTGTCAGTTGTTGTAACAGCGCCAAATCCAGTGGTTTGACAAAACGCATATCAACCAGGGTAGCATTCAGGCTGTCTGCCACTGTTTTGGCGCTTTGTAACAAAGTTCCAAATACCAGTAAGGCGACGCCTGTGCCCTGACGGATAGTACGGCTTTGACCAATCGGCAGCAACTGCATCTGTGATTGTGGCGCTATACCTGTGGCAGAACCACGCGGGTAACGCACAGCCGCAGGGCCTTGGTGCTGATAACCGGTATACAGCATCTGGCGGCATTCGTTTTCATCGGACGGCGCCATAATCACCACATTGGGAATGCAGCGCAGGTAACTTAAATCAAAAGCGCCCTGATGGGTGGCACCATCGGCACCAACAATGCCGGCCCGGTCAACGGCAAACAGCACGTCCAGATTCTGCAGCGCCACATCATGAATAAACTGATCATAACCGCGTTGCAGAAAACTGGAATAAATCGCCACCACAGGTTTTAAACCTTCGATGGCCATGCCCGCTGCCAGTGTGACGGCATGCTGTTCGGCAATAGCGACATCAAAATAACGATCCGGGTAAGATTTAGAAAACCGGACTAAATCTGAACCTTCCCGCATGGCTGGTGTAATGGCCTGCAATTTGGCATCTGTGGCTGCCATGTCGCAAATCCACTGGCCAAAGATATTGGAGAATGTTGGTTTACCGGCCTTTTTCGCCGGTTGGCTGGTATTGGTCGGATCAAATTTACTCACCGCATGGTAGCCAATTGGATCTTGCTCGGCCGGTGCATAACCTTTGCCTTTTTTGGTCACCACATGCAGCAATTGCGGGCCTTTTAACTGCCGCATATTGCGAATGGTATCAACCAGATTATTCACATCATGGCCGTCAATCGGGCCAATGTAGTTAAAACCCAGCTCTTCAAAAAAAGTGCCCGGTGTGACCATGCCTTTAAAATGTTCTTCAGCACGGCTGGCCAATTCATGTAACGGCGGCACGCCACTTAGAATCTTTTTGCCGCCTTCGCGCAGGCTGGTGTAAAAGTTACCGGATAAAATCCTGGCGAAATAACGGTTCAGCGCACCGACATTTTCCGAAATCGACATTTCGTTATCGTTGAGGATCACCAGCATATCGGGTTTGACTTCACCGGCATGGTTGAGCGCTTCAAATGCCATACCGGCGGTAATAGCGCCATCACCAATCACAGCGACCACTTTACGGTTTTGCTGCTCGGCTTTGGCGGCGATGGCCATACCAAGGGCCGCGCTGATTGAGGTGCTGGAATGGCCCACGGTCAAGGTGTCGAATTCACTTTCTTCCCGGCATGGAAACGGATGTAAACCATCCAATTGCCGGATACTTGGCATCCGCTCACGACGACCGGTCAGAATTTTATGCGGGTAAGCCTGATGGCCTACATCCCAAATCAGCCGATCAAAGGGGGTGTTATAGACATAATGTAAAGCGACTGTCAGTTCAATAGTGCCAAGGCCTGAGGCAAAATGGCCACTACTTTGACTGACAGATTTCAGTAAATAATCTCTCAGCTCATGACTGAGACGGGTCAGTTGCTCTTGTGGCAACTGGCGAAGCTCAGCCGGCAGATTGGCTTTGGCTAATAAAGGGTAATCAAGAATATCTGGCGCCATCGTCTGAACCTTGGTCAAAAGCTGCGTGCAATTACGTAATGAGCAAATGCGCTGAGTTGTTGGGTATCGTAAGGTAACACAGAAAGTGCGGTATTGGCTTGCTCAAACAGTTGCTGAGCTTTGGCTTTTGCCGCAGACAAGCCTAACAAAGCCGGGTAAGTTGCTTTATTGGCCTGTTGATCTGAACCTTGTGGTTTACCTAGTACGGCGGTATCGCCTTCAATATCCAGGATGTCATCCTGCACCTGAAAGGCCAGACCCAGGGCCCGGGCATACTGGATCAGCGCAGTTAATTCGCCAGCATCCTGTTTTGGGCTGCAAAGCCAGGCCATCCGTACCGTACATTCAATTAAAGCACCGGTTTTTAACTGATGCATCGCTTCCAGTGCGGTCACTGTCATCTGTTTATTGGTATGTGCTAAATCAATGGCCTGGCCTCCGCACATGCCCTGATAACCGCCAAGTCTAGCCAGTTGCTGCACCATCGCCAGCCGGTTGGTTGGGCTGACGTGTTGATAAGGATGACTGGCCAGAATATCAAAGGCCAACGCCTGCAGCGCATCACCCGCTAAGATGGCGGTGGCTTCATTAAATGCTTTATGGCAGGTCGGTTGACCGCGGCGTAAATCATCATCATCCATCGCCGGTAAATCATCGTGGATCAGTGAATAAGTGTGCAGACATTCAATAGCCGCTGCCGGAGCATCTAAATCAGTCAGGCTGGCGCCCAGCATTTCACCACAGCTGTACACCAGAAAAGGCCGGATCCTTTTGCCGCCATTGAGCAGGCTGTAAACCATGGCATCATGCAGCATCTGGTCATTGCGTGACTGTTGCTGCAAAAGAGTCGACATCTGTTGTTCAACCCGTTGCTGAAACACAGATAAAGAAGGCAAAGACACGTTATTCTCCTTGTTCCGGCTGAAATGGCGCCAGTTGGGCAGGCTGTAACAAGATTTGCACCTTTTGCTCAGCCGCCTGTAATTGTTGCTGGCTTTGCCGTGCGAGTAAAATGCCGCGTTCAAATTGCTGCAGGGCATCATCGAGTGATAAATCACCTTGTTCCAACTGGTGCACTATCGATGCCAAATCTGCAATCATTTGTTCGAATTGTGGCTGATTTGCCTGCTTTTTACTCATCATCCGCCCCTTATAAAAGTGTGCGCAAAGTTACCTTAGCAAAGTGTTATGGTCAATCAGATTGGTCGGTCCGGCAACTAAAATCAGCCGGCAGTGGAAATTTTTTTAACGCTTGACGGATAATGGCCGATAAACCACGATAAGCTATTATCGTTTAAGTATTTAGCTTTACTCAGCATCAGGAGTTTTCTGTGGATTTAGCAACAATACTCGGGTTAGTCGCCACTATCGGTATGATGGTTTGGGCGATGTATCTGAGCGCCTCCGGCGATTTGGCGATGTTTTATGATTTCATTTCTATTGTTATCGTGTTCGGCGGTAGTATTACCGTGGTATTCATGAAATTTACCTTGTCGCAGTTAGGCGGAAGTTTTAAAGCCGCTGGCAAAGCCTTTATGTTCAAAATCGATTCGCCTGAAGTACTGATTGAAAAAGCGGTGCAGTTGGCTGATTCTGCCCGGAAAGGTGGCTTTTTGGCGTTAGAGGAAGCTGAAATACCGAATGAGTTTATGCAAAAGGGCATCAATATGTTGGTCGATGGTCACGATGCTGATGTGGTCCGTGGCACCCTGGAAAAGGATATTGAGCAAACCTATAACCGACACGGTATTTATGTGGCGATCTTCAAGCAACTTGGCGATTTAGGCCCTGCCATGGGAATGATCGGCACTTTAATCGGTCTGGTCGCCATGCTAGCGAATATGTCGGATCCAAAAGCAATTGGTCCTGCCATGGCCGTTGCCTTGTTGACGACTTTATACGGTGCTGTGCAAGCGAACTGTCTGTGTATGCCGCTTGCCGATAAAATGGCGTTACGCAACGAAGAAGAAAAAACCAGCAATCAACTTATTCTGGATGCCATCATGGGCATTCAGGATGGACAAAACCCCAAAGTTATCGAAGGGGTATTACGTAATTATTTGATGTCGAAAAAACGTGAAGCAAAAGTTGATGGTGAATAGGGGGTCCTATGGCTGAATGTCCAAAGTGCCCGCCACCGGGTCTGCCTGCATATATGGGTACATTTGCTGACTTAATGTCATTGCTGATGTGCTTTTTTGTGTTGTTGCTGTCTTTTTCCGAGATGGATGTGCAGAAATTTAAGCAAATTGCCGGTTCAATGGCATTTGCTTTTGGTGTGCAAAACAAAATTGAGGTCAAAGATATTCCCAAAGGCACCAGCGTGATTGCGATGGAGTTTAGGCCTGGCCGGCCGGATCCGACGCCCATTGATACTATTCAGCAGCAAACCATTGATATGACTCAGCAAACCATGGAGTTTCAGGCGGGCGAGGAAGATTCTGCCGGGGGACGTCAAGAGCAGCGGGATGATAAAACCGGTGGTGCCAGTGACAGTACCGATGAGCAGACCGAACAATCACCCAGTGAGCCTGAAACCGCGGAAATGCAGGAGCAGGTCAACGAAATGGTGAAAAAAATTGCTGAGCAGTTAGAAGAACAAATCCAGGATGGTGCTATTGAGCTGGAGTCCCTGGGCCAGCAAATTATTATCCGGGTGCGGGAAAGTGGTGCTTTTCCATCCGGCTCGACTTTTTTACAACCACGTTTTAAGCCGATTATTCAGCAGGTTGGCGCCATTTTACGCGATATTCCAGGCGAAATTACCATTTCAGGTCATACCGATAATGAGCAGGTTTCAGATGAGCTGAACAGTAACAACTGGGAATTGTCGGCAAAACGGGCTGTGTCGGTTGCGACTGAAATGCTCAAAGGAACCGGTCTGGAGAAAGACCGTTTGGTGGTGGTCGGCCGGGCTGACACCAGACCTTTGGTGCCGAACGATACCGATCAGAATCGGCGCCGTAACCGGCGGGTAGAGATTTCAATCCTGCAGGGGAAAGCAAAAGAGTCGCAACCGCTGCAATTGCGCGATAATCCAGTGCAGCCGCCTGCCAGCAAACAGCCTCCTGCGACGCAAGGCTGATACTGTCGCCATAACCTCAACGCCCGCTGTCCGGCTTGCCACAGCGGGTGTGCTTTAATCCAACGCATCTGCAGCAACTTTGCCCCGCAGCGCTGTTAGCGCTATAATGCGCGCCTTGTTTTTACCGGCAGCCCTGTTGATGATTGAATTTATTATTAAGCTCCACCCAGAAATCTCGATTAAAAGTAAATCGGTGCGCAAGCGCCAGACGATGTTACTGGAACAAAATCTGAAAACGATTTTATTGCAGTTGCACCCTGAGGTGGTGGTTCGCAATCTGTTTGATCATTTAACAGTGACACTGGATCTGGCGGATGAAGCGCTGGCAACGCGCATGGCTGAGCATTTGCAATGTATTCCTGGCATTGTGCAGTTTGCCCGGATGCAGTCTGCGGCTTTTAGCTCGTTGCACGATATTTTCGAACAGGTGCTGGCCGTCTACCAAAGCCAATTGCAGGGGAAAACTTTTGTGGTGCGGGTGAAACGCCAGGGCGACCACGAATTTACTTCGACCGAAGCGGAGCGTTATATCGGCGGTGGTCTAAATCAGCATATCGCCAGTGCGTCAGTCCGGTTACAGCAACCGGATCTCAAAGTGCAATTGGAGATCCGTAAAGATAAGTTCATCATGGTACGGCAAATGTATCAGGGCATGGGCGGATTTCCGTTGCCATCTCAAGGTGATGTATTGTCACTGATTTCCGGTGGTTTTGACTCGGCTGTGGCCAGTTATCTGATGATCCGCAAGGGGTTGCGCACCCATTTTCTGTTTTTTAATTTAGGCGGCGCCGCCCATGAAACCGGCGTACGGCAGATGGCATTTTATCTGTGGCAAAAATACAGCTTGTCGCACAAAGTGAAATTCGTTTCGGTGGATTTTGCCCCGGTGGTGACAGAAATCTTAGAAAAAATCGACTCCGGTCTGATGGGCGTTGTGCTCAAACGGATGATGATGCGTGCTGCCGCCACTGTGGCTGAGAGCCTGAATATCAAAGCTGTGGTGACCGGCGAAAGTATTGGTCAGGTTGCCAGTCAGACCATCGTCAATCTGAACGTGATTGACCGTGTCACTGAGATGCTGATATTGCGGCCGCTGGTGTATCAGGATAAACAGGAAATTATTGATATCGCCCGCGCTATTGGGGTGGAAGATATCGCCAAAACGATGCCGGAATACTGTGGCGTTATTTCAAAAAGCCCAACCGTCAATGCGGTGCTGTCAGCAGTGAACGCGGCTGAAGCTCAGTTTGATTTTGACCTTCTGCAGCAGGTCAGTGCTGCTGCCAAAGTGCTGGATATCCGGACTGTGGAGTATCAGGCTAGTCAGCAGATCAGCACTGTACAAACCGAAGCCGTGTTGCCAACAGGCGCTGTGGTGCTAGATGTGCGGGCGCCGGATGAAGCCGAGCGCGCGCCACTGCAACTGGATAGTCACCAGGTTGAGCTGTTGCCATTTTATAAAATTGCCAATGGTTTTGCGGCACTGGATCAGTCGCTGCACTATTACCTGTATTGTGATCGGGGTGTGATGAGCCGGTTACAAGCCTTGCTGTTAAAAGAGCAGGGCTTTACCAATGTTTCGGTGTATCAAAAGCCCTGATGCCAGAGGGAACATCCGGCTGCTACTGATACTGCCAGGGCGCGAGTCTGCTGGTCAGTTGCTGGTATAACGCCTGATGGGCCGGCAGTGATAGCTGCAACTGGCTGGCCTGTTGCAGCACAAAACCACTGATGGCGGCCAATTCAGTGCGCCTGCTGGCCGCGACATCTTGTTGCATCGACGAATAGTTTGCTGCTGTTTGCTCGATCACCTGGCTGACTAAAGTTTGTAGCTCTGGCAGAGGCAGCAGTTGACCGGCAGTTGCTGCCAGTGCCGCGAATTCAGTCAATAACTCTTTGATTTGCTGACTGAAAGCCGCAGCCCCGAGGGCGCCATTACGACACTGATGCAGCGCGGTCAGTGGATTGATCACTGTATTCACGGCCAGCTTACGCCATAAAAACCGCTCAATATCCTCCACTTGCCGGACTGGGCCTAAGGCATGATCCAGCATAGCCGCGATGGGTTCTCTGGTCTGACGGGCTGCTGCATTACAAGGACCCAACACTGTATTGCCGACCCCGCTATGACAAATCTGCAGTGAGTTGGGTTTAAAAGCACCATGGGTGGTACTGGCAAACCACAGCCCCTGACCGGGACTGAGTAGCGTCCTGGCGGTATCAATAGTGCCCATGCCATTGTGACATAACACAATTTGTGCAGTCGGGCTCAGCACCGCCAGCAATTGCTCTAACGCCGGCAGAATATCAAAAGCTTTCAGAGGTAACAGCACCAGCTCAAGCGGACCTTGCCGGCTGCAGCTCAGTTGCAGCGGTATATCGCGATTTTGTGCACTAAAGGTATAACCTAAGCTGCTAACCGCGGGTTGCTTTAACCAAAGCCGGACCGGCTGACCTGCAAGTGTCCAGCGGCTGGCGGCCAGTAAGCCAATAGCACCACGGCCAAGCACCCACCAGGGGGGGCTGTGCCTTGCCAGTGCTGGTGTTAGCGGCGCTGCCATTGCCAGCACCAATGTTGGATTTTGTAGTGCCAAAGCAGTAACGCCAGACCCAAGCCACTGAGATCCGCCAGCCAGTCCCACCAGTCACCCATCCGATTGGTGTAATAATGCTGTGCCAATTCGACCAGACCGCCATATAAAGCCAGGCTCAGTATGCCCAGCAGCAAACGACCGCTAAAACCGGCTTGCCAAAGTAGCATCAAGGCGCAAAATACGCCTGCATGCATCAATTTATCATTCGGCATCCAGTGCGACGGAATGCCACTGACATCTTTTAAAAAGGCATAACTACAAAAAGTCAGCAGCAGCACAAAAATGCAACGACTAAGCTGTGGCATCAACAACATGACCGCTCCTTACTCAAACTGATCTCCGGGCCTTTTGCGTTATCATCCATCGCGGTAATCATCCAGCGCTAAATTGTTGACGCCAACCTCAGCGAGGCAATGTCTGCCTCGTTGCAACACACAAAAGCTGTTTGTTAGTGTTCGTAGCTTTAATGAAGTGGGGTTGACAGAACTCACTAGTCCCTAAAGTTCTTAAACTGGAACGGCTGGCCAAGGTTACTGCTGCGCACCAATTGCATCACGCCTTGCAGGTCGTCACGGTTTTTTCCGGTGACACGTAACTCTTCGCCCTGAATAGCGACTTGTACTTTAAAGCTACTTTCTTTGACGATTTTAACGATTTTTTTCGCCATCTCTTTATCAATACCTTGTTTTAACACGACATGGCGCGTGATGAATTTGCCGTGACGGTCTTCTTTTTCCAGTTTAAAGCTGCTGACATCTAACTGCAGCTTGCTGGCTTTAGTAGCAAAAATATCGAACAGCTGCATCACTTGCTGATCGGCTTCTGCGGTGAGTTCAATGTGGTCTTTTTTAAACTCAATTTTGGCATCGACGCCGCGAAAATCGTAACGGGTTTCAAGTTCGCGTTTGGCGTTTTCAACAGCGTTATTTGCTTGATTCATATCAACTTCTGAAACAATATCAAATGAAGGCATGGGGTTCTCTTTTTCAGTTAAAACGTAAGGCAGCATTATAAGCGAAACTATGGCGCGCGCGAATATCTTCTGCAATTTCAGGCTGATTTAGCGCAGTCATTTAGATTGTGCCCTATGCGTGCTTGACCACTGTCGGTCAGTGCCCGCTGGTAATAGCCATCTGGATTTCTGTTGACATTCAAGGCGCGGCCGCTACACTGAGGCCGCTTTTTTCAGGTGCTGTATGGCAGAGTTGTTTTGTTGGCAAAACAACCCGGTCGATACAGTGAAACAGGGAATCTGGTGTAAAACCAGAGCTGCCCCCGCAACGGTAACACATGCTGATGACTCAGCAGATGCCACAAAACCACTGTCCCCGGATGGGAAGGTTGGTGTCGGTGGATCGACAGATCCGCCTGTGCAGCCCGGAGACCGGCCTGAAAATATCATTCACCAACTGCACGCGGTGGGCGTGCTCCATGGAGTTACAATGTTTAAGTTCTCTTTGCTGACCACAGCCGTGTTCAGTAGTCTTAGTTATGCCGCAGTTGCCGATACTTCAGCCTCAACTGTTGCCAAAAACGCACAAAACATCGAAAAAATCAGTATTTATGCCAGCCGCCAGGCTAAACCGCTGCAGGATGTGAATGCCAGTGTCACTGTGATGGATCGGGCCGATATTGAACTGCTGCAACCAAAAGATTTCGTCGCATTATTGCAATTAGTGCCAGGTATTCAGATTGCCCGCAGTGGTAGCCGCGGCCAGGTGAGTTCAATTTTTGTCCGCGGCAGCCGGACCCAACATACCTTAGTACTGATTGATGGCGTACGGACTGGCTCTGCCACGCTGGGCTATCAGGATTTGACGATGTTGCCCATCGAACTGATTGAAAAAGTTGAAGTGATCCGGGGCGCCAGGGCTGCGCATTATGGTTCTGATGCCATTAGTGGCGTGATTGCCATTACCACCCGGCAGGTCAAAAGTACTGAACTGAATGTGAAAACCGGCAGCAATGGTTTGGCGGAAACCGCCGTGCATGGTCGTTATCAGGTGGCGGATGCCCAATTGTTTGCTTCGGTTGGTTATAGCCGTGCTGATGGTATTCATGTGCTGGACAAGGCCGATCCGGATCGCGATGGTTTTCAGCAACGATTTGCCAAAATAGGTGCTTCTGCTGAAACTGCGCTGGGTTTTTTACAGTGGAACAGTCAGCTCAACCGCGGTGCCAGTGAATATGATGCCAGTCCGACCTGGGGTGGTACGGATGAGTCGAAGAGTCAGCAGGATTTGCATCAATTACAATGGCGTTACCCGCAACAATTGGGTGCGAACCGGCAGGTAGCGCATCAGGCCCATTTAGGATTCAGCCGGGATGATAGCCTGAATTTTGGTAATAACAGCGCGGCAACCCGCTATGAAACTGTGCGGCAGGAACTGGATTATCAGGCCAGTTATGCCCTGAGTTCTGAGCTGAACGTGCTGGCCGGCCTCAGTCACATCAACGCTGAAGTTGAAAGCTTAAGCACCAAATACACTAAAACGGATCGGATCAGTAATTCAGTCTTTGTCGGTGCAGACGCCCAATTCGGTGACTGGAGTACAGATTTGGTGCTGCGTAATGACAATGTTTCGGCCTATGGCAGCAATAACAGTTATCAGTGGGGTGTTGCTTATCAGCTGATTGCACCGGTGCAATTACGTTTTAATCAGGGCACAGGTTTCAAAGTGCCCACGTTTAACGCGTTATTCTGGCCAGGTTCAGGCAACCCGGACTTGTTGCCGGAAGAAAGCTTATCGCGGGAGCTGGGCTTACGTTATCAAGGTGCTTTCCAACTGGATGTGGTCCATTTCCGGCGTGATCTGACCAATATGATTGTGTATAACAGTAAGGCGCGGCAGTCGCAGAATATTGGCTTAGCTCAGGTCGATGGTTTTGAATATAGTCTGAGTAAAACCCTGGCTGGGGTTTATCATCAGCTGGATCTGACTTATGCCAACCCGCAGGACCTGAGCAATAACAGTGCAGTGCCAAATATTCCGAAGCATAAATTGACCTATCTGGCGTCTTATCAATGGGATGCCTGGCAGTTCAGCGGCAACCTGCAACAGCGCGATCGTTTGCGTAATGCCGCGGACACGCAAACTGTGTTAAGTTCTGTGCTGTTAATCGGTGCCGGTGTCAGTTATGACTGGAGCAAGGATCTGACCATCCGGCTGACGCTGGATAACCTGTTGAATAAAACCTACCAGACCAATCTGGGCTATTTACAGCCAGGCCGTGAGTTTAGCTTGTCGGTACAAGTGCTGAACTTCTAACTTGATTGCATGATGCAGTCCAATAAGCCAGAGCCGCCAGGCCCTGGCTTTTTTTCGTCCTGTGCCTGGCTTAACGCCAAGAACCAATACCTAAGTTGATGTTCGGTTGCGGCATAAACACTGACAAAAAACCTCGGATATGGCTTTGAATTCGACTATGCTAAACAACACTTTAGTCATTGCAGGTACGGCAATGCTGATGGTACCAAGGCCTGACCATGTAAAGACTGGCTGCTTTATCCCTGACTAACAAATATCGGAGTGTGTGATGTCTGTACAACGTAAGTTCATCTGGTCTTTGGTGGCGTTAGTCACAGTGGTGACGTTGCTGGCGATCGTTTTTTTCAGTATCAGCCGCACGAGTGAACTGCGCCAGCAGGTGGAGCGGGAAAGTGCTTTGTTAGCGCGGGAATTGCAAAACAGTCTGGCGCTGACCGACTCATTGCTCAGTCAGCAAGTGCAAAGCAGTATGAAATTATTGCAACAACGTATCCGGCAGAGCGGCGCCGTCAGTCAGGGGCCAGTGGTACAGGTGGGCGCTGTTCAGGTCGCCGATTTATTGATAGCAGCACAGCCGCAAGCCAATCAGTTTCAGTTGGTGGATGAACTGACAGCTATTACTGGCGGCACTGCCACTTTATTTAGCCGTGATGGCGATAAATTTGTCCGCATTTCAACCAATGTAGTGACCAATAATCAACGGGCTATCGGCACTTTGTTGGCCCCGGATGGCGCTGCAATCAAGGCTATTATGCAGGATCAGTCCTTTTATGGCGCAGTGGACATTTTGGGGAATCCGTTTATCACGGCTTATGAGCCATTACGCAATACAGAGCAACAAGTGATAGGGATTGCCTATGTCGGTTATAAAGCCGATTTACAAGCTCTGAGTAAACTGGTTGCCGATAGTCGTCTGTTGCAACAAGGTTTTGTCGCTTTGCTCGATCGCAATGGGGTGGTCCGTGCCCATTCGGCTCATCTGAGTGCAGAACAAGTCAGTCAGATTTTGGCACAGCCCTCAGGCTGGCAGTTACGTCACGATGAATTCACCCCCTGGCACTATCGGCTGGTGCTCGGGTACAACCTGGCAGAGCTCAATGCCATGGTCCGGCATGATGTGATGCTGACATCATTTTTTGTGGTGTTGGGCGGTATTGCCACTGTGCTGCTGGTGTTTGTGCTGTTACAGAAAATTGTGGTGCAAAAAGTCCAGCAAAGTATTGTCGCTCTTGATGGCATTACCCAAGGCGGTGGTGATTTAACCAAAAGGCTGAATAACAACAGCCGGGATGAGTTTGGTGCTATGGCCCGCAGTTTTGATCTGTTATTACAGCAACTGGCAGATACGATCCGGACTTTGGGCGGTCAAACCAAACAGTTATTACAATCGGCTGCTGCGCTTAGTGATATCGCGCAATTATCCGAATCCGAAGTGAACCGTCAAACCCACGAAACTGAGCAGGCCAGCGATGCTGTGTCCAGACTGGCAGATGCCGCGCAGATGGTGGCCAATCATGCCAGTGATGCTGAGCAAACGACGCAACAAGTCCGGCAAACGACAGCACAAGCCATGCAGAGTCTGCAACTGGCAGCCGAAGGGACAGAGCAGCAACTGGCGGCAGCAGCCGAGTCGGCAACGTCGATTGAAACGCTGGCCCAAAGTAGTCAGGACATAGGCCGGGTGCTGGATGTGATTAATGGCATTGCCGAACAAACCAACTTACTGGCGTTAAATGCTGCCATTGAGGCCGCCAGAGCTGGTGAGCAAGGGCGGGGCTTTAGTGTCGTCGCTGACGAGGTCAGGTTGCTGGCAGGGCGCACCCAAGCCTCGACTGGCGAAATCAAGCGGATGATTGAGCAATTACAGTTGGTGGTCAAGGCGATTCAACAGCAAAATCAGCAATACCAACACAATGTGCTGCAACATGAAACTCAGGCAAAAGCCGCTTGTAACGCGATGCAGCAAGTGCTTGACAGTATCGAACAAATTTATCAGTTAAACACTGGTATTGCCGGCGCAGCGGCGGAACAGGTGCAGGTGGCGGCGTTAGTCCGGCAACAAACCAGTCAGATTTTGCAAAGCGCCCGCCAAAATGCCGGTCACGCTCATACGACCATGTCCGCCAGTCAACAACTGCAGCAATTGGCGCAACACTTTGATCAAGTGTTGCGCCGTTACCGGGCCTGACAAGCTAATGTTTATGCCCGCAATAAAGCGGCGAACTGTCGGCTAAATGCCGCCATTTTCGGCGCGATCAGCAACCGGCAATAGGGTTGCTGTGGATTTTGTGCCGCATAACCCTGATGGTAAGTCTCTGCCGGATAAAACTGACTGGCAGCACTGATGGTGGTGACGATGGGCTCCTCATACTCACCACTTTGCTGCAACTGCTGACAGAAAGTTTCAGCTTGTTGCTGTTGGAGGGGGTGATGATAAAAAATTGCCGAGCGGTATTGGGTACCAATGTCATTGCCCTGGCGGTTTAACTGCGTTGGGTCGTGCAAATAAAAAAACACTTCCAGCAATTGCGCATAGTGAATAATGGCAGGGTCATACTGCAGTTGCACGACTTCGGCATGGCCAGTTTGGCCTGTGCAAATAGCGGCGTAGGTTGGGTTTGGGCTATGACCATCCATATAACCGCTGACTGCGCTGTGGACGCCGTTGAGGCGGTTAAAAGCGGCTTCGATGCACCAAAAGCAGCCGCCGGCAAAAGTTGCAATCTCTGTGTTCATCCGGGATAACCTTGTGATTGAGTGAGGCTCAGGTATTGATCTGGGTTTGAGCTTATCACGTAATCACAACCATCGTCTGCCGCCTGTGCGGTGAGTCGCAGTGAAAAAGGATCTGATGTGAAAGTTGCCGTCATAGGGGCAGGGCTGAGTGCAGCCGCTGCGGTTGAAGTATTAAAAGCCCAGGGCTGTCAGTTGACAGTGTTCGAAAAATCCCGTGGTCCGGGCGGTCGTTTTAGCAGCAAAAGAGTAGGGCAGGCCCTGGTCAGCCCAGGTGAGGCAGGGCAACCCGGGTATGCCGACTTTGGCGCCCAGTATTTTACCGCCCGCGCACCTGCCTTTTTACAACAGCTACAGCAGTGGCAGCAGCAACAACAGGTTGGTTTGTGGCCTGAGGTTATTTATTGTTATGACAAAGCCGGTTTGCGACCTTCACCGGATCAACAACAGCGCTTTATTGCGGTGCCGCAACTGCAGCAATTACTCAAACCAGTGTTCAGTGCTGTAGAGACCAGATATAACAGTCGGATCACTGAGCTGAGCTTTGTTCATGACCGGACACCCGCCGGTAGCTGGCAACTAGCCACGGAAGATGGCGAGCTGTTTAGTGGTTTTGATGCCTTGTTGTTGACCTGCCCGGCGCAGCAAAGTCGGCAGTTGTTAACAGGCGCGGCACTGGTCAGTCAAATCCCGCCACAACCTTTGTTACCTTGCTGGGCCGTATTGCTGGAGCTGGCGGAGGCGACTTCACATCCGGCAGACGCTATCTTTATCCGTCACCAGGTGCTGCGCTTCGCTGCCCGGCAAAATGATAAACCTGGCCACTTAGCATTTAGTCTGAGTCATCACGCCACTGAGCCCGCCGAACAATGGTTGGTGCATCTGACTGCCGGCGCCAGTGCTGCTTTATTAGACGCCAGCAGTGATGAGGTGATAGCTGCAGCCGCCGAAGCTTTATCTGAAGTGCTTGCTTACCCGCTCAAGGTACAGGCTGCGCTGGCGCATCGCTGGTTATATGCCAGTTATGATGATGCAGTTCCGCCTTGTGGTGTGCTGTTTGACCAGAAGTTACGACTCGCGCTCGCCGGTGACTGGACCTTAGGGGGCCGGGTGGAAAATGCCTGGCTGTCGGGGCAGCAAGCCGCAGCTTTGTTATTGAATGGAAAACCAGGAGCCAGCTCATGAGTGATGTGATCAGTAACGCAGTGCTGGTGTTAGGCGCAGGCAGTGGTATCGGTCAGGCACTGCTTGCTGAAGCGGTCGCCCGTGGTGTGCCAGCTGTGGCAGTCAGCCGGCAAGTCAGGCCCGTCGGGCTGGATCAGCGGGTGCATTGGTTTGAGTATCAAACTGCCAGCATGCCTGACTCTGAGGGCAGCGAGTTGCAGATGCAACAGACGGAGCAAGTTTTGGCTGAGTTGCTGCCCAGACTTTGTCAGCAATTTCAACCTGATCTCATCATCAGTTGTCAGGGCTTATTGCAGCAAGACGCAGTAAAAGCGGAGAAATCACTGCGTCAACTCGAGATCAAGGCGGCATTGAGCAGTTGGTGGGTCAATTATTTATTACCGGCACTGCAACTGAAAATATTGCTGCCGTATTTGTCACAGCAGCAGGTACGGATGCTGGTGCTCAGTGCCAAAGTCGGCAGTATCAGCGATAACCAACTGGGTGGTTGGTACAGTTACCGGGCGGCGAAAGCTGCCCTGAATATGCTGGTGAAAACGACAGCCATTGAACTGCGGCGTTTACAGCCTGCGACTCTGCTGGTGACTGTGCATCCGGGCACCACTGCCACAGCGCTGGCGGCGCCATTCCTGCGTAATCTGCCGGCCGGACAATTGCAGACCCCGGCGTCAACTGCCAGCAGATTATGGGCGGTTGCAGCAGGGCTAACGCCAGCGCAACATGGTTGTTTATTGCATTGGGATGGTCAGATGCTGCCTTTTTGACCGCGGCTGGCATTTCACAGCACTCTTGCCTTTTATGCCTGCCTGCTTTTATGCTGGCGAACAGCAGATGTCAGCCCGATACTGCGAAGTTACCAGGTTCAGGGAGTCGCCGATGGGATTATTCAGTAGTTTGTTAGGCTCAGCCGGAGCCATTGATGTCAGTGAAGTAGAAAGTGAACTGGAAGCCATTTTGGCGGAAGGGGAAAAACCTGAGCAAGTGTATAAACTGGTGCGGGATCTGATTGTGTTTACCAACCGCCGGCTTATTCTGGTGGATAAACAGGGTCTCACCGGTAGTAAAAAAGAGTACCAGTCAATCCCATATCGTTCCGTGGTCAGGTTCAGTGCTGAAACCAAAGGTCATTTTGATTTGGACGCCGAGCTGAAAATTTGGCTCAGCAGTACTTCGGAACCGATCAGCAAAACCTTCAGTAAAGATGGCAATATTCTTGGGGTGCAGCGGGCACTGGCCACTTATTGCTGTCGTTGACCCGAATAGAACGGGCAGCCGGTCGGCGTTGCTATCAACCTTGACCGGTTGCCGATAGGCAGCTGATTACGGCCGTTATGCCGTGGCGTCTTTTACTGGCTGGGTTGTCACCAGATCATCCGGCTTTTTATTAAAACTTTCTCTAAAGGTGGTTAAACCTTTTTGGATTAAGTCGTAAGTCTCATCAATATCGGTTTTCACTTTGCCGTCCAGCCGTTTCAGACTATCCAGTACATCGCGCGCTTCACCAAATCCCTGATCGATACCAGCGCTGATTTTGCTGATAAATTGCTCCAGCCCTTCTTCTTCTGACAAGTTTGGATTCTGCTTTTTAAAGGTATCATAAAAGCCGGTGGCGAAAGTCAGGATCCGATCAGCCGTGGCTTTGGGTGAGGTGTCGGTATCAGTCCCATAAGGATTGGTAACCTTTTCACCGGTTTTGCCCGCTTCAGTGGCTTTTTGCAGATAATCTTCAAATTCAGTAGCCAGCGAAGAAATAACTGATTTATAGAGTAAATTCAGTGATTTATTGTCAGATTTTAAGCTCAGTTCAAATTGGCTCTGAATGATAGTGGCATTCAGTTGCTGCTTATTGGCCTGGGATTTTTCCGTGCCTGTCAGCTCTCGTTGTTCTTGCTTTACAACCTGATTATCTTCAGTGCTGGTGGCAACTGGGGTGGTTTTGCTATTGAGTGGCTGCAGGTTCATGGTCGGTCCCTATGCATACTGGTTGGTGGAAATCTGTGCGTTTTATCGGCGGTTACTGGCAAAACTATAGTTTTATTTGCGGTTTTTTTCAGCAGTACTGCGCAAGATTGTACCCGGACCTTGACAATTATGCCGCGACTTTAGGCAAGTTTCTGTTTTTATATCATTTATATCCCAGCTCATCGCAGCGGCTGACGCGCCACACTGAGAAAAAACCGCCGGACTCAGGCTGGTCCGGCGGCATGCAAGATAAATCTGCCGGTTATTCGGCTGATTTTTGTTGTGCCAGTTCGTCCAGCTGCTTGGCAATGGTTTCCGGAGAACTGGTGTTGCGTGCCAGCGCCACATAAGCCACAGGAACCACATACAAGGTCAGCAGGGTGGCAAAACCAACCCCGGCACAAATCACCATACCAATCACCATCCGGCTTTCTGAACCAGGGCCCGTGGTGATAATCAGCGGAATACTACTCATCACTGTGGTGAAGGCTGTCATCGCGATAGGCCTTAAGCGTTGCACCGAGGCCTGGTGAATGGCTTCTAAGAATTCCACCCCCTGATCACGCAGCTGATTGGCAAATTCAACAATCAAAATGCCATTTTTGGCCACCAAACCAATAATCATCACCAGACCAATCTGACTGTAGATATTCAGCGTCATGCCAGCCAGATACAAGCCTCCCAACGCACCAGCCAGACCCAGCGGCACTGTCAGCATAATCACCAGCGGGTGAATAAAACTTTCAAACTGCGCCGCCAGCACCAGATAAGTTATGATCAGCGCCAGCGCAAAAATCATCACCGTCGATTCGCCACTGTCTTTGAACATCATGGATTCGCCTTTGTACTCGATACCAACAGGCACATCAATTTCAGTCCGGACTATGTCTTCGAGGAAGGTCAGCGCTTCGCCCAGACTATAACCTGGTGCCAGGTTGGCAGAAATAGTGATAGCACGCATCCGGTTGTATCGGTTCAGGGTGGAGGAGGTGGCCTCCTCGCGCAAAGTTACCAGGTTATCCAGTGGGATTAATTGATTGGTGCCGCTGGAACGGACATAGACATTGGAAATATTGCCTGGTTGGCTAAAATCTGCATCTGTCCCCTCCAGGATGACATCGTATTCCTTACCCCGATCGAGGAAAGTCGTAACCCGACGTCCGCCCAGCATCGCTTCCAGTGCCCGACCTACCACACCAACAGAGATGCCGAGATCAGCCGCACGTTCACTGTTAATTTCCACCAACACCTGTGGCACCGTTTCTTTGTAATCATGATCCAGCATCAACAATTTCGGATTCTGCTGGGCTTTTTCCAGCACCAGATCGCGCCAGCGCGCCAGCTCTTCATAGGTATTGCCCTGGATCACAAACTGCACCGGCCGGCCGCCACCGCCACGACCACCACTTAAACCATTGCGCTGGTTAATAAAAGTACGGATATCTGGTAGGGCATTCAGCTTGTCAGCGATTTCCGGCAATAATTCGGCCGTACGGCGCTGGCCGTTGTGCCAGTTTTCACTGCCAACGATTGCCATACCGCCACTGTTGCCAAAGCCAGGCACCCGGATCAACAAACGGTTCAGCTCACCTTTTTCGTAGTAGGGTAATAAAATATCTT
>Ga0209599_10000164_pt1 | contig 45567 bp, 37 predicted proteins | sample Shrwel_input2_FT_FD_187534 | JGI IMG/M metagenome (GOLD analysis project Ga0209599, IMG submission 187534) | Subsurface microbial communities from deep shales in Ohio, USA - Utica-3 well 1 S input2 FT (SPAdes) (version 2) ...
GCCGCTGCTGTCGTTTGCTGAAAATTTATTTAATGATGCCGCTGTGGTGGTGCAAACGCCAGGACAACAGGCGCTCGACTGTCAGACTATTTCCACTGCCATGCAACACGGCTGGCGCTGGACTATCCCGCTGACGCAGCGCAATGGCAATGGTTATGTCTATTCGTCAGCATTTTGTAGTGCTGATCAAGCCGAAACTGAGTTTCGGCAAAGCCTGGGGTTGCTGGATGCGGACGTGCAGTGTCGCCATTTGCAGATGAAGGTTGGCCGGTTAGCCACTCATTGGCAAAAAAATTGTGTCGCAGTGGGCCTGTCGCAGGGGTTTATTGAACCGCTGGAAGCAACTGCCTTACACCTGGTGCAGGAAACAGTGCAGGCTTTTATTGAACATTATCAGGCGGGGCAATTCAGTAATGTCAGAGCTGCTGAGTTTAATACCAGTATTAACCAGCGCTTTGAAGCGATCCGCAGTTATATTGTCGGTCATTACCGGTTGAACTCGCGGCAGGATACTGAGTATTGGCGGGCCAACGCCAACAATCAGAAAATTCCGTTATCTTTGTATCAGATCCTCAAAACTTGGCTCAGTGGCCAGAATCTGAGTGATGAGCTGGCGCGGCAGCAGATTGACCACTATTACCCCTCGATGTCCTGGCATTGTTTGTTAGCCGGTTATGGCATCTATCCGGACGCCGCCCAGTTAAAACCGGGGAACAGTGAAGCACTGCAACATGATGTGGCGATGCTCCGGCAGTTTATCCGCCGTTGTGCGCTGAATTTCCCGGATCATCGACAATATCTGCAACAAATGGCGTCGGCCGCTGGTCGGCGGGCGTAAAGTTGTGTTGTTAGTTTCCGGCACTGCGTTGCCAGCCGTGGTTCAGCTTGGGTAAAGGTCAGACCAGATTGGCGGAACTTCAGTGGCCGTGATTTGGTCTGACCCAGTGCGATTTCACCGGAACAGCCTGCGACTGGCTGATCGCCAAAAGGGAGAAGGCATAATTTCTGGCCAAAGGGGGGCCGGTTAGCTGTGCCTGTTCTGGTTGGTTGTGAAGGTGAAACGCGCTAACTCTGAACCCGGTGCTGATGTGATATCAGTTCCTCTCTTCACAAGAGGTGCAAAGCCCATGATGAATCAAGCGCGTCAACGAATTGTCCAATTTTTACAGCTAGCTCATTGTCATTTCCGCGTCGAAGGTCAACAAATCATCACGGCCAACGCCACGCTGCATTTTTCTGAGCAGGATATCAGCATCAGCCGGCACGGTAAGCCGGTGCGTAGCATGCCTTATACCAGACTCAATCTGGACCGTTTATTGGCATTAATCACTGCGCAGTCTGTACGCAGACCCGCCCACTAAAACTTGCCGCAAACGGCTGCAAATGCCGCCAGATCAGTGGCCGTTAACTGCTGCTGTTCTGGCTGTTGGCTGGGATACATCATTGAGGGCGGGTCTGCGGTGTGGCCGATGCCGATGGCATGGCCGAATTCATGCACCAGGGTGCTGACTAATTGCGGCGGTGAAGCAAAAGCAAAGATGGTCATTTGACGTTGCTGGCCATGCCTGGCCATACTGCCTACTTCAAAGCTGTCTATTTCAAAGCTGTCTATTTCAAAGCTGCCGGCTTGCTGATGCCGGTCGCCAGGCAGCAGTTCATTGCGTTGCCGGATGGTTTCATTTAAATAGTCCTGATCCCGCTGTAATTGCTGTCGTTGTTGTTCCAGCCAGTCGGCCTGTTGGACCAACTGCTGTCGTTGCTGCAACAACTGCTGGCGGCGCGTGGCGGCATCAGCCTGTTGCGGCTGCCATTGTTCGAGCTGCTGCTGCAACTGCTGTTGCTGTTGATTAAATTCGTCAACTTGTTGTTGTAAAAGCGCGGCTCTGGCCGGTAATTGCTGCAAACCCGGCGTGATGGCGGCATCGTATCTCTGCAGATTGCGTTGCAGTAGTTGCTGTTGCAGCAACCGCTGCTGACGGGCATCAAAGCGAAAATCAATGGCAAAACCCTGCTGCTGATCCTGCACAAACAAGGTTTTGCCGGTGGCCTGTTGCCAGTGCTGACTGGCCTGTTCAATGTAAAACAGTGCTTCCTGGCGGGACAGCTGAAACGCCGGGTCCAGTTCTCCCAGCCGCCAGGCGAGCGGCCACTGGCAATGGTCGCTGGCCGCCACTGCATCGGTACCAGGCTGTGGGCTGCCGGACTGAGGCTGCGGTTGTGGCCAGCCAACGGCCAGCAGCCAGCCAGTCAAGATGAATACCAACACTGGTAATAACAGACGCATGGGGTTGCTGTGACCCTTTAAAAAATGAACAGACAGTGCTGGTTATAGCATAAAGGGGCTGCTGGTTGGCAAATTCAGCCGCAGCGTGAAACAGCGCTGGGCAATAGATCCGACTGTCGATACAATCGCGGCAATTTGCTTAACAGGAGCTTGTGATGATGACTTCGGCTGTACCTACCGGCCTGCGTGCGGCGCTGCACCGGTTGATTGACCAATCCTGGTTTAATCGTTTTATTCTGACTTTGATTCTGCTCAATGCCTTGATTCTCGGCATGGAAACTTCGGCGACGTTGATGGCGCAGTATGGGCCCTTGCTGTTAATGCTGGATAAAATCATGTTGGCCATCTTTGTGCTGGAATTGTTGTTACGTATTTTTGTGCACCGGCTAGCATTTTTTAAAGATCCCTGGAGTTTGTTTGATTTTGCCGTGGTGGCGATTGCGCTGATCCCTGCTTCCGGACCGCTGGCGGTGTTGCGCTCGTTACGGGTATTGCGGGTATTACGGGTGCTCTCGATGGTGCCATCGATGAAAAGGGTGGTGTCGGCACTGTTAGGCTCATTGCCGGGTTTAGCCTCTATCGCCATGGTGCTGCTGCTGATTTATTACGTTTTTGCCGTGATTGCCACTAAGTTGTTCAGCGCGGCATTTCCGGAATGGTTTGGCTCGATCGGGGCGTCTTTTTATACCTTATTCCAGGTGATGACGCTGGAAAGCTGGTCGATGGGCATTGCCAGACCGGTGATGGAGCAATTCTCCCATGCCTGGTTGTTTTTTGTGCCCTTTATTTTAGTGGCGACTTTCACCATGCTGAACCTGTTTATTGCCATCATCGTCAATACCATGCAAACCTTCAGCGAAGAAGAGCAGGCGCTGGAACGGCAACAGGACAAATTGGCCGAACAGGCCGGACAGCAACAGTTACAGCAGGAATTAGCCGCTATCCGGCAAGAGTTACAATTGTTGCGCTCTGAACTGGCCGGGCGCAGCCAGCCGCCTGTGCAGAAGGAGCCGTGATGACGAAGGCACTGACCTTCAGTACGTTGAATTTGCATAACTTTACGGCACCGCCTTTTGCCAGTTATGAGTTTGACAATATCTACAGTCAGGCGCAGTGGCGGCAAAAAACCAGCTGGCTCAGCCGGCTGTTACAGCAGGTTCAACCCGATATGCTGGCGTTGCAGGAAGTATTCAGTCTGGCGGAGCTCAGCCAGTTGCTGCGCAGCGCAGGTTTTGACTACGTGGTCAGCGTCGGCACACCGGAACTGGTGGATCAGCATTTTTTCCGCCGGCCTGTGGTGGCGTTAGCCAGCCGTTATCCGTTATTAGAGGTGGCGGCGGTAGACGTTCCCGCAGTGGCCGCCGAACTAGGACTGGCGAACTTTCAGTTTAGCCGGGCACCGCTGCGGGCCTTGGTGCAATTGCCAGGCCTGGGTCCTTGCCAGTGTTATGTGGTGCATCTGAAATCGCGCCGTGCGGTGGAACTGCCAGCGGCGACTGCAATGGCAGGTCAGCATCTGCCAGACTGGGTCGCGACAGTGCAGCGCGGTCATGAAACTGCGCTGCTACTGGAGGCCATCCTGCAACAACGGCAACTGGATGGCTATCCGGTGTTGTTGCTGGGGGATCTGAATGATGAACTGAGTGCACCGGTGCTGCAGTTATTAAACCAACCACAACAGTTGAAGCGGGGACGCTTTCGGTTGCAGGACAGCTGGCAGTTGTGGCCGGCTGCACCGCAGCAGCGGCCAGCCAGTCATTATTACGGTGCCCGCGGTTCGGTGCTGGATTATATTTTATTGTCAGAGGAATTTGACTGTACTCAGTCACAGGCGCTGGCTGAAGTGATGGCTGTTGAGGTGCAGGATCAACATTTGCGTCAACCCGATTTTGCGCTGGATGGTTACAGCAGTGATCATGCGATGGTATCGGTCCGGCTCAGGCTGACGACGCAGCGCTGAGCTCAGTGGTTGGGCCACAGGGGTTGGGCCTCAAGGGCTGAGCCTAGGCGCTTGGATCAGGTTACTGCTGCTCTGGTGCCATGCTGGCGACGGCAGTGTCAGTTGCTGTGTCGCTGTTTACTGTAGTTTCTTCTGCTGTAGGCTGATCAGCCAGTTTGGCCTGCTTCAGTCGAATCGAGTTTTTCACCTGAATATTCTTTTTCTGTTTGGCTCTTTTACTGATTTTTTTCTTTAACGCTTTGATAGAACTCATGGGGCTTTCCGCTTTTGTCAGATAGCCGTTAGTTTAAACCCAAACCACAAAAATAAGTAGTCTGTACCAGCCAGTCTGCCCCAGCTAGTCTGTCCCAGCCAGTCTGTCTCTGGCTGCTATTGGCTGGCCTGAGCCGTCAATTGCGCCTGGAGCTGGGTTGGCCGGTACGACTGTTCAATTTTGGCCAGCCGGCCGTCGCTGCGCAGGATCCGGATAGCGCGGTTGATAGCAGTCACGGTACTTTCCGACACGGTTTTTTTGCTGAACATCAAATGAGCTGGGGTGATGGTCAGGCTGCCGGCCACCAGTTGGATTTGTTCCAGTCTGGCCGTGCCGAGTTGATGGTAAAAAATATCGGCATCGGCCAGTAACAAGTCACCCCGTCCCGGCGTGGCGAATAATAATTCTGTGCCGACAAAAGCATCCGGATAAGGTGTGTACAGGTTTTGCGCTTTAAATAATGGCCGGTAGTGTTCAAATTCAGCATCATACTGTCCACTGGCTGGGCCAATCATGGTTAAACCTTGGCTAAGGGCGGCGGCATAACTGAAGGGGACAGGCAGCATTTGCTGACGCCGGCTAAATAAAGCCACCAGTTCTTGCCGGTAAGGCATGGAAAACCAGCCATATTGTTGGCGATCGAGGGTGACTGTGGCCCGGATCATCACATCAATATCGCCTTGTTGCAGGCTTTTCAGGATGCGGGCACCCGTCATTGGCGTGGTGGAGAAACGCCAGCTGCAACCAGCCTGTTGCAGGATCAGTTTGACTTGTTCAGTGTCCATGCCCTGCAGTTCACCCTGCGCACCGAGGTAGGCTGAAGGGGCATGTAAATCCAAATGCACCCGCAGTGGTTCAGGGCAAATAGGGTCGGCGACAGCCAGGCTGCTGGCGCACCACAATAACAAACAACACCATCGTTCCATCGTACTATTCTTCTGGCTGCTTGCCGGATAAGTGGCCTTATAGTGCAGTGCTGGCAGTGAAAACTCAAGTCAAGGCTGTCATGGCTTTTCAATCACAGAGTCATTACACTGGCGGCCGTTTGAAGAGGGCAGGACAAATGCGGATTATTCTGGCTCCGATGGAAGGTGTGGTCGACCATCTGATGCGTGAAATGTTAACAGAGATTGGTGGTTTTGATCTGTGCATCACGGAGTTTGTCCGGGTGGTTGATCAACTGTTACCAAAACGGGTTTTTACCCGGTTGTGCCCGGAATTATTACAGGGTGGACAAACCCGGGCTGGTACCCCGGTGCGGGTGCAATTGTTGGGGCAGGAACCCAACTGGCTGGCGGAAAATGCGGCACGGGCGGTTGAGCTTGGCTCACCTGGCATTGACCTGAATTTTGGCTGCCCGGCTAAGGCCGTCAATAAAAGCAAAGGCGGCGCCGTGTTGCTGCGGGAAACCGAACAGCTGTACCGCATAGTGCAAGCGGTGCGGGCGGCTGTGCCTGTGCAATTTCCGGTGACTGCCAAAATGCGGCTGGGTTATGAAGACACCAGCCTGACGCTGGATAATGCCAGAGCACTGGCAGCGGCAGGTGCCACTGAGCTGACCGTCCACGCCAGAACCAAAACCGATGGCTACCGGCCGCCTGCGTATTGGCCCTGGATTGCCCGCATCCGTGCCGAAATTGACATCCCGGTGGTCGCCAATGGTGAGATCTGGCAACCGGCAGATGCCGTATTATGTCGGGAACAATCCGGTAGTACGGATCTGATGCTGGGTCGGGGCGCTCTGGCGCAACCCAATTTGGCCGCCCGGATCAAACAAGGTGGCAGCGCTCTGTCCTGGCCTGAGGTGCTTTCGTTACTCATGCGCTATTCTGAATTTGAAATCGCGGGTGATAAAGGCCTGTATTATTCCAACCGGATTAAACAGTGGTTCAGTTATCTGCGGTTACAGTATCCGCAAGCCGAACAATTGTTTAGCCAGTTACGTCTACTCAGGCGCAGTGCCGACATCTTGCAGTTGTTGCAAGCGGAACTTAGGCGATCTGAAGAGGTTCGGCCGCAATAGGTTCGGCCTGAATAGGTTCGTGGCAACCAGGTCTCAGCACAGTGTCAACACTGGTTGAAGACCTCTTTGGCATCGCTGTGGACAAAGGTTACAGCGACGCCCTGATGAAAGCTGTTAGCAAGGCAGGTATATCCAATGAAAACATCTTATTGTGCTGGTATGGCTCTGTTGTCATTGCTGCTATCCGCTTGTGGTGGTGGAGGTGGTGACAGTGGTGGCGGTGGCACGACCACTGTGCCAAGCGAATTTTTGCTCTCGACCACGGTAACGGCGGGAAATGGTAGCTTCAGTCCGGTCAGCGCCAACGTCAGCGCAGGCCAGAGCCGCAGTTTTGTGGTAACGCCCGCCACCGGATTTAGCATCGGTACTGTCAGTGGTTGCGGCGGCACTTTAACCGGTCAAAATTATCAGACTGCAGCTGTGACGGCGGCCTGCACCATCAGCGCAACTTTTACCCCAATGCAGTATAACCTGACTGCCACCGCAGGGAGCGGCGGCAGCATCAGTCCGGCCAGTGTGCAGGTGGCGCATGGTCAATCAGTCAGCTTCAGCCTGGTGCCAGCAGCCGATTATGTGGTGGATAAAGTGACGGGTTGTGACGGCACTCTGAGCGGTAATAGCTATCAAATCAATGCAGTGACTTCGGCCTGTAACCTCACAGCGACTTTTAGTAAAAGTGCGGTTAATCTCACCGTCACTGCGGGCGCAGGTGGCCGGATCAGCCCTGGTAGCAGTAAAGTCGCTGCTGGCACTGTGCAGTCATTTACCCTGACGCCTGATGCTGGTTTTGAAATTACCAGTGTCAGTGGTTGTGGTGGCGTGCTGACAGGGTCTACTTTTACCACCGCTGCCTTGACGACAGATTGTGCCATCACAGCCAGTTTTAATAAGGACAGCGAAGTCGTGTTCCCGGATGCGGCATTGAACACGGCCGTCAGGCAGGCACTTGGACTCAATAGCAGCGAGCCGGTGTTAAAAAGCCGGTTGGCCGGGCTCTCGACATTGCAATTGAACGGCGCTGGTGTCAGCCAATTACGTGGCTTGCGCTTTGCCAGCGGTTTGCTCAGCTTATCTGCTAACAATAACAAGATCAGCGATCTGACGGAACTCAGTGGTTTATCCAGGCTGACCCAACTGCAATTAAACAGCAATCCGGTGACGGACTTAACGCCGCTGTCAGCGCTGCCATTAAAAGCGCTGTATCTGTATAACACTGATATTGGTGAACTCAACGCGCTTGCCACTATGACGCTGACCCATCTGGATGTCAGTAACACAGCAGTGAGCAGCCTGGCAGGCCTACAAAATGTCAGTCAATTGCGCTATTTATCTGCCAGTTATTCCGGGGTGGCAGATATTTCGACGCTACAAAACGCCACCCAGCTCAAGGTGTTGTACCTATTTGATACCTTGGTCAGTCGGCTGGAGCCGCTGTTAACCTCTGGCCTGGCGAGCCAAGGCGCTGATGTCGGCGTGACAGGTTGTCTTGATCTGAAAGGCTTTTCCCGTGCGACTTTAGTGCTTGATCAGCTGAAAAAGGCGGGCGCCACGGTTCAGGCCAACAATATCCCGCGCACTGATTGTCCGGACACATTGGGCAATATTGCCATCACTGCCAGTTCTTATCAGGAAAACGAAAAAATCGGCGTGCGCTGGCAATTAAGCAATACCCAGGATAATGGCGAGTGGGCTTGTGAAGTGCATCTGGATTTACAAACCGACATAGCCCGCTTACCGCAGCAAAAAATCAGCAATTGCAGTCTGAGCGGCCAGCAATTACTGGATTTATCTACCCGGCAAAACAGTTATCAGCTGAGTTTATTGTTTGATAATGGTTTGGGCGGCGAAAAGCTGGTGCGATTGCCACTCAGTTCGCCGACAGGCGCAGCGCCAGTGCTGGCTGGCGTCGATTTTGGTCAGGTGGTGATGAAGAGTAACCCCTTGTTGGTTCCCGGGCGTGAGGCGCTGTTGCGGCTGCATTTAATTGCAGCGACGGCGCCAGCGCAACTACCAGTGGTGACAGTGGAAGCGTCCGGCGTTGGCGCTCTGCAAACCTTGACGGCAACAGCGCCGGCGCAGGTGCCAGTGGCTGTCAATTACCAAAGTCTGAGCAACAGTTATCAGCTGAAATTACCGGCCAGTTTGCTACAGCCTGGTTTACAACTGGCGGTGCGGGTGAATGGGGAGAACTTACGTACCCTCACGCCAAGCTTTGCCAGTCAGAACAAACTGGCGGTGCTGCTGGTGCCTTTTAGTCAGGTCAAAGACAGCACCACCACGACGGCAGAGCTGCCGGAACCTGCCAGCCTGGCAGCACAAATTAAATCGTTCTGGCCACTGGCAGAGGTGGATGTCCGTACCAGAGCACCTTATGTATTGAAATCGGCTGCGGGTGCGACAACCGCTTATACCATGCTGGATGAACTGAGTGATTTGCGCGCGGCCGAAAATGGCAAAGTCTATTATTATGGCTATTTCAAAAGCGCCATGGGTGATGGCTGCTGTGGTGGCTTGGGTTTCCGGCCTGGCTACGAAGCGGTCGGAATGGATAGCGATTTGAATGGCAATACCATGGCGCACGAGCTGGGGCATAATCTGAATTTACAGCATATTGATTGTGGTGCGCCACCGAATGCGGATCTACGTTATCCCTATAATGGCAATAGTATTGGCAGTGTTGGCATTAACAGTGCCTTGACCGAACTGCGCCAGCCCAACAGTTACCGTGATGTGATGAGTTATTGTTCACCGAAACACGTCTCTGACTATCATTTTGAGAAAGCTCAGGATTTTCTGCTGACCCGGCCTGAAGCCGCTTTTGCCAGTCCGGCAGCGGATCATCCAGTGTCTGCTGCAGCCATGGCCGAACGCGCCTTGTACATCAGTGGCAGTATCGGTGTCGATGGACAACTGAGCATTCGTACTGTGTTGCCGGTCAATCGGGCCGCGGTGCAGTATCCGGCTTCTGTTTGGCAGTTCAGACTGTTTAATAGCGCGGGCCAGCAACTGCAGGTGAATCCCTTGTTGCCAGAATACGGCCATCCGGCTGCAGTACCTGGCACGGCTGCGCGGGCCCAGCCGTTCCGCTTTGAAATACCACTGCAAGACATCAGCCGGATTGAGGTATGGCGCGCTGAGCAGCTCGTCAGCCAGCTTGATGTCAGTGCCCAGGCCCAATCGCTGGCGGGCACAGCGCCAGTCGCAGATGTACAGGAACGCAGCAATGAAGTCTGTGTCAGCTGGCCTGCCCGGCAAGGTCTGAGCCTGAGTTTAATCCATCATCAGTCAGACCAGATCACAGCGCTGGCGCTGAATGAAACTTCAGGCCAGCTTTGTCGCGAAAGTCAGGCATTACCGGCCGGTGGCCAATGGCAACTGGTGTGGCGCCGTGGCCTGAACGTACAGGAGCAGTGGCTGCCGCGCTGAATCAGGCGGCAGTTGCAATATAACGGCGTGCCACGGCAATGGCCAGCACGCCACTGAACATCAGTGCGGCAAAAGGCACGATAGTGCCATTGGCGGTCAGCGCCAGTAATGGCCCGGCCAATGCACCTACCCCAAATCGCAAGGTGCCAATCACAGCGGTGGCGGTGCCACTATGTTGCGGGAAAGCCATCAGGATCAAGGCGTCGGCATTGGTGGCAATCAAGCCCAGACTTCCCATCAAGGGGGCAATCATTGCCACTGTCCACCATAGCGGTAAATTCAGCAGGCTGACCAACAGTAAACCTGTGGCAAAAAAACAGGCACTGTACCAGCCGGCACTGAGCATCTGCTGACTGCTAAAACGGCTGACCAACCGGCTATTGAGCAGATTCGCCAGGATCAACATCAGCACATTTAAGCCAAATAACGCACTGAAGGTCTGTTCATCGACGTGGTAAAACTCGATATAGACAAAAGGCACTGCGGTTAAAAAACAGAAAAAGCTAAAAGATGAAAACATTGAAATGGCAATCATCGGCCTGGCGCTGCGGTGAGAAAACACCACTTTGTAAGAGGCAAAAAAGTCGATGCTGTTGCGCTCATGTTGCTGGCTGATTTCCGGCAAATAGCGGTAGGCCAGCACAGCTGTGATCACGGCGTACAAGGCCAGTACCACAAAAATCCAGTGCCAACTGGTAATCAACAACACCATACTGCCGATAGCAGGTGCCACCAGCGGCGCTAACATCATCATCATGGAGACATAGGACATGCCTTTCGCCGTCTGCTCCTGATAAATAGCCCGGATGATGCCGGGGATCACCACAGTGGCGGCACTGCCGGCCAGCGCCTGTAAAGCACGCCAGCCAAGGAACCATTCGATTTGGCTGGTTTGACTCAGCAGCAGGCTGGCCAGGGTAAAACCGGCCAGGCCCCACAACGCGAGTGGACGGCGGCCAATGGCATCGGCTAAGGGCCCAAACAGCAGCATACCAATGCCATAAAAGGCCAGAAAAATACTCAGTGACTGCTGCACCATGACACTATCAGTTTGCAGGCTTTGCGCCAGTTGTGGCATGGCTGGCAAATACATATCTATGGCCAGCGGTGTCGTGGCAATGACAGCGGCAAATAACATCATCAGAGCCAAAGAAGGGGACGGACGGTTCATTCTGGATTACTTTTATCTAACAGACAGGGGATTAGTGTAGCTGAAACGGAAAATGCAAAAAATCGCATATTTTCGCTGATTAACAGTAGTTATTTTTCGATTTTATACTTTGGCGCGCTGCTGCTATCCGCAGCTCCTGTGGACGCTAGTTCTCCAGCAGCTCTGCTTTATTCCATAAGTTCTGATGTTTTGGATCGGCAAAATACAAGTCGGGGTGCCAGAATCTGGGTAACTGATGGCGTGCCGGTTCAGTGTCTGCACTGGCGGATAATTTTTGTAGAATTTCTTTCAATCGGGCTGGCGCCATCACCGCCAGTTGCTGACGGGCAGGTTTAAAATACAGATTTTTTGCCACGCTGACCGTACAGTTGACGCCGTTACTGCGAAACTGTAGTTTCCGGCTCACCACCCGACAAACCGGCACTTCAGGTTTAGCCGGATACAATGAATTGACGATGGCAAACTCGTAGCGATCCGGTGACACACCGTCGGTGTCCTTGGGCAAAAACACAATGCCATAACCTTGCGGAAAAATACCGGTTATGGTTAACAGCGCATTGACAAGTCGATCATCGTATTGACCTTGTCTGGCACCATTTTTTAGGATCAACGCCACTTTGGGCAGGGCCTGATAGTTAAATCTGTTGCGGCCCGGCAACACGGCAGAGGCGTACACTTGCGGAATTTTCAGTAAGTTGCCAAGCCCGTCGCCCGGTAATGCCGCAGATTGCAACAGACGGCAACTGAACTGGATCCGTTGCTGGTAAGCGGCTTGGTATTCTGCTCTTGCTGTTTTGCTATGACCACGGTATGGACCTTGCGCCATGCCATGCTGCAGATACTGTAACGCTGCATTCAGACTCAGTTGTAAATACTGTTGCCGCTCCAACTGACTGAATTCGCGCTGTTGTAACGGCTCACCAGCCGGTCCCTGGAACAAGTGCCGGATTTCAGGTAAACACAGGCCAATATCCTGCAGTAACAGCGCCATTAATAACGGGATCTGCACATTTTGCCGGAACGGGCATTGTTCCGGATCTGCGCCGCTGTTGCGCTGACTGGCTTGTTGCTGCAGATAGGGGTCGGTGATCAACTGATACTGCAGGGCGTGATCAAGCAAGCGCAAACTTAACACCGCTTTATAAAAAGGCTTATATTTTTGTTGTACCGTGGCAATAAAGTCACCATTGCTGGGCGCCATTAACTGCAGACAACCCAGCAGGCGGGAGGAGCGGCTAATGGTTTCTTCCAGACTGTTGCCTTCACTGAGCCGTAAAATTTTGTTGCATATCAGCTCCAGCTGTTCATAACGCAGTTGCAATTGCAGTTGATACTGCTGACCAGCTTTGAGATAGAGTTCACGTTGTTGCTGCACTTTGGCAATCAGTGCCGCTTCTGTTTTCGCGGTGGCATGCGATAATTCGGCCTGACATTGCTGCCATAGTTGTTCTTGCGCGTTCAGCTGTTGTTTTTGCTGTTGATCGGCGCTGAAATGCTGCGCAGCACTCTGATAAACAGATTGCTGGAATTTACCACTGGCTAATAAATCATCGATCAGTTGTTGTAACTGGCGAACATAAGAATGACTGGCTTTACGATCACCCACAGACGGCACTGAAACTTCTCCTTGCTTCGCTCAAAGCGCACCGCCACGATAGCGCAACAGAGGCTCTTCGCAAAGGGGGCTTTGCAGACAATTTGGCGACAAAGTTGCATGCTGGCACAGGCTGGCTTAGTATTTGATGCATACCGACAATTGATCTGTTCCTGTAAGCCGTTCGCATCTTTGTTTTCATTGCCGTCAAACCGTGGCAGGTGCTGGCAATTGTCGTTTATATGTGTGTTTATACCGGGCAATACGCCCAGGCTATAAGCAGTCAGCAGCCTTATTTGCCCGGGCCAGTCAGGAGCCTACATGAGAAAGAATACAGTCATTACCACAGATGAAATTTTAATCACCCTTTGTTCTTCGGTGACCCAGGTATTGGGTGCTGCTGGCAATGCCAATGTCAAATACTCGCCAATGGTGCAGAAAATCCAGAAAACCTGTTTACGACCGGACTTGGGTTGTTTTGTGTTATTTGACGGCGGTTTCTCTGGTTTGGTGATTATCAATTTCACTGCCGAAGCAGCGCTGGAAATTTATCGTAAGTATATGATGAGTATGGGCATGCCTGAGTCAGAATTGGCGCAGTTCCACACTTCGGACGAAGTGGGTAACGTGATGGGCGAATTGATGAACCAGATCGTGGGTGATTTCACCAACAGAGTGCGGTTGGATTTACATACCTCGATTAACCAAAGTCAGCCGAAAATGATGGCGATCAACAAGCAGGTCCAGATCCTGATCAATACCCAGTTGGATCAACCACAAGCACGTCGGGTGACCTTCAGCACGCCGCTGCATAATATTTTCTACATGGAGCTGGCGATGGATAAAACTGAGTTTATTCAGCTGCATGATTTTGAAAAAGCGGCACATGAAAATGTCGATGATATTCTGGCCAATGCCAATCAAGCCAAAGCGGATGATGATCAAGCTGCCGCCGCCGCTGCTGATATGGTGGACGACGATTTCTTGTCTAACCTTGGTTTATAAGGCTTGCCACTGGCGCAGCTGCGGTTGCGCCTTTGTTGAGTTGCAAGGTAAAACAGGCTCCCCCCAGCGCTGAATCACTGATCTGCAAACTGCCGCGATGCCAGTCAATAATCCGGCTGACAATGGCCAGGCCTAAGCCAAAGCCACCGTGGCCTTTACTGCGGCTTTGATCGAGCCGGACAAAGGGTTGAATGATATGCTCACGCTGCTCCGGCGCAATACCCGGGCCATCATCTTCGACCCGGATCTGCAACAGTTGTTGTTCAGTGTTTAGCGACAACAACACAGTTTGACGACCGTATCTTTTGGCATTGACCAGCAAATTTTGTAAGGCCCGCTCCAGATAATGGCCGTCACAATAACAAGTGACAGCCGCTGGCGCGATCAACTGAATCTGCGGCCCGGGGATTAACGCCAGTTTTTCCAGTAAATTCTGCAGCAATTCAGTCAGATTGACCTGTTCAAACTGCAGAGTCACCACTTGTGTTTCCATGCGGGCGTAATCCAGCATTTCATCCACCAGTTGATCAAGCTCCTGTAAATCCTGTTGCATGGCTTGTTTGTCGGCTTCGGGCATCGACTGCATTTCCAGCGCAAAACTCAGTCTGGCCAATGGTGTGCGTAATTCATGAGAAACGGCGTGGGTCATCTCCCGTTGCAGACTGATCAGGCGCTGGATTTGCTCAGCCATTTGCTGCGCGCTATGGGCAATAGGAGCCAGCAGGGAATGGGGTGGTAGTGGTTGCTCCGGCAATTGCATACCTTGGCCAAATTGCTGTAACTGCAGTTGTAACCGCTGGATATCCCGGGCTAATGGCCATAACCACAAGGCCACAGCAATAGCTAATAACACAAAAAATAATGCAGTAAACCAATGACCATATTGGGCCGGGGCATCCAGCGCAATAGGGCCAAATTGCCAGAGGAGTTCCGGTTCGGCTTGTAACTGGTAAAAAAATAGCTGACTGTCACTGAACAAAGGCACCAGTTGGCCGCGTTCCAAAGCTTGTTGTTCAAAGGGCGACCAGCCAATCGCATCTGTGGCCAAACTGCTCAGTGGCAGTTCAAGTTGACTGGCAACGGCTTGTGGGGTCACCTCAGGTTGGGTCAGTTGATAGGCCAGGCTTTGTCCCAGCATCGTCACCCAAGCGGGTGTTTCCTGCTGCTGACTTTGTTGCCAGAGCCGGTCAACACTGCTGCCAATACCCACCAGCACCAGCAACATAAAGAGGTAAAAATGCAGGAACAAACGCCGCATGTCAGTGCCAGGCGTCTGCGACAAATAAATAGCCTTTGCCCCAGACCGTTTTAATTCTAAAAGGGGTATCGGCATTATCACCAAGTTTTCTGCGCAGATGGGACACCCGGACATCGACTGTCCGGTCCAGACCGTCATACTCCCGGCCAATAATTTGTTTATGGATCGCTTCCCGGCGCACTGTCTGACCAGCATTACTGGCCAGCATCCACAGTAAATCAAATTCATAACTGGTCAGTTCCACCAGTTGGCCGGCAAAATAGGCTTCCCGCGACGCTTGATTTAACTGCAGTTTGCCGAAGTTTAATAAGGACTCATCCGGACTGATGACTGGCTGACTGCGTCTGAGTAAGGCATGGATCCTGGCTAATAACACCCGGGGTTCCACTGGTTTAATCACATAATCATCAGCCCCTAACTCTAAACCAAGCACTTGATCAATATCACTTTGTTTAGCTGTGAGCATCAGAATTGGTGCTTTGAACCATGGCCGCACCGCACGGCAAATGGCAAAACCATCCATGCCGGGTAACATTAAATCGAGCACCATGATATCGGGTTGAAACTCGCGGCAACTGGCTTCGGCCTGCAGACCATTGCCTTCCAACCGGACCTGAAAACCATTTTGCTGTAAAAAGGTCTGCATCAGGGATGCCAGCCGTTGATCATCTTCCACCACTAAAATTTTCTGCATCAGAATACACTCCAGGGGGCCACCAGCCGGCGTCGGCGCTCAGGTTGACGGCTTAACACGTTTAATTGCTGGCTGAGCAGCACTTGCTGTTTTGGGTCACGTAATTGCAGTATGGCAGGTCCTGTCAGACCGACGGCCGATTTCAGCTGACCTTGCCGCTGAGCGGACCAGCAAGAGAGTTGCTGCTGATCCAGATAAACACAGAGGGAAAGTTGTTGTTGGCTCTGCCAGGATAATGACAACTCCAACTTGCACAATTGCTGCTGTTGGTCGACTAAACAGACTTGTGGCGTGACCTGCCAGCATATAGTTTCCGGACAGGCGGCAGCCGTCATCTGTGGCGTAGTCTGTATAGGCAATGCAGTGGCAGCAACGGGGGCGGCTGCAGTTAAGGTCAGGACCAACAGACTCAGATACGGCATCACTACTAGGTTACTTCCATGTCAAAAAAACTGATAACTTAAGCCAATAAACCAACCACGGATGTTGTTTTCCTGCACCAGCGGGCTGTCCGTCATCGCATTATCCAGCCAGCGATAACGATAAAACACCAAGCCTACCCATTGTTGGGTGATTGGATAACTGACCATCAGTTTTAACTCTGGCTGCCAGCTATCGCCGGGCCGATAGTATGACATTTCATCACCAACTTCATCCACGCCATAATAGGTACGCATCAAGTCGGCACTTTTCCAGTATAAAGCTGAACTGAGTTGCCAGTGAGCCTGGCCTTGCTGCCAGCCTTTTTGCAGCGTCAGGCTGGCATGTTGCCCCTGGTATTTTGCAGAAACATCATGCCACCAATTGGCGCGCAGTTGCAGTTGCGGTAAAAACCAGTCCAGTTGCAGGCCTGCATCCAGCGCTGTTGGTCTGGTTTTGACATCTTTGATGCTAAGCGGCAACCGCGGTTGATTTCTCATGTTTGGGCCAACCATTTCTGCATTGCTGACCATAAAACGATTCAACAGATTACTGGCATGCGCGCGCTGAAAATAGCCTTTTTCTTCATTCAGCCGGGTGACCATACTCAGCTGCCATGCCGGTGTTAACTCAAAGCTGTAACCGAGGGTGCTATTATCGAAAAACCAGTGTTTGCTGTAATAACTCAGATCCGGTAATAACCAGTAAGGTAAATTCCGGCCACCAGCCAGTGGATTTGATCGGTGGCCTAGGCCCATCCCGAGTTGGATATAGAGTTTGTCCGTATCGATACAACTCTGATTAGCAACGGCAGTCTCGCGGCAATCGGCCAAAGCCAGTACCGGAAATAGCAAAAAAATTAGCAACAGGCGCATACTTCAGGCTCTTGTTGATCAATCATGCTGCTACTTTAGCATTGCGCAGAAATATCTTCAGTGATAATAACAATATTTCACAAAATGCCACTTTATTTGTTACACTCCGCACTGGATTTTGCTTCTACACTGAATCTACGTTTTTTGTCCGCCAGGAGGCTCTTTTGACACAGCTTAAATCTTTGCCGCACCCTGTTGTGGTGATCAGAAATCAATTACTGGCATTTACGCTGTTGCATGTTTTAGGTTCATGTTCACATTTACCGGAAGTCCGGCCTCTGGCAACCTCTCAGTCTGTGGTGGAACTAACCGCTGCAGTTAAGCTTTCACCCGCCGTTAAGCCTGCAACTGCAGTGCAGCGAACGACCGCTTCCCGGCATATTTAGTACTTTGCTTGCCTTTTTGTGCCTGGTTATGGCACCTTAGCAGCTGTGTAACAACTGGTTGTTGTGCACGGTTTTTGGCTTTGGTCTAAGGTAACTGCAGTGTCTTTCAGTCCGTATTATTGTCTCATCTGTTCCTGTCCCTGTCCCCTGCTGATGGAGCTTTACTCATGAAAGGAAAAGCTACGTCATTTGATATTGCTTACCAGGCAGGGGTGTCACAATCGACGGTCTCCAGAGCTTTGCGCGATAGTCCGGCGGTGAATCAGGAAACCAAAGATCGAATTTTTGCCATTGCCAAACAACTCAATTATAAAGTGGATAAAAATGCCAGTAATCTGCGTAAGCAGCGTAGCGGTACCCTGGCCTTGTTGTTATTTGAAGATCCAACCGTTGATGAGTCGCAAATTAATCCGTTTTTTCTGTCGATGCTGGGCAGTATTACCAGGGCTTGCACCAAAAGAGGCCATGATTTATTAATTTCTTTCCAGCAACTCAGTAACGATTGGCACGCTGATTATGAAGACAGCAAAAAAGCCGATGGTATTATTTTACTGGGTTACGGCGACTATATGGATTACGAAGAAAAACTCCACCAGTTACTGGCCCAACAAACGCATTTTGTCTGCTGGGGCGCCAAAGTTGAAGGGCATCCCGAATTTACCATCCGCAGTAATAACCAGCAGGGTGGGCGGTTAGCTGGCGAACATCTGTGGCAGCTCGGGCGACAAAAATATGCCTTTATTGGCAATGCTTCTGAAGGTAGTCCGGAATTTTTTGAACGTTATCAAGGCTATATTCAGGCACTGGCCGAGCATGGCATAGACCCGGCACAAGTGCCGCATTATGCCGCTATTTCGACTGAACAAGCTGGTTTTAGCGCCACATTGGCATTACTGGCCAGTGGTTTTATGCCGGATGCTATTTTTGCTGCCAGTGATTTAATTGCCATCGGGGTGATGCGGGCACTGCAACAGCAAGGCCTGCATGTACCCACTGATGTCGCCGTGGTCGGTTTTGATGATATTCCGGTGGCATCCTTCTCGTCGCCGGCGCTGACCACTATTCAACAAAATACCACGCTGGCCGGTGAAATGCTGGTGGTTAATTTATTACGACTGATTAACCAGCAGGAAATAGCCCAGACCGAAATCGAACCAAAAATTATTATCCGCCAGTCCTGTGGCGCCAATCCTGTTTAATTCTGCTGGTATTGCCCTATGAAACCAACTTTAGCCCAAGCAGCTGTCGCGACGCTGCACCCGGCCAATCCACATCAACGTTATGATTTTGCCGCTTTATGTCAGTCATTACCGGCTTTATCGGCATTTTTGCTCACAACACCCGCGGGCGAGACCAGCATTAATTTTGCTGACCCTAAAGCAGTCAAAGCGCTCAATCAGGCGCTGTTGGTGTATTTTTACCAGCTCAACCATTGGGATTTACCTGAGGGTTATTTGTGTCCGGCGGTGCCGGGACGACTGGATTATCTGTTGCATCTGCAAGACCTGCTGCAACAAAGTCATCAGGGTAAGTTGCCAAAACGCCGCCACCTGACAGTGTTGGATATTGGCTGTGGCGCTAATCTGATTTATCCGCTGTTAGCGGTGCGGGCGCTGGGCTGGCGGGCGATTGCCAGTGATATTGACAGTCAGGCGCTGGCACATGCCCGGCAGTTGATTGCACAACATCAGTTGCAACAACAAATTGAACTCAGGGCGCAACCGGACAGTCAGGCGATTTTTGACGGTTTGCTTAAGCCCGGTGATTATATTGATGTCACTTTATGTAATCCGCCTTTTCATAGTTCAGCCGCAGAAGCCGCTTCGGGCAGCGCCCGTAAAAGGCAAAATCTTGGCTTGGCCTCTGATGCAGCAGCGCTGAATTTTGCCGGACAATCACACGAACTCTGGTGCCCGGGCGGGGAAGCTGAATTTATTCGCCGGATGATCCGGCAAAGTCAGTCGATTGGTCATCAGGTGTACTGGTTTAGTTGTTTGGTGGCGAAAAAGCAGCATTTACCGGCGTTACAGCAACAGTTGCGCGAAGTTGGCGTCACAGAGTCGCGGGTGGTAGAGATGGCGCAGGGCAATAAACAAAGCCGGTTTATCTGCTGGAGCTTTCTGACGCCGGCGCAGCAACAACTGTGGCGGCAACATCGTTGGTAACTGATAAAGCGTGCTGCAACAGTCTGACTGAGGCAGCACGCCGGGCTAATAACCCGATCCTTTATTTCGTGGCTTGTGCAGTCGCAAAACGTTGTTGCACTGGCTGATATTGATCCCAGACCCGCTGATCCTGGATTGAACGCAGCAACTTGATATATTCAGCATGACTCCAGGCCAGTGGTGTGGCGCCATTGGTGCCCTGACCTGACTGATATTGATAATGCTGATTGGCACCGACATTATCCCAAACCTGCTCTGGTAACATCAAGCCGGCATTGGCAAACTTTTCCATCGCCTGCACATAATTCTGCCGCAATGGCTGCAGTTGGGCTGCAGTTAACTGTTGCTGCGGTTTGGTTTTTTGCTGCAGCAACAACGCCAGTTGATAATGGCCGCGCTCGCCAGAGAAAATTGGCCAGACCCGGCCACGCTGACCGGCGGTATTGCTATCGCCAGCGCCTGTGGCATAACCCAGCCCAGTTACTGTATCTTCGCCATAACCATCCAGGCCATAACGACGCCAGCCTGGCAGCTTGCCTTCGACGCCGGCAAAACTGAACTCATATTTGACCCGCAGTGCATCCGGCAAGCTTTGATCGTCCAACTCGCCTAAAGTCGCCAGCACTGCCGGGTGATCGGCGCGGCGCACGCCATACCTGACCAGTTCCAGGAAGCCGCCATCGACGACATCGCTTTCATTGATTTGGCCCTGACCATTGCGATCTTCCAGCAGACTTTTATCAGCCACATCTTTATTGCTGTTGATGCGCAAATAATACTGGCCATCGCTGGGGGCTTGTTGCAGATTGCCATTTTTGGTAAACGTCAGCTGTTCTAATTCAGCCGAGTATTGATCGGCCCTGGCCAGATATAACCGGGCCGCGCTGTCATCGCCGCAAGCCTTGGCAATATCAGCTGCTGTCACCAAACCACTGATGATGGCCGCGGTGGTGGAAGGTGAGAAACCGCCTTGTTCTTCCCAGCGCTCTTGCTGCGTGTAAGGGGGCGTCAGTGCAATCTCATTCCAGTCCAGCTTAGCTTTGCCGCCCTTGGCCAGAAAGTCTGCTGCCGGTTTTAGCATCTGCTGGTACCTGTGGCTGAGTTCTGCTTGATCCAATAAGCCCGCCTGCCATAAATTCCAGCCCAGCATAATAGGCATCGCCGTTTGATCTAACTGAATACCCACCCATTCCAGCGTGCCATCGACATGGGTTTTTTGTAAAAACCAGCCTGGCGTGCCCTGATAGCCCGGGGTGGCGCTACTGACCTGAACTTTTTGCAGATATTCAAACGCCACTTTTGGACTTTGGGTATCACCCAGTGCCAGCATCGCCATCGCGACCTGATAAAAATCCCGTGGCCAGACCGCCTTATAGCCGGTTTGGCTGTTTTCGGCCGATTTCACTTCGCCCCATGGATTGGACAATGACGCAATTAAAGCGCCGGCATGGGTTTTATCTTCCTGCGCTTTAAGCACCATAGCGCTGGTGTACAGTAATTTCCCCTGATCCATGCTGCTTTGTTGCATGCTGCTTAATTGTGGCAAGCTCGCCAGATAATCCTGCCAGCCGATGGCATCGCCTGCGCCAAGGTAATTTGCCAGCACTTTATCCAGCCCACGGCTATAGGTACTGCTGACACTTTGTTGGCTTTGTTGCTGGTTCTGACCAAAGCCCAGTACCAGATCCCACTGCGCGGTTTGTCCCTTGGCGACCGCCGGCAGTTGCGCCAGCGCGGCCACATTGCCAGCTGTGGTGCCTGTGCTCTGATACCACTGCTGCAGCTGACCTTGTTGTTTCAGCTCGGTCAGACCATCTGAGTTGCCAACAAAACCCACGTTGGCCTGGATAAAGGCGGGTTGGCTTTGCAGTGTCAGATGATGACCCGCTTCGCTGGCGTGAATTTGTTGCTGGCTGACACTGGCACTGTCATTGCTGCCGGTATTGCCAAGGGCTGGATCCAGATAAACGTAGACCTGCAGATTGTCTGCCAAAGCCCGGAAATAACTGCGGATCACCAAAGACTGACTAGCCGGATCTGTGTAGATATGTTTTTCAATTTCGTACTGGCCGTTATGGGCTTTATTCACCACTTTATAAGCCAGCGACAGCGGCCGGCCGGCGGCATCTTTGTGCAGATAGTCGATGCTGCTACTGGTGGCCGTTTTTTCTTCATCAACAAAGCCATCCCCTTTGACCACAAACTGTAACTCACGTAATTGCGCCTGATGGATCAGGCCCCACATGGTTTCGGTCACAATGCCCTGCGCCAGCGAGAACCAGACTTTGGACACAGTGCCGGTGGCCGCCTGATCGCTGTACTGACCTTGCAAATATTGCTCATAGGAGGTACCAATACCGGTTTTGCCAGCATAAGACCAGGTTGAAGCCGCCCCTGGCGCTCCGGGTGCCGTCAGAGCGCTGGGCTCTGTTTGGGCTTGCTGCGACGCGGGCTGACAGGCGGTGAGCAGCAAAGCGCTGCTGAGCAGCGTCAGGGTAAACACAGATTTCATCTTAAGGTCCTCAAACACCTGTCAGCAGCACAGGTCAGTTTTATCAATGGTGATTACTTTTAATCGTCAGTACGTACAAGGCCGCCAGCAGCAGACTGCCAGCCCCTAATGCCAGTGCGTAAATGGCTTCACCGTGGAAAAATACTTTCAGTAAGCTGCCAAGCACAGCGGCCGCAAGTAACTGGGGTAACACGATGAAAAAGTTAAACATGCCCATATAGACGCCCATTTTGTGGCTGGGCAGTGAATCTGCCAGCAAGGCATAGGGCAGGGACAGGATCGATGCCCAGGCGATACCGACGCCAATCATCGACAGCCATAACAAAGACGGATCTTTGAGCCATAAAAACGACATCAGACCCAAAGCGCCGCAGATCAGGTTCAGGCTGTGGCTGATTTGTAGCGAGCTGCGTTTCACCACCCAAGGGATCAGAATGGCAGCGATGGCGGCAAAACCGTTGTAAATCGCAAACAACAGACCCACCCAGTCCGCGCCATCGTTATAAGCGGCGCTGGTTGGATCTGAACTGCCATAATGCACTGAGGTCACTGCAGCTGTGGTGTAGATCCACATCGCGAATAAGGCAAACCAGGAAAAAAATTGCACCACCGCCAGCTGTTTCATCCGCCGCGGCATACTGAACAAATCATCCACAATCTGCACCAGCATGCCAGAGTTCGTTGGGCTGGCCGTTATATTCTGGCTAAGCTGCTGTTTTTTCAGCTGGCTGGCCAGATACTGCAACAGACCAAAAGCCAGTAAACAACCCCCTAACACATACAACTGCTTATCGAAGCTGAAGTGATAAACCAGCACCAGCGCTGCCAGGCCTAATACCGCAAACACAGTACCACTTTGCCAGTAAAAACGCTGATTCAGCGGTTCAGTGCTGCTGTGCTGCTGTTCGGCGGCTTCAAAAGCGGCCAGTTGTGCCGGGCTGTATTCGGTGGAGCGCATCACTGTCCAGAGCACGCTGGCAAACAGCACCACACCACCGGCATAAAACGAATATTTTACCGCAGCCGGAATTTCGCCGGCAGCTGCGGTATTGGCAACATCAAACCAGTTATTCAGAATGTACGGCAAGGCTGAGGCGACGACGGCGCCGATGCCAATAAAAAAGCTTTGCATCGAAAAACCCAGCGGCCGTTGTTGCTGGTTCAGATTGTCCCCGACAAAAGCGCGGAACGGCTCCATGGTGATATTGATGGACGCATCTAAAATCCACAGCATGCCGGCGGCCATCCAAAGGCTGGGCGAATTTGGCATAAAAAACAGCGCCATGGTGGTCAAGACGGCGCCATAAAAGAAATAGGGCCGACGGCGACCTAATTTATTCCAGGTGCGGTCACTCAAATAACCGACGATCGGCTGGACCAGTAAACCGGTCAGAGGACCGGCGATCCACAAAATCGGGATTTCGTCGATGCTGGCGCCTAAAGTTTGAAAAATCCGGCTGACGTTGCCATTTTGCAAAGCAAAGCCGAATTGGATCCCTAAAAAGCCAAAACACATATTCCAGATTTGCCAAAAGCTAAGCTGAGGCTTGGCCTGCTGCATGATGATGATTCCCCGTCTGCAAAGCCTGCCAGGGTGGCAGGCAAAGTTGTAGCATAGCAGATGCTAAGTTACTGGTTATATTATGAACTCTTTGGCTGATCCCAGCGCGCTTGTGCCGGACCGGCGTGGGTGTTGTCAGCTGTGTTTAGTCGCAAACCTGAGCCGCTGGCCTGCGACGAGCGGATTGGCGTGGCTGCGCTTTGTTATTGTGCCCGCTTTGATAACTTGAATTGCCATCAACAACAAGATGAATACGTATTCAGCTGCCCAAGGCTGGTGCAATCAGCCCGCTATGCAGTGCACAGAGTGCACAGGCTTGCCCAAAAGCAGTGCATTCTGTCCAGGCTCAGGCTAAGCTGTTTTTCCGACCCGACGCACTGGCTACGATCGGGAGGTCAGCCAGCAACAAAAGGAAACCCTATGTTTTTGCCGCAATTAAAAAGGATGGCTGGTGGTCTGGTGCTCAGCCTGATACCACTCATCACGGCTGCAGCAGCCCATCCGCTCGAAGGGAGTTGGCGTTTGGAGTCCGGCGTGGTTTATCAAAATGGCCAGGCCACTGAATATGCCGCCGCCAGGATGCAAAGTATAAAAGTGGTGGCCGGCAATCATTTTAGTTTTGTCAGCCATAAAAATAACCAGTTTTATGCCGCTGCCGCGGGTAGCGTGCGCATTTTGCAAGACCAATATATTGAAGTGCCTGAATTTGCCTCTTATCCGCCATTAATTGGCCAGCAGTTTCAGTTCAGGTTTCAGTTACAGCAGGACCGCTGGCTGAATGAACGTTATGAAGCGGGTCAATTAGTGGAGCGGGAAGTGTGGCGGCGGTTGCCCTGAAAGCTGAGCTCAGCACGGCAAAGCGCCGTGCTGAGGAGGGTTGGCTTAGCGGTGGAAGTGGTTTTCAATGCCGTTTTGTAATAAATAATCGCCTAAATCCGGTAACTGCATTTCATCCAGTTCCAGCAGATCCAAAATGGCTTCGCCATGCAATCGCCATTCCTGCTCGTTGCCAACACCAAATAAAGCCGCTTCTTCACCGGTGAGATACTCGGCCAGTTTCAAAATGGCAAACAGGCGTTTGGCATACAAGTCGGTCGATAACAACATTTGTTCGGTGGAGTGGTGATAAGCAATCACCTGGACAATTTCCGGTGCCAGTCCCCAGGCTTCTGCAATCAGGTAACCCAGTGTTTCATGGTTGGTATGGAAATAACGTTGTTCAATATCACAGAACGCCAGTTGATTGGTCAGACCGACTTTCATCACTTTGGCATAATCCGGAAACTGTGCCTGGATCAAGGCAATACCAGCGTTGTGGAATAGGCCTATTGAATAACAGTCATCGACACAATCACTGCCAAGCCGCAGTTGTTGTGCAATCAGCATGGCGGCACTGCCGACATTCATCGCGCTGTTCCACAATTTCAGGGTAAAAGGATCGCTGCGGCCGTCACTTAAAGTAAATCTCAGCACCACACTACTGACCAGTTTGATCACCCGGTTCAGTCCGAGATATTTACAGGCATGTTCAATCGAGCTGATTTTACGTCTTAAGCCGAAATAAGCGGAATTAACCACTTTCAGGGTAAAACCAGCAATACCGACATCCATATTGATTAAGGTTGCGATGGTATTGATATCCGGATCTTCCAGTTCGATCTCCTGTTTGATCCGCAATAACACATCAGGTTGTGGCGGTATGGTAAAACCGGCTAACGCGTTTTCGACCATAGACATATCAATAGGTTTAACCATGCACCAGACTCCGGCAGCAGACTGCAATGTGTAAATGGGGGGCTGGCGTGGCCAGCACAGAAAATCGTTCTAGTATATCCAGCGCCAAGCTTTTGGGTAGGGGGCACCCTAAAAGATAGTCTGGAACGGTTCAACGCGAACAGGCGCCTAGCTCTGGCGACGGCAACGTTCGGAGCAATATTTCACTTGCGGCCAGTTCAGTTGCCATTTTTTCCGCCAGCTAAAAGGCCGGCCACAGCGCGGGCAAATTTTTTCCGGCAAATTGAGTTTGTGATGCGTCATGAAAAGCAGCCTGCAGGTAAAAACGCTATCTACGGCGGCTGCAGCTGACCGGATCCGGTCCACTGTGACTTTATGAATCCAGGTAAGGCCGACCTGCCATCATTTGCTGTTGCAACTGTAATTCAGCATCAGTATCGGACAACTGCAAATCACCAAACTGGACATCAAACTGAATTAAATCATCGTCTGGCATATGCTGGGCAATCAGTTTGTCCGGCACATGGCCGACCTGGCGGTAGGCATTAATGGCCACTTGGGCTGCTTGTTCCATCAGCATAAAAAAGTAACCTAACGGGAAGGTCTGAAACACTTCAGCATCCAGTTGGGCCCAGCCAAGTAGATCACCACTGATACTGCCATCAGCATGATCGGTAAATAACAGCGATACGGCTGGAAAGGGCGGATTTTCACCGCTTTGATATTCCTGCATATCCTGTTCACTGAATAACAACACATAACCAAAGGCCGGACAGCCTTCAGCATCCATATCATCAAAGGCTGCGTCGTAAACTAAAAACAAGCGTTGTTCAGACATGGGGTCCACCGACTTAGAAACAGGCGCATATTCTACCTAAGCTGACGACATAGCTAAAGGATAAATTACGCCCGTATGACCCTGGGGTATCAGCCGGGCAACAGATCAAGCCCAGGGCGCCGGGATGTGCAGCAACATCGCCAGCGCCTGTAACAATAACTGCTCATCGGCAAGCTGTTGCTGATCGGCCAGCACTGCAGCGTTTAACATCTGCCATAACAGTTTTTTCTGCGCTGGGGGACAACGCAGCAGTTGTGGTAGCGCGGTTTGTAAGCTCTGCAGACTGGCTGCCGGTCGCGCCGTCGTGGCAGGTAGTTGCAACAGGGCCAAACCAGCCTGCCAGGCACTTTGCCCGGCCGCAGCCGTTGGATTCTGGCTGGCACAAACACTGAGCAGTTGTAATATCGGCGCCGACGTTGGTGCTAAAGTCCGGCGACTGCTGCTATCTGCTTGAAATTGGTTTTGTACACAATAATGCAACCAGTTCAGCAACGCCCATTCCAGTAAATCCTGCTGACCGTCCAAGGCACTGAGCGCGGCCGCCAATTGCCGTAATTGGCCAAACTGACGGGCACTGAGTTGTTTTAAGGCTGGGATCAGCAATTGAAATAGCTGTAGTTTTTGCAAGGGTTGTAGTGGCCTGACCTGGGGTAACCACTGCTGGCACTGGCTAACAAAAGCAGTGCCACCATGCTGCTGCAACAAGCTAAGCTGCGGGTCGAACAAGGGGTCTGATGAGTCCGGTTGCAACAGACAACAACATAATAGCGCCGGTGCAATGCGCACCTGGCGACAGCCATCAAGCAATGCCGCATCCCAGGATGCCAGTATTGCTGTGGTCTGGGGCGCTACTGCACAGGCGCCAGAGAGCTGCGTCGATGCGTGCGGGTTGGCCGCAACAGTTGCAACCTCAACCTCTGGTGTCGGCTGAGCTTGGTCAAAACCGGCCTGCAACCTGGCGATGCGTTTGGATAAAGGCGGATGAGTGGCAAACAGTCGGGTCCAGCGCTGCAGTGCTTCGGCAAAAAACAAGTGAGTCAGCTCATCCGCATTCGGGTGTTGGATGCGGCCATGCTGCTGATGACGGGCTATCTGTTGCAAAGCGCCGGCCAGGCCTTGTGGATTGCGGGTAAATTGTACGGCACTGGCATCTGCCAAATATTCCCGTTGCCGGCTCACCGCTGCTTTAATCAGGTTACCAAACACAGAGCCAAGATATCCGAGCAGCATCAGACCCAGCGCCAACAAGAATAACGGCGCGCCACCGTCTTTACTTTTACTGTTGCCACTGCTGCCGGCACCGCTGCGCAGCAAAAAATAACCGGCATGTCCGACAAATAAAATACCGTGCAGCCAAGCCAGCAGCCGGATATTTAACCGCATGTCACCATTGAGAATATGACTAAACTCGTGGGCGATGACCCCTTGTAGCTGTTCGCGGTTCAGTTGCTGCAAGCAACCTTCGGTGACGCCAATCACCGCATCGGCAGCGGTAAAACCGGCGGCAAAAGCATTGATGCCTGGTTCAGCGATCAGATACACCGGCGGCACCGGTAACTGAGCTGCGATCGCCATTTCTTCGACCACGTGCAGTAAACGTAACTGAGCGGCATCAGCCTGCTGATGATCCAGTCGCCGTCCACCCAACGCCAGTGCCACCACCTGACCGCCTTGCCTGAGTTCAGCTTGCTTGAGCAGGATCACCACAGTGATGACGAGCAGCACCATAGCACTGGTCAGGCCTATCACTGCCCAAGGCAAATCCGTCCACTGCGCCGGTGCGGCCAGCTCAGTCAGCACTGGCGTTGGCTCGTCGGCAGCCGTCATGATGGCAAAAGTCAGGCAGACCAGCAGATTCGTCAGCAACAATAAACTAAGCACGGCCAGCCCAAACAGCACGACCAGCCAGTGGGTATGACGGCGCGCCTGATCCTGGGCGGCAAAAAAATCGATCGCCATCTGCGTTAGAAACTAACTTTGGGTGCGGCTTGAATGTGTGCGCTGTCGGCAAACTCCAACAGCCGGGCATCTTGCTGATGGCCAAAAGCACCGGCCAGCAGCACAGGCGGAAAACTTTGTTTGTAACTGTTATAGCTGGTGACGGCGTCATTAAAAGCCTGCCGGGCAAAAGCCACTTTGTTTTCGGTGCTGGTCAGCTCTTCGCTGAGTTGTTGCATATTCAGGCTGGCTTTCAGCTCCGGATAGGCCTCCATCACCAGACTGAATTTTTGCATGGCGCCTTGTAACGCAGCCTCAGCCCCAGCCAACTGCTGAATAGCGCCGCTATCGCCTGGATTATTGGCCGCGACTTTCAGATTGCCGGCAGCGGTATTTCGCGCCTGGATCACCGCTTCCAGGGTGTCGCGTTCATGCGCCATATAAGCTTTGGCGGTTTCGACTAAATTCGGGATCAGGTCATAACGACGTTGCAACTGGACTTCAATTTGGGCAAAGGCATTTTGAAAACGATTTTTCAGCTTCACCAGCTCGTTAAAGATGGCGATGCTATACAGCAGCACTAACCCAATGATTAATAAAGTGATCAGACTGAACATGCGTTTGACTCCGGCTCAAGTGATGGTGGCGTAACCAGCTTAATCTGGCATCGTTAATATGAAGTTAAGCGCCTGATGCAATGAATGCAAGTTTTTCTGCGGCTGCTATTTTTACCGCTTTGCGCTACCATGCGCTTTTAAAAGCCAGCAGTGGAGATGCAGATGTCAGATTTTCAGCATATTTCTATCACCGACACCGTGACGAAATTACAGCAAGGTGAAGTGGTGATTGCCGATATTCGGGATGAACAAAGTTTTCAGGCGGCGCATATCGCCGGCGCTTTTCATCTGACCAATGGCAGTTTGCAGCAATTTATACAGCAACATGAATTTAGTCAGCCGGTGGTGGTGGTGTGTTATCACGGCAACTCCAGTCGGGGGGCGGCGCAGTATCTGGTGCAACAAGGTTTTGAACAGGTTTACAGTATGGATGGCGGTTTTGAAGGTTGGCGGCATCATTTTCCCCATGTCAGCAGCCAGGATTAAGCACTGATGCAACAAGTGGCGGAACTGTACTCGGCGGCTCAGGCGCGGGTGTTTGCCGATTATTGTCTGAGTTGCGGCTGGGAAGTCAGCCTGGTCACCCTCGAGCCGCAATTAATTGCCTTGTATAGCGCTGACCATTGCGCTGCAGAAGTACTGCTAGCCTTGCAGGAATTTGCCACGGCGCCGGATGCGGCGAAATATAATGCCGCCGCCTGGCAGCTTGGGGTGCCGCTGGCGCAACCGCTGGATTCAGGCCTGCATCAGCTGTGGCGTCAGATGCGCGCAGCGGCCGGACTCTGGACTCAGGCGGTGGCTTATCTTTGTGTGCTGGTGTTTATCCTGCAACAAGTCTGGCCCGGCGACACTTATCAGGGGCTGAAGTTTTTTAGTGTGGCGCAGTGGCAGCAGTCCTGGCTGGACTGGCGTTGGCTCAGCCCGGTGCTGTTACATTTCTCTGCCGCTCATCTGATGTTTAATCTGCTGGCCTGGTGGTTATTTGCCGGCCGGATTGAACAGCAACTGGGGGCAGGGCCCTTACTGCTGATGTCGTTGTCGGCGGCATTACTGAGCAACTGTGCGCAGTTTTTACTACAAGGCGAGCATTTTGGCGGCTTGTCTGGCGTGGTTTATGCTGTGCTTGGTTTTATCTGGATCTACGGCTGGCGTTTTCCGGCGCAAGCCCTGCGGTTAAGTCGCTGGGATATTGGTTTGGCGCTGTTTTTCCTGCTGCTTGGCTTTCTGGATCTGCTGTGGGTCAATACCGCGAATTGGGCCCATTTGAGTGGTTTACTCGCCGGCATGGCCTTTGCGCTATTGCAGCCGGCTGCGGCCGCACAACGTCATTAGATTGCAGCCTGCCGCGCTGGATGTCCGCGGCAGGAGCTATTACTGATACAAATACTTAGTAAACAACACGTCCTGTACCACAGCAGCACCGGTTTCTTTTTTCATCAGCTCGTTGAGTTGATTTAAAATTTTAAGCCGGATTTCTTCGCGGCCAGTCAGAGACTTGATGCTATCTTCCTGTTCTTTGCCAAACACACCGACGATGGCATTGAGGATCATGGGTTCATGATGTTCCACCAGCGGCAGAAATTTCTCATCTTTAATCATCAGCTCCATCGTCACCCTGACATAACCTAAACTCTTTTGGCCGGTGGTGACATAGTTGGTGACGATATCCGGATCAAAGCCGTAATAGACCACTTTCGCTTTATTGGTGGCCGGAGCTGCTGGCGCTGCAGCCTCTTGCGCCATCACCAGAGTTGAGCAAAACAACAAAATAAGCGCTGTAAAATTTTTCATTGATACCACACTCAGTGAAACCAGATTGATTATGTTAACAAGTGTACCTGAGGCTGTGGCGGCTGGCTATCCTGTTCACAGCGGCAAGACGCCGTATTTTGTCGCCCAGTGTAGTGAATATGTCTCTATTTGGCGGCGAGCGCTACTCAGTACAGCAGATTTAACTGCGCGCTGCCGGCATTGCTGAAAAAAACCAATGAAGTTGTTATGATGCCGCCATCAGAATGGGCTGCAGTTGTGATGACCATGACGCAAGTAGATAATATTTTTGATTTTTCTGGCTGGAGTTTGCCGCAGCAGCATCAGATCCCTTCCGGCTGGCACGAGTGGCTGTTATGTCCGGGCTCACTGACGGCAAGGCTAAAAGCTTATGATCCGGCGTTCAGCCTGCAATTGCTGCAACAGCAACAGACCGCTTTACCGGCGGCTCTGGCGGCGCGTTGGCAACAAGCCATTGGCATCAAACGGGAAGTGTTGTTACTGCTGGCCGGCCAGCCTTGTGTATTTGCGCAAAGCTGGTTACCGCTCAGTACCCTGCTGGCTTTACAACCGCTAAGCCAGTTGGGCAACCAGCCGCTGGGGGAAGTCATTTTCCAGCAGCCTGATTTACAGCGCAGTACGATTGAAGTGGCCTATTTCCATGACGGTTTACAGCTGGCAGCGGTCGACGATGTCAGCTGGCCATGTTGGGGCAGGCGTTCCTATTTTGCTGTGCAACAACATGAATTACTGGTGCAGGAAGTGTTTTTATCAACGCTGGATACTTAGATGAAATGGCAATTACAGGCCAGCCACTGGTCTTATTATCAACAACTGATGCGGCTGGATAAGCCAATTGGAACCTACTTGCTGTTGTGGCCAACGGGCTGGGCTTTATGGCTGGCCAGTGGTGGTGTGCCGGATTTACCGCTGATTGCCGTGTTTGCTATTGGAGTGCTGCTGATGCGCTCGGCCGGTTGTGTGATCAACGATTATGCCGACCGTGGTTTTGATGGTGCTGTGGAACGCACCAAAAACCGCCCGTTGGCGGCCGGACTTGTCAGTCCGGCCGAGGCATTGCAGTTGTTTGCCGTGCTGGTGTTGTTATCCGCCAGTTTATTGCTATGGCTGGACTGGCAGACGGTATTGCTGGCGCCGGTCGCGCTGGCACTGGCGGCTTGTTATCCGCTGATGAAAAGGGTTACCCAGCTGCCACAAGTGGTACTGGGGGCGGCTTTTAGCTGGGGCATGGTGATGAGCTTTATGGCGGTGCAAGGCCAGTTGCCGTTATTATGCTGGTTGTTGTATGGCGCCAATTTATGTTGGACTGTGGCCTATGATACCTTTTATGCCATGGTCGATCAGGCCGACGACGAAAAGATTGGGGTGAAATCCAGCGCCCGCTTCTTTGGTCGTTATACCTTGTGGGCTATTGCGTTGTTACAACTGTCGATGTTGGCGTTACTGGAATGGGCTGGAGCCATAGCAGGCTTGGGTCAGCCTTTTAGTATCGCTTTGTTGCTGACGCTGGTGTGTTTTTTCTATCAACACAGGTTGGCCCGGCAAGGCCGCGACGGCTGTTTCCGCGCCTTTTTGCACAATCATTATGTGGGTGCCATTATTTTTATCGGTATCGCCCTCAGTCTGCCGCAATAACTAACAGCTGCGCCAGACTGCCGGATCCAATCTGCGGTTGTTGCCGTATAGTCACTATCACAGCAACAACAGTCTTCCTTCGTGCAGCATCAGATGAGAACAGCGCCAGATGAAATTCTTACAACTGTTAGGTTATGCCGGTTTAATTCCTTTTCTGTTACTGACACTGCTCAGCGCCTGGCCACTGTGGCCTGAGTTACAGGCGCCGGCATTATTTCAGCGTTACAGCGCAATTATTCTGGCTTTTATGGCCGGTGTATTGTGGCCGGTCTGGTCGCAACAAGCGCCGCTGCGACCTTTGGCTGTTTTTGCTGTCAGTATTCCGGTACTGAGTTTTTTGGCCGGATTATTACCTGATGTCTGGTTGATTGGCATTGAACTGTTGTTGTTTCTGACGTTACGGCTGGGCGAGCGCTGGTTTGGCCTGGATCAACTGTATCATCCGGCTTATCTGAAATTACGCCAGCGGCTGACCAGAGTGGTGCTGTTATGCCATGGCCTGATGTTGTGGTTGTTGCTCAGTTGAGCCGGTCGTGAGCTGCAAAGTTGAATGTAAAAACCCATTTCACCGGTCTTGATAAAAGCCAACGGGTGGCAAACTAATTTTCCGGAGTGACTGATGAAAGATTGGATGTTGGCTTGTTGCACAGCAGCAGCGATATTGCTGGTAACCCTGTTAGTGTGGCCCCTGCCTGGCAGCAGTCAGATGGAGCTGAAAACAACCGCTATGACAGTGCCTTCGGATATGGCCGGCACTGTGCAACTGGAATCTATTGTGCTGGGGGCTGGTTGCTTCTGGGGCGTGGAAAAACGGTATCAGGCATTGCCCGGCGTAGTGGAGGCGGTGTCTGGTTATGCCGATGGCCGTGGTTTAGCGCCAAGCTACGCGGTGATCACGCAGCCTGAATACCAGCAGGATCCGAATAATTTTGCCGAAGTGGTGAAGGTGACGTTTAACCCGCAAATCATCAGTACCGAACGCATCTTACAGTTTTACTTTGAGCAACATGATCCAACCCAATTAAACCGGCAGGGCAATGATATTGGCACTCAGTATCGTTCAACTATTTTGTTCAGTACGCCACAACAGCAACAGACTGCGCTCAGGGTCAAGGCTGCTTATCAGCAATTGCTGGATCAGGCCACTGGTTATGGCCCTATTGTCACTAAAGTCGCAGCCCTTGACACCTTTTATCCGGCTGAAGACTATCATCAGGATTATCTGGCGAAAAACCCACTGGGGTATTGCCCTGATCATTCGACGGGGGTGCGTTTTAGTGTCAACACAGCAACCGCAGCGCCGGACAATAAGCCTCTGCTGCAAGGCAAACAGATTCTGGTAATTGATGCTGCTGACTACTGTCCTTATTGCGAGCAGTTTAAACAACAAGTCGCGAATGATTATCGCGGCACTATTCCGCTCACGTTCCGGCTGGCATCGCAGTTACAGGGGCTAACGCTGAAGACACCGACCTGGGCCACGCCGACTATCCTGTTTTTGCAGGACGGCAAAGAAGTATTTGGCCGGCAAGGTGCGATGTCAGCTGCCGATTTTTACCGGGCTTTGGGTCACTTTAAACTGGGTGAATCTGAGGCTTTTAATGTCGCCTTTGATGAAGGTACCGATGGCCGTTTTTGTCAGCAATATGAAATTTTCAAAAATACCCCGGATGGCGTCTTTATCGACAAACTGAGCGGTGCTGCTTTATTTGATACCCGCGATCGTTTTGATTCCGGCACTGGCTGGTTGTCTTTTACCAAAGCAATCGCGGGTGCGGTGCTGGAAAAACCGGATAACCGTTATGGCATGCAACGCACCGAACTGCGGGCTGCACAATCCGGTATTCATTTAGGTCATGTGTTTGACGATGGTCCGGCCGGGCAACGGCGCTTTTGTATTAATGCCACAGTGTTGGAATTTGTGCCAAGAGCTGCCGGCAATCGGTCTTAACGCTGGTTTGACGACCCGACTGGACTGAGCAGCGGCAAAAAATTGCCGCTGCTTAAAAATAATACTGTTCAGACCAGTATTAGGTCGGTAAAATGCGCGGCACAGGCAATATCGCCGCCCCAGCAGTCCGGAGCTATGATGCAGTTAATCAGTCTGAAATCCCTGGTGTTTGTTGCATTGCTGGCGCCTGTTGCCAGCCACGCCAATTTGATTGTTAATGGCAGCTTTGAAGCGAATAACTTACCGAAAAACAGCTGGACTGTGATGAACAGCAGCAACGTCAACGGTTGGCAAGGCAGTAACATTGAGTTATGGCACCAATTGTATAATGTGAAAGCGGCTGATGGCCTGATCCATGCCGAACTGAATGCCGATGGCGGTAATAGTGGCGCCTGGTCTATTTTCCAGCCTTTTAACACTGTGACTGGGACCCGTTATGATCTGTCGTTTGCGTACCGTGCCCGTGCCAGTGAAAATGAATCCTTCCGTGTCACAGTGGCGGATTTAAATCAAATTGTGGATGACCATAAAACCAACAGCTGGAGCTTATTTAAAACCAGTTTTGTTGCCACTGATACCACCACAACTTTACGTTTTACCTCGCTGAATACTGGCACAGTCGGGAATTTCCTCGACGACGTGAAAGTGCTGGCCAGCCCGGTGTTGCAAGCTGTACCGGAAAGCCCGGTCTGGCCGCTACTGATGCTGGTCGGTGCCGGTTTGGTCTGGCGTCGCCGCAGCACCCAACGCAGTTAAGTCAGTTCTGTCGTGAGTAGGCCGGAAGCCTGCAGGCTAACGGCAGAATCTTATTTGCCGCGCAGTGGCAGATAAATATCGGTGATCATCTCGCTTTCGCTGACGTCGGGGAAAAATTTAACCCGCTCAAAAAAAAGTGGAAAATCGCCTAACTGCTGCCCGCTTTGCGCTAACCATTGTTGATATAAATACTGCACGGCCTGTCCAATCCGGTCATCACTGCCATAATGCCGGATCCTGGCGCAGCAACCTGCGGCTAAGGTCAGGCGGAACACCGCCGGGGCTTCGGCAGCTGCTGCCGGCAATGGCCGATCGGCGGGCCAGTGCGCCAGACTACAGGCCAGATCAAATCTATGTTCATCCGCACTGACCTGACTGGGATCGTCATACAACAGGTTAAAAGTCCGGCTGCGCTCAGGTGATAGCTGATTGGCCCGGCGCCAGGCAATAAAGTGGCGAAGCGTCTGGCCCAATAACTGCGGTGCGCCACGGTGGCTCATCACGGCCAGCGGTAGTGCCGGCACTTCGACCAGTTCAACCTGATAACTGAGTGTACTGTCCATGGCTTGTGTCCTGAGCTGTCTGATTGTTTGAGACTGGGTTTGCCAGTATTGCCAGTCGGGGTGTTGACGAAAGTGACTGGGATTTTGCGCAAAAGCACGGCGAAAGGCACGGCTAAAGCCAGCATGGCTGTCATAACCTGCCTGCAGCGAAATTGCAATAATGGACAGCTGTGGCCGGTACGCCAGTTGATAAGCTGCCCGTTTTAACCGCAATTGTCTGAGTAAGGTCATCACCGGCATGCCAAAACAAAGTGAGCACCAGCGATGAAAATGATACTTCGACAAGCCAACTTCAGCACTGAGGCTATCCAGATTGAGATCAGTGTCGAGTTGTTGCTCAAGCAGTTGTAGCACCTGAGTGAGTCTTGCTGCGGCATCGGTCATCTGAAGTTCCTCTGTGATGATTCGTTGATCATAATGACTAAGCACAACAGATGCTTGACCAAAATTGCTGTTTTGCGCTGGCGAGATTGAAAAAATCTGCTGTCAAATGTTGGACTGTCGCGGCGTGGCGGGTCACCTTACCAAGGTGCATCCAGATGCAACAGTAAGCCTTGTTTCAGCTAACACGCACAGCGGTACCAGCCTGAAGCCTGGCGATACCGCTGCGGGCAGATTAATGTTTATGCTTGTGGTTGCGGCCAGCCTGACCGGCCTGCTGCGCAGGGGTGACGGCCGTTTTGATAATGGCAGGTTTAGCGCTGACAAAAGGCTTGATGCCAATGGCCTGGTATAAATCCGTTGGATAAATGGCTTTGCCCTGCGTGATCACCAATGCCAACTGCCGGATATTGCTGATATTTTGCGTTGGATCTGCCTCCAGCAACAGCAAGTCGGCGTCTTTGCCGACACTGATACTGCCTTTTTGGTCGGCGACCTGACTAACCTGAGCTGCGGTCAGCGTGGCCACCTGTAAGGCCTGTGCCGGGGTTAAACCGGCTTTGACCAGCAGCTCCAGTTCGCCTTGCAAGGTGAAGCCGGCCAATTCGTCCGTACCCGCGACCACCACCACGCCTGCCTGATACAACATACCGACAAACTGCACCATCTTGGCATAGGATTTGGCATACAAAGCCGCAGTGGCAGCATCCGGGATATCCAGTTCAGCTGTACTGTAAGTACGCTGCAAATCCGGCGGCAAGTGGCTGACGATGGCTTGCCATGGGTCGCCCACAGTGCCGTCGACTTTTTTCAGAAAATCAAAAGTGGCTAAAGTCGGATCCACCACCACGGCGCGGTTTTTCAGCAGCTGAATATAATCCTGCACCGGTTGACTCTGCAGATCTAAGCTTGCCACTTGTTTGGCCGGCAGATAAAACCGCTCCAGCGTGCGGGTGTCCGTGTCGGGCTTGACCAGGAAATTCAGCAATAACTGATTAATATGCTGAATTTCATCAAAGCCGGCGGCGACGACATCCTCAGCCTTTAAAAAGGCCGGCACATGGCCGCTGACTCTTAAACCACGCTGATGGGCGTAGCTGACGGTATCTTTTAAAATGGCTTTGGGAAATGAGTTGTAAATTTTCAGCTGGCGATAGCCATGGGCGGCATACCAGTCAATGGCAGCTTTCGCACCGGCCAGGTCTTTCACCACAAAACCATTGCGGGCTGAATACGGGCTTTCGCCTTCCAGAAAACCGGTCGGCACCACGTTGGGTGCCAGCAGCTCGCCAGCACGGGTTTCATCGATAATCGCCTGTAATGTGTGGTTATCATTGCCCATATCACGCAAGGTGGTAACCCCGGCAGCCAGATGTAACGGACCTTCCCAACGCGATAAATGGCCGTGCATATCGAATAAACCCGGCACCACAATGCGGCCTTTGCCCTCGATACTTTGGGCAACTTCGGTTTGCAAAGTACCGGTTGGAGTAATAGCGGTGATTTTACCGCGTAAGAGGTAAATATCACTGGGCTTGGTCAGGCTGGCGCTGTGGCTGTCAAAAATCCGCACGTTTCGCAGCACCGTCAGGCCAGGTAGCGCCGTGGTTTTATCCTGTGCCATTTGCTGTAACAACTGCGTTTCAGCCTGCTGCTGAATCGCCGCCATTGTGGCGGCATTCTGTTGCCAGCCGTCGGCAATCAGCGTGGCATAACCTGGCTCGATGTTGGCAAATAATCTGGGTTTGCTATCGGTGGTGGCCCATAAAAAAACCGGTTCCAGCCCAACGCCGGTTTGCACTAATAATTGCACCTGTTGTTTTTCACCGTCTTTTTCCACCATCAGTTCACTGACTTTTTGTTGGAGCAGCGTGCCCGATGGCAGCAGCGCAATACTTTGGCCGCCGTTTTTGGCAATAGCCTGCAGCGCTATGCTGGAGATTTCGGCAGAACCCTCTACCGGCAGATACAAGGCCGGTCCGCTCACTTGCGTCTGCCCTTGTTGCTGCCCGGACTGCCAACGGGCTTGCTGACCCTGACGCTGGAATGTTTCGTTAATCACCGAACCAAAAGTGCTGTTGCCCTTGGCCTGATAACTGGCGATGGTGCCGTCAGCGGCCAGGCTGATCTGCTCGTTTAATTCAGGTCCGCGGCCGTTGTCTTTAAAGATGTAACGGACTTTGATGCTGCCATCATCGGCAATATCGACAATCTGTTCGCCGGCTTTGACGCCGTTGTCGACCAGAATACTGTATTTATGTTGTTCAGCCGCCAAAGCCATGCCAGACAGCAGCGGCGGCGGGCAGAGGCTGGCCAGCAGCAACGAAAGATAACGGACGCGCATCAGAAAAGTCCTTGAGTCAGAAGTAAATATTTACAGCACCATAACAAAAATGCAGTTGCTGCGGCAATCTTCCATCCGAGGGCACAGAAAAAAACCGCCGAATGCAGTTTTTTCCGCCAAATTGCGTTGGAATGGCCTGCGCAGACTTTGGCCGGCCCGGCTTTTGCGGTAGCATAGTCACCCCCTGACCTGAATGTATTGCAGACCTAATGTCCGACGCGGTTTTTCCAATCAGCGCTACCACCCTGCAGCTGTGGTTTGATCCTGGTACTTTTCAGCGTGCCCGTGCTTACTGGCAAGCCGGTAAAGTGATTAAACTTGAATACAACGAAGAGCTGACGCAAATCACCGCCCAAGTGTGGGGCGAAGCACTCACGCCTTACCGGCAGTATGTGTCGCTGAAACAACATGGCGCTGAGTGGCGGCTGACCGATTCCTGTTCTTGTCCGGTCGGTGCCCGCTGTAAGCATGTGCTGGCTGTGCTGCTGAAATTGAAGCAAGTGTATGAACAGCAACAGGCTGGTAAGCAGCAATTGCCATTACGGCAGTTAAATCAGTGGTTTCATGATGTGGAACGGCTGCATCAAACGGATCCCAGTGTGCAGAAACTGAAAGACGTGGTGTTGTACATTCTGAGTTATGGTCAGTCTGGCTTACAACTGTATCCGCGTCGGGTCAAAACCAATAAAAAAGGCGGCTATACCAAAGGCCAAACGATTGGGCCGCATGAGTTTTCCGGTTATTTGTTGCCGTACTGGATTGAAGAACAGGACTTCCGGCTGATTAATCTGTTCCGCTCGCAAAATATCCGTGAACAGTCGCTGTTAGAAGATGGCTGGGGCTATCAGTTGTTGCAACAACTGCTGGCCACCGGCCGTTGTTTTTTTGGCGAAGCCCGTCATCCGTTGCAACAGGGGCAGCCACGCCAGTTGCAATTAAAATGGCTGGAAGGCAAAGCCGGTCATCAGTTGATGTGGGATTTAGGTGACGACGCTGAGCTGGAGATTGTCTATACCGATCCACCTTGTTATCTGGACAGCACCCATTTTGTGCTCGGGCCTTTAGCGACAGATTTAACCGGACGTGAACTGAAGTTGTTATCACGGATGCCGCCGGTGCCGCTGGACGTGGTGCAGGACAGTGTCAGTAAGTTGCAGAAATTATTCGGCAAAGTCAGCTTACCTGTGCCAACGGGCGTGGCGCTGGAACGGTTGGACGTGACGCCGGTGCCGGTGCTGCAACTGCGGCAATGGCCGGTGGTCGCTGTGGGTAAAGTGGCGGCAGCCCGGCTGAGTTTTGCTTATGCCGAACATCTGCTGCCGCTGGATTTATCCCAATCCCAGACCGAAATCAGCAGCACAGGCCGCACTGTCTTTATTAAACGTCAGCGCGCGGTAGAAACCGCAGCCCTGGAGCGTTTGCTGGCGCTTGGACTGGTGGAGCTGTCGCAACCTGATGATCCTGAACCGTCGTTGTTTGGCGTGGGTGATGGGCCGGAAAATCCGGAATTATGGCAACCGTTATTGCAGTCGCTGTCTGAGCTGGCGGCAGATGGCTGGCGGATAGAACAAGCGGATGATTTTAATCTGAATATCCTGACACCACCGGCTTATTTACAAGTGCAGGATGGCAAAAAAGGTGGCTTTGAACTGGGGATCCAGGTCGATATTGATGGCCAGCAAGTGCCGTTATTGCCGTTGATTACGCAGTGGCTGCGACAGTATGGCTTACCGACCAGTCAGCAGCATATCTGGCTCAGTTTGCCGCAAGGTAAGCTGGCGTTGCCGGTCAGCCTGATCCAGCCGCTGATTGATACTATTGTTGAATTGCTGAATTTGCAAAAAACGCCGTTGTTGCTGGAATTGCCCGATTATAAAGCGGCGTTATTACCGCCGCCGGGCGCGGCGGAAATTCAGTACCTGAATGCCGGCCGGTTGGAACGGCTCAGCAGTCAGTTGCATCATTTTGCTGGCATCAGCGAGGTGAGCAAACCGGCGGGTTTACAAGCAGAGTTGCGGCCTTATCAGCAACAAGGCTTAAATTGGCTCAGTTTTCTGCGCACTTATGGCCTGGGCGGAGTGCTGGCCGACGATATGGGTTTGGGCAAAACCCTGCAAACCTTGAGTTATCTGCAAAGTGAACGTGAAGCTGGCCGTTTGCAGCAACCTGTGCTGATTGTCTGTCCAACCAGTCTGCTTGGCAACTGGCAGCAGGAAGCGGGGCGTTTTACCCCACAATTAACCGTGTTGCAGTTGTATGGCCCGAAACGGCAGCATTGGTTCGACCAACTCAGCGACTACGACATTATTGTCACCAGTTATCCGTTGCTGGTGCGGGATATCGCCTTATATCAGCGCTGGCAGTTCAGTGCGGTCATTTTGGATGAAGCGCAGCATATTAAAAATTCAGGTAGTCAGGCGGCGCAATCGGTGCGACTGCTCAAAGCCGATTTTAAACTGGCCTTGTCCGGCACGCCGCTGGAAAACCATTTAGGCGAATTAAAGTCGCTGTTCGATTTTGTGTTACCTGGCTTGCTGGGCACAGAACAGCATTTCCAACAGGTGTATCGTAAACCTATTGAAAAACATGCAGATGCCGAACGTTCAGCAGCCTTAAAACGTAAAATTGCGCCTTTTATCCTACGCCGCACCAAGAATCAGGTAGCAACCGAATTACCGGAAAAAACCGAAATTCTGCAGTTGCTGGAACTGGAATCGGATCAACGTAACTTGTATGAAAGTATCCGGCTGGTGATGGAAACCAAAGTGCGGGAACTGTTCCTGCGCAAAGGGGTGGCGGCCAGTCAGATCGAGTTTCTGGATGCGCTGTTGAAATTACGCCAGGCTTGTTGTGATGCCCGCCTGGTGCCGATTGAGCAGGCGAAAACGGTTAAACACAATGCCAAACTGCAATGGTTACGCGATAACCTGCCGGAGATGGTGGAAGAAGGCCGTAAGATCCTGTTATTCAGTCAGTTTGCCAGTATGCTGAATCTGATTGAACAAGAACTGCAGTATCTGGACATTTCATACAGCAAATTGACCGGCCAGACCAAAAAACGGCAGGAACAGATTGATGCTTTCCAGTTTGGTGGCAATTCGGTGTTTCTGATCAGCTTAAAAGCGGGCGGCACCGGTCTGAACCTGACCGCCGCCGATACCGTGATCCATTATGATCCCTGGTGGAATCCGGCGGCAGAGAATCAGGCGACGGATCGGGCGCACCGGATTGGTCAGGACAAGGCGGTGTTTGTTTACAAGCTGATAGTCCGGCATAGTGTTGAAGAAAAAGTACAGAAATTACAGCAATTTAAGCAAGGCTTGGCCGATCAGTTGTTTGCTGGTGGCAAAGGCCAGGTCTGGCAGGGCAATGCGCTGGATTTACTGGCGCTGTTTAGCGAACAGGAACCCGAACCTTTAGTGTTACCGGCAACGACTGAGTTGCCTGCTGAGTTGGAATAACAGATGCGCACGACCACAATGAAACAACAACTACAACACTGGACCAGCGCCCAATCCTGGCTGGAGCCAAGCCTGGCATATTCGCTGATCGTGTTATTGCTGATTGTGCTGACGGCCGTCTGCATTCATCTGGTGGTGCATAAAGGCGTGTTGGGTTTGTTGCGACAGCGGGCGGCAGAGTCGGCGCCTTTGTGGCGGCAGGCGATTTACCAGCACAAACTATTAAGCCGGCTGGCGTTGACGGCACAGGGGTTTATTTTATCCCTGCAGGCCCATCTCTGGCTGGACGCCAAGGGCGAAGCGTTACAGCTGCTGACCGCCACCACCCAGCTCTGGATGTTGTTATTTGGCCTGTTGAGCGCCTTTTCGCTGTTAGACACTATTGAAGCCATGTTGCGGGATACCGGTTTTGGCCGTTCGACGCCAATCCGGGGTGTGTTCCAGAGTATGAAACTGGTGGGCTCTTTGCTGGCGCTGATCGTGGCGTTGTCGATGTTATCCGGTAAATCGCCGGTGTTGTTGCTCAGTGGTCTGGGGGCGATGACGGCGGTGTTGTTATTGGTGTTTAAAGATCCGATCCTCGGTTTTGTCGCCGGTATTCAGTTATCGGCCAATAAAATGCTGATGGTCGGTGACTGGCTGGAAATGCCAAAATATGGTGCCGATGGTGCTGTGGTGGAAATGAACCTGACCACGGTGAAGGTGCGGAACTGGGACAATACCATCACCAGTATTCCGGCTTATGCGCTGATTTCGGATTCCTTTAAAAACTGGCGTGGCATGAGTGAATCCGGTGGCCGCCGCATCAAACGGGCTTTTTATCTGGATGCCAGTAGTATTCATTTTCTGACGGATGCTGATGTAGCCCGATTACAGTCTTCCAGTTTATTGCAGCCTTATTTTGCCGAAAAATTGCCGGAACTTGCCGCGGCGAATCAGAAGAAAGCCACCGGCAGCGTGCTGGACAGCCGGCGTCTGACCAATATCGGTACGTTGCGGGCTTATCTGACGTTTTATCTGCGCCAGCACCCGGATATTCATCCGGACATGACCCAGATGGTGCGGCAACTGGCGCCGGCGCCGCATGGCGTGCCGCTGGAGGTCTATGCCTTCTGTAGCAATACGGCCTGGGGTTATTATGAAGCGGTGCAGGCCGATATCTTTGACCATATTTATGCCGTGCTGGCTGAATTTGACCTGCGGATTTATCAGCAGCCGACCGGTTATGATGTGCGCCAGCTTAGTGCACAGCCTGGTGCCGGAGCGGCCGCTGCGGCGGCGGTGATGCTGGAAGAGGGCCGGCAACATTAGCTGTGCAAATATTGCAATAAGCGGTCAAAGGCGCGGTAACTCAGCGCTTCCAGCAGTTCAGCCCGACTGATGTCTGCTTGTTGTTTCAGATCGGCAATGGTGCGGGCGACTTTCAGCAGTTTGTGGTAACTGCGGGCTGACAGTTTCAGTTGCTGCAGTGCTTGCTCCAGAAAATCACTGTCGGCAGCGGATAACGGGCAGTGCAGCAACAACTCGGCCGGATGCAGCCGGGCGTTGCTTTTACCCTGACGGGCCAGTTGTCGTTGCCGCGCCGCAGCCACCCGCCCGGCGACTTCAGCACTGCTTTCACTGGGTTGCTGCGTACTGAGCAGCCCCTTGGGTAATAACGGCACTTCAATTTGCAGTTCAATCCGATCCAGCAAAGGTCCGGATAACCTGCTCAGATAACGCAGCACTTGCTCGCGGCTGGCGCGGCCATCCTGATGATGGCCACTCGGGCTTGGATTTAACGCTGCAATCAACTGAAATTGCGCCGGAAACTCTGCCTGGCGGCCAGCCCTTGAAATACAGACAGCGCCGGTTTCCAGCGGTTGGCGTAACACTTCCAGCACTTTGCGTTCATATTCCGGTAATTCATCGAGAAATAAGACCCCCTGATGGGCCAGGGAAATTTCGCCTGGCCTCGGCACTGAGCCGCCGCCTACTAATGCGATGGCAGAACAGGTATGGTGCGGTTGCCGGAACGGTGGTTGCCGCCACTGACTGAGCGGTTTATTCAGTGCCACAATGGAATAAATAGCCGCACTTTCCAGTGCTTCCGCCAGTGACAGTTGCGGTAACAGCGCTGGCAGACGCTGCGCCAACATTGATTTGCCGGTTCCTGGTGGCCCAAACAACAATAAATGGTGCTGACCGGCCGCCGCGATTTCCAGGGCTCTTTTGGCTTGTTGTTGCCCTTTAACTTCAGAAAGGCACAACGGATAACCGCACTGACTGTCGGGTAATGCCGGAATAACCGGTAACGCTTGTTGCGCCAGTAAAAAGCTGTGCACCTGCAGCAAATGGTCAGCACCATGCAGGGCGACACCGGGGATTTGCTGGGCCTGACAGGCATTACTCATCGGTAATACCGGCTGGCGGCCTGCCGCCTGACATGCCAGCACCAGCGGAATTTCACCGACAATAGCGCGGATGGCACCGGACAGTGCCAGTTCACCGTAAAATTCATAGCCTTCAATGGCGGCGGCCGGCAATTGGCCGCTGGCGACAATAATGCCAATAGCGATTGGCAAATCAAATCTGCCGCCTTCTTTGGGTAAGTCAGCCGGTGCCAGATTGACGGTGATTTTGCGATCCGGAAATTCAAAACCGCTATTGAGCAAAGCACTGCGGACCCGGTCACGTGCCTCTTTGACCGAAGTTTCCGGTAAGCCAACCAACTGAAAGCCCGGTAAACCCTGACTTAAATGCACTTCCACCGTCACGGCAGGGGCGGCCAGCCCCAGTCGTGCTCTGCTGTAAACAATTGCCAGTGCCATACCGCCCTGCCATCGTCGGATGTGGGTAGCATTATGTTTAGCAAAAAGTGAAAATAATGCAAATTTTGGTATGAAATTCTCGCTGACTTCCTAAATCCGGCTGAACTCGCTACACTGCGGTAAGTTTTAATTGCTTCAGGTGGTCGCCTGAATTTAGCCAAGTGAGATGCTGTGCGCGCTGCAACAAGCCGGTTTTTATTTTATCGGGTCATTGGGTATCTGCTGCTGTTATTGGCCGGCACTATGCTGATTACCACTGCAGTCGCGGTGTTTTACGATGAGCAGAGTTTCTGGAGCTATCTGATTTCGGCGCTGATCACCGCTAGTTTCGGCTATATCCTGGTGTATAAAGGCCGGCATGAGTTTGTGCTGATTAAACGCCATCTGTTTTTACTCACCACTTTGTGTTGGTTGTCTATCTGTCTGTTCTCGACCTTACCTTTTGTGCTGGTGCTGCCGAATCTCAGTTATGTGGATGCAGCTTTTGAAACCGTTTCCGCCATTACCACCACAGGCGCCACAGTGTTGACAGGTCTGGATCAGATGCCGCGTGGTCTGTTGTTTTGGCGCGCCATTCTGCAGTGGATTGGTGGCGTGGGTATTATCGTGATGGCGATCGCGATTCTGCCAGCGTTGAAAATCGGTGGGATGAAGTTATTTAAAACCGAAAATTCAGATATTTCAGAAAAGATTCTGCCGCGTAGCTCCAGTTTATCGATGTATATCGGCCTGGTTTATCTGTTATTAAGCGCCGCCTGTATGTCGTTGTATTACCTGGGAGGTATGTCTGGTTTTGATGCCATCACCCATGGTATGGCGACAGTGTCGACCGGTGGTTTTGCCAATTATGATACCTCCTTCGGCCATTTTAACGACCGGCCCCATTTGCTCTGGATTGCCAGTCTGTTTATGTTGTTATCGGCGTTACCGCTGGTCTTACTGGTCGGTACCTTACGTGGCCATAAGTGGTTATTGCTGCGGGATCCGCAAGTCCGGGCTTTTTTGACCATAGTACTGTTTTGTACTTTATTGCTGACCTGGTATCAGCACGAACACAACGCCAGACCCTGGTTGGACGCACTGACGCACAGCACTTTTAATATTGTTTCAGTGATCACAACTTGTGGTTTTGCCTCCGAAAACTATTCAGCCTGGGGCGGA
>Ga0209599_10000165_pt1 | contig 45470 bp, 39 predicted proteins | sample Shrwel_input2_FT_FD_187534 | JGI IMG/M metagenome (GOLD analysis project Ga0209599, IMG submission 187534) | Subsurface microbial communities from deep shales in Ohio, USA - Utica-3 well 1 S input2 FT (SPAdes) (version 2) ...
GGCCAAAGTCGAGCCCGCGCCAACAGCGCCGCAGCGGGTGGATGACAGCGTGGACGATGCATCCAGCTCTGGCCGGACATTTGCCAGCCTGCAGGGCAAGCTGAAACTGCCCGTGCGCGGTGAGCTGGCCGGCAAGTTTGGCACGCCGCGTGCCGAGGGGATGACCTGGAAAGGCGTATTCATCCGTACCGCCGCCGGCCAGGCGGCCCGCGCCGTGGCCGATGGCCGGGTGGTGTACGCCGACTGGCTGCGCGGCTTTGGCAATATGCTGATTGTCGATCACGGTGGCGGCTACATGACCGTCTATGGCGGTGGCGAAGCGCTGATGAAGTCCACTGGCGACAAAGTGCGCGCGGGCGACACCGTGGCCACCACCGGTGCATCCGGCGGCGGCAGTGACAACGGGCTATATTTTGAAATTCGACACCTGGGACGCCCGCTCAACCCGATGAGCTGGGCCCAATCGTAACCGGATAACCGGCACCAGCCGGGGAGAACTATGCATACTCTGCAAAAAATGGCCTTGGTCAGCGCAGGTGCCGTGGCGGGCGCCATTCTCAGCCTGAGCATCACGGCCATGGCCGACAAAGAGCCGGCCAGCACCACCCTGCCGCTGACTGAACTGCGCACCTTTACCGAAGTGTTCGGGCGCATCAAGCAGGACTATGTCGAACCGGTTGAAGATAAAAAGCTGATTACCGAAGCCATCAACGGCATGCTGTCCGGGCTGGACCCGCACTCGTCCTATCTCGATCCAGACGCCTTCAAGGAACTGCGCGAAGGCACCCAGGGCGAATTTGGCGGGCTGGGGATTGAAATCGGTGCTGAAGACGGCCTGATCAAGGTGATTGCACCGATTGAAGACACCCCGGCATTCCGCGCCGGCATGAAATCGGGTGATTTGATTGTCAAGATCGACGATGTTTCGGTGCGTGGGCTGAGCATCAACGAAGCGGTCAAGCGCATGCGTGGCAAGCCGGGCACCAAGGTCACGCTGACCCTTGCCCGCAAGGGCGAATCCAAACCGCTGGTGGTGCCGCTGACCCGTGCGGTGATCAAGACCAAGAGCGTCAAGTTCAAGATGGTCGAACCGGATTACGGCTATGTGCGCATCACCCAGTTCCAGGAGCACACCACAGAGAACCTGGCACAGGCACTGGAAGCACTGTACAAGGAAAACGCCAAGCCGCTGAAGGGCCTGGTGCTGGATCTGCGCGACGATCCGGGCGGCCTGCTCAATAGCGCCGTGGGCGTCTCTGCGGCCTTCCTGCCCAAGGATGCGCTGGTGGTGTACACCGATGGCCGCGCGCCAGACGCCAAGATGCGCCTGACCGCCGCGCCAGCCAACTATATGCGCGACCAGAGCAAGACGGATTACTTCCGCAATACCCCGGCTGCGGTAAAAACCGTGCCGGTGGTGGTGCTGGTCAACAGTGGCACGGCGTCGGCGTCGGAAATTGTGGCCGGGGCGCTGCAAGACCACAAGCGCGCGCTGGTGGTCGGGGTGAAAACCTTCGGCAAGGGCTCGGTGCAGTCGGTACTGCCGCTGGGCAACCAGGGTGGCATCAAGCTGACCACTGCCCGCTATTACACGCCAAATGGCCGCTCGATCCAGGCTACCGGGATTGCCCCGGATGTGGTGGTGGAAGAAGCCACGCTGACCGCTGCGGCCAGCAGTGCCGGTCCGTCGCTGCGCATTCGCGAGGCTGATCTGGAGCATCACCTGAGCAACCCGAATGGCGACAAGGACGGCAAGAGCGAAAAAACCGACAAGGCCGACAAGGCCCCGGTGACGCCGGCCAAGGCGCGTGATGACAAGGGCGACAAGAACAAGGACGACGACAAGTCGGCCAACCCGCGCGATCCCAACCCGAAAACCGACCACCAGCTGAATCAGGCGCTGACCATTCTCAAGGTGCAGCAGATTCTGCCGGGCGGCGCTGCGGCCAGTAAGGCAGCGGACACGCCGGTGGCCAAATAAGCATCGCGTGCGCCCCAAACAAAACGCCCGGCATGCCGGGCGTTTTGTTTGGCTGACACAATCCGTCAGCACCACCGGGAAACATCGCTTATGCCTGTATCTCTGGCGTGGCGGCAGCAGTGGGCGCTGTCGATGCGCCAAGCCAGGTCAGCAGCATGGCGTGCTCGTCCGCATTCATCTGCCACTGGCTGGCCGAACAGCGACGCACCACCGCTTCGGCATAGATATCCGCCAGTGCTTCAGCCGGTTTATTTGAATATTGCAGATTGACGCCATTGCGTTCCAGCAGGAACAAAATACCCGTTGCATCCTGACGGGATAACGAAATTTCCTTGTCCTTGGCAAAGTCACGCAGGTTTTTTGACAGCTCATTCAGCCCCGCGCCACCGTGACAAATCTGCTCGGCAATATAATTGAAGCAGATCTGGAATTCATCGGGGCTCAGCGGCGGTGTTTCTGTCAGCGCACATACCTTGTTGGCCAGCGCCACCAGCGCTGGATCGCTAGCCGGATTGCGCAGCCATTCTCCCAGCGACGCCAGTTCTCGCGGCGGGGTGTGTTTATGGGTCAGGTACAGATACCCAGGTGCCGCCTGCGAAAAAGTGACCCCTTGTTCATAAATATTGATCGCGGTAAAGAAACTGGCCGGGCGACCAAAACCAAACCAGCTATTGGCGTCAGCACCAAATTTTTCCCGCAGGATTTCAATGACCTTGGCCGAGGGAATGGCGTGTGAGGCCTGATTGAGTGCCTCAAGCAGCACCTTGGTGATGTCTTCAATCTTGTCGCGCGACATCAGTTCATTGTTCAGGCCCAGGCGGGGACGCGGGGTGTAGTCCTGGCGGTAGTCACGGTACTCCGGGCGTGCTTCCTGGCGGTACTCCGGGCGCGGAAACGATGGGCTATCCTGGCTGCTGCCACCTGCCGGCAGCATTTCTTCCAGAATCCGGGTCAGCGACAGGATTTCATCTGCCGAGGCGCGGTATGCTGCCGACGATGGCCCGGCCAGCACCACGCAGGTTTGCCGGTCGTATTCACGCAGTTTCTGCAGCACCGGGGTGAAGTCTGAATCGGCAGAAAACAGCATGAACTCTTCAAATCGGGTGGGATGCATCAGCCGGTCGACAATGTCGATGGTCATGTGCATGTCCGCCAGGGTTTTGCCCTGCATGGTCACGGCAGGGCAATCCACCACATCAAAAGCAGAATATATAAAATAAGGACGATATTCTTCAAAAGAAGTGGGATTCATATAACAGCGACGAATCAAAAATCGTCGGTCGGAGCCTTCCAGCTGCTTCAGCCACTCCGCCGGGCGTTTGGCAAAGCAATCCGCCATCGCAGGATCAATGGCTTTCAGGCAAAGAAAGACATTGTCGAAATCGACAAATAGCGCAGTTTTTTTTGGCACACATGTATCCTTGCAAAAGGTCTGGCAAGCAGGGATGGTAGCAACAGGCTTGCAGGATGGCAAACTGAATGTTTTTTCAGTATCAACTGAACAGCATGGCCTATCCGTCTGGCTGATGCCTGGATATTTCCCTTGAGCAAATCAATGGCATTTTTGCTGGAGCGCCGCCAGCGCAAGCGCTGTGATCTGCATCAGGGTTTGCTGCGCCTGGGGCGTTTGTGCCTTGGCTGGCGGGCAGGCCAATCATAGGCAATGCCTATGGACATCGACATGGCACTAAAGTTCAGTGCAATTGCGTATTTTTACATTTTTTATCCGACGCGCCAGACGATGCTGCTCATCTGCCCTGCCTGGCCAGGCAGACAGGATCGGCCAACACCAGGGCCAGCGCGCAGGCATGGCCAGACCGGTAAAATCCGCTGAAGAATCTGCCATGCATCGGAACTTTGCCCGGATTTCCCTGACCATCCTGATACCATGGCAAGCATGTCATGGTTTGGCGTGTGCTGGATTCGGTTCAGCCAGGAGGTTTGTATGTTCATCCCCGCCGTGTCGCCGCAACTGCCGGTGTACACCCCAAAAGCTCCGGATCGGGTGCCGGATGTGGCCGCCGTTAGCCAGATTGCCCCGGTGCTGGCCAACGCAGGACGCCCGCTGCTGGATCACACCCGCACCAGCCGCCGCCAGCCACGCGCTGGCACGCTGTGGGATGCGGTGGATGTGTCCGAACGCGGTGAATTGCTGTTATTGCTGGATGAAGTGGCGGAAGCCTTTGTTTCGGTGCGCGCCCGGCTGGCCAGCGATGATGCGATATATACCGTGCTGCGTGGTGCAGACCAGCTGCGCCAGGCTTATCAGCGCCTGGCCGCCCCCCATGGCCGCCATGCGCACCCGGCACGCATGCTCGGTGTGACTGCCAGCCTGGCCGAAGGCCTGAGCCGGATACCCTTGGGCGGCGGCCTGCCTTTGACCAGTCAGGGCATTAGCCTGGATGGCGACGGGCAGTTGCAGGTGGACGCTGCCCGGCTGGCCTGGGCGGCAGAGCGCGATGCCATGCTAAGCCGCCGGCTGGATGCGCTGGTGGCCGGGGTACACGCTGAAGTGCTGGGTGCCCAGCGCAATCTGGGCGGGCAATTGGCCCATGGTGGCGGGCATACGTTGGATGCCCGCTTGCTCAGCGCCCACTATGCAGCGCTCAGCGCCGAAGTGCAGGCTGCCACCGCTGCCTTGCCCGAATCTGCCCGGCCTGCGCACTGGCAGGGTACACATTCGACAGCAGACGCCGAACCCCACCCGCCCGCAGAGCCGGATTCAATGGTGCCAGCACCTGGATCTGGCCCGTAATTCCCCGGCCTACTCGCGCCACCGTGCTGGCGCAAATTGCCCTGTGGCTGAAGCGGTATTGGAGGGGGTGAGCAGATGTTGTTGAAAAACCATGGTTTTTCTAAAACATTTTGCCAGATTGGGCTTTTTTGAAAATTAGCGCTTGACAGGGCGCAGGGTGATCGGTACTATACGCCCCATCGATTCCTCGATAGCTCAGTCGGTAGAGCGACGGACTGTTAATCCGCAGGTCCCTGGTTCGAGCCCAGGTCGAGGAGCCAGTATTCAGCAAAGCCCCGCATCGCAAGATGTGGGGCTTTTGCTTTGTCTGCTTCCCATTTTCCTTTTTCAGTGCTGCACCGAGCGGCAGCGCTAAAAATTTTTGCTGGTTTTTTGCCCGAAACCGGAACTTCCTGGTCACACCCCAGTCATATCACATACTGTAACCGCGCTGTTTCAGGCTGGTGGGTAAGCCGCAGCCGCAGCCGGTTGTTGTCTGACAGGAGGCCTGTAATGATGACTTCCCGCCCGATTTCTCCTCGACTGCGTCGTTTGATGCAGCAATGCTGGCAACGTCTGACCGAACGCGACCTGGACCAGGTGGCCAACCGGAACAGCCTGCTTGCCGTGCTGCGTCAGCGCTATACCCGCCCTGTGGCGGAGATTGAACAGGAAATCGACCAGTTTTTCCGTACCTTGTTTGCTGGCGGCGCGTTTCCACGCCCGACGCTGGCTTAAGCTTTTCCGGCAAGTCTGCCCCCAGGCTTGTCCGGTGGTTTTCTCCGGGTTGTTCCCACATCCTGTTCGTGCCCATCCTTGGTGATGGGCATTTTTTTGTCAGCCTATATACCTGATTGGTATTCTTTGGTTGATACGCAAAAAAAACACTATTCACAAGCATAAACCTGGACAGAATGAGATGGCATTGATGTGGTAGTTTTACCACATCGTTGCGCATGAGATGCCCAGGGATGTCCGGTCAATTCAGACTTAAACCTGTGAAGCATTTTAGCCTGGATAAACAATCAGTTATCGGTCAATTCTTTCTTTGTCAGGCTAGGTCATACAATTGAATCATACAATCATATTGTAACAATTCGCATCAAACCCGGCTCTTTTTTAAGTAGTTATACGTAAATAACCATAAAGCGTATCAGGCCAGCACATTTGAGTTCCCCCTTGCAAGCAAGCAGGAGGGTGAGTTTAATTTGCCTGTTTGACGACAATCATCGTAGCTTAGCGCTGGCAGTTCGTTTTTATCGAATCTCAAAGGACAAAAATCATGACTACTGTGAGTTCTGCTGTCAGCTACACCCTGGCCGCTGCTGAAGATGATCTGGTATTGACCGGTGCGGCCAATATCAATGGCACAGGCAACAATACCGCCAACAGTATTTCTGGCAACACCGGAGCCAATGTGATCAAGGGCTTGCTGGATGCCGACACCCTATATGGCTACGCGGGTAACGACACCCTGTATGCCGGAGATGCAGGCAGTGTGGATACGGTATACACCGACCTGCTGTACGGCGGGGACAATGCCGACACCCTGTTTGCCGACGGCCTGGATTACCTGTATGGCGAAGTGGGCAACGACATCCTGCATGGCGAATTGGGTGCCAATAACATGCTGACTGGCGGGGTGGGCAACGATGTCTATTATGTGGCGGCCAATAACGCCATCATCAATGAAGCACCGGCTGGCGGCATCGACCTGGTGTACAGCAGCACCACCATTGCGCTGAATGGCACCTTGCCGTTTGTTGGCGCAGCGCTGGTCAGTGGCGAAGTGGAAAAACTCACCCTCACCGGCACCGCCAATATCGACGGCATAGGCAATAACCTGGCCAATACCATCAATGGCAACGTCGGGGCCAATGTACTGTCCGGCGGCCTGGGGGCTGATTCGCTGTATGGCGGCGATGGTGATGACAAGCTGTACGCCGATGCACCGGGGGTCGGGGTGACGGCGGATGCCGACTGGCTGTACGGCGGCATCGGCAACGACCAGCTGTTTGGCAACGGCAATGACAAATTGTTTGGCGATGCCGGCAACGATATTTTTTACATCATTGGCGCGCAAAACATGGTGGTGGATTCCGCTGGCGTTGACCTGGTGAAAAGCGATGTCTCGTTCAGCCTGCTGTATACCGCCGATCCGGCTGCATCGTGGGCCAGCGGCAATATTGAAACCCTGGAACTGACCGGTACCCTGAATACCTACGGCTTTGGTGATGGTCTGGCCAACACCATTCTGGGCAATACCGGCAATAACACCCTGGATGGCAAAGGCGGCAATGACATTCTGGAGGGCCGCAGCGGCGACGATGTGCTGAAAATCGGCTCCGACAGCGGCGGGGTCAGCGGTGCCACCACGATGAATGGCGGCCTGGGCAATGATGTGTTCTGGACCGGCAAGGGCTATCGCGGCGACCACAGCAGCGGAGCCAACCAGCTGTCACTGCTGGATTTCACGTCCGGCACGGACAGCATCCGCTTTGGCATCAGCACCGCCGCCACCGCGCCAGCCACGCTGGACACCACGCCGGTCTACGGCGGCGACACCCTGGCCATGGTGCTGGATCGCGCGGCATCTGGCAGCGGCAGCGCCACCAACCCGACCATCAATCAGTTTGTGTTTGGCGCAGACACCTATCTGGTGCTCGACCAGAGTAGCACGCTGACCTTTACCGCGTCGGATCTGGCCATTCGCCTGGCTGGCACGCCGGGTGTGGCACTCAGTGATTTAGTGTTTGATCTGGTGTAAGCCAATCACCCGCCCTGATTGCGCCAAATGACTCGGCCCACCCGACAGAAAATCGGGTGGGCCGAGTCATTTGCGACGATTATTCCACGCCCATCTGTTGCTTCAGCGCTTCCTTGCGCCGCAGGATGTCATCGTGCAGCGCCTGGGTATTCGGCTGGGTATTGGCTCGGGCGGGGGTCGCCGCTGGTGCGGGCGCTGGCACGGCAGGTGGCGTGCTGCTTTCTGGCGGTGGCTGAAAGGTTTGGCTGGGCGGGGCCGGGGTTTGTCGGCGATTGGCATCCGGGCTGGCGGGCACAGGGCTGGCAGCAAGCGCCGGCTTGGCAGGCACAACACTCACCGCCGGCGCAGGGGCGGCGGCGGGTGGCGCGGGCAGCGGTGCAACGCTTGCTGGCGTGGCCGCCGGTACCGGAGCCGGGCTGGCCGACACCGCTGGCGTAGCAGGTGCGGCTGGCGGGCTGGGTGTTTCTGCTGGCCGGCGCTCCTGCAAGGTCAGACCCGGTGCCAGCTCAATGGGGGCGGCGGGCGCAGCAGCGGGGCTGGCGGGGGCCGGCAAGGGCGCTGAGACGGTATGTTCCAGCCACAACCAGCCGCCGCCCATCAGGCCAAGCAGCAGGGTGAACAGGCTGCCCAGCAGCCACCAGCCCCAGCGCAACGAGCCGCGCGGCGGCTTAGGCTGAACACTGGGCTCAAGCGGTATGGCTGGTGCAGCGGCAGCGGTATCGACTCGCAAGGTAGTCACGGTGGGTGGCGTGCGGTCGGCCAGCACAGGCGGCATGGCCGTTAGCGCCTGGCCGCACGCCGGACAAAAGCGTGCCGCATCCGGGCAGGGGGTGTGGCAGGTAGGGCATTCAGCCATGAAACTTCCTTGGTGTCCGCACTGGAACGGGAGGGGAGGGCGCATGCTGAAACAGGCATGCTTCCGCGCCCTGGGCTGATCCGGTGCAGCGCGTCACAATGCATGACGTGGTCAATTCAGCAGATTCTTGCCAAATTGCACCACGCCACTGAAAAACCCGGCCAGATCGTCCAGCACGCTGCCGATGTTTTCCTTGCGCTCGTTCAAAATAATGATTTCGGTCCGCCGGTTCAGCTGGCGGCCCTCCATTGTACTGTTATCGGCAATCGGTCGGCTCATGCCGTAGCCCACATAGCGCATGCGCGCCTTGGGCACGCCCCGGTCGAGCAGGCCTTTCATCACCGCCAGCGCACGCAGCTCAGACAAGTCGCGGTTCAAATCCGGCGGCCCGATATTATCGGTGTGGCCTTCAATGGAAACCGGCTGATGGGTGCGGTGGGTGAGGATGCTGACCACCCGGTCCAGAAACACCTGGCCCGCCGGCTTGATATCCGCCTTGCCGCTGTCAAACAGGATGATATCGCTGGAGCGGATTTCTACCCCACGCGCAGTCTGGGTGATGGTGACATCACGCGAGGCCGGCGGGGTGGCGCAGGCGCTTAGCACGGTCAGCAGCAGCAAGGCGAGCAACGGTTTCCAGCGCATGGGCATTTCCTCGTTCGGGCAAAACGTTGGCATGTCTGGCATTTTACCGGAGGAAGCCATGACATGGCACTGGGCAAGCCGCCTGACTTGGTGCGCTCGCTTCAAAAAAAACAGGCCTGCGCTGGTCTGGCGCGGCCTGTTGCGGCGGAGATGGCTGGCTTGCGCCGATATCAGGCCGGATTGCGCCCTAGCGCCACGGCAAAAAAGCCGTCGGTATTATGCTGGGCCGGGTTCAGGCGCAGGCGGCTGCCGGTGGCCAGGGTCACCCGTTGTTCGGCCAGCAGCGCCTCGGCGTTCAGCTCGCTGAATTCTGGATGGCTGGCCAGAAAAGCGTCGATGATCGCGTCGTTTTCGGCAGGCAGCAGGCTGCAGGTGGCGTACACCAAACGCCCGCCCGGCTTCACCAGCGCGGCGGCAGCATTCAGGATATTGGCCTGGGTGGCATTGAGCTGGGCCACGCTGTCCGGGGACTGGCGGAATTTCAGGTCTGGGTTGCGGCGCAAGGTGCCCAGGCCAGAGCATGGCGCGTCCACCAGCACGCGGTCAATCTTGCCGGCCAGGCGCTTGATGCGTGCGTCTTTTTCTGAGGCCAGCAGCTGCGGATGTACATTGGACAGCCCCGAGCGGGCCAGGCGCGGCTTGAGGTTGGCCAGGCGCTTTTCTGAAATATCAAACGCGTACAGCCGGCCAGTTGACGCCATCATTGCGCCCAGCAGCAGGGTTTTGCCGCCGGCACCGGCGCAAAAATCCACCACCATTTCACCCCGGCGCGGGGCAAGCAGCAGGCCAAGCAGCTGGCTGCCTTCGTCCTGCACTTCCACCATGCCGTTGGTGAACAGCGGCATGCGGGTCAGCGCCGGCTTGCCTTTTACCCGCAGGCCAAACGGCGACAGCGGGGTAAACTCCGCCGGAATGCCCAGCGCGGTCAGCTCATTCAGTGCGTCTTCGCGGCGGGTTTTAATGGTGTTGGCGCGCAAATCCAGCGGGGCGGGATGTTGCATGGCCCGACCCAGGGTCAGCACGGCCTCGTCGTCCAGGCCGCCATCCTGCTGCATGGCGCTGACCACCCAGTCGGGCAGCTCGGCGCGTTCGGCCAGGGTCAGTTCCGGGTCGAGTGCCTTGAGCTCGCCGGCCCATTTTTGTTCGGCCTCGGTCAGGGCGTCGGACAGTTCGCGCAGATTATGCCCACGCACCCGCACCAGCGAGGCAATCAGCAAACGCTTGGGGGTGGCTTGCGGGGCGGTCAGGGCGCTGAGCAGCGCGTGGCGGCGCAGCACGGCAAACACGGATTCGGCAATAAAATGGCGGTCTTGCTGGCCCAGCTTGGGGTTGTCACGAAAAAACGCCGACAGCGCGGCGTCCGCCGGCTTGTCGCACGGCAGCACCCGGCGCAGGGCATCGACAGCATGTTGAAACAGGGAATGGCTAATGGCCATGGGGCAATCTTTCAGGTTCAGGTCGTTCCAGAATCGTCACGCCATCCAGCTGAACCCGGATGGCGCGTTGATCAATGATTTTGTCGCCGCTGCGACGTATCCGCAGCGGCAGGTGATGCTGGTCGCGGGCCAGCCAGACATCGGTGCGATCCCCCCGGGCTTCGCTGCTCACCTGCACGGTAGCCAGGGTGTGCCCGGCCAGGTTTTGCGCGGCCTCGCCGTCGATGCTGACCGGCTGACGATACACTTTCTTGCCGGTGGTCATCTGCACCGTCTGCCCTTCCAGCGCGCCGGCGCGCAATGCCAGCTGAAAAATCAGGCTGAGAATATCCTGCGCGCCGTCTTCCAGCTCGGCGGTTTTGTCGTCGCGGTCGCCGTAGTGCAGCGTATGGCTGGCCCAGTCAAACTCGGCATGTTCGCGCCGGGTATCGCCCCGATGCGCCTCAAAGCGCAGCGGGCGCAAGCCCTGGGCGTTCAGCGTCCCCTCACTGGTATAGCGCAAGGTGGGGCTGAACAGCGAGCGCAGGGTGAGCACAATCCGGTACTGGCCATCGCGGCTTTTCCAATCCAGATCGGCCACGCCGGCCATCAGTACCCCGTACAGCACTTCGTAGCGCACGCTGGCCTGAGCCGGAAAAGTGGCCACGGCGGCGTCAGCGCCGGCCGCAGGCGGGTCTGTCTCCGGGCTGGGCACTGGCCCGCTTTCGGCCCCGGCAGACGCTTCCGCACGGTTGTCGTTTACTGCGGCCTGGTCCTCGTCTGCCGCTGGCGCGGCTTTCGCCTGCACGGGCACGCGCAGCGTCGCCCCATGGCCCTTGGCCGGTGACACGCTGCGGGCCGGGCTTAGGTCAGCCTGGCTGGCCGGGGCCAGGGTGCGCAGGGTGGCCGACAAGGGTTGTAGCGCCGGGCTGTCGCCAGCCGCAGGCAGCGCCAATCCGGGCCAGTCGCCCACCAGGCCGAGCAGATGCAACAGCAGCGAGGCCAGCAGCGCCAGCCCCAGCAGCCCGCCAGGGCCAGGCTTACTGCGGGCTGAGCAGTTCGCCATGTCCTTGCCCGCCGTCCACCCGGACACGCAGGCCGTCAATCTGCAAGCGGCCTTCCACCCACCAGCGTACCGCCTGCGGGTAAATGCGGTGCTCGACGCGCAACACCTTGGCCGCCAGGCTGTCGGCGGTGTCGTCGTCGGCCACCGCCACCGCACCCTGAATCACCACCGGGCCGTGGTCCAGTTCGGCGGTGACAAAGTGCACGGTGGAACCCGCCAGCCGGCAGCCGGCGTCCAGCGCGCGCTGGTGGGTGTGCAGGCCGGGAAAGGCCGGCAGCAGCGACGGGTGGATATTCAGCATCCGTCCGGCGTAGTGCCGGGTAAAGTCGGCGGTCAGAATGCGCATGAACCCGGCCAGCACCACCAGGTCGGGCTGGTGGCGGTCGATGCTGGCCTGCAAGGCGGCATCGAAGGCTTCGCGGCTGGCAAATGCCTTGTGGTCGAGCGCTTCGGTGGCAATGCCTTGCGCCGCCGCCCAGGCCAGGCCGGCGGCGTCGGGGCGGTTGGCAATCACCGCTGCCACGCGGGCACCGGGAATATTTGCCTCCACCAGCGCCTGCATATTCGAGCCTCGCCCGGAAATCAGGATGACGAGATTTTTCATGTTCAGCTTTAAACCCATGTGCCGGCGCGGCGGCGAGGCACCGCACCTGGCAAAAGCGTTGGCCCGGTGTTTTCCGGACAACGCCTCCAACAAACAAAACGGGCCGGGGACTGCTCACCCGGCGCGCGAAGGGCCGTCCGGGCTACCGCCCGGATGGCAAGCCTGAATTCAGCAATCAGGCAATCTGGGTCTGGTGCTCGTCACCCTCACGCGGGCGAATCTGGCCCAGGCGATACACGGTTTCGCCTTCGGCCTGCAGCAGCGCGGTGGCAGCGTCCACCTGGTCGGCGGCGACAATCACCACCATGCCCACGCCACAGTTAAAGGTGCGGTACATTTCCTGCGCGTCCACCTGGCCTTCGGCCTGCAGCCACTGGAACAGCTTGGGCAGCGCCCAGCTGCTGGCGTCGAGCTGGGCCACCACATTAGCCGGCAGCACGCGCGGGGTGTTTTCGGTGATGCCACCGCCAGTGATGTGGGCCATGCCCTTCACCAGTTTGGCGGCCATCAGCTTGAGCAGCGGCTTGACGTAGATGCGGGTGGGGGCCATCACCACGTCGCGCAGGCTCTTGCCGCCGTCAAACTCGGCGTCCAGGTCTGGCTGGGCACGGTCGATGATCTTGCGCACCAGCGAATAGCCATTGGAGTGCGCACCGTTGGAGGCCAGGCCCAGCACCACATCGCCAGCGGCAATGCTCTGGCCGGTGATGATGTCGCTTTTTTCCACCACGCCCACGGCAAAGCCAGCCAGGTCGTATTCGCCCACCGGGTACATGCCCGGCATTTCGGCGGTTTCGCCGCCAATCAGCGCGCAGCCGGCCTGTTCGCAGCCGGCGGCAATGCCCTTGATCACTTCGGTGGCGGCGGGCACGTCCAGCTTGCCGCAGGCAAAGTAATCCAGAAAAAACAGCGGCTCGGCACCCTGCACCAGAATGTCGTTCACGCTCATGGCCACCAGGTCGATGCCAACGGTGTCGTGCTTGTTCCACTCAAAGGCCAGTTTCAGCTTGGTGCCCACGCCGTCGGTGCCGGACACCAGCACCGGCTCGCGGTATTTTTTCGAGATTTCCACCATCGCGCCAAAACCGCCCAGCCCGCCCAGTACTTCAGGGCGCATCGTCCGTTTGGCAAACGGCTTGATGTTTTCAACCAGTTGGTCACCGGCATCGATGTCCACGCCGGCATCACGGTAGGAGAGGGAAGCTTGGGTCAAAATGGGCTCACTTTCGTCAGTCCGGCTTCCGGCAAACAGCCAGCCCGGGTCGGGTTGGGCTTGACGGAACGCCGCAGGGATTGAATGCTGTCGTTGTCGGCCACCGTTCGGGCGGCCAAATTTTCGAGCATTTTACCTCAAATCATGAAACACACCCGCGATTCCGCCAGAAATGGCTGGTTATGGCTGGCCGCGCTGGCCGGACTGGGCTATTTGCTCTACCTGCTGACGCCCATTTTAACCCCGTTTGTGGCCGGTTCGGTGCTGGCCTACATTGTGGTGCCGCTGGTGGATGGCCTGGAGCGCCGCCGGCTGGGGCGCACCCTGGGCACCCTGCTGGTGATTGTGCTGCTGATGCTGGCGCTGGCCTGCCTGCTGCTGCTGATTGTGCCCATGCTGATTGAGCAGGGCCAGGCGCTGTCGTTGCGCCTGCCCGGCCTGGTGGACTGGGCGGAACACACCCTGTCGCCCTGGCTGCGCGACACCCTGGGGCTGGTGTGGCATTTTGACACGGCTACCTTCAAGCGGGCGCTGACCAGCAATATGGGCTCGTTGCGCGGCATGCTGGCCCGTGCCGTACCGCTGATTACCGACCAGGGCCTGGCCTTGTTTGGCTATGTGTCCAATGTGCTGCTGCTGCCGCTGGTGCTGTTCTATCTGGTGCGCGACTGGCGCAGATTCACCGCGCCAATGGCCGAACTGATCCCCCGGCGCTGGTTTGCCGAGCTGGACCGCATCGGCGGCGAAATCGACAGCATGCTGGGCCAGTTTCTGCGCGGCCAGCTGGCGGTGATGGTGATCATGGCGGCGGTGTACGGCTGCGGGCTGTGGGCGGTGGGGCTGGAATCCGGCTTTGCCATTGGCGTGGTGGCCGGCCTGCTGGTGTTCATTCCGTATGTGGGCGCGGCCATTGGCCTGCTGCTGGCCACCCTGGCGGCGGTCTTGCAGTTTGGCAACCTGAGCGACCTGCTGCTGGTGTGGCTGGTGTTTGCACTGGGCCAACTGCTGGAAAGCATGATCATCACCCCCAAGCTGGTGGGCGAGCGCATCGGCCTGCATCCGCTGGTGGTGATTTTTGCCCTGATGGCGTTTGGCCAGCTGTTTGGCTTTGTTGGCATCATGCTGGCGCTGCCGATTTCGGCGGTGCTGGTGGTGCTGGTGCGGCTGGGGCGCTTGCGCTATCTGGACAGCCGCTTTTACCGGCGGCAGCGGCGCACCACGCCACAAGGCCGGTGATACAATCGCCCTCCCCCAAACCGAAATTCCGCCGCCCTGAGGAGCGCCGCCATGCTGATGGTGATTTCCCCCGCCAAAACCCTGGATTACGACACCCCGCCCGGCATCGACCACCACACCACGCCTGACTACCTGGACCGCTCCGCCGAGCTGATCGCCCAGCTGGCCACGCTCAGCCCTGCCGAAATTGCCCAGCTGATGCACATCAGCGACCCACTGGCGGTGCTCAATGCCGGGCGCTTTGCCAGCTGGGCGGTGGACTGCAGCCCGGACAACGCCAAGCAGGCAGTGCTGGCGTTCATGGGCGACGTGTACACCGGCCTGAATGCCGCCGAGCTTAGCCACGCCCAGCTGGACTGGTTGCAGCAGCATTTGCGCATTTTGTCTGGCTTATATGGCCTGCTGCGCCCGCTGGACCTGATGCGCCCGTACCGGCTGGAAATGGGTACCAAACTGGCCAACCGCGCCGGCAAGGATTTGTACGCCTTCTGGGGCGACAGCCTGACCGAGGCACTGAATGCGCTGCTGGCCGAGCATGACAGCCGCGTGCTGGTGAACCTGGCCAGCGATGAATACTTCAAGGCCATCCGCCCGAAAAAACTGGCGGTGCCAGTGGTCACCCCGGTGTTTCAGGATCTGAAAAACGGCCAGTACAAAATCATCAGCTTTTATGCCAAACGCGCCCGTGGTCTGATGGTGCGCTACGCCGCCCTGCACGGCATCGACCGGCCAGAAGGGCTGCGCGATTTTGATCTGGACGGCTATCAGCTGGTCAGCGCCGGGTCGGATGCAGAAACGCTGCTGTTCCGCCGCGACCACGCCGAGTGAAAGCCAGCCAGCCGGGCTTGCGCTGGCCGAATAACTTCGGCATAATTCGCCCTCTTTCGCCGGCGTAGCTCAGTTGGTAGAGCAGCTGACTTGTAATCAGAAGGTCGAGGGTTCGACTCCTTTCGCCGGCACCAGAATTTTGTTTTGAGTCAATGAGTTATGCTGTAATTGGCGTAATTTTGGCGTCATCGCGTAAAAAAGCCCCGGACTTCCGGGGCTTTTTTACGTCAGTTTGCTCAAGTCAACCGTCTACCACTTGCCTTCCAGCGTCAGCAAAAAACTGCGGTTGGCGCGGCGGCTTTCCACCTCCTGCCGCTTGAGCGCGCCGGTGCTGTCGTACTCCCACACCTGATTGCGGGCTTTTTCGCCAGTGACATTCTGCGCCGAGGCACGTACCGTCAGCTGGCGGTCGATTTTATAGGTGGCGTACAAATCCAGCTGGCGGCGGGCGTCCTGCTGCTGGCGCACGGTCAGGCTGCTGTCGCGGTCCAGCGCCGAGGTGTAGCTGAACAGGCCGCCCAGCGTCAGCCCGGTGTAAGGCGTTTCATAATCCAGGCCAACATTGCCGCCCTTGCGTGGGCCATCGCCCAGAATCGAGCCTTCCACCTGGGTGCGCGACAGCGACAGATTGGCCCGCGCAGTCAGCTTGGGCAGGCCCAGGCTGTCCAGCTTGGCCTTGGCGTCCAACAGCAGCCCGCGTGAACGCGCCTGGCCGAGGTTGAACGGACGTTCCACCCAGCGCTCGCCTTCCAGCAGCGTGAGCCGCTGGCTGTAGTCGTCAATGCGCCGCTCGAACAGCGACAGGCCAATGGTGCCGGCGCGGGCGGGCAAAAAGTGCTCAATGCCGATTTCCAGCACGCGCAAGGTTTCGCCCTGCAAATTGGCATTCCCCGCACGGTCCGGGTTGCTGGCGCTGTTTTCACCGTTGGCGATGCGCACCACTGGGCTGAGTTCGCGGATCGACGGTGCGCGGTTATTGCGGCTGGCGCTGGCGCGCAGATTCCATTGCGTATCCACCTGCCACAAATAATGCAGCGACGGCAGCCAGGCCTGGTGGGTGCGGCGCAGCGTGCTCTGGCCGTCGTCTACCTCGGTCTGGTCCAGCTGCCAGCGCAGGCCGGGAGTGAGCACATGCTGTTCAGCCAGCTGCCATTCGTCCTGAATCCAGAACACTTTTTGCTGTTCGCTGGTTTGTGCGCGGCTGGTGCCGGCGCGCGTGCCGCTGCTGTCCTGGCGGTCATCGCTGGCGCGGGTACGCCATTCCAGCGCGCTGGTGATCAGATGATCGTCGCCCCAGGCTTTTTTATGGCGCAGGCTGGCCAGCCATTCGCGCTCGTGGCGCAGGGTGGTGTCCTGGCTGGCGCGCGCACCCTGGCTGTCCTGGCGCTCGGTTTGACGGTCGGATTGCTCGCGTTCGCCTTGCGCCATCATGCGCACGCTGGTTTCGCCAATCTGCGGCGTGGCCAGTTTCCATTCCGCCATCAGCCGGCCACTGCTGCGCACCTCACGCTGGTGGCTGTCTTCATGGCTGCTGCTGGCCGTGCCGCTGCCCTGGCTGTCTACCGAACTGGTGCGGGTAAGCCGGCTATAGCTCAGGAACGGGCTGAGCGTCAGCTGGCCATATTCGCCCAGCTTCCAGTTCAGCCGGGGGCTGAAGGTGGCATTGCCGTCCTGGCCGTGGCTGTGCGCCACCTCATGCACCTGACCTTCGCCCTGGCTGGCGTACTGGGTTTCATCGGTGGTGCGGTTGCCGCTGCTTGGGCGCTGGGTAAACGACCCGGACAATAAATAACTGAACGCCCCCAGATTATCCCCGGCCTGCCCTTCCAGCCGGGCATTGGGCCGGCCCTGGCTGGCCCCCAGGCCCAGCTTGGCCGCCAGCGTGCGGCTGGGGGGCGTGTCACGCAGAATCAGGTTGATCACCCCGCCCGAGCCCACACTGGGAAACTCCGGGGTACTGTTGCGGATGATTTCCACCCGCTCGATCAGCTCCACCGGAAAACGCAAGGCCGTGCCCAGCGCCGCCGGACCGCCGGGCAGCGCCTGGCCATCCACCACAATCTGCGGCATATTGCGGCTGGGCGAACGCCCGCGTGGCGCGCGGCTGCCGGTGTCCGGGTCGGCAAACAGGCCGGTGCCGGGCAGCTTGCGCAGCAGCTCGCCCACACTGCTGGCGTCCAGCGTATCCAGCTCCTTGCGATCGACAATAATCTTGCCGGCAGTTGAGTTACGGCGCATTTCTTGGGCATCGCGGGTGGCAGTGACGCTGACCTCTTGCAGCACCGCGTCGTTGGCCTGCGCCAGCGGTGTCAGGCTCAGGCACACGGCACCCACATGCCACCAACGGCGCGGTGGGCGGGACGAAAAAGACACGGACATGCTGAACACTCTCCTGTGGCCATGGGATTTGGGCGTGCAGCAGCGCCACGGGCCAGGCCAGGGTTAAGTTTTGTAAACGTGAGAACGGTTCCTGATTAAACCGCAGGCATGTAACCGGTGCATGTCCGGGCAGAGGGGAAATGTAACGTAATGTTGCAGCGGGAGGTTAAGCGCGAACACACCCGTCCTGACGTTGTGGCACGACCTTGCCGGGCTTCTTTGTACTTGTCGTGGTTCGAACAAGCCGACTATATCCGCACACGCAGCGGCTGGCTCTAGGGATACGCTGAAAAAATCGTCATTCCCGCGAAGGCGGGAATCCAGAGCTTTGATTTTACTGGGTTTTGCTTTTGGCAAAAACGGTTTTTCTGAATAAATCAGCGCGTCCCTAGGGACGCACTGATTTATTCCCCGACAGCTGGCTCGAAGCCTCCTGATCTGCGAACATCAGCACATTGAACGTGGATGGTCACATGACAAAGCAAGCAAGCTTTTCCGAACTGGAATACACAACCAAGAAGAAGGTCACTCGGCGCGACCGGTTTCTTGACGAAATCAACAACGTGACGCCCTGGGCCGCCTTGGTCGCGCAGATTGAGCCCTTCTACCCAAAAGGAACAGGCCGGGGCCGACCACCGATTGGCGTCGCGCGGATGCTGCGAATGTACATCGCCCAACAATGCTTCGGACTCTCAGACGAAGGCATCGAAGACGCCATCTATGACAGCCAGGCCATCCGGGGATTTGTTGGCATAGACCTGTCGCGGGAGTCTGCACCAGACGCCACCACCCTGCTCAAGTTCCGCCGCCTGCTGGAAACGCACCAGCTGACCGAGCGCATCTTCGAGACCATCAACGCCCTACTGGCCGCGAAGGGCCTGATCCTCAAGGAAGGCACGGTTGTTGACGCCACCCTCATTGCTGCGCCGTCCTCGACCAAAAATCGAAGCGGTGAGCGTGATCCTGAAATGCATCAGACCAAAAAGGGCAACCAATGGTACTTCGGCATGAAAGCGCACATTGGGGTGGATGCTGAGACGGGCGTTGTGCACACACTGGTCACCACCTCAGCCAACGTCAGCGATATCACCCAGGCGCATGCCTTGCTGCATGGAGAAGAACTGTTTGGCGTTGGCGATGCCGGCTACCAAGGCGTTGAGAAGCGGGAGAAGAACCAGGGGCTCAAGATTCAATGGGAAATTGCCATGCGTGCGGGCAAGCGCAAGGCCTTGCCGGATACGCCGGTCGGACGACTGCAGGAGCGGATCGAACAGGCCAAGGCCAGGATCCGGGCCAAGGTTGAACATCCATTCAAGATCATCAAGAACCTCTTCGGCATGAAGAAGGTGTCCTACCGTGGGCTGGCGAAGAATACGGCGCGGCTGTACACGCTCTTTGGATTGGCGAATCTGCTGATTGGCAAGTCCTGGAGCGCTCGCAATGCCCAAAATGCGTGCTGAAGAGACAAAATGAGGGAATTTGCTGTGAGATAGCGTGACTTCTGACTGAAAATGGCGCTGGGGCAGGTGTTTTTTACTCACCGAAGCCCCACTGCTGAATTGATGCGGATGGCGTTGTTCGTCTTACGCCAGATGTTGATTTGTTCAGCGCGTCCCTAGCATGCACCCAGCGGAATTTGAAAGACAACACCGGCTTAAACCTGCGCCCGAGCAGGTTTAAGCTGTTGATTCCCCATCGGGGTGTTCAAACCAGTCCAGTTGGTCGCTGGTGCAACAACCGCAGCCCAGGCTTACTCCGGCTCCCATGCGAGGGTGTCCTGGTGTACCTGATCTACCTTGACCGGCTTCAGGCTCTTGATGGTTTTGCTGGTGCCGTCCATGTAATCCACCCGCAACGACACCAGTTTTGCCCATTCCACCGCATCGGTAAACCATAAGTGCTTAAAGGTGTAGGTACCGAAGTCTCGCGGTTCGATGGGGCCAATCCCTCTTACCCGCTTGACAGCGCTGCCGCCAAAACGGTCACGCACCGGGTCATCGACGGCGTTCATGCCCATCAGCTCGACACGAATGTATTTGATGGTTTTTTGCGTGGGGTTGTACACCTCCAGCTTGAAGCCGGTGGCCTCGGTATGCTCGCTTTCGTCGTACACCGAGAAACTCAGCACGCTGACGCCATGTTTTGCCGGCGCATGGTAGGCTTTCAGCGCACTATAGATTGCCACATCGCGATAGTGCTCCCCGGCCTTTTCCAGCGCGGCAACGTCCAGCCTGGCCAGCGTCTGGTCGTCCAGCTCGGGGAGCGCTGCGCGTTTTTCATCCAGCATGAACACCGCATCGTGCTCAACAAAAAAATGCTGCTTGCCGAAATACGCCACCAGATAGTCTTTGGCTTTGCCATACGCCGGTGTGCAGCGGTAACGGCCGGCCACCACCACCGCCATGTCTTCAAACAGCATTTTACCATTGCCGCCCTTGCATGCCGTCATGGTGCGGTCTGCGAAACTGCTGTGCCGCAACACCCCCAATGGCGGCTCCGTGGCGTCATTGGCCATGGCGATGGCAGGAAACAATAAAAAAGCCAAATGGCATGGTCGCAAGGCGCGGGTGAAACAGGTCATGGTTTTCATCAGCAATCAAAAGGGAAAGGGTAAGGAAGACAGCCCCGAGGTGGGCCGCATGGGGGCGCGGCTAAGCTCGGGATGGGTGGGGAAACGTAGGCTGTGTGGGTTTAGGCTAGGCCACTATACCAATAAACTTCCATGCAAAGAATCAGAAAAGCATGCTAAATCGCCGGAGGCTCTACTAAATTTCTTAGCAAATAAATCAACAGTCTCGGCCACTGCTGCGTACTTTTAGGGTAACACCCAAGCGCGACGCTGACAGGCTGCTTTGTTCTTGATTGAATACTTCCAGTCCGGCGCGAACCTCGACAACCCCCAGCGTCGGTGTTGCTGCTTTAGCCTGCATGCAAAATGCCTGCATACAGATCAGCATGCCAACCGACAAACGGATCTCTCCCATGATTCGCCCTTCCCCAGTTACGTTTTTTTTGGAAGGCCGAACTGCAGCAGCTTAATTGGCGGCCCCCCCTGCGACAAATTGTCGCTGTCAGGCCAATTGTTTTTCTAAAAATAAAATAAGCAAAATCAATGTGTTGAATCATGGGTGGCACGGAGGTCATGGTTTTTCTCCGCCTCCCCCCCACGCCTGCCCCCCACCCAGCAACAACTACGATACTGGCCGGTGTTTGGGTGCGTCCACCCGCTGGGCGCGGTAGATGCCGTGGTGGCCGGAGCAGGCGTAGCTGGCGGCGCAGGCCAGGGCGGCGTACGCGCCCACGCCGCTGCCAAACAGTTCCATCGCCATCAGCGTGCACGCCAGCGGGGTGTTGGCTGCGCCGGCAAATACGGCCACCAGGCCGATGCCGGCCAGCAGCGGTGCGGGCAGCGCCAGCAGCGGGGCCAGGGCGTTGCCCAGGGTGGCACCGATAGCAAACAGCGGGGTGACTTCGCCGCCCTTGAAAGCGCTGGCCAGTGACAGCACGGTGAACGCCCACTTGCCGGCGGCTTCCTGCATGCCTAGCGGCTGGGTAAACGCCGCGTCAATCAGCCCCAGCCCCAGCCCGAGAAAGCGCTCGCCGCCCAGCGCCCAGGCCAGCCCGGCCACCAGCGCGCCGCCCAGCAGCGGGCGCAGGGGCGGATAGCTGACCCGGTTTTTCAGCCACTGGCCCAGGCCGTGGGTGGCGTGGGCAAAGCTGCGCCCGGCCAGGCCAAACAGCGCGCCAGCCAGCAGGATGGCGGCCAGCGTGGCCACTGACAGCGCCGGGATGACACCCACCGTGTGGTGTACATGCTGCGCGCCCCAGGCCAGGCACACCTGGTCGGCCAGCAGCGCCGCCAGCAGGCAGGGCAGCAAGGCATCGGCGCGCACCCGGCCCAGCGCCAGCACTTCCAGCGCAAACACTGCGCCGGCCAGCGGCGTGCCAAATACCGAGGCAAACCCGGCGCTGATGCCGGTCAGCAGCATGCGCTGGCGGTCGAAGGCGTCCAGCCGGCAGCGCTGGGCAACCTGGTCTGCCAGCGCGCCGCCCATCTGCACCGCCGCGCCTTCGCGCCCGACCGACGCGCCAAACAGGTGGGCAATCACCGTGCCCAGCCAGATCAGCGGCACCATGCGCAGCGGAATAGTGTTTTTCGGGTTATGAATTTCGTCAATCAGCAGATTATTGCCGGCCTCTACCGGCTGGCCGACGCGCCAGTACACCCAGGCCACGGCAAATCCGGCCAGCGGCAGGCCGGCCAGCAGCCAGGGGTGGGCCAGGCGGGTGGCGGTGGCCCAGTCCAGCGCGGCCAAAAACGCTGCCGACGCACTGCCGGCCAGCGCGGCCACCGCCAGAATCAGCGCCAGCCATTTCACTGGTGCAATCAGGGGCCGCCGGTACTGCGCTGCGCGGGGGAAAACCATCGTGTTGTTCTCGGGGTAAACGCCAACGGGGCAAAGTGTAGCACCGGAACGCGCTGGCACTGGCAGCGGCCCAACTCCACGCCTGGCGGGCCAGGGCTGGGGGAGGCTCTGCCGCTGACCGCCTTCCACGGGGCGTTTATGTTGCCATGCAATATAATTTGCCAGTGGTGTAAGCCACCCACTGAGCATGGCGCAGTTGTTGCTTATGTGGGCCACCACACGGAAAGCCTTGCTTATTAAGTCATTTTTTTGTGCAGATGCGACATTACCCATAAAAAACTGACTATTGACTTTGCCGAAATCCGTAAAACCACGTATAGTTATGTTGCAATGCACAATAACTGGAAAGGACGCATCATGGACTATCCTGCCGTCGCCACACTCAATGTTGCCCTGGGCAACGAAGCCACCCTGCACGCGCTGCGTCAGCAACAAACCTGCTACACCCGCGTGGCAGATTCGGTACTGCGCGTCATGCGCGAAGCTGCCCGGCAAAAGCCGTGGGAGCGCAAACGTGAACGCCTGGCATGTATCGGCTTTAGCGACAGCCTGGCGCTGGGTCACGATCTGTCGATCCAGGCGCTGGAAGCACAAATCAGCCAGTGGCAGCTGATGTTCAACGCCTGCGGCCAGCCGGCCTGGGCCAAGCCGTGGGGGGATTATCTGCAGCGTGAAGTCAGCCACACCTCGCGCTTCTTCACCGAGCTGGGCCGCGCCAATGGGGGTCTGGCTTACGCCAGCACCACGCTGCACTAAGCACGCCAGCGACACACACGGCCACACCAGCCCGCGTGACGCAAAACGCCCCGTCAGCCAGCAGGCGGCGGGGCGTTTTGCGTCAAGATGCCAGTCACCAGTCATCATGATATAAACCGATCATTGGCATAGATACCCAAGGTCAGCGCGCTTGCCTGCAGGCGGGTATTTCAACGGGACGGCGACTCAACCGCTTTCGGCATGAATCTCACCCGACGTGTCGTTCCCGCTGAGGCGGGAACCCAGACTGTGCCACCGCGTGCGCCGTGGGTGTTGAGCGTTGTGGGGCAGTCGGGAGAACACACACCTGCTGCACGCTGTGGATGCCCCTGGATTCCCGCCTGCGCGGGAATGACGGGGTGGGGTGCGGCGGGTGGTTTGCTGTTTCTAGATAAGACTTTGTTTTAAAAAAAATGAAACCAGAACCCCCATCGGAGGCTAGCCCTCTTCTGGCATGAATTTCACCCACTTGTCGTTCCCGCGCAGGCGGGAACCCAGACCGTGCCACAGTGTGCGCCGTGGGTGTTGAGCGTTGTGGGGCAGTCGGGAGAACACACACCTGCTGCACGCTGTGGATGCCCCTGGATTCCCGCCTGCGCGGAATGACGATTTTTTCAGCGTTTCCTGAGCTGTGCCGCCAGCCCGCTGGCATTGCGTAGTGCCAGCGCATACACCGACAGTTGCGGGTTGGCACCAATGCTGGTGGGAAACACCGAGCCGTCAAACACCGACAGATTGCGCACGCTCCAATACTGGCCGTCGGCGTTGACCACGCCGCGCTGTTCATCCTTGCCCATCATCGCCCCGCCCATCACATGGGCGCTCACCCAGCGCGCGCGCAGGATCTCCAGTGGCAGCTGCAGGATGGCGGCGCGGGCTTCGGGCCAGTTGCGGTATGGGCGGGCGTCTTCGTGGATGGGCAGCACCTGCTGGGCACCGGCGGCAAACTGCAGCTCGGCCATGGATAGCCAGGCGCGGCGGGCGGCTTCCCACAGCGGGTCGGTCAGCGGGTAATCCAGCCGGGCATGGCCGGCATCGTCCACGCTGACCACACCGCCCTGGCTGTCCACATGAAAGCCGTCGCGCAGCAGCGCCAGCATCACCTGCAGATGCGGCAGATTCTGCATCAGCGCGGCGTGGCTGCTGCCCATGCCGGTGAGGGTGACCGCCGCCAGCAGCGGATGCACTGGCGGGGTTTCCAGCTTGTAGCCCAGTGGGCCGTCAATCTCCTGGATGTGCAGAAAGTGATCGCTGTATACGGTTTGCGGCGCACCATGGTAGGGGTGGACTGCTTCGGCAAACACCCCGCCCGATAACACGGTGGGGTGCAAAAAGGTACGCTTGCCCAGCCGGCGCGATGGGTCGGGTGCGTGGCTGCGCAGCAGCAGCGCCGGGGTGTTGATCGCCCCGCCGGCCAGTACATAGTGACGGGCACGCACCGACACCCGCACCCCGTTGGGGCGCAGGCCGGCGCTGTCCAGCGCCAGGCATTCCAGCCCGGTCACTTCGCCTGCGGTAAACGTCAGCTGCTCGGCGCGACAGCGCACCAAAAGGCGCGCGCCCAGGTCCAGCGCAGCCGGAATGGTGGTGACCAGCATCGACTGCTTGGCGTGGGTGGGGCAGCCCATGCCGCAGTAGCCCAGATTCCAGCAGCCTTTGACATTGCGCCGGATCCGCCCATGGCTGATGCCCAGCTGTTGGGCGCCACGCGCCAGCAGTGCGTTATTGGCGTTGGGCGCGTCTGGCCAGTCCACCACCGACAGCCGGGTTTCGATCTGCTCGAACCAGGGGCGCATTTCCGCTTCGGTCAGCGGCAGGTCGTAGCGTTCGTGCCACACCGCCAGCGTGCTGGCCGGGGTGCGAAACGAGGACGTCCAGTTTACCGTGGTGGAGCCGCCCACGGTGCGGCCCTGCAAGATGGTGATGGCCTTGTCCTGGGTTTGCCGCGCGGCGCAGGCCTGATACAGCTGCGGGTAGGCGTCGGTTTCCTGCAGGCGAAAATCACTGCCGCGCGGCAGCGGGCCTTCTTCAATCATCAGCACCTTCAGCCCGGCCTGGGCCAGCACTTCGGCGCTGATGCCACCGCCCGCGCCGGTGCCCACAATCACCACATCGGCGTCAAACCGGGCATCGGCGTTCAGCGTGGCGGCGTCTACCACCTGCCAGCCACGGGCCAGCCCGGCGGCAATCGGATCAGGAAAATTCATGTCGGGTTCCTTGCCGCCAGCCAGTGCGCGGGCGGGCCGGGGTAGCCAATGGCCTGCTGGCTGGTGGGTAACGCATACCAGCCAGCACACAGTAATTGATGCAAGCCCTGATAGCCGGCGCGCAATAGCTGAAAGCGGCTGGTGCGCCAGCCATAGAGAAAATCGGTAATCTCCGCTTCGCTGGCGCGGGTCCATTCGCCGCGAATGCCGGCCAGCCAGCGCCGGGTAAGTGGAAAAATCAGCAAATCCAGCAGCTGGGTCACTTCGGCCTGCACCGGCACCGGCAGGGCGGCAATGGCCTGGTCAATCGCCTTGAGCAGCGCATGCAGCGCCGCCAGACGGGCGTCTTCCGCGTCTTCTGGCGGCAGCACCGGGCCCAGCATGGCCGGGGCAATTGCCGCCAGGGCAGTGGCGGTGCGTTCGTTCAACACCTTGAACTGTTCCGGCACATCGGCCAGACGCATGCGGGCAAACGGCCCCCAGGCCAGGCGCACGCCCAGCAGCAGCGCGCCGCCAGCCAGGCCAGCACGCAAAAAATGGCGTCGGGTCAGCAGGGGTTTCATACACCCTCCGGGTGGGTAAAGTGGTGGCGCGCCTTCACCGTATCATCCAGGTTTGCAGCCAGCGCAACAGCCGGCCATACGGCGGGCGCAGCAGCGGCATGGCGTTCAGGCGGGCCTGGTAGAGCACTGGCTTAAGCGTGCTGAAGGTCAGAAAGCCGTGATGGCCATGATACTGGCCCATGCCGGAAGCGCCTACCCCGCCAAACGGCAGGCTATCCTGCACCACATGCAGCAGCGTGTCGTTGATCACCACGCCGCCGGCGTGCGTGTGTTTCAGCACCTGGCGGATGCGGGCGCGATCATGGTCAAACAGGTACAGCGCCAGCGGGCGCGGGCGGGCCTGAATCCAGGCCAGCGCATCGGCCAGCTCGTCGTACACCAGCAGCGGCAGAATCGGGCCAAAAATTTCTTCTTCCAGCACTGCCTGCCCGTTCGGCACCGCCCACAGCAGCTGTGGGGCGAGTTTGCCCACGGCGCGCAGTTGTGCCTCGGTTTCTGCTGCGGGCAGGCAGGCATGCCACTGTGCGCCGGCAGCGCGCGCCTGGTCCAGATAGCCTTGCAGGCGGTCAAGCTGGCCACGGTGGATGATGGCGCTGTAATCCGGGTTGTCGGCCAGGGTGGGGTAGCTGCGCGCCACCGCCTGGGCAAACGCCTGAACAAATTCGGCCAGCGCCGCGCGTGGCAGCAGCACATAGTCTGGGGCCACGCAGGTTTGCCCGGCATTCATCAGCTTGCCCTGGGCAATGCAGGCGGCGGCCTGGGCAATGGGATAGCCGGGGGCAATCAGGGTGGGCGATTTGCCACCCAGCTCCAGCGTCACCGGGGTGAGGTTGGCGCTGGCCGCCTGCATCACCTGGCGGCCCACGGCGGTGGAGCCGGTAAACAGCAAGTGGTCAAAGGGCAGCGCGGCAAACGCCCGCGCCATGGCCACCTCGCCCAGCGCCAGCTGCACCTCGCCCGCCGGAAACACCTCGGCCAGCAATTGGGCCAGGCAATGGGCGGTGGCCGGGGTATATTCGCTCATCTTGATCATCACCTGGTTGCCCGCCGCCAGCGCGTCGGTCAGCGGGCCGATGGCCAGATACAGCGGGTAATTCCACGGCACGATAATCCCGACCACCCCCAGTGGCTGCGCCTGCACCTCGGCACGCGCTGGCCAGAACCAGGGGCTCAGCCCGCGCCGCTGCGCGCGCATCCAGCGACGCAGATGGCGCTGGGCGTAAGCAATGCCCTGCAGCGCCGGAAACAGCTCGGCCACCCGGGTTTCGTCAACGCTGCGCTGGCCAAAGTCGCGGCTGATGGCCGCCGCCAGCGCGTCGGCATGGCGCAGCAGGCCGTCGTGCAGCCCCTGCAGCCGCGCCCGGCGACAGGCCAGATCCGGGTAGGGCTGCTGTTGCCAGGCAGCCCGGCTGGCGGCCAGGGCGGCAGGCAGCTCGGCGGGATCGCAAAGTAAACGGGGGGCAGGCATATGCTATCCTCGGGGCAGGCGCAGCCAGACTGCGTCAGCGTGGTTTAGAGTAAAAGCTCTAGACAAGATTAAACGATTGTTTACCTGGGTACAAGCCCATGCTCATCGACTTTTTTCTGGCCCTGCGCCAGGCCGGCTTGCCGGTCAGCCTGAAAGAATGGCTCACCCTGCTGGAAGCGCTGAAACAGCACCTGGCGTTTGCCAGCCTCGACCAGCTGTATTATCTGGCGCGCACCACCCTGATCAAGGACGAAAAGTGGTTTGACCGCTTTGACCGGGTGTTTGCCGCGCATTTTCAGGGGCGGGAATGGCAGGCCGAAGACTTGCAGCAGGACATCCCGGAAGACTGGCTGCGCAAGCTGGTGGAAAAGCACCTGAGCGAAGCAGACAAGGCCGCGCTGGAAGCCATGGGCTTCAAGCAGCTGATGGACACCCTGAAACAGCGGCTGGCCGAGCAGCGCGAACGCCACCAGGGCGGCAATAAGTGGATTGGCACTGGCGGCACCAGCCCGTTTGGTGCCTATGGCTACAACCCCGCCGGGGTGCGCATTGGCCAGGAGGGCTCACGCCACCAGCGCGCCGTCAAGGTGTGGGACCAGCGCGAATTTCGCGATCTGGATGGTGACAGCGCGCTGGGCAGCCGCTCCATGAAGATTGCCCTGCGCCGGCTGCGCCAGTTTGCCCGCGAAGGTGCCACCGAAGAATTGGACATCAGCGCCACCATTGCCGCCACCGCCCGCCAGGCCGGCCTACTGGATTTGCGCTATCACCCCAAGCTGCACGACAGCACCAAGGTGCTGCTGTTGCTGGACATCGGCGGCTCGATGGACCATCACATCCGCACGGTAGAAACGCTGTTTACCGCAGTGCGCAGCGAATTCAAGCACCTGGAACACTTTTACTTTCATAACTGCGTGTACGAAAGCCTGTGGAAGCACAACGCCCGCCGCTGGACCGAACGCACCCCGACGCTGGACGTGCTGCACACCTATGGCCGCGACTACAAGCTGATTCTGGTGGGTGATGCACGCATGAGCCCGTATGAAATCGTTTATCCCGGCGGCAGTGTGGAACACCACAACGAAGAAGCCGGCCAGGTGTGGATGAAACGCCTGCTGGCGCATTTTCCGCACGCGCTGTGGATCAACCCGGTGGCCGAGGCGCACTGGGATTACAGCGAATCCAGCCAGCTGATCCAGCAACTGATGGGCGGACGGATGTGCCCGCTGACGGTGGAAGGGCTGGAACGGGGCATCCGCCAGCTGAAAATCGCGCATGTGGGGTGAATCATGCGTCAGAAAGGGGGGATTGGTGCAGGCAAAATCAAAGCACTGGGTTCCCGCCGCCGTGGGAATGACGATTTTGTCAGCGCATCTCTAGTAGTCAGTTACGTTGAAACACAAGGGTTCATACGAGCAAGTTTATGCCGGGCATCTCGGTTTCATTTCTGTTAAAACAAAACCTTACTTTGCCACAGCGAACTGCCCATCGCGCCCCATCGTGTCATGCCCGCGCAGGCGGGAATCCAGAGGCATCCACAGCGTGCAGCAGGTGCGTGCGCTCACGACCGTCCCTCCCACGCCCACGGCGCACGCGGTGGCACGGTCTGGGTTCCCGCCTGCGCGGGAACGACAAGTGGGTGAAATTCATGCCAGAGGAGGGCTAGCCGCCGATGAGGACTCTGGTTTAATTTTTTTAAAACAAAACCTTACTTAGCCACAGCGAACCACCCGCCGCACCCCACCGCGTCATGCCCGCGCAGGCGGGAATCCAGAGGCATCCACAGCGTGCAGCGGGGGTGTGTTCTCCCGACTGCCCCACAACGCCCACACCCACGGCGCACGATGTGGCGCGGTCTGGATTCCCGCCTACGTGGGAACGACAAGTCGGATGAGGTTCATGCCCAAAGCGGTCGAGTCGCCGTCCCGTTGAAATACCCGCGTGCAAGCGAGCGCGCTGACCTTGGGTCTCTGTGCCAATATCAGGGTGACTGACGACTCATACGCTCAGCGATCTTCGTATGTCGATACCCGCAGGCGGGAGCCAATCAGGCGCTCGCCTGCGGGGTTTCTGCCGTGCTTACTTACTCCAGGTATCCTTCAGCCCCACCGTGCGGTTGAACACCGGGCGGTCAGCGCGGTGGTCGTGGCGGTCGGCACAAAAATACCCGATGCGCTCAAACTGGTAGCGATCTTCCGGCTGGGCCTTGCCCAGCGCCGGTTCGGCGTAGCCGGTGACCACGCTGAGTGATTCCGGGTTGATGAAGGTCTTGAAGTCGATTTCGCTGCCGGTGTCGTCCTTCATTGCGTCCGGGCGCGGCACGGTGAACAGGCGGTCGTACAGGCGCAGTTCAATCGGCAGCGCATCAGCAGCGGCAACAAAATGAATCACGCCCTTTACCTTGCGCCCCACCGGATTTTTGCCCAGGGTGTCGTGGTCGATCGAGCAGCGCAGCTCGGTCACTTCGCCAGCGGCGTCACGCACCACTTCGTCGCACTTGATCACGTAGCTGTAGCGCAGACGCACTTCGCTGCCCAGGGTCAGACGCTGCCAGCCGGGCGGCGGTGCGTCGGAGAAGTCGTCGCGTTCGATCCAGATTTCCGGCGACAGGCTGACTTCGCGCTCGCCAAATTCCGGGTGGTGCGGGTGAAAGCCGGCGCTGCGGGTGCCGGTCACGCCATCGGTGTAGTTGGTCAGGGTGACTTTCAGCGGGTTGACCACCGCCATGATGCGCGGCGAGCTGTTTTCCAGCTCTTCACGCACCGCGCCTTCCAGCACGCTCATGTCCACATGGTTGTCCGATTTGGAAATGCCGATGCGCCGGGCAAACAGGCGAATGCCTTCCGGGGTGTAGCCACGGCGGCGCATGCCGGCGATGGTGGGCATGCGCGGGTCGTTCCAGCCAGCCACCAGTTTTTCAGTCACCAGCTGGTTGAGCTTGCGCTTGGAGGTGACGGTATAGAACAGCTCCAGGCGGGAGAATTCATACTGGCGTGGGTGGCAGGGGATGTCGATATTGTCCAGCACCCAGTCGTACAGCGGGCGGTGGTCTTCAAATTCCAGCGTGCACAGCGAGTGGGTGATGCCTTCCAGCGCATCGGAGATGCAGTGGGTGTAGTCGTACATCGGGTAGATGCACCACGTATCGCCGGTGCGGATGTGGTGGGCGCGGCGGATGCGGTAGATCACCGGGTCACGCAGGTTGATATTGGGCGAGGCCATGTCGATCTTCAGGCGCAGGGTCTTGCTGCCGTCAGAAAATTCGCCCGCTTTCATGCGGCGGAACAGGTCGAGGTTCTCGGCCACGCTGCGCTCGCGATAGGGGCTGTTCTTGCCTGCTTCTTTCAGCGAACCACGGTATTCGCGCATCTGTTCGGCATTGAGCTCACACACATAAGCCTTGCCCGACTGGATCAGCGCTTCGGCGTAGCCGTACAGGGCATCAAAGTAATTGGACGCCCATTTCACTTCACCGGCCCAGTCAAAACCCAGCCAGCGCACGTCGGCCTGGATGGATTCGGCGTATTCGGTGCTTTCTTTTTCCGGGTTGGTGTCGTCAAAGCGCAGATTGCACTGGCCGGGGTAGGCGGCGTCGCCCTGCACCAGGCCAAAATTCAGGCAGATGGATTTGGCATGGCCAATGTGCAGGTAGCCATTGGGCTCCGGCGGAAAACGGGTGAGGATGCTGCTGTGTTTGCCCTGGGCGAGGTCGTCATCGATGATGTTGCGGATGAAGTTGGAGATGACCGGCTCCTGGCCGGGGGCTTTGTCAGTATGGCTCATGGTGGCTCGCGTCATGGAAAGAAGAAGTGTGTCCCGACGCCACGCGCGCGTCACGACCTGGCAAGAACGTCGGCGCGGGCGGGCTGGGAACACACTGTCTGCCTGCGGTGTGCCCGTTGTCCCACTGCAGCCAGGGGCAGATTTGGCCCCAAGGCGCAGACGGGAAGCAGGGAAGACACCCGGATCAGCCCATGATTCTACCCAAAACTGCCTGCCATGGCGCTGTGTATGCGTCGTGGCAGGCAGAAAACGCGTCACTGGATTGCAATACTGTCGACAGGGTTATTTGAAAGGCATAGGATAGCGGGTGAGGTTTATCCCATCCCGAACCGGCAGAATCGCCAGAACGGGGCGTCAAGCCGGGCCAGGGGCAGCATTTGCCCTCTGGTGTCGGGATGAGTGCCCCAGGCGCGCTGCCAGACCACTACGGGACGGGCCGACGGGCACCGCCTGCCGACCTGCCACGCCAGGCCTGGACACGCTTGATCCATGATCCATACAAAACAGATGAATCCTAGAAAGGGAGGTTGTGCAATGACCGACAAGCTGGAAGACAAACCCGTTACCCTCATCCCCCCGGCTGAAGCACCGATTACCGCCACCTCGGCTACCCGCCTCCGTCACCGTCCTGCGCCGGTCAGCAGCAAGGCGCAGCAAGAACACGCCGCCGAAGAAATTCGCGCCATCAGCGATGCGCCGGTGGCCGTTCAGGTGGCCAATGCACCGCATGGCAGCAGCGAAGACAGCGCCACGGCACCGCTGCCGGCAGATTATCCGTACAAAACCCGCATTCGCCGCGCCGACTACGAACGCCAGAAGCAGGAGCTGCAGGTTGAGCTGCTGAAAGTGCAAAACTGGGTGAAAGAAACCGGCCAGCGCATCGTGATCCTGTTTGAAGGCCGCGATGCCGCCGGCAAGGGTGGCACCATCAAGCGTTACATGGAACACCTCAATCCGCGCGGCGCGCGGGTGATTGCCCTGGAAAAACCCACCGAAATCGAACGTGGCCAGTGGTACTTCCAGCGCTATGTCCAGCACCTGCCGTCTGCCGGCGAAATGGTGTTTTTTGATCGTTCCTGGTACAACCGCGCCGGCGTCGAGCGGGTGATGGGCTTTTGCACCCCAAGCGAATACCTGGAATTCATGCGCCAGACGCCCGAGCTGGAACGCATGCTGGTCAACAGCGGCCTGCGTCTGTTCAAGTACTGGTTCTCGGTCAACCGCGAAGAGCAGCTGCGCCGCTTCATTGCCCGCCGTGACGACCCGCTCAAGCACTGGAAGCTGTCGCCAATCGACATCCAGTCGCTGGACAAATGGGACGACTACACCGCCGCCAAGAAAGCCATGTTCTTCCACACCGACACCGCCGATGCGCCGTGGACGGTGATCAAGTCCGACGACAAGAAGCGCGCCCGGCTCAATTGCCTGCGTCACTTCCTGTCCTCGCTGGATTACCCTGACAAGAATCTGAAAGTGGCTTGTGTGCCTGATTCACTGCTGGTGGGCACTGCGTCGCATGTGATGGAAGCCGACGAAACCCATATCGACCGCTTCTGAGCCGCAACGTCAGTGCGGTGATTCTGGTGGGGCGCTGCCCCACCCGCGCAGCCTGCCCGGCCTTATTGGCCGGGCAGGCATAGCACTTTGGTTGTATGGCTCGAATGAGCTGACCCTTGCACACTGCAGGATAGCGCCGCTGACCAAACCCTGACTGGGCACACAAGTGTTTCTTGCGCCAGGAAGGTTTGGTGAGCCGCGCTTAACGGTTTATGCTATAGCCGGCGGGCCAGATTACCGTGACCCGCCCGCTGTTTCCGGCGCTGGTGCGGTCAGTCTCCGGTGCGCATCGCCAGGGCCATCACACGCCCCGGCTTGCTCGCGCGCCAGGCCCCGCCTCGCCTGGCAGGTGTTTCAATTGCTGGCACATTGCGCTGTGCCGGCCATGTACGGTGCCACCATGAAGCACCGGCATATCTACCCACCCGAGTGAGGCCGTCATGTTGTTTTTTCGCAAGAAACCTGCTGCCGACGACAGTTCGGCTCCGGCATCCAGCATTCCGCCCATCCAGCTGATTCGCAGCAGCGCCCCGCAACTGAGCCAGGCGCTGCCAGCCCAGCCCGACCCACGCATTCGTCTGGTGCTGGGCTATATCAGCCCGAATGCCGACATGGACGCGGTATCGCGCAGCGTGCGTGAGCGCTACCCGAAAGCCAGCGTGCTGCTGACCAGCACCGCTGGCGAGCTGTGCGCCCAGCGCAGCAGCGATGCGCTGTACCAGGACACCCCGCAAGGCTGGCAGGGCGTGGTGCTGCAGCTGTTCAGTGATGCGCTGATCGAGCAGGTGCAGATTGCCAATGTGCCGCTGGGCTGCGAGGACATCCGCCAGGGCGCGCCCAAGCTCAGGCACGACGCCCGCGTGGCGCAACTGGCGCACACGCTGGGCCAGCTGCGCCTGCCATTTAGCATGCGCGCCGAAGAAGGTTTTGTGCTGACGCTGGTGGACGGGCTGTCCAATAGCGAAAGTTTTTTGATGGAAGCAGTGTACGAATCCAACCGCTTTCCCTATCTGTTTGTCGGCGGCTCAGCCGGTGGCCTGCTGGACTTCAGCCACACCCGGCTGAACGACGGCCAGCAAACCCGGGAAAACCACGCGCTGCTGTGCTTTGTCAAACTGACCCCGGCCTATCGCTACGGGGTGTTTAAAACGCAGAACTTTGAAGAAACCGGCAAGGCATTCCTGATTGCCGGCGCCAATACCGAACTGCGCACGGTCAGTTCGGTGATGGACCGCCAGACCGGCGAAGTGCGCGATATGGTTGACGAGCTGTGCCAGCATTTTCATTGCCGCGAAGAAGAACTCGACAGCAAGCTGCAAAACCACACCTTTGGCATCAAGATCAACGGCGAGCTGTTTGTCCGCTCGGTGCTGCAGATCAACCGCAGCACGCGCAAGCTGCACTTTGCCTGCGACATTGCCTTTGGCGAAACACTGCATCTGCTCAAGGCCGTGGACTTTGCCGGCAAGACCACCAGCGACTACCGCGCCTTCAGCCAGAACAAACCGGCACCCGTGGGCGGCATCCTGTCCGACTGCATCCTGCGCCGGCTGAACAATGCCCAGCAGCTGAACCGCGCCCAGGTGTACGGTGATGTGCCGGTGGCGGGGTTTTCCACCTTTGGCGAACTGCTTGGCGTCAACATCAACCAGACACTGACCGCCGTGTTTTTCTACCCGGCCAGCCAGGGCTTCCGCGATGAATTTGTCGACCAGTTCACCCTGCACTACGCCAACTACAAAAACTATTTCTTCCGCCGCGAGCTGTCGCGCAGCACGGTAATCAGCGGGATGAAAAGCCAGATCATTGCCGACCTGCAGGGCTACAAGACCCTGGCCACCGAGCTGAGCGAAACCCTGCCGGCGTTTCGCGGCAATGCGCAAACCCAGATCGAGCAGCTGGAAAGTATTGAAACCCGGCTGCGCGACTTCAGCGAGCATGTCAGCGACGGCGTGCGCTCCACTGAGTCGGTGCGCAGCCAGATTGGCGAGCTGGCCCAGCATGCCGGGCAGATTGGCAATGTGCTGGGCATGATCAAGAAAATTGCCGAGCAGACCAACCTGCTGGCGCTGAACGCCGCCATCGAAGCCGCCCGTGCTGGCGAGGCCGGGCGGGGGTTTGCCGTGGTGGCCGACGAGGTGCGCAAGCTGGCCAACAACACCCAGTCCAACCTGGAAACCACCGGCGGCTCCATCGATAATGTCTTGCGCGCCATTGACCAGGTCAGCAGTCAGATTCATCAGGTGGGCGAGCTGGTGGGCGGCTTTGCCGAACGGATGGGCGACACGCTGGACACCCTGCAGCAACTGGGCAGCGCCGCCCGTCAGGGCAAGGGCGATGTGGAAAGCATGCTCAACCACACCGAAACGCTGTATGCGCAGATGCAACGGGTGGACAAGGAAATGGCCGACATCATGGCGCTGGAGCGCGCCAATGTGGCCAATTGAACGCTTGGCCCTACTCGTCAGTCACGTTGAAACACAAGGGTTCATGCGAGCCAGTTTATGCCGGGCATATCGATTTAATTTCTTTTAAAACAAAATCTTACTTTGCCACAGCGAACTGTCTTCCGTGCCTATCCCGTCATTCCCGCGCAGGCGGGAATCCAGGGGCATCCACAACGTGCAGCGGGGGTGAGCGCTCATCAGCGCTACCTGCGCCATGCCCACCGCGCACGCTGTGGCGCGGTCTGGGTTCCCGCCTTCGCGGGAACGACACCTGAGGTGAAACTCATGCCGAAAGCGGTCTAATCGCCTGTCAGTCGATTCAGATCATGGTGACTGGCTACTAGGGATACGCTGAAAAAATCGTCCTGATTACTACCTACCGCCCGTGCGCAAGCGGTGGACACCCGGCCCTGGCCGGGGGAGTGCCGGCCAGGGCCGGGCGGTTATCCTTCGTCGCCAAACAGCCGCTGTTTCAGCTCGCGCAGGGTATCGCGCAGGCGGGCGGCGTCTTCAAAGCGCAGGTCGCGGGCGGCGTCCATCATGGCTTTTTCGGTTTCCTTGATCCGCCGGGCCAGCTGTTTCTCATCCAGCACTTCGTCCTTGGCCTTGCGCGCCTGGCTTTCTGCGCTGTACACCCCATCAATGATGTCCTTGATGCGCTTTTGCACCCCGCGCGGCACAATGCCGTTCTCGGCGTTGAATGCCAGCTGCTTGTTGCGCCGGCGTTCGGTTTCGCCCATGGCCCGCTCCATCGAGCCGGTGATGCGGTCGGCGTACAGAATGGCCATGCCGTGCAAATTGCGCGCGGCGCGGCCAATGGTTTGAATCAGGCTGCGCTCGCTGCGCAAAAAGCCTTCCTTGTCGGCGTCCAGAATGGCCACCAGGCTGACTTCGGGAATATCCAGCCCTTCGCGCAGCAAGTTGATGCCCACCAGCACGTCAAACACCCCCAGGCGCAGGTCGCGCAGGATTTCCACCCGCTCCACCGTGTCGATGTCCGAGTGCAGATAGCGCACTTTCACCCCGTGCTCGCTGTAGTAGTCGGTCAGTTGCTCGGCCATGCGTTTGGTCAGCGTGGTGACCAGCACCCGCTCGCCACGACTCACGCGCAGGGTGATTTCCGACAGCAGATCGTCCACCTGGGTGGTCACCGGACGCACTTCAATCAGCGGATCGACCAGCCCGGTCGGGCGCACCAGCTGCTCGACCACCTGGCCGGCGTGGTTGGTTTCGTAGTCGGCTGGGGTGGCGGAGACAAAAATGGTCTGTGGCATTTTCTGCTCGAATTCCTCGAACTTCAAAGGCCGGTTGTCCAGCGCCGACGGCAGGCGGAAGCCGTATTCCACCAGGTTTTCCTTGCGTGCGCGGTCGCCGCGATACATGCCGCCAACCTGGCTGACGGTGACGTGCGACTCGTCGATGATCATCAGGCTGTTTTTCGGCAGGTAGTCAATCAGCGTCGGCGGTGCATCGCCCACGGCGTGCCCGGAAAAATGCCGCGAGTAGTTTTCGATGCCCTTGCAAAAGCCCATTTCGTAGAGCATTTCCAGATCAAAGCGGGTGCGCTGTTCAATCCGCTGTGCCTCTACCAGCTTGCCCTCCTGCTCAAACCATTTGCGCCGGGCGTTCAGCTCGGTTTTGATCGCCTCGCAGGCGCGCAGCACGGTGTCGCGCGGGGTGACATAATGGCTGGACGGAAACACGGTAAAGCGGCCCACCCGCTGGCGGGTTTGCCCGGTCAGCGGGTCGAACAGCTGCAGGCTTTCCACTTCATCGTCAAACAGGCTCACCCGCAAGGCCAGCTCGGCGGATTCTGCCGGGAAGATATCGATCACGTCACCACGCACGCGGAACACGCCGCGCTTGAACTCCAGTTCGTTGCGGTCGTATTGCATCAGCGTCAGCCGGCTGATGATGTCGCGCTGGGCCTTTTGCTCGCCTTCTTTCAGGTGCAGAATCATCTGGTGGTAGGCACTGGGGTCGCCAATCCCGTAAATGGCCGACACCGTTGCCACAATCACGCAATCCGGACGTTCCAGAATGGCCTTGGTGGCCGACAGCCGCATCTGCTCGATATGTTCATTGATGGACGAATCCTTTTCAATGAACAGGTCGCGGCTGGGCACATAGGCTTCCGGCTGGTAGTAGTCGTAGTAAGACACAAAATACTCGACCGCGTTTTCCGGAAAAAACTCGCGCATTTCGGCGTACAGTTGTGCCGCCAGGGTTTTGTTCGGTGCCATGATGATGGCCGGACGCCCGGTGCGGGCAATCACATTGGCCATGGTATAGGTTTTGCCTGAACCGGTGACCCCGAGCAGGGTCTGGTAGGCCAGTCCGTCTTCCAGCCCTTCAACCAGCCGGGCAATGGCCGTGGGCTGGTCGCCGGCGGGCGGAAACGGTTGATGAAGCTGATAGGGGCTGCCGGGGAACGTCACAGACATGGGGCGGACTCGCTGACGAAAAGGCGAAAAACCCCGATTTTAGATTGTTTCGCCCCCAGCGCGTGCGTAGAATCTCACCGATTGCAACAAGGACCCAAGCCACATGCTGAATCGTGTCATCTCGCTGGCGTTTACCGCCTGCCTGACCACCCTGCCATTACTGGCCTGCGCCACCGGGCCGCAATCTGCGCCGGGGCCGTCTTCTTCCCATCCGGTGGTGCCCAAGGTGGCCGCCAACGCACGCATCGCCGACAACTACGACAACGGCAGCGCCCCGGCGCTGCATTCCAACGCCGCGCTGGTGATGAATGCCCAGACCGGCGAGCTGATTTACGCCAAAAACAGCAATGTCACCCTGCCGATTGCCTCAATCACCAAGGTGATGACCGCCATGGTGACGCTGGATGGCCGCCAGTCGCTGGATGAGCTGATCACCATCACCGACGACGACGTGGACAAGGTCAAGCGCTCTGGCTCGCGCCTGGTGGTAGGTGCCACCCTGCCGCGCCGCGACATGCTGCTGCTGGCGCTGATGTCGTCGGAAAACCGCGCCGCTTCAGCGCTGGCACGCACCTATCCGGGCGGCACCCGCGCCTTTGTCAGCAAGATGAACCAGAAAGCCCGTGCACTGGGCATGCGCAATGCGGTGTTTTACGACGGCACCGGGCTGAACAGCGGCAATAGCGCCACCGCCAGCGACCTGGCGCGCATGGTGCAGGCAGCGTATCACTACCCGCTGATCCGCCAGTTCACCACCACCGCCGAGCAGGAAGTCTGGATCACCAATAACCGTCGCCTGCAGTATCGCAACAGCAATGCGCTGGTGCGCGAAGGCGAATGGCAGATTGGCCTGTCGAAAACCGGCTATATCAAGGAAGCGGGCCGCTGCCTGGTGATGCAGGCCACGGTGAACCATCTGCCGCTGGTGATTGTGCTGCTGGACGGTGCCGGCAGCCAGACCCGCATTCAGGATGCCCGCTCGATCCGCACCTGGCTGGAGCGTCAGCCGGGCAGTTGGCTGGCAGGCTAGGCTGATTTTTATCCTGCGCCGGTACTTGCCGGCGCAGGGGGTTGGCCCCGCACCAGCATGCTGCACTGCACACCGAGTTCGGCACAGCGCGCCAGCGTAGCGTATGATGAAAACCATGACGCCCCCTGCCCGCCAGCCATGCGCGCCCAGGCCGCAGCGGCGGGCCCATTCGTGATTTCCCAATTTTCCTTAAGTTATGCTCAGTCCAATTCAAGACATCATCGCCGACATCAAGGCCGGCAAGATGGTTATCCTCGTTGACGAGGAAGACCGCGAAAACGAAGGCGACCTGGTGCTGGCAGCAGAATATGTCACCCCGGAAGCCATCAACTTCATGGCCAAGCACGCGCGCGGCCTGATCTGCCTGACCCTGTCCGAAGCCCGCTGCCGCCAGCTGAACCTGCCGCTGATGGTCAGCAATAATGGTTCATCGCACGGCACCAACTTCACCCTGTCGATTGAAGCCGCCGAGGGGGTGAGCACCGGGATTTCCGCTGCCGACCGCGCCCGCACCATTCAGGCTGCGGTAAACCGTCTGGCCAAGCCGGCGGATATTGTCCAGCCGGGGCATATCTTCCCGCTCAAGGCGCAAAACGGCGGTGTGCTGGTGCGCGCCGGCCACACCGAAGCCGGCTGCGACCTGGCTGCCCTGGCCGGCCTGGAGCCGGCGTCGGTGATCTGCGAGATCATGAACGACGACGGCACCATGGCCCGCCTGCCCGAACTGCTGGTGTTTGCCGAGCAGCACGGTTTGAAGGTGGGGGCGATTTCCGACCTGATCCACTATCGCAGCCGCCACGAATGCCTGATCGAACGGGTGGGCCAGCGCGTGGTGAACACCCCGTTTGGCCAGTTCACCCTGCACGCCTTCCGCGACAACACCACCGGCGAAACCCATCTGGCGCTGAGCAAGGGCGACATCCGCGCCGACAGCGACACCCTGGTGCGGGTGCACGAGCCACTGTCGGTGATGGACTGGCTGGACACCGGCTACAGCCCGCATTCGTGGAGCATGAGCCAGGCGCTGAGCCGGATTGAAGCCGAAGGCAAGGGCGTGGTGGTGCTGCTGCATCGCACCGAACACGGCAGCGAGCTGCTGGAACGCGCCCTGCCCGACCTGAACGCCGCCCAGCCGCGCGCCAAGTGGGACGCCAAAACCTTTGGCATTGGCGCGCAAATGCTCAAAGCGCTGGGCGTGGGCCGGATGACGCTGATGTCCCAGCCGCGCAAGATTCCCAGCATGACCGGCTTTGCACTGGAAATTTCAGGATATTTGCTGCCCGATCCGCTAAACACGTAAAATAACCGGTTTTTCGGCAGCCGACCGGCTGCCGTTTCCGTGACGGAGACTTTCATGCATCCCGACATCGTTACCCTTGAGCCCAACCTCGACGGCAAAGACCTGAGCATCGGCATTGTCATGAGCCGTTTCAACCCGGTGGTTTGCGAAGGCCTGCGCGACGCCTGCCTGGCCGAACTGCTGGCCCTGGGCGTGGCCCCGCAAGACATCGTGCTGGTGACGGTGCCGGGCGCGCTGGAAATTCCGCTGGCCCTGCAAACCATGGCCATGTCCGAAGACGATGACTTCGACGCCCTGATTGCCCTGGGCGCGGTGATTCGCGGGGAAACCTACCACTTCGAGCTGGTGTCCAACGAATCCGGCGCGGGCGTCACCCGCGTGGGCCTGGATGCCGGCATCCCCATTGCCAACGCCATCCTGACCACCGAAACCGACGAGCAGGCCGAAGTCCGCATGGTGGAAAAAGGCCGCGACGCCGCCCGCGTGGCGGTGGAAATGGTTAATCTGCAAAAGAGCTTTTTTGAATGAAAACTGCCCGACGCCGTGCCCGCGAGTTTGCGGTACAAGGGGTGTACCAGTGGCAACTGAACGCCCACTCCGCCTCCACCATTGAAAAAAACCTGCGCGAAAACGAGTTTTTTGCCAAGGCCGACGAAGCGCTGTTCCGCACCCTGCTGTTTGGCGTGCTGCAGGACGTGCCGGCCCTGGACGCCCAGCTCAATCGCCACTACGAACGCGAAGCCGAAGAAGTCAGCCCGGTGGAGCGCGCCATCCTGCGCGTGGCCGCGCTGGAGCTCACCCAGCACCCGGACACCCCGTATCCGGTGATCATCAATGAAGCCATTGAAATCGCCAAAACCTTTGGCGGCACCGACGGCCACAAGTTTGTCAACGGCGTGCTGGACAAGCTGGCGGTGGAAGTGCGCGGCGATGAAGTCGACGCGCAAAAGCGCCAGCGCCGGATCAGCCGGGAGGGGTAAGCAAGCCCTGGCTTAGCCAACTGATGCACCACGCGCCAGAGAAGACACTCCTGGCGCGTTTTTTGTGGGCTCGCCTGCCATCCTACAGCTCTAATGACTCATCCCCGCACCACGGCCCTGGCGCTTCCCGTACAATTTCCTTTTCCTTCCTGCGATTTTCCGGACCTGCCCATGCTCTCCTCACTCACGCTTTCCGGACTCTTCATCGGCCAGCTCGCCCATCTACCCGGTGACGGAACCCCCACCGGCATGTACAAACAGCCAGTCAGCGAGGCCTGGGCCACGGTGGATGGCTTGCGCGGCGACGTGCAGGCCGACCGGCGTTTTCATGGCGGGCCGGACAAGGCGGTGCACCATTATCCGGCCGAGCACTACACCCGGCTGGTCGCCCATACGCCGCAAGCCGCCGCCGCGCTGCGCAAAAACCTGCCCACCAGCGGCTGGGACGAAACTACCGTCTGCCTGGGCGATTGCTATCAGGTGGGCGAGGCGGTGCTGCAAGTCACCTAGCTGCGCAAACCCTGCTGGAAAATCAACGCCCGGCTGGAGGTCGAGCAGCTGTCGATGTTTATCGCCGAGCAGCACCTCACTGGCTGGTATTGCGCCGTGCGCCTGCGCGAGCGGGCGACACGGCTGGAGAACTTACGGGCAAGGTAACAGGCAAGTTTTTAGGGCATACTGTACGCCAACAGCATCCCTGAAGCTTGCATACCATGCGCCCTGGCCTGATTGCCCTGGCCACTGCCTGGGGGCCACGTTTTGGCGGCATCAATACCTTTAACACCGAGCTGGTGAAATCTCTGGGCATTTATCAGGGGCGTAGCTTTGAGGTGGCCTGTGTGCTGCCGCGCGTCAGGGCAGAAGATGCGCAAGACGCCTTGGCTAGTAGCCAGTCACCATGATCTGAATCGACTGACAGGCGATTAGAGCGCTTTCGGGATGAGTTTCACCTCAGGTGTCGTTCCCGCGAAGGCGGGAACCCAGACCGCGCCACAGCGTGCGCGGTGGGCATGGCGCAGGTAGCGCTGATGAGCGCTCACCCCGCTGTACGCTGTGGACACGCCTGGATTCCCGCCTGCGCGGGAATGACGCGGTGGGGCGCGGCGAGTGGTTCGTCGTGGAACGTGAGCCATCGTGTTTCAACGTGACTGGCTACTAGGGCGTGTCACCAATCAACCCCGACGTGATGGGCTGGCTACGGTTGCTCATGCGAGCCAGACCATGGCAGCAGCCAGATGCACCGCACCAAGGAAGTTGCATGCGGTCTTGTCGTATCGCGTTGCAATCGCACGGTACTGCTTCAGGCGTGCAAAGAAGTTCTCAATCAGATGCCGCGCCTTGTAAAGATCCCGGTCATGCTCGCGCGGCTGCCTGTTCGTCACCCGTGAGGGAATCACTACGGTCTTGCCTTTGTCCAGCAGCGGCTTGATCAGCCGGGCATGCGCATCGTAGGCTTTGTCGGCAATGACGGTCTGGGCCGGGGTGTCCTTGAGCAAGGCATCGGCCCCCTGGAGATCATGGGCCTGTCCGGGCGTGAGAAGAAAACCTGTCGGGTTGCCCAAAGCATCGACAGTGGTGTGAATTTTCGTACTCAGGCCGCCTCGGCTGCGTCCGAGGGCTTGCTTGTCTGGATCCCCCCTGTGGTGCACGGGCCACCCTGATATCAGATAGCGCGATACTTAAAATAGAAATATAGGATTGGATTTATTTCTTGACGCGCACCACCATAACGGTTGTGCCGAAAGGCGTTGCAGGCCCGAATGCCTGCTGTGCTGCCGGCAGCCGCACCGGCCCTACTCAACGATTCCAGGAGTGTTTCCATGACCATGAACGCCATCATCTGGCCCGAAGGCTACGTCCCGGGCTTCACCGAAAACTTCGCCTCCAACGAGGTTATCGTCGCTGGCCTGAGCGCTGCCGAGGTGTGGCCGCTGCTGGCCGAACCGGCCAAGTGGCCGACCTATTACGCCAACTCGGCCAACGTGCGCTTTTACGACGGCAAGGGGCCGTTGCTGGCCGACGGCGACCGCTTCTATTTCGAGACTTTCGGCTTCCCGGTCGAGGCGCAGTGCAACGAATACGTCCCGCCAGCGGCCGGTCAGCCCGGACGCGTGGCCTGGCATGGCTGGTCGGGCGAGGTCGGTGCCGACGACCGCCTGGACGTGCACCATGCCTGGCTGGTCGAGGATCTCGACGGCGACCGCGTGCGCATCCTCACCCAGGAAACCCAGAAGGGCAAACCGGCTGCCGAACTGCATGCCGCCAAGCCCAACCCGATGATCAACGGGCATCAGGACTGGCTAGACGGTCTGGTCGCCGCTGCCCGAGCCGCCAAGGAAACGAAGTGATGAAGGCCGTTATCGTTCGTGCACCGGGTGGACTGGACCGCCTCGAAGTCACTGAGTTGCCCGATCCCGGCTAGCCAGGGCCAGGGCAGATCCGTGTGGCCGTGCATGCCACATCGCTGAACTTCCACGACCTGCTGGTCGCCAACGGCGGCATTGCCGCCGAAGACGGCCAGGTGCCGATGGCCGATGCCACCGGTGTGGTCGAGGCCGTGTCGGCCATTTCCGCAAGACTCCGGGCGATGGCATCGACGGCTATGCCAGCGGGTACGTGGTGCGCGTGGCCACCGACTTCACCCTGGCCCCGCGCGGCTGGAGCCATGCCGAGGCGGCCACCATCACCACCGCCGGGCTGACCGCCTGGCGCGCGCTGGTGGTCGATGGCCAGCTCAAGGCCGACCGGCCAGCCGATTTCAAACAGTCCTGCCAACACCAGATAGATCCATCCGTCCTTTCTGTTCAATGGGATGAAGTGGGTGCGTTCCGGCGCAACAGCCGGGCTCGCTTGGATGTCAGGAAGTAGCGTCCGGGCCGGATACACCCAGCGCCGATGCCGGGGACACCGTGGCGTCTTCGATGTCGTCAAACGCTTCGCGCCATTGCGCCTCGCTCATCTCGACGAGCCCGAGGCTACGAAGCATGAAGGTGCCTTCGGCGGCAAGAAAACCCAGCCGTGCGCGGTGCCCTTCATCCGTGCTGGCATCGAAGGCTTGGAATTTTCGTGAATACCACTCGCTGAACCAACCGGGCTGCTTGTTTGCCTGCAGCAACGCGGCCAGCAGGCTGGCCGCCTTCGCGTTCAAGGTGTCCGCGGTGGCCGTGAGCCTGATGTGCTTCTGCCTGGCTCGATGCTGGCAGGCAACTTCGCGCCACAGTTCCCGATCGAGCTGATCGAGACACCGTGCAGGCGGCGGGTTCGGACGTCGTCGCGCCGACCATCGCCGCCGCGCGCAGCGTGTTCCGCGCCGCGATCGAACGCGGCCTGGGCGGCGAGAACATGACCGCCGTGGTCAAGCTGTTCGCCGAGCCGTCTCCGACCCGCTAAGCGAGGCGCGCGCGGCGACTCAAGCGCTGGGTCTTGCGCACGTCTGGAACATCAATTCGCGCAGCCACCGATGAGCGGCGTCGCGGTGCGTGCGTTCGTGCCAAGCAGCAACCTTGGTAAAGCCTGGAACATCAATGGGTGGATGGAATACCGTCAGCCCGGGCATGCCAGTAACCAGTCGGCTCGGCAGTATGGCGACCATATCGCTGGCTTGCAGGATTTCGGGAAGAATGAGAAAGCTCTTGACCGACAAGGTGACCTGACGCTGTTTGCCGAGTTTCTCAAGCGCCTCGTCGGTCACACCACGGAACCCGCCTCCTGTGTACGACACAAGCGCGTGATCCAAGGCGCAAAACTGATTGATGGTCAGTTGCTTGCGACCTTTTATGGCGGGGTGCCCATCGCGCAGCACGCACACGTAGTGCTCCTCGAACAGGTTCCGGGCATGCAGATCGAGTGGAGTGCTTTGGGGCGTCACCAGCGCCAGGTCGATATCGCCGCGTTCGAGCTGTGTCTGGACTTGCTTGTCATCGACCGGCACCAACGCCACCTGCACGTGAGGTGCTTGCAGCTTGAGCGCTGACAGAAGCGGCAACGCGACAGCGCGCAGCGCGTAATCGGTCGCTGCGATGGTGAACGTCATCTGCGCGGTTGTGGGGTCGAACACGGGCGGCTGCAGCAGGGCACCAATTTCGCCAAGGATCTGCTTGAGCGGAACGCTCAACTCCAGAGCGCGCTGTGTCGGCACGATGCCGCGTTGCGCGCGTACGAACAATGGGTCTGCGAAGTTGTCGCGCAGTCGCGTCAGCATGCCGCTCATTGCCGGCTGGGTCACTCCGAGTCGGGTGGCAGCGCGAGTCACATTGCATTCGTCGAGCAATGCGTCCAAGGCCTTGAGCAAGTTGAGATCAAGCGTCTTGATATCTTTCATTCTTATGCAAGGTGCAAAGATAGGTTATTTACCTTATATCTTTACATTGCCCATCATTTCAAGAGGCAATTTGAAAGTAATCCCGATGGATTCGCGTACTTGAGCTGTAGAAGTTGCGACCAGATCTGACAGTCTCCCGTTCTGACGGTGCTGGATTGTCAGATCAAATTCAAGCTTGCGACTTTCTCGCTCCACGCCTCCTTCCCTGCAACCAGGGTTTGCACAGGCGTGCGTCCACAGCACATCTTACCCTGATGAGTTCGCTCATTGTTGTAATAGGCCATCCAGGCATCAAGATCTGCCTGTCACTCGTCCAGCGACAGGTACAGCTTGCGGCGGAACGCCACCTGATAAAACTCCTGCAAGATCGTTTTGTGGAAGCGCTCGCAGATGCCGTTCGTCTGTGGATGCCTCGCCTTGGTCTTGGTATGCTCAATGTCGTTCAGAGCCAGATAAAGCTGGT
>Ga0209599_10000166_pt1 | contig 45376 bp, 39 predicted proteins | sample Shrwel_input2_FT_FD_187534 | JGI IMG/M metagenome (GOLD analysis project Ga0209599, IMG submission 187534) | Subsurface microbial communities from deep shales in Ohio, USA - Utica-3 well 1 S input2 FT (SPAdes) (version 2) ...
GCCAAATGTTTGACACTTTCTTCGGTGCGACGAGCAAAGTTCCACGCGACGGGCATGGTGGCTAATACTTTTTTGCCTTCTTCACGCAAGGCAATGTAGTTTTTACTTGACCAAATGCGGGCTAAATAATTCGATAAGCCACCGACGTTATTTGAAATGGACATTTGGTTGTCATTTAACACGACGAGCATATCGGCTTTGTTATGCGCGGCATCGTTGAGTGCTTCAAAGGCCATGCCTGCGGTCATGGCACCATCACCAATCACCGCGACGACTTTACGGCCAGATTGTTGCTGGCGAGCCGCTAAACTCATGCCTAACGCCGCTGAAATAGAGGTCGAAGAGTGGCCAACACCAAAGGTGTCATATTCTGATTCAGCACGATTCGGAAACGCCGCTAAACCGTCTTTGTGACGAATCGTCAGCATTTGCTCTTTGCGACCCGTTAAAATTTTATGGGGATACGCCTGATGACCCACATCCCAAATCACCCGATCAAACGGCGTGTTATAGACATAATGCAGCGCAATCGTGAGTTCAATTACGCCTAAACCCGCACCAAAATGGCCACCTGTTTGGCCTGTACACCATAATAAATACTCGCGTACTTCTCTGGCTAAACTTGGCAATGCCGTGACAGGCAATTGACGCAAAGCATCAGGTAACGAGGCTGCGTCGAGTAGTGGTGTCTGTGGGCGCGTTAAGGGAATGTGATTAAACATTATGGGTAAGCTGGCCAAGAGTGAATAATAGGGATTAATTATAACTTAATGATCGCGTGCTACGAGAAAATCTGCGAGCCAAATCAGTGCATTTGTCCGACAGCCTAACGGCTTTAAGGCGAATATGGCTTCATCATGCAATTGTGCGGCTAAGACTTGGGCGGCTTCTAAACCTAATAAGGCGGGATAAGTCGCTTTGTCGTGCTCGGCATCTGCGCCTGCTTGTTTGCCCAGTTTTTTGGTATCGCCAATGACATCCAAAATATCATCGTGCACTTGAAAGGCTAAACCGAGTTTATTGGCAAAGGTTTCTAACGCGGTTAAGGTGACTTCATCATCACAACCTGCGGCAATTGCGCCCATTAACACACTGGCACGAATCAATGCTCCTGTTTTGTGATGATGAATGCGTTCTAATTCCACTAATGATAATTGTTGGCCTTCACCTGCTAAATCTAAGGCTTGACCGACGGCCATATTGGCACTGGCGGATGCTAACTGTTGTACTTGTCGTGCTTTTTGTGTGTTGTCTAAGTCGCCACCTGTTAATGCCACAAACGCCAATGCTTGTAGGGTGTCGCCTGCGAGTAGGGCAGTAGCTTCATCAAAGGCTTTGTGACAGGTGGGCAAACCACGACGTAAATCATCATCATCCATACACGGTAAATCATCATGGACTAACGAGTAGCAGTGAACTAACTCGACCGCACCTGCGGCACTGTCGGCATTGGCCAATGTGCCTCCACAGGCTAAACAACTGGCATAAGCTAAGGCAGGTCGTACCCGTTTGCCGCCGTTTAGGACGGCGTAACGCATGGCGGCGGATAAGTGACTGGCAAGCCCATTTTGCTGCTGCAAGAAGTCATCGAGCCACGGCTGAATACGCTGTTGGCACTCGTGAAGAAAATGATTGGAACTGGATGATGACATATAGGGCAACTACCACTTAAAAGTAGGGATATAAGTTTTATCTGTAAGTGATAATGATAACTCAGGACTCCAGCAATGGATGAAGTGAATATGAACAAACGATGATTTTTCGGTGAGTTCAGGACTTACGCATCGCACCGCGATTAGCGCGTTTTGTGAACATAAAGCCACCTGATGTGGCTGAAATGGGCGCAAATAAGCGATAACCGCGTAAGTCCTAAAATGTTATTTAATCCGATGAATTACCAGATGACTCAGGCGTGAAAGCACGGCCAACGTCAATAAGATAGCCACTTGCACAGGCGCAAACGGTTGGTCTTCACTCAGCGCGATCATAAATGCAATCAGATAACTGATAACGCCAATTATTACACTAGCGACTAACGACTGCTTCCAACTTGTTGACCAACCAAATACTGCCCATGCAGGCAAAATGACCAACGCAAAGCTTGCCATTAAGCCCAACGAAGCGGTGCTGAACGCCAATAATAAAGCAGATAAGAGATCAAAACTGCCATGCCAACGCCATGCAGGAAGTTTATTCGCTTGTTCATAGCCACTAAAAAAACGCGCGCGTAACAATCTTTGCGACCACCACGGAATACAGGCTACAAACGGTAAACTGACCAATAAAATAGCAATAAACTGCTCTTTGCCGACTAAAAATATTTGACCATCGCTTAAAGCATGGCCTAAGGATTCACCCAGTGAGCTATTAGCTGCCACCAAATACAAGACCGCCCAACCCGCTAACATCATTAAGGCATAACCCAAGTTGCCTTGTTGCGCACTCAGTTGTTTGGCGGCAACGGCAATCACAGCACCTAAAAAGCCACTGGCTAATAATGGCCAGCCTAATGCGGCTCCCACCAACTGTGCGGCGGCGGTGACATGGGCAACACCAAGAGCGGCTAGCCACTCTTCACGCGCATGTAAAAAAGCACCCAATAAGGGCAGCACAATACTGGCACAAAGACCTATTAATAAGGGTAGGCGAAATAGGGGGTCAAACAGTAAATCCATCATAAATTGTCGTTATAAGTCAGAGCAATGCAAAGTGGTTAGATCAATTTGTCGAGTCGTCGCCGCGTGGACAAAGTCGTGGTCATGACTAATCAGGATAACACCTTGTTCGGGGCGACGATTTTTCAACATCTCCAGTAGCAAACTGACACCCGCAGGGTCAAGATTATTGGTCGGTTCATCCAGTAGCACCAACTGACTCGGCGACGCTAAACAAGCAAAAATACTTAACAGTTGAAATTGGCCACCCGACAAGCTATCGACCCGTTTATGGCGTAATAGTTCCAGACGCGGCGGTAACATGGCTTTGTCTGCTGCCATGAGTGTGAGGTATTCATGCGCAGATAAAGGAAAATCGGCTAAACGTGGCGGATGTTGTTTTTGCAGGCTAATCTTTAACTCGGGTAATTTGGTGACGATGCCGCTAAAAATACGCGCTTCTCCACTCAACGCTTTAAGTAGGGTGCTTTTACCGCAGCCATTACTCCCACTCAAGCCTAACACTTCGCCTTTTTTAACCTGAAACGTCACGCGCGCCAAAATGGGCTTTTGATAGCCCACGGTGATGTCTTGAAGATGCAGTAATGACATGTCAGAAACCTATTTATGACATACGCGCTTATCGCTTATTTGTTTATATTTTAGCCGATTTAGGCAGCTTTATGTTCATAAAGCGCGTTAATCGCGGTGTCCTGCTATTATTTGTTAGTGGCCGCTGCCGTTAGCCATTGCTCAATCAGCGCAAAATACGCTTGTTGAGCACTGTTGTTAGCAGGTTCTAAAGGCAAAGCCATATGTTGCCAGCCTAGCTGCGACGCCAGTTGGGCAATACCCGCATTGCCTTGATAAACCGTATGCAAGATCACGCCTTTTTTACCTTTAAATTGCTGCACTAAACTCAAGATGTGACTGGCGGTAGGTGGAATGCCTGCTAACGGCTCAACAGTTGCCAATAACGGAATATTAAAGCGAACCAATAAATAGTTCGCATCTTTGTGATAGAGCATCACGCCTTTGTTATTGGCTGCTAATTGTTGCCAGTGCGGCAGTTGATTATTGACGGCAGTTTTAAACGCCACCGCATTGGCACGATAAATGTTGGTATGAGGAGCATCCAGTTTAGCTAAACGTTCTGCCAAGGCTTGAGCAATATCCGCCATGCGTACAGGGTCTAATTGCACATGGGGATTGCCTAAAGGATGAACATCGCCTTCACTACGGTCAGCATTGCCTTTGGCTTCTATTAGCGGCACTTGCGCGGCGGCTTCAAAATAGCCGAGGGTATTCGGTAAAATTTTTGCATTGGATGAGCCTTCAATCGCAGGAGGCAACCAACCCTGTTCCAATTCTGCACCGATGGCCACCACTAATTGTGCTTGGCGTAAGGCTTGTAGCATCGACGGACGCACTTGTAAGGTATGAATGTCGCGGTCTGGTAAAGCCAGTTCAGTGACTTTCACAAACTCGCCGCCGACAGTACGCGTCAACATCCCCATGCTACTGGTGGTCGCAACGACGTTGATAGCCGCAGTAGAAAGGGCACTCCAAAGACTTAAGGCAACAGCTAACAGTAAACGATTCATGATGTATTCTCACTAAAACTTATGTGCGCCATGCGCGCCTAAACTATGCGTATATTGCAAAAATACCTGTTTTAACGGCGTTTTTATGCCTGCATCGTCATAAATAGAGCTTTGAGCTAATTGCAAACGTAAGCGCGAAAACTCGCTAGGCGAAAATGCTAAAGATACGCCAATACGTGACGATTGCTTCAAGTCGGTTTTTACCCCTGCAAGATTTAGCTCATTCGTCGCCCCGTTAACATCATAACGACTGGCAATTAACCAGCGCGGTGCAATGCCATAACTCGCTTGCAGATAATAGCCGTCTTGAGAACCTGTCACGGTATCACCCACCATCAAGCCCGCACTTGTGCCTGTTGTGCTAACCGTCATGTTTTTCTTCATGCGCAAATATTCGCCTGTTATTTTAATGTCACCTTGACCAAACTCGCCTGCGCTATCCCATTTATACACCCAATCTAGGCCATAGAGCGTTTGTTTGCCATCTAAGGCAACTTCATCACCGTTAAGTGGCGTGCCATCACTGTCTAATAGTTGCTGATATTGTTGAGCTTGGGCATAAGATAAACCCAGTTGTAAGGCTTGGCTATCACCGATATCAGGGGCAAATTTAGTAAATAACGTGCGAATACGTGGACCCGCTTTTGCGTCAGCTAATGGTTGAGTCGTGGCGATAATCGACTCGGCATCGGCATTATTAATGCGAGTACCAAAACGTTCTTGGTCATTGCCTTGTAAGGCTTCGACACCGAATAACGCATAAAAAGGCGTGGGTGCAATCCATGTCAGTTGTATGCCTGTATCCTTAAAGCCCTCACCACCTAATAAGCCTAAATAGGCCAAATTTTGGTCGGCAAAGTCCCACGCGTGTTTATGCTGACTGTTTTGATAACCCATACCACTTAAAAACTTACCCATTTTGACTTTTAAGCCATTCGGTAATAATCGTGTTTGTAACCAAGATTCTTCCAATGCTACGCCGCCATCAGAGCCAACAGTCATAATTAACAAACCATCAAAAGAAGGATCAACAATGGCGGACATGACAATTTCACTTTCACCTAAGTTAAAGCCATTTTGTAAACCTGCCTCTTCTTCAGCAAAGCCGACACCATGACCCATTCCTGCCATATTGTCTAAGGTTTCGCTGCCTTTTGCTTTTTGGTTATCATGATAAAAGTTACCATCTAAAATCAACGACATTTGTGGATTAAAGCGATTACCTGTTGATAGAGCTTGAGTGCTTTCTGCCCAAACGATATGACTGCTGAATAGGCCTAATACGAAGGCGGTGAGTTTATACATGATAATGAGAGTTCCTGTTGCAGATGAAAAACGCCTAGTTTGGTTATAATATAACATAACGTTTTTTATTGAGAAGCGTTCTTTCGCTAAAACAGACAAAAAATTGGCGGCAGTGAATAAGTCTTTGTGTTATTTTTTACTGCGTGTAATGCGCTCTTTGGGAGAACGTGATGGTCAGTCAGGGCAAAAAAATCAATATCTTAACTTACATACTATGTTTGGCTTCGACGCTGAGTAGTGTATCGGCAACGGCAGAAACGGCATTTACTAAGCTGGATCGTCAGGGTAAGCCATTGCCAATGTTTGCCTCGACATGGGATTGTGTTCAAGACAATAAGACGGGGCTAGTTTGGGAAGAGAAAACCAGCGACGACGGCTTACGTGATAAAGACTGGACATACACATGGTATGACACAAATGCCAGTAACAATGGTGGTGAGCTAGGTTATCAAGATCGCCATCAAGTGGTGTCAGAGATTGGGCAGGCGAGCACCTGTGGTCAAACACTTGCGCAATGTAATACCGCACTGTATGTCCAAACCGTCAATAAACAGGGGGGTATCTGTGGTTTTAGCGATTGGCAGTTACCCACAAAAGCACAATTGACGACCTTGTTAAGCCCAGCAAATGCAACGGCAACAGAGCAAACACAACGGATCAATACCCAGTATTTTTCGTTGTTGCCGAGCAATACATGGTATTGGTCTTCAACAACCAGTCAGCAGGATCATAAATATGCGTGGCTATTTTATTTTGATTATGGCAAAGCGGATGACCATCTTAAGTTTCAAAATTTTGCTGTACGTCTGGTGCGTGGAACGCCTTAAACTGATAAAAAAATGAAGAGAAAAATCATGTCTCGTCAAAGTGAAGTCGATATTATTCGTGAGCAATGCCGTACCTTGGCGCGTAAGCGGGCATTAGTGTCGGCAGGAGTGGCAGTCGTGCCCGTGCCGTTTTTGGATGTGGTGGTCGATGCCAGTATGTTGACGGTGTTGATTCCTGAAATCAGCCAGCGTTTTGGTTTAGCCCCTGAGCAAATAGAGGCGTTTGACCCTGAAACGAAAAAACTGGCGTGGACAGAAATTGCGCGTCGAGGTTCGCAATTTTTAGGTTTAGTGGTCACTCGGACAATTGTTCGTCAAAGTGTACAAGGCATGGCGACGAAAATTATTTCTAAGCAAGTGGCCAAATTTGTTCCCTTTGGTGGTCAGATCGTCGCCGCAGGTTTGGGTTATTTTGTCTTGCGCCGTATCGTCTATCAACATATTGATGATTGTTATGCAGTGGCTAAAGCAACGTTTCGTTAGCATGAGCTTGAAATTTTTTCAGCATTTCCCGTAACGCATCTTGCTTGAGTGGCTTGGCCAAAAAGTCGGTCATGCCTGCGGCTAAACACTCTTCACGATCCCCTTCTTGAGCATTGGCGGTGAGGGCAATGATTGGGCAGCGAATACGGTCATGGCTTTGCTCAAATTGACGAATGGCTTTAGTGGCATCAAAACCATCCATTTCAGGCATTTGGCAATCCATAAAAATCATGTCATAGACCTTTGCTTCAATCAGCTTTAAGGCTTCTTTACCATTTTGAGCAATCTCAACTTGCGCTCCTGCTTTTTCGAGCATTTTGACCGCTACTTTTTGATTGACGATGTTATCTTCGGCAAGTAAAACGTGTATTTTACTGTATTTGTTGGCACTAGCAGAGACGGCAGGCGTTGGCGCATTTACCATTGCTGCTTCTTGGTCTAATGCTTCTTTCGTTTGTAAAAACGTCTTTTTGCCTAAATGAATCGCGGCAATTTCGTTGATAAGGGCGTAGAAGCGAATCGGTTTAGCAATAAAGCCGTTAAAGGCGTTATAGAGTGCAGGATTTAAGCTGCGTAAAGACGTTTGACTCATCAAAATTAAATGGCTATTGGCCAGTTGCGGATTTTGGCGAATGGAGTGGGCAAACGAAATACCCTCACTGGATTTGGCTAATTGACCATCAATTAAAATAAAAGGCGTTCGTGGTGATAAGTGACTCATTAATTTTAGTTTCACTAAGCCTTCTTCCGCCGAGGCCGCTGTTTCGACACGCATACCATAACGTTGCAAACATTCACCAATATGCGTGCGGTTAATCGCCAGTCTGTCGATGACAAGAATAGGAATAAAATGTAACTCAGGATATTGTGGTAATGAACGTTCAACCGCATGTTGACGTTTGAGGCAGATATGCACCTTAAAGGTAGAGCCTTGACTAGGCGCGCTCGTCAACGAGATATGACCACCCATTAATTCAGACAGCCCTTTACAGATCGCCAAACCTAAGCCAGTCCCACCAAAGCGGCGTGTTGTTGAGGCATCGGCTTGGGAGAATAATTGGAACAGACTGCCTTGTTTTTCCACAGGAATACCAATGCCTGTATCAATAATTTCAATATTTAATTCTAGGTCGGCAGGGGTCACGACATCGGCCGATATTTTTAAGGCGACATAACCTTTGCTGGTAAATTTAATGGAGTTGCCCAATAAATTTAACAGAATTTGCCGAATACGGTTCGGGTCACCTATTAATGTTCGTGGACAACTTGGGCTATACGATAAGACCAATTCGAGGTCTTTGTTACTGGCTTGAGATAACAGTAAATCACAGACTTTTTCACACAGTTTTTGCAAATCAAAGGGGATTTGCTCCATCGTCAACTTGCCCGCTTCAATTTTGGAGAAGTCGAGAATGTCGTTAATAATGGTTAATAAGGCTTGGCCTGAATGATACAAAATGCGTGAATATTCTTGCTGCTCTTGATTTAACGGGGTTTCAAGAAGCAATTGCGCCATGCCCAAAATACCGTTCATCGGAGTACGAATTTCATGGCTCATGGTGGCTAAAAATTCACTTTTGGCGCGTGTCGCTAATTCTGCCGCTTCTTTGGCAGCAATTAATGCGCCTTCGGTTTGTTTACGTGTCGTAATGTCATTAATAGTACCTGTTGTTCCGCAAATAGCCCCGTTTTCATCGTAAATTAAACTAATCCATAAATGAATCCAACGATGCTCATGTGAGGCGGTTAATATTTGCGTATCACAACGCACTTGATCGGTTGCCCCATTGAATAACTGTTGTAATAGATGAAATATGCCTTTTTGTTGCTCAGGGTAAATAAAATCAATCATTGATTTTTTTTGCATGGTTTCGATAGGAAAGCCTGTGACATCGTGCCAAGCAGGATTTAGAAAGGTGAAATTACTTTGGGTATCGGTTTGAAAAATGACTTCGTGAACGTTATTAATCACATGGCTATAACGAGATTCTGAACGGATTAGTTTTTGACTTTGTTCAAATAAACGCTGCGCTGATTGATTAAGGGCAAGATTCAAATCTTTAATTTCGTCAATATGCGAATTAATATGTATTTCTTTGATGCCTTTATAAACATCCAATGACTTAGCAAAGTCAATCAGTTTGTTTAAGTCTTTAATAGGAATTCTTAATAAATAGAAAAATCCGATGCCTGTAATGAGAGAAATAAATACCGCTGTAATTAATGCTTTTTTGAGGATTTCTAAATAACCATTGGATTGGGCTGAGTAGTCATAGAGCATATAAGCCCAACCGTAATCGCCAATCGGTTGCCAAAAATAGATTGTGCTGTCGTCTTTATTAATCGCATAATACAAGTCTTTTGTTTTTGGGGTTTTAATTGTTGAGTCATTGGTTTTTTCTACAGGGTCTTCTTGGTGTTCATGAGCCACATGAACCAATACTTTTCCTGTGTTATCGGTAATAATTAAATCGCGAATTTCAGTAAAAATAGCCGTATTTAATAATAAAGTACGAATGGATTTTTTATTAGCAATGAGTACATCTTGTTCAACAATAGTGCTTAAATTACGAATGACTAATGAACCTTGATTAATGGCACTTTTTTCGTTGATTTCACGTTGTTGATTATAAATAGTGACGGCAAATAATACTAACGCCAGTAGTAAAGATACAGCCGATAAAAAGCCCAGTTGTTTGCTAAAACTGCGCGGTAGTAATACACTGAGTCCTGTTATTTTAGAATGACTGGCCGACATAAATAAGCCTAAATAGTTCCTATAAGTTTCATATTATCAACAAGTGCCATTTCAATCGCCCATAAACGGTGAGCCCCTGAAAAAACAATCCGTCGATGTCCTTGTAAATAAAAGCTGGGTAATTCAGAAACCTCTAAAGCAGACCATTCTACTGTGTATTGTTCAATTTGCGGCAGCCCTTCCTGTGTCTTTAGCTGTTTTTTCAGTGAGGGAAGTTCACATTCACATTGCGCTAGAATTTTTTTCAGATGAGGCGTATGTCCAACATCAAGCCCTTCGGCCCAAATGGCTGTTAATAACGCCAAAGCGATGTTATCAGTAATACCCTGTTGTTGGGCATAATCGAATAATGTAAAACAGGCGTACAAACCTTGCTCGTTAGGTAAGCAAATCTCACCAAAAGGCAGCCGATATTTTTCCGCCAAGCGTACATAACGATTGAGCTGAGTATGCCATTCTAAAGAGAGAGAGGTATTCTCTTGATTCGGTAAAATCGGTTTAAGATGAAGTTTTAATTGATAATGTTCTGCCAGCGCAATGACAGGAGGTAAATAAATATACGAAAGGGGATCATCAAAACTAAAATAATAATCAAGGGTGTATTTTTGTGCGCGAATGGTCGCCAATTGCTCCCAGTCATTGATTAAGTAGTCGTTATCTTGGTAAATACTATCGCTATTCAGTTGAAATTGATGTGACAGTTGATTTAAGCCAATGGTGGTCAGACGATCACCTAAGTCACTGAGATCATCCAACCCCCAATACCATTCACCTTGATAATATAACTGCGCGGCTTTGTGTTGGTTTTGGCGATCAAATTCTTCTGCGGCACCGAGCATTTTTTTTTCGGTGGTTGTTTTAGCTAATAGCTTAAAACGTAATGTTAAGGTCGATAGCTTTTGCGTTTGATGCTCCCATAAACAATTAAACACTTGTTTGGCCAGCGTTAGAAAGTCAGCAACGGGTAAATGGCGATTCGCTAACAACAATTGGCTCGCCGTAAAACAGCTATCTTCCGAAGGTGATTGAAAGTCATGAAAGTGCAATTGATGAAATTGTGCTAGGTACCACGCATCACGGACATTATGGGTAAAGGTATGGTTGGGCTCTTGATAGGGTAAAATTTTGAAAATCAGTTGAACGGGAAAATGCGCTAAAAAACGCGGCAATGCTTGAACTAATAAATAGCTGTAGGGGTCGTTGAGCCGTAACCAGACAACAATTTGATGTGGCCGTCGTTGTAGGCGGCGTAACCATTCATAACGTGCTTGCAAGAGCAAATGTAAACGGGGATGAATCAGCGCACGAGATAATAATGGTTGTAATAATCGGCGGCTCAGGGGCATAGACAATCCTCTATTCGATGCGCCGACTATAACGCGTTATGAGTCTTAGTGAAACAATCTACAGTCTAAGTCGATTTTTTTCCGATAAGTTCTGTTTTGACTGCCATTTTTTTAATTTTCAACTAGGCTAAAAATAACGAAGCTTAGGGTTTACACCTCAACGCAGCGATGGCTACGTAAATTCTAAACTTGGATATCAGGTCAGCTATCTATTAGTCAATCAATATTGGACATGGAGAATGACTCATACCTTGCCATTGTTTCCACTCAATAGCGTCTTATATCCGCAAGGCGAATTGCCACTAAGGGTATTTGAATTACGTTATCGTCGGTTATTAGACGAGTGCGGTAAATCTCAGCCTTTTGGTGTTGTACGTATTCGTTATGGCAAAGAAGTCGGTGAGCCTGCGTTTCCCTACAATATTGGGTGTGCTGCGTATATTGTTCAGCAAGTGGCTTTGGTTGACGGCAGTTTGGCGGCCATTGCGGTCGGTGAGCGGCGATTTAGAATTTTGACCATTCATGTTGAAGAAGATGGTTTGGCGCGTGCGACGATAGAATGGTTAGCACCTGACCCATTTGTCGCTATTCCCCACAGTTTGCAGTCGATTGCGGAGTCATTTGCTGAGTGTGGTGATGTCTTGACCGAGGCAGGTTCTTTGGCGTGGCGTTTGGCGGAAGCATTGCCACTCACCTTAGATCAACAACAACAGCTATTAGAGGAAAATAATCCACAACAGCGTTTGCAATGCGTCAAAGATTGGCTGTTGCAGCATCCTTTTGATTTTATGACCTAGCATCGGTAACGATGTCGGCAGATATTTTCGTTTTTATGTTGACGATGTTAACATTAGCCCTTATCATGAAGCGGTAACGAGTAAAAAACACTCAATAACAAGAAGTAGTCCTGCTGCTCTGCGAGATATGTCAGTCGAGGTTGTTATGGTTATCAATGCTCTATTTGCGTTTTTTCATTTTGTGGCTGCTTTTGGTTTAGTAGCGACATTGGTTTTTGAGTGGCTGAGTTTCAACCGTGATTTAAGCTATAGCGAAGCTCGCCGAATACAAACGGCTGATACGTGGTATGGCATCTTTGCAGGTATCTTATTGATTGTTGGCTTTTTGCGGGTGTTTTATTTTGAAAAAGGCAGTGCGTTTTATTTTGCCAGTCCGTTTTTTCATTTGAAGTTGACGCTGTTTGTGGCGATAGGCTTATTGTCTATTTATCCCACGATTCGTTTTTTGGCTTGGCGTAAAGAAACGCGCCAACAGCAAGCACCGTCAATTAGTGAACAAGAATTTATTCGTATCCGTCGTGTGTTAAACGCTGAGTTTATTCTGCTGGTTGCGTTATTGGCGAGCGCCTCGTTAATGGCCAAAGGCATTGGTTTTAGTCAGTAATCACCATTTATTTTACAAGATATTGTTATGACCACCGAAGTTCTTATCAAACCCAATTATCATCACGGTAGTTTACGTGAAGCATTGATTAGCGCGGCTATTCTCCGTTTACAAGCCGATGGTGTTGCCAAGTTAAGTTTACGCGGTTTAGCTGCCGATGTGGGCGTGTCTCCGACGGCCGTTTACCGTCATTTTGAAGACAAATTAGCGTTATTAGCTGCCATTGCCTGTGATGGTTTTAGTGGCCTGACACGTAATATGCAAAAATATCTCGGCACAGAGCCGACCGATGCCATGACCGCTTTACAGCGCATTGGTATGGGTTATATTGATTATGCGATTCATCATCCTGCCCATTATCGTTTGATGTTTGGTCAGCGAATGGTAGAACGCCAGCGCTTTCCTGATTTATGTCAAACGTCTGTGACTTCATTTTTCATGCTTCGTAACAATATGCAGCGTGGTTTAGACGAAAAATTATTTAAACCGTTACCTGTCGAATTACTGACAACCACGGCATGGTCGTTGGTACATGGTTTATCCATGCTCAGTATTGATGGCTTAGTTATGTATCCCTCCGATGAAAATTTAGACCTTTTAGCTCAAACAGTCACCCGTCTATTAGCTGACGGTTTATTACTTCCTGAACATCAACATTCCTCCATGAGTACCTCGTCATGACCGAACAAATCGTCGAAAAGTCCACTAAATCGGGTCTTGCCCCTAGCACCATTCGCATCGGTAAGCGTTATCGCGCGAATCGTTTAAATGGCCAATACGATGCCATTATTATTGGTTCGGGTATTGGTGGTTTAACGGCGGCGGCCTGTTTGTCGAGCTTGGGCTATAAAGTGTTGGTGTTGGAGCAGCATTACACCGCAGGCGGTTTTACCCATAGTTATAGCCGTAACGGTTATGAATGGGATGTTGGCGTGCATTACATTGGTGATGTTGGGGTAAAAACGACCTTAGCACGACGTTTGTTTGATTTTATCAGTGGCGATCAACTGCAATGGCAGGCAATGGATCCGTGTTATGACCGTATTCATTTAGGCAACGATCATTTTGATCTGGTGGCAGGCCGTGATAATTTTCGCAATAATTTAGTCGCCCGTTTTCCACAAGAACAGGCAGCGATTGACGAATATATCGTTCGTTTAGGCAAAGTAGCCGATGCGATGCAGTTATTTACCGTCGAACGTATGTTGCCAAAACGATTAGCCAAATTGACAAAGCTGGTGAGTAATCGTCTGAAACCTGCCTATTTTAATCAGCCAACACGTCAGGTATTAGAAGAGCTGACATCTAACCAAACGTTGATTGCTTACTTAACAGGGCAATGGGGCGATAACGGTATGATGCCTGCCGAGTCGAGCTTCTTAATTCATGCGTTGATTGCCAAACATTATCTTTATGGCGGTTATTATCCAATTGGTGGCGCGTCACAAATGGCCGAAACCATTATTCCGCAAATTCAGAAAACAGGCGGTGAGGTTTTTACCTATGCCGCTGTCGAAAAAATTCTCTTAGCGCAGGGCAAAGCGGTCGGTGTGCGCATGAAAGACGGCACAGACATTTACTCGCCGATTATTATTAGTAATGCAGGGGTGGTGAATACGTTTAATCGCTTATTGCCGAGTGATATGGCCGAAAAATCGGGTTATGCGCAAAAGGTTAAGCAAGTGAAACCGTCAATGGCGAGCTTGTGTTTGTATATTGGTATTAAAGACACATCTGAAAATCTCAAATTGCCCAAAACCAATTTTTGGATTTACCCAAACGAGAACTACGAACAGTCGATTAAAACCTTTTTAGCCGATGCCAGTAGCGATATTCCGATGGTGTATATTTCTTTCCCGTCGGCTAAAGACCCCAGTTTTGCTGCGCGCTATCCTGACCGTTCAACAGTGGAAATTGTTGCGCCTTGCCCGTGGGAGTGGGTAGAGCAATGGGCAGACAAACCGTGGGGCAAGCGTGGTGATGATTACGATGCCTTAAAAGAGCAATTTTCGCAGCGTTTGTTAGAAAAACTTTACGAAAAAATGCCGCATCTGCGCGGAAAAATTGATTACTATGAACTGTCTACCCCCTTATCGACGCAATTCTTTTGCTGGTACGAGAAGGGTGAAATCTACGGTTTAGACCATGACCCCAAGCGTTTTGAACAAACATGGTTGCGGCCAAAAACAGACATCGACGGTTTATATCTGACTGGTCAAGATATCATGACCTGTGGTGTGGTGGGTGCAATGATTGGCGGCTTAATGACGGCGGTCAGCATTGGTGGCATCAAAGCCTTACCGTTGGCGAAGAAAATTTTTGTTGGTTAGTGGCATAGAGATGAAGCATCAGGACTTAGGCATGTTACCGAGCAGCATAAGTCCTAAAAATATCTCTGTGTGACTCACATGGAGCGTTGTTTTTAATGAAAAAAAGCTTAAGCCATCTACTGTCGCCTGTTTTTTTTCTGGTGTGGTTAATCTTGCTCAATGTGTTTCATGGCTTGCAAATTGTCGCCCGCAATGTGTTTGGTGAACGTGCGCATCAACGTACTGTCGATGCGCTTAATTTTTTTCTGTTGCACTCGTTGTGGCTGTTGGGAACGCGGATCAGCGTGCGTTTTTCTGAGCCGCTACCCAAGCCGCATAGTCGTCCCATTATTTTTGTTGCTAACCATCAAAATAAACTCGATGTGGTGGGGATTAGTTGGTATTTACGCCGTTACTCACCCAAATTTGTTTCTAAAATAGAACTCAGTAAAGGCATTCCCAGTGTTTCTTATAATTTAAGATACAGTGGCGCAGCCTTGATTAATCGTGATGATGCGAAACAATCATTGACCGAAATTGGTCGTTTAGGCCTTTTGATTGAAGAAACTAAGAGCGCAGCGGTGATTTTTCCTGAAGGTACACGCTCATTAACAGGCGAGATGAAAGCATTTAACGCCGCAGGGATTAAACTGCTCTTAAAAAAATCGCCCAGTGCCTTAGTTGTCCCTATTTATATTCACAATACGTGGGCATTAAATCGCTTTGGTAAATATCCGATGTCGGTGGGTGAAAATATTAGTTGGACAATATTGCCTGCCATTGATCCTCACGATAAAACGGCTGCTGAAGTGGCCGTTTTAGTGGAAGAAAGCATTCGGCAGGCATTTCATGCAAAGGCTCAATGAGTCTTTAATATACCGTATCTCTTTTGAGATATTAAAAACTTAATGAAACGTTCACCTGCTTGTCATGTGTATGAAAAGTGTCCGATGTAAAGTATCGGCATCTTAAATACCAATAAAAGACGAGCAACACGATGAGACAGATGACTTTTTTTAATACCTTGTTGTTGGCAGGTTCTGCCTTATTTTCTACCCACGTTTCGGCGGCAACACCTCGTTATGGCTTCACAGTTAACGAGTTGTACACTTTTAATCATCCTTATGCTGCACAAGCCAGTAACGAACTCGCCACGAAAATGACAAAAATGGCAGTCAGTCCGTTTAGCTTTTATCGTGGTACATCGCACCTGTTTTATAAAGACATGACGACCTTGCCCGCCTCATCGTACACCAACGCTTCTACCAATAAAGTCTGGTTGCAAGGTGATATGCACTTACAAAATTTTGGTGCGTTACGTGATGATAGTGCCAATGATATCTTTGATATTAATGATTTTGATGAAGGCTATTTTGGTGCTTATGTGTGGGATGTACGTCGTATGGCGGTATCCATTATCTTAGCCGCAAAAGAAAATGGCTTGAGCAGCACCGACCGCCAACAATTAGTCCGTGATTTTATTGATACCTATTTGAATAAAAACAGCGAGTTCAAAGGCACAAGCGAGGAGTTAACGTACCGTTTAACCACCGCTAATACCAGTGAAGTCGTTAAAGATACTATCCAGACATTAGCTGGAAAAAGTCGTTCAAGCTTTTTGGCCAAATATACCACGACTGCCAGCGGCGCACGCAAATTTCAAAACTTAAGCGATTTAGTGGTTGTTCCTAGTGCGACTTACACGGCGATTAATAGTGCCATGAGTAGTTATATCACCAGCATTCCTGCCGCTAAACGCTATAGCAATAGTTATTATGCGGTAAAAGATATTCGCCAAAAATTGGGTTCGGGTGTCGGTAGTTTAGGCAAAATGCGTTATTACGTCTTGGTGCAAGGTGCAACGACCAGCACCAGTGATGATGTTGTTTTAGAAATGAAACAACAAAGTAGCAGTGCAGTGGCTATTGCTGCACCTAATTTAATGCCTGCCTCTGCTTACAATAGCAACCAAGCCTATCGGATGGTGCGTACAGCAAAAGCGATGTCCAGCAATACCGACCGTTTATATGGTTACACAACCCTCAGCTCAGTTGCTTATAGCTTGCGTGAAAAATCACCGTTTCAAGAAGACTTTGATTACACCTTGTTAACCAGTTATGGCAAGTTTAAAACGGCGGTTGAATACATGGGTAAAGTCTTGGCCAGAGCGCATAGCATGAGCGACCAAGACTATGATGCAACCTTAATTACTTACAGCATTGATAAGCAAATCACCGATGTTGTTACCAGTAGTTCGAGCTTTAAGGACGAGATCGTTAATTTTTCGCTAGATTATGCAACGCAAGTTGAATATGACTGGCAGAGCTTAAAAACAGCACAACAAAATGGTGCAACTTTGTACTAAGCTTTTTTAGTGCTAGATTCCGCCCGAGTTCATGATATAGCTCGGGCGTTTTTTTAGCTGTTTTCATGATAAATTGACCCTTCGACTCCGCTCAGGGAGCGTCTGTGCGCTGGCTGAGCGGAGTCGAAGCCATCGAGCTCAAACACTTCCGAATCTCTGCCGCCTGTCCATCCAAGGTCTTGCGACTCAAACCCCCTTTTAACATCGTCAACGGTTTTGCCAATAAACTGGCGACAAATGCTGCTGAATCTGCTTGATAACGCGGTAAAATATGCAAATGGACGTGTGGCACGGTTTGATGCGCGGCCTTGCCGTCATTAATATTAAAATGAACAGCCGCAGGCTTAAACGATGAAGCACGAATGGCTAAACTGATTTTATTCGCAATTTCAAAGAGATGGCTACGTTCTTCACTCGTGAGTTCATGCACATATTGCGCGTGACGTTTATTAATCACTAAAACATGAGCAGGGCGTAAAGGGAATAAATCTAAAAATGCCATACAGTATTCATCTTCATAAACAATACTGGCAGGGATTTTTTTAGCGGCAATAGCACAAAAAACACAGGTGGTCATGGCAGTCTCCGATAAGGTTGAAACCAGTCTAATGAGTCGAGAGTATGACCTGTTGGGTGATATTCTGCGCCACAATAACCGTGATAATTCAGGCTGCCAATCAGTTCAAAAAGAGAGGCAAAGGGCAAATTACCCGTAAATGGCTGATGGCGATTCGGCACATCGGCAAATTGAATATGGCCAATCGCGTCGATGTTGTCGCGTAATGCCTTTGCTAAATCCTCATTCATGCGCGCCATGTGATAACAATCAAATTGCATTTTTAGCGTCGGATGGTCAACCACTTCCATCATCTCTTGCATATCAACGACTGACTTAATTAAAAATCGCGGCATATCAAACGTGTTAATCGCCTCAAAAGTCGTTATTACGCCAATTGACTGAAAGGCTTCAGCGGCATAACGTAAATTGGCCGATAAGGTATGCAGACAATGTAAAAAATCCCCGTCAATGGGTTGCCTTCCTGCCAAGACATTAACTCGACCAACGCCCAAGGCATCGGCATAGCGTAGGGCTTCCATCACTGCTTGTCGAAAGGCATTTTCCCGTTTGGGGACACAGGCTAAACCATCACCGCCCTGCATTAAGTCGCCCGCAGGCACATTAATCAGCACTAAGTCTAAATCATTAATTTCTAATTCTTCATGAATTTGCTCAATGCTTAATTCATAGGGAAACTGGATTTCTACCGCATCAAAACCTGCATTTTTCGCCGCCGAAAAACGGTCAATGAGTGGGAGTTCTGTAAAAAGTAACGATAAATTGGCAGAAAAGTGGGGCATGGCATTGCTCAGTTAGCAAAAACTCGCGTGATTGTACATTTTTCTTTAGCAAAATTAGTACTTGTGTAACAACTGGCCATTATTTTCTTTTGTAGAGCTTTATTTTTTCAATAACTTGATATATTTGATGTGTTCTCCATAGGGAGTAGCTTCTCGTAAGCGTATCGTCAGCACATTGCTTGCTAACCTCATGTTAGCCTCGACCAGCAATCGGTACGTTTAGTCGTTCGACGCGTTAGCGCATCAATGGCGAGCAAGACTATGGATGACCATTTATTTTGGTCATCCGTTTTGTTTGCCTGCAATTTTCTCAGCACACAATCCAGATGGCCAGATTATTCTTAATCTGGAGTTTATAATGGAAACCTTAGCCAGTCCTCTACTGTGGACAGCCTTCGCCTTGAGTGTCTTTGTCGCATTAGCGATTGATTTTATTGGCCTAAATAATAAACAGCAGCAAACGGTATCCTTTAAAAGTGCGGCCATTTGGTCACTCGTATGGTTTAGTTTGGCCTTAGCGTTTGGTGGATTATTGTGGTGGGAAACATCTTCCGCACTCGGCTCAGTGATTGCCAACGAAAAAGCCGCAGAATACTTTACGGGCTATTTAGTCGAAAAGTCCTTAGCAGTGGATAACGTCTTTGTCTTTTTGATGATTTTTAGCTACTTTGCCTTACCGATTCATCTACAACGTCGGGTGCTGTTATTTGGTATTTTGGGTGCGATTATTTTACGCGCGGTGATGATTTTTGTCGGTGGCTGGTTGCTGACTGAGTTTCATTGGTTGATGTATGTGTTTGGCGCATTCTTGATTTTAATGGGATGGAAGATGTGGCAGGGCGCAGATGAAGACACGTCCTTAGATGACAACAAACTGTTGTCTTGGTTAAAAAGCCATATTCCGTTGTCTAAAGACTATGATGGTGAAAAGTTTTTTACTTGGGAAAACGGTAAACGTGTTGCCACGCCGTTATTTTTGGTTTTAGTGTTTGTCGAGTTAAGTGATGTGATTTTTGCGGTCGATAGTATTCCTGCTATTTTTGCGATTACGAGCGACCCGTTTATTGTTTTAACATCAAACATTTATGCCATTTTAGGCTTGCGTGCTATGTACTTTATGTTGGCGGGTGTTGCTGACCGCTTTAGCTTGTTAAATTACGGTTTAGCGATTGTATTGGTGTTTATTGGTACCAAAATGCTATTGCTGGACGTGTTTAAAATCCCTGCGTTAGTATCTTTGGTGGTGATTGTGAGTATTTTGGCGGTGACGATGTGGTTGAGTATTCATAAAGCCAAAAAAGAAGCCAACAACTAACCTAAATGGTTGTTTTAAGACTAAAAAAGGCTTGGGAAACCAAGCCTTTTTCTTTATGACTTTTTAAACAACTTCACCACCGAACTCAAATCTTCCAAACTCGCGCCTTGCGCCGCGTGTAAGCGTAACAACTGCGCTGCCAATGCCGAAATTGGTGTACTACTGGTATTTTCTTTCGCCAACGCCACAGCATTATCTAAGTCTTTTAATAGCGTTTGTACTTTCCATTGCACAGGCTCAAAGCTATTTGTTGCCATGCGTGGCGCAAGAATTTGTAAGGGTAACGAGTCGGCAAAGCCACCTGCAAGTGCGGGTGCAAGTTGTGCCGCATCTACACCTGCTTTGGCGGCTAAAGCGACTGTTTCCGCGATTAACACTGCGTTACTGGCAACAATCATTTGATTACAGATTTTAGTAATTTGTCCCGTACCAACGTCGCCCATGTGCGTCAATTTTTGTGATAAATGAGCAGCGATAGGGCGTAGTCTGGCGATTTGTTGTTCTTTACCACCTGCCATGATAATTAACTTCCCATTTTCTGCACCGATTACGCCACCCGATACAGGCGCATCCACCCAGTACACATCTTGCGCGCGTAAACGGTCGGCAAAGTCACGCGTAGCATCAGGAGTAATACTCGAAAAATCGACAATCAATTGTTGGCTTTGTAAATAATCGCTTAGCCCATGCTCACCAAACACGACCGATTCAACAGCGGCAGTATCGGCTAAACACAGCATAATCACTTCACATTCGCGGCAAATGTCAGCAAAGTTGCCAGCAAGTTTTGCACCTTTCTTTACTAAGGGTTGGCATTTTTCGGGAGAGCGATTCCATACCCATACTTGATAACCTGCGGCCAATAGCCGTGCGGTCATACGGCTACCCATTAAGCCAATGCCAATAAAACCGATGGTTGTCATGCGATGTTGCTCAGAGTGATGATAAAAATCTTATTTTAACGGTCTTACCGAGTTTAACTCAACGTAGTATCCTCGTGGTTTACAGGATAAAAAATGGAGCGAAGATATGTTGCGTAAATTATTAGGCTTAAAACCTAAAGCCTCCATTTACAGCCAACCGATGCCACAAACAGAAGGCGCACTTGAACTAACCTATTTAGGCACAGCAGGCTTTATTCTTAAAAATAAACAGCGAACGGTTGTTTTAGACCCTTATTTAAGCCGAGTGGGTGTTACCGAGTTATTTCGGCCTTTGCATACCAATACCGCGTTATTAAAAAAACATATTCCCCATGCCGATGATGTATTGATTGGCCATGCGCATTATGACCATATTTTAGATGCGCCCGATTTATGTAAGCAAACAGGTGCGCGTTTAATTGGCTCAAAAGCAACGTGTATGGTCGGTAGAGCCGCAGGATTACCCGAATCGCAACTCAAAGAAACCGCAGGTCGTGAAGATATTGCTTGTGGTTCATGGACGGTGCGTGGTTTGCCGTCTATTCATGGCAAAGCCATTTTTGGCCGTATTCCGATTCCGGGTGATATTTTATCGCCACCTGTTTGGCCACCGAAATTATTAGATTTAAAGCACGGTTTAGTGCTGAATTGGTTGGTAGATACGGGTTCGCTAAAAATTGTGCATATTGATTCGGCCGATTTTATCCCTGAAGAGTTACAAGGGCTAAAAGCGGATGTCGTCTGTTTATGTGCAATAGGCCGTAAATATCGGCCTAATTATGTCAAAGAAGTGGTGGCGTTATTACAGCCCAAATGGATTATTCCGTGTCATTGGGACACCATGTTTACCCATTATGAAAAAGAACCTGATTATATTCCGAGTGTTGATTTAGCAGGTTTTATTCAAGAGATTAAAGATGCAGGTGTTGAGCCAATTGTCATGCCGATGCGCGGTAAACAGTGGTTTAAAGTGAATAACTCAGACACAAAATGATGAGTACGACAAAATCTTTGCCTTATTTAAACAGGAATTAGCGTTATGGCGGGTAGCAGTTTGTTGATGTTGATTGATGATATTGCCACGATTTTAGACGATGTTGCGCTAATGACTAAAGTAGCAGCTAAAAAAACATCGGGAGTCTTAGGTGATGATCTAGCTCTCAACGCCCAACAAGTGACAGGCGTAAAAGCAGATAGAGAATTACCTGTGGTGTGGGCGGTTGCCAAAGGCTCGTTAAAAAATAAAGCGATTTTAGTACCAGCCGCTTTGCTAATTAGTGCTTTTGCGCCGTGGGCAATTATTCCCTTGTTAATGTTAGGCGGCGCGTTTTTGTGTTTTGAAGGGGTAGAAAAATTAGCGCATTCTGTATTACACGCTCAAGAAGAAACGGACGCTCATCATCAAGCATTAGTCGGCGCGTTAGCCAATCCGCAAGTTGATATGGTGGCTTTTGAGCAAGAAAAGGTCAAAGGCGCAATTCGTACTGACTTTATCTTGTCGGCTGAAATTATTGTTATCACTCTGGGCACAGTGGCTACCGCGACTTTTTTGAATCAAGTGATTGTCTTAGTGGGCATTGCCCTTATTATGACCGTGGGTGTTTATGGTTTAGTCGCAGGTATTGTGCGTTTAGATGATATGGGTTTGTATTTAAGCCAACAACACAGTGTCGCCAAACAGAAGTTAGGGGCATTTTTGTTGATTTTAGCTCCCTATTTAATGAAGTTTTTATCGGTGGTGGGTACGGCGGCAATGTTTATGGTGGGCGGAAGTATTTTAGTGCATGGTTTGTCACCTGTGCATCATCTGATTGAACATTGCGTAGAAGTCATGAGCGGTTTAGCCATTGTTGGTGGCGTGTTGCAGGTCATTATGCCAACCCTTTTTGATATGTTGGTGGGGGTGATTGCAGGGGCAGTAGTGTTAGCCGTAGTGACAATCGGCAGCCGTTTTATGCCAAAAAAGGCTTAATGGCAGTTTTTTTTAATGGATTGAGCAACACGCTTTTCTACCGACTCACGTTCTGATTCAGGTAGATAATTTCGGCTGCCATCTTTATTCGTTGTATAAAGCGAGCCTGTTCTTACCGCTGACATGACAGAGGCAGATTTATTACACGTTTCTCGTAGTCTTTCCTTTTTTTCTGCGAGTTTCTCGGCTAGTTTTGCGTTTTTTGCGTTGCGTGAGTCTTCAAAGACTTCAAGCATCTTTTGTTGTCGTTGTTTGATCTCTTGAGGACTAACATCTGGCTGACTACTACTACGAGGCGTACTAGGTAAGTTCAGTGTTTCAACGTTGGCCGATTCAGGGATTGTATCGCCAAAATGCGTTTTGCCATCGGCATCAACCCATTTATACACCTCAGCGTGTGCGGAGAAACTTAACAGTAATAAACAAATGACGGCATTAGGCTGTAACATGATGAGTTGCTCCATAGTTTATTGTCATAAAAATAGCATAAAAAAACGGAGGCATAAGCCTCCGTTTTTATGTGCGTCAACAAGTTAATCGTTGTAAGCACGTTCACCGTGTGAAGTAACATCCAAACCGATACGCTCTTCTTCTTCGCTAACACGCAAGCCGATAGTGATATCAACCAGTTTGAAGGCGATGAAGGCAACCACACCAGACCAAACAACGGTTGTACCTACAGCAATCGCTTGAATTTTTAATTGCGCGGCCATGTCGTAAGCACCTGGAGCATTAGCCACATAATCCCACCAGCTAATACCACCTAAGGCAGGGTCAGCAAACACAGCAGTCAACATGGCACCTAAGATACCGCCAACACCGTGTACACCAAACACATCTAATGCGTCGTCAGCACCCATGAGCTTCTTCAAGCCATGAACGCCCCACAAGCAGATAATACCCGCGAGTAAACCAATTGCTAATGCACCGCCTGGGCCAACAAAACCACACGCTGGCGTAATGGCAACCAAACCCGCTACTGCACCCGATGCGGCACCTAACATAGAAGGCTTGCTTTTGAAAATCCATTCTGTCGCCATCCAAGAAACAGCAGCCGCAGAAGTCGCCAACCATGTATTAAGGAATGCTAAACCAGCAACGCCATTCGCTTCCAACGCTGAACCTGCGTTAAAACCAAACCAGCCGAACCATAACAAGGCAGAGCCAATCATCGTCATAACAACGTTGTGCGGCAACATGGCTTCTTTACCGTAACCAATACGTTTGCCAATCACATAAGCACCCACCAAACCAGCAACCGCCGCGTTAATGTGAACAACAGTACCGCCCGCAAAATCTAAAGCACCTTTTTGGAATAACCAGCCTGCCGTTGCTAAAGCAGCATCCGCAGCCGTTTGGTCGGTATAAGCATCTGGACCCGCCCAGTACCAAACCATGTGTGCGATTGGTAAATAAGAGAAGGTAAACCACAAGACGACAAACGCTAATACGCCAGCAAATTTAGCCCGTTCTGCAAATGCACCGACAATCAGAGCGCAGGTAATAGCCGCAAACGCACCTTGGAACACGATGTAGATCATTTCGTGAATCGGTGTCGCTTTATTCCATGAGGCCGCTAAAGAGTCAGCGGTCACACCGCTGAGAAAGACTTTATTGAGCGAACCAAAGAACGCATTACCTTCGGTAAAGGCGACGCTGTAGCCATAAATCATCCACAAGACACTCACCAATGAGAACACAGTAAATACTTGCATTAACACCGACAACATATTTTTCTTACGGACTAAACCACCGTAAAACAGGGCAACACCCGGAATTGTCATCAAAATAACAAGGGCAGAGCAAATCATTAAAAATGCGTCATCGCCTTTGTTGGCAGTAGGAGCAGGGGCGGCAGCTACAGGTGCAGCTTCGGCGGCAGCGGGTGTAGCAACAACAGCGGGTGTCGCGGCAACAGGCGCAACTTCGGTGACTGTTGCAGTTGTTGTTGGGGCAGCGGTTTCTTCCGCGTATATAGGCGCAGCACTAAGCAGTGCACCACTCAAACTGAGGGCGAGCAAGATTCTTTTCACGATGGTTTCTCCTCGTGAGTGCCAAAATGGGAAAAATAAAACGAATTTTTATGCTTAAACCGCGTCTTCGCCTGTTTCGCCTGTGCGAATACGAATGACTTGTTCTAAGGAGCTAACAAAAATTTTGCCATCACCAATTTTGCCTGTATTAGCTGCTTTGGTAATTGCTTCAATTACTTGGTCAACTAAGGCATCACCAATGGCAACTTCGATTTTAACTTTAGGCAGAAAATCAACCACATATTCCGCACCACGATACAATTCAGTATGACCTTTTTGACGGCCAAAGCCTTTGACTTCGGTAACAGTAATACCCTGTACGCCAATGTCGGATAAGCCTTCACGAACATCATCAAGCTTGAATGGTTTGATGACGGCAGTAACCAGTTTCATCATGTAACTCCTTAGAAGAATCTTGGGCTTAAGCATTTCATCGAAATTAGCGCGTTTTGTGAGCATTAAAGCCGCCTCAAGCGGCTGCAATGTGAGCAAATAAGCGATAACCGCGTCAGCCCTAAAAGAGCTGCCGTCCGAAAGGGGGTAAGGGCGGCAGCTAAAAAGCGTTTAAGTCTTAGAAGCCTTTAGTCATGGTGACGACAAAACGGCCTTGGCACAAAGCACCACCACAGTCTTTTTCGTCAATATCAGAACCAATGTAAGCACCTTCAAGGGTCAAACCGCCAATCGCTTTAGACGCAGCAAGTTTGTAGTCCATGTAACCGTCATCCGTACCAGTTGTTGCCAATGCTTGTGTCATCATGGCAGCACTGTCGAATTTGTTCATGCCCAAGCTAGCAGATAAGCCAACACCAGAAACTTCAGTGCCGTAGCTGACATAAACGTACATGAATTTATCGCTCTTGTTAAAATAATCAGAGCTATAGTTCAGGCCGAGTTTTGCTCCCATGGTGTTAACAGAGGCGTAAATTTCATCGTAAGCAAGTGGATCATTGCTAGATGGGTAGTTGTAACGCATCACACCCACGTCATAGCCCACTTCGCCTGCTTTGCCGCTGTAACCTAATAAGGTATCTAGCTCGAAACCGCCATTGATGGCACTGATATTAGAACCCCACAAAGATGCATAAGCACCACTTTCATGAGTAAATGTCATGCCAACTTGTGCTGCACCTGTATTAGAGGTTTGCGAAACACCACGAAACAGGTAATCTGACGTGAGGGCAGCAGAACCCGTCACTGTGACAGGATCAGCCGCAGTGGCATGAGCAGTAGCCAATAATAAAGAGCTAGTTAACAAAGCGTTGGCTAGAAGAGAAAGTTTCATAATGACCCCGTACGTCGTTTAAGTTAAATAAACAGTAAGATTAATTTGTCCACGGTTTTTTATATGCAGAGGTCGTGCCAACTTCTGTAAAGTCTTGTCAGTAAAGGTTTCTTCGGGTGATATGAATGCTTACAATTAGTGAGAGCGAAAAAAAATGATGCAGGAAGAGTGAGTGAAGGTGCTAATTTGGTGCAAAAACCTGTGTTTTTTATTGTTTTGGTGCGTTTTTTAGGCGAGGTAATGACAATGTTGGATAATTTGGTGCAAAAAGTGCGTGAGCAGGTGCGTGATCGTTATCTACAGAGTAACCAATCAGGGTTATGGCAGGAATTAGATAAAAACTTACAGGCTGTATTGCAAGAAACCTTCGCTAAGATGGAATTAGTCAATCGTGAGGAGTTTGATCGTCAAACGGTGCTTCTTTCTGAGGCACGGCAAAAATTAATGGCATTACAAGCGCAGTTGAAGACTTTGGAACAGCAAGTAAAGTAAGTACAATAGATTGCTGATAGGGGCGAAAAATTTTCGCCCGTTAGTATTTGTGTAAAAGTTCGAATGGAATCATCGTTGATCTTATTAAGGAAAATAGTTTTATGTCTCTTGCTTTGGTTTATACCCGTGCCGCGTTGGGCTTAAATGCGCCTTTAGTCACCGTCGAAGTGCATTTAAGTAATGGCTTACCCGCATTAGCCATTGTTGGTTTGCCCGAAGCGGCAGTGCGTGAAAGTAAAGATCGTGTCCGTTCGGCACTGATCAATGCAGGGTTTGAGTTTCCTCAGCGTCGCCTCACCATTAACTTAGCACCTGCCGATTTACCCAAAGAAGGTGGTCGTTTTGATTTGCCAATTGCCTTAGGTATTTTGGCGGCCAGTGGTCAAATTTCGGTAGAAAGCTTGCAACAACGCGAGTTTTTAGGTGAGTTAGCGTTAACAGGTGAGTTACGCTCAATTTTAGGCGTCTTATCAGCCAGTTTAGCCGCGACCAAAGCACAACATCAATTGTATGTACCTAACGAAAATGCTGCCGAGGCGGCGCGTCCCAAAGATGCTCATATTTATGGTGTGAAAGATTTAGCGAGTTTATGTCGGCATTTATCGGGTGAAAATCCGTTTAGTCAAGCACAAGCCAGCGTTAACTTAAACATCCGTCCACTTCCAGACTTGATTGATGTTAAAGGTCAACATCGAGCGCGCAGAGCCTTAGAAATAGCGGCGGCAGGTGGTCACTCCTTATTAATGATGGGGCCACCAGGGACAGGTAAAACGTTATTGGCTTCACGATTGCCCAGTATTTTACCGCCCTTAGATGATGACACCAGTTTAGAAGTGGCAACCATTCATTCCGTAGCAGGACAGCAAGCGCATCCTTTTGGTGTCGCTCCTTTTAGATCGCCTCATCACACAGCTTCGGCGGCGGCATTGGTGGGTGGTGGTGTCAATTCCATTAATAAATTAAACTGTACAATGATGTTTTGGACTGTGCATTAATAAATGGGACTGAAATTATGAAAAAAAGAGAGTTGATACTTTAATAATTGTGATGAGTGCGTCATTGAATAAAGTTGCGTAGCATTTTGAGGCTACAACTTGTGGTATACAAGTTTTTACATTTGCTCAATAGGGCTTATTTTAAAAAAGCTCTAAATTGCAGAGCTTTTTTATTCACACTATTACTCATCTAGCACTGAGAAGTCCAAATCCTCAGCCAACGCTTCTAACGGTATACCTTCAACCTCGCAAAATACCACTGCATCAAACCAAAAAAGCCAGTCACTTTTAAATCTATAAATGACAATCGTCCATTGCTCAACATCATCATATTGAGTCATCGTACTGCTTCTTAAGTCTCCAATTCCGTATGCGTCTAAACTTCTTCCTAAATCTGCAACTTGCTGACCACTTAATCGTAAAGCCCGCTCTAGATCACTGGTAAGAATTGTCATTGAGCCATCATATCGCACCGCTCTTGTATTTCTCATTAGGTAAAAGCGTTTAGCCACGACACACAAGAAATGACGCACTTCAATAGGTATGTGGCGTAGCTTTTCAATATACTCGCTTAACTCCTCTACACTGTACTCTAATTCATCGTCACGTTGATGCCACCCACAAATCCTGTTCATTTTTTTAAGATTCAAAGGAAAGGTAGGTTCAGATGATTGTGTCCAATCTCTCAATAACTGACTCATATGCGGGTTTGTTCCAGCAAACCGTTTCTCATGATTTTGCTTCATTTTCTGCATATCTGGCGTAGGATACTTAGCAACATCATCAGTAATTACATGATGCCGATAGCACATAAACATCAAATTATTGGCATGTCTCCGTTCTTCGTCGGTCATGCTGGCTCTGTAACGTTCGCCTCCTGGCTCTGCGGCCTCAATATGACAGAGCTGACCAACAAAGTTGCTATTCTCATCCATAATTTTCTCATTACAGTTAGGAAAAGCACATAGATTCCCTGACTTCAACGCAACATCCCTGACAGTCATCTTTGATGGTGCAAGTCTTTGTTTAGCCATTTTTATACCCTTTCGTTTTTCAAACCAAGTTTCAGACATATTATCAGAGTTAGCGACCTCAACATTTGTTGTCTTCGTAAAATAAAGTTGTAGTAGCCTGAGTTTGGTCTAAAAATGCAGTTTCAACCTAAAAATTTGGCAATAATGACCAGTTTTGGCTGTTGTGATACATCTTTATTTTATGGGAAATTACAGTGCATCAAAGTGTATAGCTTTGGAGGTTTCAACTTTATTTTATCTAATTCACCCCTGCACTAATGAAAAATCAATAGAGTTACGGCAGTTGTAGGTTGCACATTTATTTATGGCATACAATGAGTTCTGTGACTCGAATGAACACCACTCATACTATCGCCGTGTAGCTTGCTGTATATGCGGTAGGCGACCGCAAAGCGTGTCCATTAGGTATCTGGCTGTATAGCAGGGATAATGTGGGAATAGTTATTAAGTAAGATAAAAACGGTTTGTTGATTTTGGGGAAATAAAAAAGCTCACCGACACACGATAGCGCAGCTCTAATTGCTGAAGTATGGGAGGTGTTGACGAGCTTTTTTATTGTATGCAAAGGCTCAAAAAAGATCAACGCCCTAACTTGAGTTTTAACAAAATAGACAGGTTGTCCAAGTAATTTATTGGTTGCTTTAAGGTCAGGAAAAACGATCATAGGTCTCAGAGTCAGCTTCTTCAACATCGTAAACCAGCTAGATCTATCCTTCTTTTTAGGTCAGTCTAAGACGGGTCAATGCAAGAAGTGTGTAGTCAGTAGAAATCAACGGGCAGGACCGTTCCTTCAAGAGTAAATGGTCAGTATTAATTATGCTGTGATGCTTTTGGCTGGTGAATTTGCATCCAACTTTCAAACTCTGTAAAAGTCAAATTTTTTGGCAATTCATACGATGGAGCTTCAACAACCTCCTTCATTTTTTGCAAGTTAAAATTAAATCGCCAATCCTCTTTCTTGGGAGTGACTGGCACTCTTGTTAGGGCTGTGTTCACAACTATTACTCTCTGTATACAGTAGGCCATCATAGTCGGTAAGGCCAGCATGGGGCAACATATAAAGATATTTCAGTATAGTACCCCATGCAGTTGAACCTTATGCGAAATCAGGAAGATATATTGGAAAAGGCGGCCGCAATAATTATTGAAGAAAGTATCGACAGATAAATAACATATTGAGCCTTGCCACAAAAGTATGTTGAGGAAAAATTGGCTCAAGTGCAAGTCTTTAGTCACGACGAATTGTCGTCAACAAGCTAAAAACATCAAGACATCCATCAAAAAACCTAGCATTTGAACGAATTCGAAATCCATTTTCTTCAATATATCTTATGGGGGATTGTGTCTCAGAACTATTAATAATTTTTTAGTATTGACAAGAAATAATAGTCGACTAACATGATGTATAGTCATTTCGCCTGTCTCTTAAAAGGAATTAATAATGAAAAAAATGTCTTACATTGCTGCTCTTATGGTAATCAATACAAGTGGTTGTGCAATCGTCAAATCTGAACGTATTACAAGTGATTTTAATACTTATACAGGACTACGATACATGTTGCCTAAGGCAATGATTCCGTTGCAAGTTGTTGATAATAAAGGCGTGATTAGAGTTGATGTACTACAGCCTGTTATAATGGGGGATCCAAATTACTCGTACGCTATTCAGTATGTTAATAATCCATTTAGTAGCGATACGATCGGAGTGGAAGTTGACCCAAAGACGTCATTGCTGAAAACAATAACGTTAGAGAGCAAAGATGAGACCGGCGATGTTTTAAAAAAAATAGTTGGGCTTACGTATAAGCCAGAAATGGCTGACGCGGGCAATGAAACTATTTTACTTGATACTTGGCTGGACCCAGATGATTCTGTCAGTGTCACAGCAACATCCAATACAATAGGCGCTGTAGTTAAAAAACATTTAGAGGCACGTAAAATAGAGTGTAAGGATGCTGCAAAAAAGACCACAGATGAGTGCATAAGCTACAACTCTATTCCTACGGACTTTGATACGGTAATCGCAATAAACGCAAAGGAGGCAGCTCCAAACAAAAAAAATGCAGGCTCTACTGAAATGTGCTCTGTCGGTATTTGTTACCGAGGCAGCTCTCCTTATTCAATAAACCTAAAGTTCATGGGTCAAGACAGAACTGTGATGGTTCAGCTACCGAATAATAGTCCTATAATGGCAATGCCTTTGAAAGGGCATCTATTTGTTACCACTAAACATACAGTGGTGTTACAAGATGGAATGCTACAAAAACATGACAGAAACAAACCTAGTTCAGCATTAGCCATGGTTTCTTGGCCCTTAAGCGTAGCTGACGAGGTTATCACCACCACAAGCAAAATAGTACAAATGAAAATTGACACGAGCAAGCGCTCTGTTGAACTTGAGCAACAACTGTTGGCGGCTCAACAAGAAAGAAAGAAAATACAAGACGACCTTGACAAATTAAACCAACCAAAAGCTGAAGGTTATGGTCTTGTTGTGAACAGTTCCAAGTCATTGTTAACCGCTCAAGTAGGAAAACCTAAACCTATTATCTCTTCTAGCCCTCAAGTCCCTCAAAGTAATCCACAAATACAACAACCTGTCGATAATCGTGTATCACCTAGTAATGATGGTACCTTGGTGAAAAAACCATGAAAGACGCTCTATTAACTAACACAACTCCATCTGTTGTTAAGCGTGCGCGCCAGCCAGTAACTGCTAACCACTTACTTTCTCCATCATTTATGGTGGAAACAAATGGTGGAGGACGACTTGAGAATGTTCACGGATTCAATGTTGTAAAGGCAATGTCCTCTGGTTTCAGAGGAGGAAGAGTACCACCCCATCTCCGTAAGCAACATCTAGTAACTGCTAGTGATTTTGAGTTTGCTGTTCCACAATCCACTTTTGGTGATGATGACAGAGTGCTAATTCAAGATACAACTCAAATTCCTTGGCGATGTGTGTGTCAATTAGTTATTGATGGTTTACATGGCCGACAACTACTTGGCACTGGTTGGTTGGCTGGACCACACACAGTTATTACAGCTGGTCACAATCTGTACAGTCATGAGTATAACCATCAAGCAACAAAAGTGTGGGTATTGCCAGGCCGATGTGGTGATGTAGTACCTTTCGGATACGATGCAGCTACAAATTTTGATGTTCATCGAAATTGGAAAGATAATGGTAATCATGAGTACGATATAGGTGTGATATGGTTAGATAAACCTATTGGTACAAACTTAGGATGGTTTGGCTATGCTGCTTGTGCCGATACTCAATTGCAAAATTTGTTAATTAACAACTCTGGCTATCCTGCCGACAAGCCTCTAGGAACGCAATGGTTCAATGCAGGGCGTCTTCAAAGTATAAAGACACGAACCCTTTCTTATGGGTTAGACACTGAGCCAGGTCAAAGTGGCAGCCCCATTTTCTATTATGATGCACAGATGCGCCGTATTGTGGTGGCTATTCATGCCTACGGTAATAATTCAGAAAATATAGGCATCAGAATTACACCAGACATTTACACTACCATAGCTGGGTGGATAAAGTGATTTACTGGTTTTATCTTCGTAAAATAATAATCTTGTAGTTTAAGTTTGGTCTGAAAATGCATTTTAGCCTAAAAAGTCAGCAATAATGACTGATTTTGGCTGTTGGCGTGACAACTTTAATTTTCCTAGTGAATCACTGCCTAACTAAATATCAATTAGTTACGGCAGCTTTAAGTTAAAACTTTATTTGTGGCATACAGGTGGTCGTTATTCTAACCAAATCCCAAAAGGCTTAAGTACTAGCTAGACCTCTTTCAAACTAAACAGGCAATAGTCTTTCAAAAAGCAGTTGGTCTTGCTCAATGACAACCTCTAAGGCGTTCTCCCATTAAGCTTAATTAATTTGTTTTATTTCACGGATTATCGAACAAGGCATTGATAGCAGAGAATAATTGTTCAAAGCGCGCTAATGTAGACTCGTCAAATTCTAAGGGATGGGATGCCAGATAAGAGGCTACCGCATAATGATTAAATCCTCCTGATGCACGTAAAGTGATGCCTTCTTGTTTTAGAAGACGATTTAGTCGTTCGACAATTCGATCACCTATTGGTAATGCACCTCTGGTAATTGCTCGACCTTGTAGTTCCCTTGCAAATGTAGAGTTAAATAAAGAAAGATAATGGTCAATAGTCAATAGATCCTCTATGTCCGTGGCAGGAAATGGGGGGCTACTCTGCCTGAAACTCCCGAAATGGAATACCTGTTTAGATTTGATTATTCGTTCCTGAACTAAGGACTCAATGCGCCTATCAGCTTGACTAGCCCAGTCGTGAAGAATGGCAACATCTAAATTGTTAGCTCCTAGGAGGGCAACGAAAGTTGCTACTTTATCTAAGCCTCCAGCAGGAACAATAGTAATGTCTTCTCTTAAACCGTACCGTCCAATAACCTCTAGTTGGCTGGAGAAATAACGCAAATAGATGAGATCTGCGGGCCCTTCAACCAGTAGGTTGCGTGGAGAGATAAAAAGGTTTTGGGCGATGGTGTAACCCAATGCTGCTTGCAGAGGAAAAATGGTTTTGGCATCGGAGCTGTTTAAGTTGATTGAGATAACGGTTCCTTCAGGTTTTCTGTCCTCAACTACACGCACTTGGTGTAAGCGGTCGCTATGCACCATGAATGGTGAGTGTGTCGTATAGATTACTTGATGTTCCTCTGCCAACTTGTCGATGTAGCGTAGGAAGTCAGCCTGTGCTAGTGCATGCAAATTTAACCCTGGTTCATCCAACAGTAGGATAAGGTCGTGGTTTTCTGCTGAGCGGGTAACACTCTCGAACCATACAATAAAACTGAAAAACCATATGAAACCTTTGCTCCGCTGGCTGAACGAGACTGTGGCACGATGGCGACGATTCCGAATACGAATATATAGGTTAGGGCCATTCTTAAAGCGATCATCTGGGTCTTTGGGATCGTTCCGAATATCGAATTCGACATCTAGTTCTTGGTTCTGGGTCCAGTATTCAAATATCTGGTCGCTAATGGTGTTTGAAAGTCCTTCCAGCCGTGCCTTGGCCTCTTCGTAACCTGTTTCGCCCATCAGATTATTAATGTCGATGTCTGCCATCTCGAACAGTCTCAGGACGGTTTCATCTTCATCTGTGAGGGCAGCCTTGCTAGCGATTCGATGCGCTAGTATTTGTATATTGATTTTACCAGGCAGTAATTGATATTCATCGAAATAGAGAAATTTTGGCCGTAAGTCATTAATGTGCTTATGGAATATTTCAAAGGCAATCGCATTATCCCATTTGCTGTCACTAAAGCGGGTTTTGAGCGTGTCTCGCCAAACTTTTTCCTCTTCGTTCAAGTCTGTTTGTTCCAAAGAGCTGATCATAGATTTGAGACTAGCAAATTGTAGACACTTGTCTTTTACTTCTAGTGAAAGATTGGCATCGGTGATACATGTTTCAATGTATTTCTTTTCGTCCACAAGGCTATTAAATGAGATGCTTTGCCCATCATTATAATTATGTGACCAAGTGAATGTACGGCCTTTCATAATTGAAGAGCCGTATTCATCAGTGATGGCTTTCAATTCATCAGTGGTCAACTCATAGGTCAACTTTAAAACTTCAGCAGGTTTTGTTTCATGCTGCCGTAAATAGTCGTTTAAATGGCGACGAGGGTAGTCCTCAGTCACGTTAAATTTGGTTTTTCGAACGGGGCATCCTTTCTCAAGAGCTTGTAAGCAGGCCGTTTTACCAGCTTCATTTTGACCAACAAGGACAGTGATGCTTGGGTCAATAGGAACATCACTAGAATCAGTAATTGACCTAAAGTGAGTAATTTTGGCATAAGTTAGTTTCATGTCGTTCCCTCGAATTAAAGAGCTATGCTGTTTTTTGGCAGTCTATTTTAGGCGGGTGTCGTCGGATTCCCGCTAAACCCGCAGGTATTCTACGGGTCATAAGCGTATTTAACACATCAAAAAGATTAACAATGAGCAAGAAAAATACTTGCTACCTTTGCATTTTTTATTTGCTTGGATAGATCATATCCAGTCAATTGGGCGATGATTTCTTCTGAAACACCTAATTTATCAGCTATTTCAAACACCGAAATGCCCATATCACTGTAAATAATATCTAGAGCTGCACCTAATATTTCAGGATGTTCGTAAGGAACAGCGGAATCGTACAGCTCCTCTCTTGTCTGTCCTGTTTTATTGAGGTGAACATTTGCTGTTCTATATTGTTGAGCAGATAGTAACCCGAGTGTATTTGCTCGATAAATAATAGCTCTAGCACTCATTTTCCACCGCTTTTTCAACTCATATATTTGATCCCAACGTATTTTAGTGACTCCAATACATCCATTGAACTCTTTTAGAAATGCAGCTCTTGGAAATAGAAAAGCACTTGCGAAAGCGTCAGCCTCGGCCTCAGTTTGAGCATATCCCGTCTCGACACCTTGATGTAACACTAAATGCCCACATTCATGTGCAAGATCAAAACGGATACGGCAAGGGCTACCTTTTGATTTGTTTCTAACAACTATAGGTCTTTTTCTATTAATCGAAAGAGCATCAACTTTATCTGAAACACCATCGAAACTGGTAATAACAACTCCAGCATTCTCCAATACCCTTACCATGCTATTTATAGGATTCATTAAGCCTAAACCCCAATGAGAACGTGTATCCTCAGCAATTCTTTCAATTTCTTCTAGGGTAAGTGTATTACCTTTAAGTTCAGGAAAGTTAGGTGAAGGTAATTCTAAGCATTCATCTAAAATATCAACGAGTAACTCAAAAATGGTTCCCAATGCTAATACACGGTTAGCAAGACCAACTGGTGTTGTTTTTCTTTTTCTAAAGTGACATTGCTCATGCTTTACATCATTGCCAATGTTAGTAAAGAAAAAATGTTTTTTCACTTTTAATACTTCGGCAATAGCATCAAGAACATCATCGGCTGGTAATTTTAGACCACTCTCCATTTGATGGATGAATTGTCTTGTTACAAGGATTAAATCTCCTAAATCCTGCTGTGTCATCCCAGACATCAGTCGGCCTAGCCGCAGTTTTTCTCCGAGAAATACATCACTTTTCATTTTGACTATCTTTAACTTTAGGTGTTTTAGGCTTAATTCGGTTTACTGCTGATTCAAGTTCGACAGCTTCTGGTTTTGAGTGACTAATTTCAGTGATCTTTGTAATGCTTCCTCGAATTGGAGCTTCCCAAGACAAATAAATTTGGCCAACTTCGTTATATGCAACAAAGTGAGCTTTATGAATAAAACGCTCACGATTTCTACTGAGTACACAGAACCACACTAAGTTTTTAACTTTAGGTTCTTCAATGGGTAATAGTTCAAGTTGTTGTAACGCTTCTTCGGAGCGGATTAGTTTTCCAGAAGGCAGTTTTTCTGGAGAGGAACCAGTCCAAAAGCGTATTGGCGTAGAACCAATAGTGAAAGTAAATCTTCCGTCTTCAGTGATAACATTGAGCCAATCATATTGATAGCGCGCTCGACGAATAGCTGTTCTCAGGCACTCATATGCTCGTAATCCTAGAGATTTAAATGTATCACCCAGTTCTTCATCATGCAGGTCAACAACGTCAGCAGTCACTGAGGTCAGCATTTCAGCAATGATGGATAGATAATTAGGTTGTAAGTCAGGGTTAATGTCCCAAGGCTTTATCATGAAATACTAATCCTGCTTGTAATGATTGAAGCTGGTTATTTTATGCAATTACATATATCTGTCAAGCTGAATTATAAAAAGAAAGCTGTGATGATATTGTATATCCCAACCACTGAATATTGCTACTAGGATGTGTTTTCGGGGGTCTTGTTGTGACGTTCTAAAAAGATGGTGTTCCTTTCTATTAAATATTTAGTCCAAGTTCTTATATCGTTTGTTTAGACTGGTTAGAATCGACTTTTGCTATATAAAGCTAGTTGAGAGAGATTTTACGAATGGAAATGGATTTTGTGCCAATTTTGGGGTTTCCAACAGGAAAATGGCGGCTGGATTTGCTGGGGGATGTGCGTAAAAACATCCATCAATCTGATGATTACGAAGTTGAGGCGCAGTTTTCGCGTATTACTAATCAACATGTGCCGATATTTAGTGAGGATGCCACTAGGGTGGCCAGTACAGGTGAGCGCAGTAAAATTGTGAATTTTTGGCTTTCGGCGGGATTCATCCCTGTACTTCAATCAGGTTCGCAATGGCAAAATGGCAGCCCTATTGTTTTTTCGCCGCGTGACTGGGGATATAAGCAAACTGTATATCTTAAATATCCTTTAAATCCAAGGACTTCAAAGCGTATGCGGGCGCGAGACATTATCCCCGATAATTATTTGCTGGGTAATAAGTTTCCGAATGTTTGGTGTCGAGTCTTCTCATACGGTAAAAGACATATAATTATTCCTTCATGGGAGTTGATCCGTTTCTATTATTGCTCATCTTCAAAAATTGCTAACCTGATGATCTCAGGTAGATTGTCGAAAAATATATTGATAGATGCGAACAAGACATATCTTAGAGAAGACGGTATTTTCCAGCTTTGCCTCCGAAAAGAATTTTATGATACTGATGCTCCCGTTATTTTGCGGTTAACGCAATCGACGGAGGCGTATCAACAAGCACTGTATATTCATAAAAGTCTTAGAGCTAGTGTTTCTCAAGGCGAAGCATTGGTTGATGCGGATTTTCCATTTAAGGGCCTAACTTCTCCAACGCTTTATGGCTGTTGGCTGCCTGCGGATGGTCATGAAGAAGGTGCATTTTGGGTCATGCGAATTGCTTCATGCGACCACCCATTCCCCTATGAAAAACTAGGTGTTGAACGTGAAAATCCTGGGGGAGTTTCGGTATTGCCAACAGAGGGTGCAGTAAATGCCGAGTCGTCTGTGAGGGGAACTAAAATAGTCACGGAGCAAACAACCCTACAACCAACGGGTGGAGGTAAGCACGGTTTAAAGATCGTTAAGATTGCTCTTCCTGAGAAAAACGGGTTTTCCTTTTTTGATAATCGGGAAATTCTTTATTTGTATCGTGAGCGCAGAGTCGTTACAGAGGGTAGTTCTTGCGGCTCTACATTGGTGAGTGATAATCCACTGGCTGTTGGAACTGTATCCACGAAGACAAATATTCGTCCAGCGAGTTTGGTACGCACTCAAGATGAAGAGGCGGCTGAAAATGAATTTGATGATACGCGGGTAGTTGCTGCTATTGAGCCGTGGTTTGAGGAGTTGCTTGAAAGTTTGGGAAAATTAGAAAGTAGAGGAGTGTTTTGGGTAGTTAAAAATCCTTCAACTGGAGTACAGGGGCGACAAGTGCTTAAAACGCTTTTCCCCATACAGTCGGATAGCTCTAGATTACAGTGGATGTTTTTAGATAGTCAGAAAAAACGGCGGCGTAGCGGGATGTGGGTGCAAATTAAGTTAGGCACTCAATATTTTTATTTGTTTGAATTAGAGCGGCGAGAAGATGAATCCTATGGTTTATATGTCTTAGCACGGGCACTGGGTAACGGTTGGGTGGCTGATGCCGAGTTGATGCAATTAATGATGCGTTGGGGTCGTGGCCGATCGCAGCAAACAGAACAGCAAAATCGAGCGAATGGCTGGCTTCGGCGGTCAATTCACCACACGGTTAATCAGTCACTGAATGATTTGGCTGCGCGAATATTTCGGATTTTGACGGAGATGAGGTGAAATATATTTTTCACGTTTCTAAATGGCTTATTTTTTGTAGTTTACAGCCTTTTGAGATTAAATCTTTGCTTTTGAATATATTGATGATCTATGTATTAATTACGCTACTAAACCGCGTCTAATTTGAAAACAATAGTAAATTTTACCGCTCGTGGTGAGCCTGTCGAACCATTTGCAGAAAGCCCTTCGATAGGCTCAGGGTAAACGGTAAATACAAAACAGACATGACTACGGTTTTCTATCTGGACGGGGTTTATGATTAATGTTCTCATTGGTATTTGAAGCGCATGATCAGCCCGCTCAAACTGATCGACAGCGAATTATTCGCTAAACATCTTCTAGAAAAAGAGAAGCGACGCATGAGTCAATTCGGACAAGCCATGTTATCCCCCCATCTGAACCAAAATCTATACCTAAACGGAAAGTGATATTCAGTGTGCTCTGAATACCCTTTAATATCATTTGATCGCTACAGTGTCCGTACTCAAAGAGACTCTCTCCAAGGACATGGATGTTCTATCACTAACAAAATAAATACTAATGATTGTAACTGGAATCCATTTATGAACCGATGTATATCCTATTAGTAAATACTGAAAACACAATATATAGTAGTCATATAAGGTTTTGCATACGACATACTGATAAACAGGGTTAAATGCTGAGGTGTTGGCGATTTAACGTGCCTAATTGCAAAGTTGGAACATCCTCAGTAGAATCTTAGGGGTCTATTTAGCTTTCCACCAAGGTAAAATCGTGAATACTAGAGACCTTATCGCTGCTGCAAAAAACACAAAGATTGATGAACAAAAAATTGCAGCATTACAGGAACGTATACGTACGGCTGAAAAGAAATTTGAGGCTCAGGCTCGAGATAGATCTGTAAATAAAGAGTTCTTGTCCCGTACTTACAGTTTATAACTTACCAAACAATAAAATAATTAATAGCAGTCCAATGTGACTGCTATTTTTTTAGGTGTGCTCAACACAGATGATCCCATATCTCGTTTGTCGGTTTGAAAAATCGACATTAAGTAATCTCGTTAAAGAATGTTTCGGTGCCGACTTTCCTGATGTTTTTCATAAAGAGCAAACTGATTATATCTACAGGTATACAAAGGATCTTGGGGCGACTTCTATTCTTTTAGAGTTTGATTATGTCGATAAAGATTACCTTGAAGATTATTCTCGCTATTATGTAAAGTGTTTTAGCAGCAATGGATATAAATGTGCTCGACTACATTTTTTTGCAAAAGATATTAATCATAAGTATATAAATGATGTATTGGTTTCTGGAAATAACAGTGAACAAGCCAAAACATTGAGAGATACTTATCTTGGTTTTATGGTGATCAAACCTCTTCCTAAAACATTCATAGGTAAAACATGTCTTAAGCACTATCGTGATATAAATATCCAAGGCGGTATTAAACGCGCTCTTAAACGCTCCTACAATGTAGATCTCTTCGGCATTAATTTGCATATAGAGTCAATAGCTTTCCAAGAGCAAGACAAAGTAGTAGCAGCGTGTGCAACAACAGCTATCTGGTCTTCACTTCATGCAACCTCTTGGCGTAGTATTCGCGAAATTTCAGCGTGTAGTGAGATTACAACAAATGCAATAAACCATATTGATAACTCAAATAATAGCTTTCCAAATAAAGAGTTGTCGAATAAACAAATTATGCGCGCTCTCGATATTGAGGGTTTTCGACATCACAATGAACTGATTGCTAAAATGATCAAAATGGATTTTTTTAATTCGGTTCGCACCCATATTGATAGTAATTTACCTTTAATACTCGGGGTTGAGGTTTACGGTGTTAGTGATGAAAATATATTAACTAAAAAAGCAGGTCATGCTGTTACTATTTTGGGATATAAGCTATCTGCAACTAAACCAGCAATATATATTCATGATGATCGGCTTGGTCCTTTTGTAAGAGCGTCTTTTGTGGAACTTAAAGATTTCACATACCAAAGCACTGCGGATGCTGATAATAAACACAGTTGGGGTTTAATATTACAAGAGAAAGATGATAGTGGTCAGTGGAAAAAAGCGCACGAGGTGTTGTTGCCTGATAGCCTGATTGTGCCAACACACAAGAAAGTAAGGTTGTCTTCTAGTTTTGCTACCAATACATGCTCGCTAATTGTTGACGAATATGAAGCTATGGTGCGTTCATTAGGGGAAGGTAAGAATATAGAGGAAAACCTTAACCAAGTAAAATTTACCATCAAGCTCTCTGAAATATCTGCGATTCGCCAAGAGATAATCAATCACAGCTACAATGAGTGTGATCAGGAAGGTCTGCCACTATCTAAAGAAGAGCTGGAAAGTTTAATCAAGGAAAAATCAGCGTTTTTGACAGGAAGGTATGCGCGCTTTCAATGGGTTGCTAGTTTCTCATATAAAAACGTTCCTGCATTTAAAATTTTGTTTGATGCTACAGATATACCTCAAGGGAATGCTATTTCTGGTATTTTTATTGAGAATAAACTTGAATCGGATGTGATTTTAAGCATTGTCAAGGAGTATGCACAAGCTCCTGAATCGGACAAAGTGATTAACGAGCCGTCAAAAGAGAATTTTTATAAAGCACTCTTAAAATATTTTAAGAAACCAGAGCCTAGTTTGTCGACTTTTCTTGATGAAACATATGGTGAGTTACGCGCTCCAAAATTTTTAACTGGAGATGAAGTGGCTGGAGGGCGGATTAATAACAATGATTCAGGACAATGTTTTTACGAGTCTATAGATAAAAGTCTTGATGATGTATTTTCTGATGTGGTTTCTGACTGTATTGACTCATTTAAGATTTGGGCGATCGCTCATGACGGAGCCTTGCTTATAGGTCAAGAAATTGGGAAGCAAGGTCACCCGAGTTTAACGGGCTTTAAACCTGCACGAATAGCAGGAGAGTTAAGAAAAATATCAAATGAATGGGTAATTAACTCGAAATCAGGAAGGTATAGTGGAGACTACTCTAACGCTAATGAGTTGCTTGAGAGTGCATTAAAGAAATTTAGAAGTTTGTTTTATACATCCAGTGCAAACATTTCGGCTGCTTACTATTATCCACTTAAAGTCTGATATTTTTATGGATTTAAGCCAAACGTGTTCTAAACCCCGTCCAGACAGAAACCCGTAGTTAAGGTTTTCCGTTCACCTTGAGCTTGTCGTGCTTCGTCAGGCTCAGCATAGACGGATAAAACAAACCGCTCGCCCTGAGCTTGTCGAAGGGTGGTTCGACAGGCTCACCACGAACGGTGCAGTTTTTACTATGGTTTTCTACTTAGACGTGGTTTAATTAGTTAATCGTCAAATGACTATTGTTGTTATAAATTCAAGTGACGTAAAAAGTCATGTATACGTTTTGAGCTATTTAAACCCAATATTTAGGCGACTTGTGTCTTCGTAAAATATAGATGTATCGCCCTGAAATTTCTGTAAGCTGGGTCTTATACTAGTTGATGTGTATTATTTATTTTCCGTGATAGACGTTAAGCCTTGGAGCATTGAGTTCGCAATAGTGATTTGCCGATCACTCAATGTGCTTTTTTGAATAAGAGTTTCCAATTGTATTGCGCGATCTCCATACAACTGTGCGAGACCAAATGTAAAGCCTAAGTCCTTTGCCTCGACGGGTGTCAACTGATCAGCAATTGAAAATATGGTTAAAAGAGAGTCAGGGCGAAGGTCTTGTGCTAAGGCTTTTGCTAGTACTGATTTTCTTGATCCAGTGGATAGGATAAAGGCTTCAGCCAGCGATGGAAGTGGAGCCAAAGAGGCTAGGGTTGCTGCATCTGTATCAGACCATGTTGGTTCAAGCAGGAAGTTTTGCGCCTCTGTTGGTCTTTTTTCCAAAAGCTCACGTAATCTTAAGCTATGTGCATCTATTAGCCCATCATGAATAGCTATTTCTGCGAGATATCTTATTCCATTGTTGGTGGTTGCATAGCGGTCGATTGCCTTTAGTGCTAATTCAGCAATCTCTCCCTCAATTGGCTGATTCTGCCATGCTCTGGCAAGCCTTGCCACAACGGCTCCTGCCTCGGCAGATCCTGAGTACACTAAAAATTTGGCTATTGAAATGGCAGCATCATTTGGCAGGTCACCAGATAACACTGCGTTACTAAGTGTAAAAATACAGTCAGAGCAGTGAGCAAACTCGGTTGCATCAAGTGAGTTTAAGTAAGCTGAATCACCTTTGCTATACAGAAATTCACGCCATGCCCTCGGCTGAGCGGGTGGTTGGTCAACCTTGTGGCGATCATTACCGAAGCTGGACAACTTGCTACTTATAAATGAGCTCTCGGTTGATAGCTTGCCGCTAAGAGGCGACGTAAGGTGTGAGTGCGTCTTCAGTTTAGACGGTTGTTGGCTTTTGGTGTCCGTCGATGCTCCATTAATGGCTGACATACATAAGTTCATGTAGCCAGCCAAACATATAAGACCCGTAAAAATCACTGCAATCCGCTTCTTTTTCACGTTAGTCCTCATGCCTTAGGACGGGTCAACAGCAACGTATGGGGCACCATTAATAGTCAGAGTGCGTCCACCAGCTATGGTTCGTAACCAAGGTACTTGCCCAACAGGATTAGTCCATCCAGTACCCCAATTCGACTCGATCATTTGGATGATGGGTACACCGCTGGAGTTAAAGCTTATGGCTCGGGCAATCCCAGCGTGTGATCCACGGTTGAAAACGTAAAACCCAGGATGAGGATAGGATGATGCGGAGCCATAGCTGTAACTTCGGGCTGTCAAGCCACCTTGACTTACCATTCGGTCAGCGAACTCTTTACACTGTGCTCTATAACCCAGAAAAGTAAGCGTTGCATCGTCAGTTGATGGAACACTTCCAGCGTAAAGTGCAATCATTCGATTAACAATCTGACCTGCATATGTTCCGTACGAGCTGAGATCGTTAGCCATACCTGAGCGAACCGTCGAACTAACGGTACGGCCACTAGACACCCAAGTAGCATATCCTGTGCTATCAACGGAGGTCTTAAGCCGAGTCAAAGCGGTTCTGTGCCTTCCTCCGTCACCTGTAGCCATATCCGTCGCCCAAGTTGTTGTGGCTTTGGTATCAGTCTTTGACACGGGGGATGCTTGGTTGATGTATGAGATTGCTGCTTGTACCGTCGAACGAAGGCCTGCGCTTGTAGTTGTGAATTGGAACGTGGGAGACCAAGAGCTTGTGCCACCAGACGTTGTGCTAGCCCGTACCTTCCAATAATAGGTTGGGGTTCCATAGAACCAGAATCCAGCTAGATTTGATGGTGTCGCAAGAGTACTTGAAGAAGCATATGTAGCGCAGCCCGAATCAGTGCACGAAAGCAAACTTTCATTGAAGTTGGCAAAATCAGGCCGGTCGCTGATTACAATTCGGTATGTTGCTCCAGAGATAGATGACCATTGAAAGCCAGATCCACTATTAAAGAGCCAGTTTGTCTGACCGTTGACTGGTGCTAATGGCGTTGGGGAGGCTGTCACAGCCAATGCTGCATTACTGATGATGGCTAAAGCGGTACCGAGCAGTATTTGTCGTACGTGTTCCATGATATGTTCCTTATCTGTGCATTACTGAGGTCAATGGCTTTTGATCTTATATGCATATTTCCTAACTGCACAGTACTGTCGGCAGAGCAAGTTGGTTTAAATTTGTAATTTTGCTTAGATAAATAAATGCACAACACTTTCAGGCCAATAGTCAGATAAACACTGGGTTACGTTAACGAAAAATTTGTGAGATTTAGTGCATCTGGAACTCATAAGTTTTGGTGGGGTAGTAATGTCTTCGTAAAATAAAGTTGTATCTCCGTGAACTGATGAACAATTGTTATTGATGAAACGCTGGGGGAGAGGAAGGTCTCAGCAAACAGAAGCGCAGAATCAAGCTAACGGCTGGCTGAGACGATCACTTCATCTACGGTTAATCAGTCCTTAGATGATCTTGCTGAGCGGATATTTCGAGTGTTGACCAAGATGAGCTAATGCGGTACCTATTAACTTCATGTAAAGCACTCCAACAATATTCTTGATTGTGTACATAAAGCAAGATTTTCAATTTTCACTAGAGTTGGAATTAGCTCTAATTGTTCGTTCGAAATACCAATCGGATACATTTTAAGCGACTGACTCAAGGAGGTGGTTCTAACTAAAACTTCCAACTGAAAATTAGTTTGGCCTGTTATCGTCGCATCTCGCATTAATGCGATTTCATGCAAATTCATATCTAATGCGTGTGATTGGGAAAATAAGTCTAATTTTTTAAGTAAGTCATTATTATGTCTGAATCCCATATTAAATTTCCATGCATCTACTTTTTCTTCGACAAGCAACATCTTTGCAATATCAAGAGCTGCTCGATTGATGGCGTGGAGACTTGTGGCTCCTGAAGCGGAAGATAAGAGAAATGTTCCTGTATTATTATCTTGAGCCATCAAGATAACGCACGGAACAGATAGAGGAGAATTGAACCAAGAAACTATTAGGTTTATTTTTTTACCATGTAAATATCTCCATACTGCGGAGCCTTCAATCTCTGTTAAATGCATAACACGATAACATGACACTTCACTAATACTTTTCTGAACGGAATCGCACCATCTTCTTAAATGAACTCTTTCAATCGCTTCGGTAATAGCGTCAGCTACTGAGTTATCCACGTTGTTGCGGCATCCAGAACTAAATATTTTTTGGATACTTGGAGCATCAGTTTGATTGCTCGGAAATAACTTAAATTGTTTGAGATTTCCTTCGAACAAATATTTTTGTGTGCTACGAAGTTGCAAACATGCACCACTAAATGAATAACGCTCTATTAACTCTGAAAGTGCCTTAGCCCTAGCTTCTTCGAGACTCTCAGATACTCCTGACCCAATGTGGACTCCACAATTTTGAGAGCTGCATTCATAACGGGCACTGCATACAAAAAAACCATGTTTGATGCCTATCGGAGAGTGTAGATATATCTTTTCTTTGGAGTGCTGAGAAATCATAGAATACTCAATGAAGGTGTATCAAGCCTTGTTTTGCAAGCCAAGAAAAAACAAAGTAAGCGTCCAGCAGACTCACCGAGCTTACGCCTTTCAATCACTCCTGTTGTTCTGTCAGCAATCGCAGAGGCAACAACTCATCAATGCGGCTATTCGGCCACGTCGGTAATTTCTCAAG